>Ga0208191_1000061_pt1 | contig 104269 bp, 81 predicted proteins | sample June2015DPH_13_5_FD_184709 | JGI IMG/M metagenome (GOLD analysis project Ga0208191, IMG submission 184709) | Peatland microbial communities from SPRUCE experiment site at the Marcell Experimental Forest, Minnesota, USA - June2015DPH_13_40... | ecosystem: Environmental > Terrestrial > Soil >... | reverse complement strand
ATTGGCAACGTGACCCCGGCCGATGTGTACTACGGACGGCGGGAAGAAATCTTACGCAGGAGGGCCGAACAAAAACAACGCACGATTGAGCAGCGGCTGCGTTACAATCTGGGCCGCTGGAACCAGACACCAAGGGTGGAACTTAAACTCAAACCGTAGCTTGGCCCCCGGGCCAAGCTGGTCTCACAACTTCTGATGACGCACATGGCAACTTACAAAGCCTTCGTCGTGGCCTCGTAGCGGGCGCGAGAAAAAATCTCTGAATGATCTGTGTGCTGTTGCAGAAAGGGTTCAGTAATTGCGGCTCGCATTGCTCGTGGAGGCCTCACTCGCGGAGTCTATCGGAACCATGCGAGCCTTCTTGGGCAATACCGTGCCCGAGGAATATCGGTTTTGGATTGGACCCCGTGACCAAATGCGTAACCGCAGTGACGCTTTCAAGAAGGACGCTATCCAAGAACAAGCAGGCGCATTATGCGAGGGGGTTGAGGGCTATGTTGCCATTCTTGAAACGATCTGCGGCAACGGGAATACAGCTGACTAGAACATTCTCCTCCTCGTCATCGGAAGCGATGAAACTCAGGGCTGGAATTGAAAGCCCAACTGATGGAGTAACGGATTTGGACGATACCGAAATGCCGCTTTGACACCGAAACGTCCGAACCGCAGAGCTACTTCGGAAACACTCCGTCAATCCTCCGCATGATTCTCTCTGCCCACTGAACCGCAGCGGCGACGAGCGACTCCGTCCTCGGGCTGGAGCGGCTGTCAAACAGATCGTCCGTGGTTTTCAGGTGACGAGCCACGAGGATTCCCGCCACAATCGCCAGCACACGTTTGCGACCCTCGTCCATGCAGGGGCATGGTAGCATATTCGCCTTTTGTTCGTCTATGCGATATGGTACGCTCCAGTCATGGCCCGCGAAAAACAACTGCGGAAGGACGACCTCAGGCGGTATGTAATTTACCGAATGAAGTCGCTTGAGCTTCTGCACTACTACTTGTTGCTGTTCGATCTAAATGAGAGCGGGCACTTTCCTCCGAATGTCCTCGGCCATGATGGACGGATGTTCGCCAGCTCAATGCGTACTGTCGCCATCAGTTGGCTCGCTACGTTCGTGGACCAGTCGCGGGACGGCATGAACGTGTTCGATCTTTGGCGGCGATTGTTTCCTAAGCACAAGGACGAAATTGATGGGGTCTGGGCACAACTGGAGCCACAGCTTGAACTCATCAAGAATTTCCGAGACCGGGTGGGTTTCCACGCTGACACGCCGCTAAAGTATTTCGCGGCACGGGACAAGATACGCGGTAAGAATCCGGAACTTCAGGCAGCGATGGACAGTTTCATCAATCTTGAGATCGCGCTGTACAAGTATGAAGACGAAGAATTGCCAGACTTTGTTTCAGCGGCGGAAGAATTGCTGCTGGACGTGGAACTACAACTGAAAATCTCGATTGACCGCGATTGGTTTAAGAAAGCCCTGATTCTTCGTCGTGAGAATTACAGAGCCGTTTTCGGCTGAACGCATGAAATTAAACTAAGTGCGGATCTTCAATGCATGCTTGGCGGCTGGGCTCGTCACTGCACGGGATAATCCTAGTCAGGGGGAAAGAATGTTTGAAATTGCTCCAACAATGAACGCTGTTCTAGATGAATTGCTTTATGAAAGTGACGACTCTCGTCCGTCATGATCGCCCGGGTCTATGCGCGCTGTGAAACTTCTGTGCAAATTAGGCCGCATAGCCCGTAACATATGGAAGAACAGATTTATGTATGGCAGCGGAAGGAGTTGAACCGTGCAAGGATATTGAACACGGAAATTCGTGGTGCCGTGCTCAGGCCATTCCGGAGCTTCACTCCATGAGCTGACGAATGTAGCTACACACTGTTAGAAGTTGAGGCTTGTCCATGCTGCCTATGATGTTGCGTATGACGGATGCCCATACCCCCGTCGTAGCCGCCATGCCGAGGTTGGCTGATTGCTCAGTGAAGAAGCCCACCTTGGCAAGCTTTAGCGGTCTCAGAAAGTAGTAGTCCATGCCGCTGTCGGTCAGCTCCACAACGATGTCTGCCAAGGCATCGCGATGCTGCGTGCTGTCTTTTGCCTTTTCGAGAGTGGTAAGGACTGCAAGGGTCTTCGCGCGGAGGCTCTTCGAGTGATAGAAGCGAAGGAATGGTTGAGATGACGGTGAGGAGACCTTTACCGGCGGCTTAACACGTGGCGTGGCTGACCGTTTGGAGGGTCGCTTGGAGGACTTAGCCACGATCATCTCCTTCAATCATAAACCGGAATTTCCTTTTTGACCTCGAAAACGACACCATAGTACACCCGTCTCGCTTGTTCGCGACACCGTAAAACGATTTTTCATCGGGAGCACTCCCGACGGTCTTCATCCGCAGCAGCACAGCCCAAAGTTGCCCCATTTGTGGCCTACTTTTGCAACACCTCTCCCTTACCCCAGCCAGTTCATAGACGGATTCCGCTGCCGACTGGACCACGATCCACCTATCCCGTCGGTACCGGGAGCAGCGCGATCCGGCCCAGCATCGCCCCGAACCGCCGCCGCGTCAGATGCCCCTCCGCCAGCAAGAGCCAGTAGTAGCGGGCATGTTTGACCAGCCGGCCTCCGGTCTTCACCAGCCGTTGCTGCAGGCTCGTCAGGGCCCAGGTCCTCAATCTCTCTCGGCAAACTCAGCCGTCACCACAAATTGCCCAGGTTGTAGGCCAGCGATCATGGCTTGCTTTCGTCCGGTGGTGGATTGCGTTTTTTCGCATGGATTCTCCGCGCATTTCGATGCGATGAGCGTTGTGTACCAAACGGTCGAGGATACCGTCGGCGATGGTGATTATCAACTTGAACTCCGTAGTCCCGAAATTTTACTATTCTTTTACTAGACACCCCTCAAAACCCAACCCCGATTACACCTATAACACTGGGAATTTCCCGATTGGCCGGTACTCGCGGTGAATTGTAAGTGGTTATAGACGTTCGATTTTCCCAGTGCTACAGGCAAAACACTGGTGTCCGGTATGTCGTATCCACCCCCCGCAACCAATATCTCGTTACACTTCATCGGCTTGGAAGATTTCCTCTCCTGAGCCGTTTTTGTTCTTGGGCAAATTAAGCCTGAGCACACTCATTGCAGCTTCGCATACTCGGCTTTCTTCAGGATGGGGATGTCGGGGTCGGCATCTTTCCAGAACGTCAGGAAATCCTTGTAGGCAGCAAGCGCCCGAGTGCGGGCAGCATCGGCATCGACTCCCTGCGAGGTTCTCGATTGCAAGGCGTTGGCGCGAGCCACTCCCAGATGCGCCAACGTTCCCGTCCAGCAACCCTGAAATAATCCCAAGGTAAGAGTAGCCGATGACACGCCCGCAATGTCGCTGAGGCGGTCGAGTCATAGTACTGCTCGTCACCGGGTCTGACAGTTGAACCGATGGCGACTTACTCCAGTGCGGGCAAACCCGCTGCCATTCCACTGGAACTTGGCTGTGATGGTCCAAGCCGGGCACGCGTGTGATCCTCCTGCCAAGAAGCTCACAGCTAGTTGCTGCTTGCTGACCCGAACACCGGTGACTGGGAAATTGCCGCCGTTGCCTTCTTCGCCTCTGCCCCAATCCGAAGGCGAAAGCCTCGCCAGAAGTCTTGGAGCAGCAGATGACGCAGCGAACACGAATACTTCCTCGTAGTCAAAGTTCGCCTGGCCTTGACAGCTCGTCACGACCACGGCTTCGTCTTGGCCATCGCCTTTGAGATCACCATAGCTCACCACCCACTCAGAAGCTCGCTTGCCAACCGCAAATCTTCGGCAGCAGCGAAGCCAGCTTCGGTTTCCCCGGCAAGGACTCAGTGGGAAGTCTCAATCGTTGTGGTAGCGCGCCCAGCTACTGCCACAGAAGGCATGCGGGTCATCGTGGTTATGGATTGCTGCCACGAGCCGTCTGACGTGTTCGAGTCTACGATTGATCTGACGGGCAGCGCGACGGATATCAGGTATACTCTTCGGCCATGAAATCAGGGACCAAGTCTCGCACTCATTTTGCCGCGCTGCTTTGCGCGCTCGCAGCCTCACTCCACTGCGTTCCGCTTTTGGCACAAGATCAGGATCCTGCGCCCTCTCGCGCCGCTGCCGTGCTCGACTCCATGCCGCACGCGAAAAAGATCGATCAGGTTGCACTCTCTCCCGATGGAGCTCAGGTTGCCTACATCGTCGATGGACAGCTCACGGTGACACCCGTACGCGGCGGCTCTCTTCACACGATCTCCGTGGAAGGCAGGCTTCCGCTGCGCGAGGTCACATGGTCAGCCGACAGCAAGCAACTCGCATTTCTCGCTGACTTGCCGGGTGACATTCCCGTAGCTCAAGTCTGGACCGTGGCAATCGACGGTAGGGCTCCGGCAAAGCGGGCGGAATTAAAAGGTTATGCCCAGACGCCTCGTTTTTCTCCCGACGGAGCGAAACTGGCGATCCTCTTTATTAAGGGCCTTCCCCGCGCGGCTGGTCCACTGCAGCCGATGACCCCGCTCGCGGGAGTGATTGACGACCAAATCTACGAACAGCGCCTCTCCACCATCAACCTGAGCACGAATAACCTGGCGCAAGTCACGCCTGCCGACGTGTACATCTATGAATACGACTGGACTCCCGACGGAGCGGCGTGGGCAGCCACGGCGGCGCACGGCTCCGGCGACGCAAATTGGTGGGTCGCGCGGCTCTATCGCATCGACGCGCAAACCGGCGAGATGTGCGAGATCTACGCGCCAAAGTGGCAGATGGAAGACCCGCACGTCTCACCGGACGGCAAGAATGTGGCCATCCTCGAAGGCCTTATGAGCGACGCAGGCGTCACGGGTGGCGATGTCCTCATCGTTCCAATCAACGGCGGCACTGTACGGAATATCACTCCAAACCTCAAAGCATCTCCTTCTTCCCTTGCGTGGACATCTTCCGACCGCATCCTTTTCGCCGAGAGCGTCGATGGAAATTCCGGCTTCGGTGGCGTGAGCGTCAGCGGAGGCGAGGTGCAGACACTGTGGACGGGCGAAGAATTAGCGACAGTGGACGCGTGGCAACCTGGCGGCTCCTTCTCCCGCGACGGAACGGTGACTGCGGTTGTACGCCAATCAGCCGGCACTCCCGCCGAAGTCTGGGCGGGACCCATTGGCAACTGGAAGCAGATCACCCACTTGAACAGCGGCATCCAGCCCGCATGGGGCGCAATGCGCAATGTTTACTGGAAGAACGGAAGCTCGCGGATACAAGGCTGGCTGATGCTTCCCAAGGACTTCGTGCCCGGCAAGACCTATCCGCTCGTAGTCAACGTGCACGGCGGACCGTCCTCGGCGTGCACGTCTCACTGGGATGAAGGCCTCACCGGAGCCGCATCGGCGATGGGCTACTTCGTTCTCTGTCCAAACCCGCGCGGCAGCTACGGACAAGGCGAGGCGTTCACGCAAGGCAACGTCAAGGATCTCGGCGGTGGGGACTATCGCGACATCATGGCCGGCATTGATGCCATCTCCAACGAGTACCCGATAGACGCCAAGCGCATCGGCCTGCGCGGGCACAGCTATGGCGGATACATGACCATGTGGGCCGAGACCCAGACGCAGCGTTTTGCCGCGGCGGTCGCGGGCGCCGGACTCTCCGACTGGCTCAGTTACTATGGCCTAAACGATATCGACGAGTGGATGATCCCCTTTTTCGGAGCGTCCGTCTACGACGATCCCGCGGTGTACGCCAAGAGCGACCCTATGCACTACGTCAAGGCGGTTAAGACGCCTACCCTGATCCTGGTCGGCGATCGCGATGGTGAAGTTCCGATGGAACAATCGGTGGAATGGTGGCACGCGCTCAAAACTCTGCACGTGCCTACGCAGCTTGTGGTCTATCCGAACGAGGGACATATGTTAAAGCCCGCCGGCTTCCACGATTACATCTTGCGCACTCTGGAGTGGTTCGACGAGTGGTTCACGAAAGCGTCCGCGCACCAAACGGTGGCGCACGATGTGGGCAACCCGCATTAGACAGTGTGGGACAACTCCTCATCTCCATAATGCCGACGCATCCAATGACGCCGACAGGCAGCTCTTGCAAACCTATCCTTAACGCCGTTTGCGGATTTCGTCACGTTTACTTCCGGGTTGGCGACCATCCGCCCGCAACTTTCACCTTGACTTCTCCACGACGCGCACATCTGCGTGAAGCCCACCTATCGGGCAGTGGCGGATTGTAAACACTAAACACTTTTCCGTTATCTATCTGGGCCAGGCATTCGCGGAGGCTTGTCATGTGTTGGTTTGCGTTGACTTGCATTACCGTCGAGCCTACGATTTGCTTCAGAAGGCGGGGGGAAGGAGTGTTTTCCCCATGGCGAACCATGCGGCGGGCCAGGATACGCTTGTTGGCCAGACGGTGGACCATTATCGCATCGCCGAGAAGATCGGCGCCGGCGGCATGGGAGAAGTCTATCGCGCCCGCGACGAGCACCTCGCCCGTGATGTTGCCATCAAAGTCCTTCCCACCGGTACGCTCACCGACGAATCAGCTCGCAAGCATTTTCACAAAGAAGCTCTGATTCTCTCGCAGCTCAATCATCCCAATGTCGCCACCATTCACGACTTCGACACGCAGCAGGGTGTGGACTTCCTGGTGATGGAGTACATCCCCGGGATCACATTGAGCGAAAAACTGGCCGCTCGACCTCTGCCGGAAAAGGAGATCATCCGTCTGGGGATCCAGCTCGCGGAAGGCTTGGCCGCGGCCCATGACCACGGGGTCGTTCATCGGGACCTCAAGCCCGGCAACTTGCGGGTTACGAGCGACGGACGGCTGAAGATTCTGGACTTCGGGCTGGCCAAGCTGCGGCTTCCGGTGACGGCGAGTGCCACGACGGAGAGTCTTAGCGAGACGCAAACGATGGCCGGGACTCTGCCCTACATGGCGCCGGAACAGTTGCTGGGCACAGAGATTGACGCTCGCACCGACCTTCATGCGGCCGGGTCTGTACTGTACGAAATGGCCACCGGGCAGCGACCGTTCGGCAAGTTGGAGCACGCGCAACTGATTGGTGCGATTCTGCACAGGCCGCCACTCTCACCTACCGCTCTCAATCCTAGGTTATCTCCGGAATTGGAGCGGATCATCGGGAAATGCCTGGAGAAGGAACCGGAGAACCGTTACCAGTCGGCGAAGGAACTGGCCATCGATTTGCGACGTCTGGAGCACTGTACGGAAACCGGTTCATCGAAACCCGACGCCTTCATGGGGCAATCTAAGCGGCAGATGTCTTCTCATCGGGGCATGTTTCCACTAGTCAGTGCCGCGATCCTCGTTCTGGCGATTGTCGCAGCGGGCTTGTGGCATAAGTATGTCCAAAGGCCAGTGATCACACCTTCCATTGCTGTGCTGCCGTTTGCTGACCTGAGTCCTGGCCATGATCAGGAGTACTTCTCGGACGGGTTAGCGGAGGAAATCCTAAACGATCTAGCCAAGGTCCCGAACTTGAAAGTTGTGGCGCGTACCTCAGCATTTCAGTTCAAAGGGAAGAACGAAGACCTGCGGATCATCGGACGGAAACTCAACGTAGAAGACGTCCTTGAAGGGAGCGTGCGAAGAGACGGGACACGTGTTCGCATCACCGCGCAGCTTGTTAAGGCGAATGACGGTTTCCATCTCTGGTCAGAGTCCTATGAGCGTGATCTCAAAGACGTCTTAACGGTGCAGGATGATATCGCGAAGGCCGTGACCTCGGCCCTGCAACTCAAGCTGCTGGCGGGAAAGTCTCCAGCCGCCCTGCCGACATCGCGAAGCACCCCCGAAGCCTATCAGGATTTCTTGCAAGCGCGATACTTTGCGCGCATGGGAGACAAAGAATCTGCACAAAAAGCTCTCGATTACATCAACAGAGCGATACAGTCCGACGCTCGCTACGCCGCGGCATATGCATGGCGGGCAGGCCTCACATTAAGCTCGGGTGGAATGGCTTGGATGGACTACTCCGAAGCAATAGAAAAGGCTCGACGCGACATAGAAAAAGCCATTGAGCTGGATCCGAACCTCGCTGACGGGTACCGTGTTCTGAGCGAGATTCAATCCTTGGTCGAGTCGAATTGCCGAGTGGCCGAGATAACGCTGAAGAGGGCGCTGGAACTTGCCCCGGGAGACGCCGAAAACTTGGGCCAGGGCGGGTTTATCGCGATGTGCTTGGGCCGACAGGAGGAAGCGGTTGAACTTTTGAAACAGGCTCTCGCGCTCGACCCACTCCAGCCCGAACGATATTTGCGGCTGGCGCAGAACCTGCGAGACCTGGGCCGCTACGAAGAATCACAAGGGGCTCTCGAAAAAGCGCTTGATCTCAATCCGCACAATGTCTGGTTCCATGAAACTCGAGGCGAGGTTTACCTCGCGCAAGGACGTCCACAGGAAGCTCTGCAAGAAATGGAGAAGGAGCCGGCAGGTTTCTTGCACGATCTTGGAATGGCGCTTGCCTACCATGCTCTTGGACGGCATCAAGAATCCGATGCAGCCCTAGCAAATTTGACCTCATTGTGTCCGAAGGATTGCGCCTATCAGATCGCGCAGGTGTACGCCTATCGAGGGGAAGTGGATCAAGCCTTCGAATGGCTGAACCGGGCCCGCAACCAGCATGACGGCGGCTTGATGTTGATCAAAACCGATCTGCTGCTAAAGAGCCTCCGCGGGGACCTCCGATATGCCCAAATGCTTAAGAGGCTCAATCTTCCCGACTAGGATATTCAATCAATTTCGAGATCCGACTAAGCCGATAGCGTTGGCCATAACGGGTGGGTTTGTCTTTGCGTCTCGGGCTCAGCACCCAAATATGTTGCCCTCCTGTTCCCTCGCGCGCTCCCACCGAAACGTTCCCGAATTGGGATTCCAAGGGAATGGCGGGGCCATCCTTCATGCCCGTGAATTATTTCGGTGCTATACTGTCATCGACTCAGCAGTTGCCCCACCATTCTCTGGATTGCTGCGGTCGGCCTGACTCAATCGGTAAGTGACCCGCACGTTCCCGATGAGGTGCCGATGTCGGCCTCCGTCAACGATATCGTCTTCGCTTTCCCCCCTGCTAATGGAAACCTGGGTTCGTTCGCCAGCCACCTCGGAGCCGGATATCTGCGAGCGGCACTTTCCGAATCCGGCATTGAGAGTTGCCAATACCTCAACCGCCATCCTGGGACGGTGGGTAAGGTGGCGCGTGACCTGCTTGCTTTGAAGCCAGGGATAATCGGTTTCACCGCGTACGACGCGAATTTCCCGCTCTGCCTGTCAATTGCCCGGAGCATCAAGCAACAGCAACCCGGCATGAAGATTGTGTTTGGAGGTCCGACTGTGACCTTCGGAGCTAAAGAGGTTCTAGCTCGTCATGAGGCGATCGACCTGTGCATTCTCGGCGACTCAGAGGAGACAGCACCGCGTGTTCTTGGCAAGCTGCTCGACGGAGTTTTTCCCGAGGACGACCAGGTGGGTGTGGCATTCCGAAGAGACGGCGACATTGTTTGCACTGCAGATCCGCCGTTGGTGGGGGCCAGTGCGTCGTCGGTGCAGTCGGCGCTCGATGTAACACCGTCGCCATATCTCAGCGGGATGTTGCAGGACGGCCGCACCGGCCTGCTCACGGGACGCGGTTGTACTCATCAATGCCAGTACTGTTGTTTCGCGGCACTGGGAAGGAAGAAGCTACGGTTGCACTCCGTGGAACGCGTACTGGCGGAGTTGGAGTTTATTGCTGCGCATCAGCAGCGGACTGGGCAGCACTACGTTGTTCCTGTACATGACGACGCATTTACATTATTGCCCGCGCGAGCTAAGAGCCTGTGCCAAAGCATCATCGACCGCGGGTTGAAACTGATGCTGTCGTGCATAACGCGAGCCGACGCGGTTGACGACGAACTGCTAGAGCTAATGCGGGCCGCCGGCTTCATTAGCATTGCTTTTGGACTAGAGAGCGCAGTGCCGTCCGTGCTGCGGGCGACGGGCAAGGTACGGCCTCCGGACTGGCCCGACCACGACCTCGCCCCGGAACGGCACTTTGTCGAAGAGGTTCGGCAGAGCGTAATTTCCGCTAAGAAACTAGGTTTCAATGTGGGCGTCAGCATCATCCTGGGGCTGCCCACGGAAACGGCCGCGGACGGGGAAGCCACGCTCGACTTCATAAGAAATCTGCCAATCGACTACTACATGCACAACTTCCTGTGGTTGTTCCCTGGGACACCTTTGTGGGATACGCACGCCCAGTACGACCTTGCCTGCTCGATCAACGAAATGGGCTTACCGGCGACGACTGGATACCCGTACGACGTCAACAGGTTGCGTCCACGTAAGCGGTGCGCGCTGGAATCCGACGCTGGTTTGATCCGCGTGCTGGCGGCAGACGCAATACACGACTGCGAAGCACCTTCCTCAGCCGGGGACGCCATCAGCACGGTCATCATTGAGGCAGAGGAATTGACGGCAGAAACAGCGGAGTGGCTCAACAAGGTCCTTGCGGTGGGTGGCGTTGTTTTGCAGCTTTATCCCCCCTTGAAGCGCCAACAGCGCGAGCAGCGGCTCTTCTGCGATCGTTGCATGATGAGTGAGCACCTAGTTCCGGCCCGCCATTACATCCAAGTGGACCGCAAGCACACCGGTACCGGGAACGATCGGTATGTGATCGCATGTCCCGGCGTGGAGGTTTATCGCACGCATCAACCCCCCTTGGTTTCTATTACCTCAACCGACGGACCGTCCCCAATGTTCGCCTGGTTGCGAGGCGTGTCCACGTCTTGCGAATTCTGCGAGGTGTCGCCGGCCTTACTCCAGTCGACTGAGCTCGCACGCTTAAGACAGCGCGTTGATGCTGGGCCTGAGCGTTCGCCGCTGCGGCGAATGCCAATTCCGCCGAAATTTCGGTATCCCGGCCGGTGGCTGAAAGGAACTTCTGCGTGCAAATCGCTCAACAGGCTGGAAGTGGACAATGAGGGCAACGTACGTTGCTGCCGCTTTAGCGATCCAGCCGGAAAGATTGGAGATACGAAGGAGGATTTCGTAAAGCGCATCTCGAAATTGGCGCGAGCCGCGGAGCAAAGGCGCGGCTGTCATCACTGCGCGAAGGCAGAATGCCCCAGATGCCCATTCCCTGGGCTCGATGACCGGACGTATTGCGACACGATGGTGCGGTGCGCGTCAGCTCTCAGAACACTTCGCTGGATCCGGATGTATTCACGGCTTCCTTCGATCGTAGCTCGCCAGCAGGATCGGATGGCAGCCGAGTAGTGGATCTGACACTTTAACCAACTTCAGAAGCAAGGAGGATAGTGATGGCCACAAGAAAAAAGAATGTTCGATCATTGTTGCGTGAACAGCTCGGGAAAGAAGCCGCTGATGCCCTTCTGAACAAGCTGGATAAGATGGCGAAGAAGGGAGCCCCGGCCAGTGCCATCGAAAAGACGCTCGAGGAGGAACTCGCGTCGCACATAGGGGCGGCGATCGCTGCGTCTGCGAATAAAGGCATCAAGAGTCGTGTGAGTCAAGTCGGGCCAATCATCAGGGTTGGTAGTGAGCCAATCATCAAGAGTCGTAGCAGTGCTGCGATCGGTATTTATCGGAAGGGCTCGAAATAAGCAGGCATCTCGGAAGTGCTCGGCCCTTGTCTAAGAAGAACTCGGGTAGAGCGTTTGAACGAAAAATCATACGGCATGCTCAGCCCTTTACGAATCGGGATCTCAAGGCGTTCACTATGGACATGTTGTCCATAGGACTTCCACGCATTGGAAGACACCCTCGGTGCGCACATCTTGCCTGCTGCCCGGCTGCAGTTCGACTTCGGGCACATGGTATTGGGCGGGACTTGGTGATTTCCAATTATTGCTTCGCTATCTGGATCCCGAAAAGTAGGCTTTAGGAAGTCCATTTTGATCGGTGTCGACCACCGAACTCGATCGCGGGCGGATGACGGGCAACTCTCACCTTATCATTGCGGCACCAGTCTGATTATTGATCGGTGGCATGGAGGCCACCGGTCATGAAGCAGAAGCCAAGTTCCAGAAGAAGACGCAGCAGTACCAAATCCATCCTGCGCCTGCCCGACCTCGAACACGCCAAGGCCGCAGTCTTGAACAGTCTCACCTCCGCTGATGCCCAAAGGGGATACCGCCACGCCATCGATGAGTTCGTTGACTGGTATTGTTCGGAACCGCGGTTGGCGTTCAACAGGACGGTCGTTCTACGCTACTGCTCTCATCTCGAATCCCGTCAACTCGCACCCGGCACTGTCAACCTGCGTCTTGGCGCCGTACGCCGGCTCGCCTATGAGGCATCCGACTGCGGTCTTCTCAGCGCCGATCTGACGGCGGGGATTCGCCGGGTTAAAGGTGTGAAGAAGTTAGGAGTCCGTCTTGGTAACTGGCTAACGGCGGAGCAGGGCCAAGCGCTTTGGTAAGCACCGGACGCTCAGCGTCTCAAGGGGAGGCGCGACCGAGCCCTGCTCGCCCTGCTACTTGCGTGCGGCTTGAGAAGACACGAAGCCGTCACCTTGACCTTAGATCACCTGCAGCAGCGGGAAGAAATGCCGGTATTGTACACCGGGTCTAAAGTCATAGACCCCAGAATAACGGGCAACCCTGAAATAATCCCAAGGTAAGAGTAGCCGACGATTCGCTCAGAATACGGCCGCAACGCAAATTGCTCGAGCCGTCGCCGAGCGTTACAAAACGCAACAAAAAACAATACTGAACCTGGCGACCGCGACCAGCCTCCCGGTGCGAATGCGTTGTCTGGAACCGAGAGGGGGCTCAAACCAACCACTTTGTTGACAAGAACGCCCGAGCATTTCACGATGATTGGAGGTCTCCAAATCTTCTTCCTTGGGGCAGATGTGGGGACCAACGATTGGGGACTTCTGGTTAGGCTGCGGAGTCCAGTCGGAGCGCGTGGAGTCGTGAGTGAGAATCGGGATTGATTTGGGTGGAACCAAGATTGAGGCTATTGCGCTTGCCGATACCGCTACTGGCGCCGGCGCCACGCTCTTGCGGCATCGCGTACCTACGCCCGTCGGAGACTACGCCGGCATCTTGAACGCCGTTGCCGAGCTGGTCGCGTTAACGGAAAACGAGACAGGCCAAACCGGTACGGTGGGCATCGCCACTCCCGGTGCGATCTCGCCCTCCACGAGCCTCCTGAAGAACTCGAACAGTACCGTCCTAAACGGCAAACCCCTCGACCATGACCTTGAGGCCCGGTTGGGGCGGCGAATACGCATGGAGAACGACGCGAATTGCCTCGCCCTTTCGGAGGCCGTCGATGGCGCTGCCGCCAACGCCCGCGTCGTTTTCGGCGTTATTCTCGGGACAGGCGTAGGTGGAGGCGTGGTGGTAAACCGGCAGGTCCATGACGGACGCAACAGGATCGCCGGCGAATGGGGCCATAATCCGCTTCCCTGGGCCCGTGCGGACGAGCTACCCGGCCCTGGTTGTTATTGCGGGAAGCTAGGCTGTATCGAAACCTTCCTGTCGGGTGCCGGCCTGACGCGCGACTACCGCGTACGCAGCGACCAACAGAGAACGGCGGTTGCGATTGCCGAAGCCGCTGCGGCTGGCGATCCGCTGGCCAACGAGTGCCTCGAGCTCTATCAGGACCGGTTGGCGCGGAGTTTGGCTTCGATCATCAACGTGCTCGATCCTGACGCGATTGTGCTTGGGGGCGGACTTTCCAATTTGACGTGCCTCTACCCGGCTCTGCCCGCGCTTCTCAAGTCCTATACCTTTTCCGCTGACGCCGGCACACCCATCGTGCGCGCCATGCACGGCGATTCCAGCGGCGTGCGCGGAGCGGCCTGGTTATGGCCGATCAGCGGGATCTGCACGACGTTGAGCGGGTAAAGCCCGCGACCGTTGACGCTGATATCGCCGATGGCCACGAAGTTCGAGGTGTCGGTCTTTGAATGCGCAGTCCGCGGAGATGAATCTCCAGGTCAACCGATCCGGCAGTGGTTCACCAACTTCCGTGTTGCTAAGAATAACCGGTCCAAATCTGTTTGGACCTTAATTTCAGCGTAAGCGCCTTATAATCGAACAGTTTGGCCGTTTATTTTCGGCTTAACTGGTCCAATCTGTGCACGCTGCATCCGCTCGAGTCACGCCCGTGCGGGCATCATGATTGGCCAGTTAAGCCGACAATCCATCCAGAGTCGTAGCATCCTCTGCAATGTGCTGGGCAGGCTAAAATTACGCGCACGGATGGCCCTCACCTCTGGCACGAAACTCGGCCCCTATGAAATTCAAACGCCGCTCGGCGCGAGCGGAATGGGCGAGGTATACCGCGCTCGTGACACACGCCTCGATCGAAGCGTCGCGATCAAGATCCTTCCAGCAGCCTTTTCTTCTGACGCCGATCGTCTGCAGCGCTTTCAGCAGGAAGCGAGATTTCTCAGTTCGCTGAACCACAACAACCTTCTCGCTATCTTCGACGTTGGCAACCAGAATGGTTCCTACTACCTGGTTCGGGTCGAGAGACTTCCGATGCGGGCCAAGTACTTTGATCGATCTCTGATAAGGTCTTCAGCGCTAGAATAACCGCATCGCCTTTGCCCGCTGAACGGCCGGTACTTTTCTCAGAACAGCCAACACCGTTTCCGGCACTTGTCCGTCCACCTGAACAACAGCCACTGCTTCGCGCGGAGTGCTGGGGTCTTCATTTTCCGCCAGCCGGCCCAGAGAAAAATTGGCGATGTTGATCTGGTGATCGCCCAAGATCGTGCCCACCCGCCCAATGACCCCCGGCACGTCCTTGTTCCGCATGTAGATCAAATCGCGCTCCAGAGGCGCCTCCACATCAATGCCATCCACGTGCAAAAGGCGCGGCATGTTTCCATGCAAAACCGTTCCCTTGACGAAATGTTCTTCCTTGCTGGTCTTGAGGAAAATGGAAATCACGCTTTCTCCCCGGGAGCTTTTGGGCTTGCTGGCTTCATGCACCCGCAAACCACGAGAAGCGGCGATGGTTGCGGCGTTTACCAGATTGGCTTGTTCCTCCAGCCCCTGATTGAGAATGCCCTTGATGGCGGCATTGCGGACCAGTTCAGTTTTTCCTTCCGCGATATGGCCGCTGTAACGCACCGAGATTTCCTCAATCGTGCCTTCGCTGGTTTGGGCAAGAAACGCGCCCAGCCTCTCCGCTAGTACGGTAAAGGGCTGCAATACGAGGTATTCCTCGTACGAGACCGACGGCACATTCACCGCATTCTGGATCACACCGTGTTTCAGGTATTCCTTCACCTGGAGCGCGATCTGGTAGCCCACCGCCTCCTGCGCCTCATGCGTGGAACCGCCAATATGCGGCGTGAGCACCACGTTGGGCAAGGATGTCAAGGGCGAATCTTTGAGAGGTTCGTGGACAAAAACGTCCAGCGCGGCGGCCGCCACTTGGCCTTGTTTGAGCGCTTCCACCAGGGCTGCTTCATCCACCAACTCGCCCCGGGCGCAGTTCACCAGACGTATGCCCTTTTTCATCTTCTTCAAGGATTCCGCATTGATCATCCCAGTGGTCTGCAGATTAAGACCCACGTGTAGCGTGAGGTAGTCCGCGGCAGCATAGATTTCGTCCAGTGATGCCATGCGGATACTGTGATCTTTCGCGATGGCCGCTGAGACGAACGGATCATGGGCAATGATTTCCATTCCAAAGGTCCGCGCCCGCTGCGCCACTTCCATGCCGACTTTTCCCAAGCCGACGATCCCGATCGTTTTGCCGCGCAGTTCCGTCCCCTGCAGCGACTTTTTCTCCCATTTGCCAGCGTGCATGAGCGCGTCGGCCCGGCACAAATGGCGCGCCATGGCCAGCATCATGCCGATGGTTTGCTCGGCCACCGCCACGGCATTGGCTCCGGGCGTGTTCATGACCGCAATGCCTTTGCGCGTGGCCGCGTCGAGGTCAATGTTGTCCACCCCAATGCCCGCACGGCCAATGACCCGCAACCTGCGCGCGTGTTCGAGCAACGCCGCATCTACTTGCACGGCGGAGCGGACGACCAAAGCATCGGCCGACTCAAGCTCCACGGCCAGTTTGCCATCCAATTGGTCATGGGTAATGACGGTCCACTGCGGTTCCCGAAGCAGGTCCACGGCAGAAGAAGAGATTTTTTCCGCTACGATGATTTTCATGGTTGTGTCCGAAAAATGAGCAGCACAGTCTAGCAGTCCCGGCCCTACGCGCGGGGCCCCTCAGTCACTGTTGAGTGTGATAACCGACACAACTCTGAGGGCCCCGGCACACGCGCATTCCACTCTGATACGTGCGGACAACAGCGGCAAGAAATGCCGCAGCCTTAGTTACGCCCCGACCGGCTGCCGCCGCTCGGCTTGGCTCCGGGCATAGACTTCCTGGGCCGCCCGCACGGCGGAGCCGTATTGCACGGGCTTCCCAGTCACGCTGGTGAGGACCTGCTCCAGCGCGCCCAGGATCCCGATGGTGTCCAGATAGTCGTAGTAGCCAATGTGGGCGATGCGGAACAGCTTGCCCTTCATGTCGCCCTGCCCGTTGGCCACAACCGCGGAGAAGGTTTCGCGGAACTCCTTCACGATCACACCGGAATCCAGTCCCGCGGGGGCGTTGATGGCGGTGAGCGCCGCCGCCGGGCACGAAGAAGAAAACAGCGTCAGCCCAAGCACCTTCACTCCGGCGCGGGTCATCTCCGCGGCAAGCTCGGCGTTGTCCACCAGGGCTTTGCGCCCGGCTACCATGTCGCCGCTGCCCATTTGCCGGACAAAATCCAATGCCGCACCCAATGCAGCCCACAACGAAGTCGCGGGAGTGTAGGCCGACTCGCCCTTGGCTGCGTTCTTGCGTTCTTTGCGGAAGTCGAAGTAGTAGCGCGGAGACTTCGCGGCCTCCATGCGCTTCCAGGCGCGTTCGCTGAAGGCCGCATAAGCAAGGCCGGGAGGAATCATGAGCGCCTTCTGCGAGCCGCCAATAATCACGTCTATTCCCCAACCGTCCACGTCGAAATGGGTCGTTCCCAGCCCGGTGATGGCATCCACTACGAGCAATGTGTCATCGCCCTGCGCGCGCACAAGCTTTGCAATCCCCTGGATGTCATGCCGCGCGCCGGTGGAACTTTCCGTCGCCTGCACATAGGCGGCGCGCACGTCTGGCGTCAACTTCTGCCGTATTTCGTCGAGCGAAAACGTCTCACCGTACGGCACCGTGATCAGCTCGACCGCGCAGCCAAAAGCCTTGGCGAGGTCGCGCCAGCGTTCGCCAAATTTTCCGGCGGTGAGCACAAGTACCTTGTCCCCGGGCGAGGTCAGATTGGAGACCGAGCCTTCCATCACACCGGTACCGGAGCAAGCCAGCACCAGAACGTCGTTCTTCGTGCCGATGAAGTCCTTCATGTCGCTCAACACCCGCGCGAACAGCGCGCGGAACTCTGCGGTGCGATGGTGCATGGCAAACGAGGCCATGGCCGTCTGCGCCGCAGGGAGCAAAGGTGTGGGTCCGGGAGTAAAAAGGCGGTTCTTTAGCAACATGGCATGAGTCCTTGGTAATAGGAGTTTTTGTAAGTTTACCGCAGCAAACGCTCAACACCAAGAAGCCATGAAACCGCTGGATGTCAGAGTCCAGGAGCGGGTTGTCGAACAATGGAAGGTGGACCCCACGGCAGCGATGTTCAACGCGCAGAAGATTCGCGAGGAAGAGAAAGCCAAGACCGGGCCGCAGTTGTAGAGGCTCTGCGGCTAGGCGCGAAATCCAGGCATGGGAGAGAAGCAGGAGGGGTTTATTGGCGCAAACAGACAGTTCCATTAACGCTCGCCAACGATTCTGGGCGGTTGACGGGCAATCCGGAAGTAATGACCATGGCGTCGAACGCCTGACACCCCTGACTTAATCCGACAGAAGGCGTGCAAAGTCAAGTCTGGCCTATGACACAGAAATCGGGCGAGCCACCATCGGTCTAATGGGGGGCAGGTCACTCACACGCGCTCGCGCGGCAGCTTCGAACGCATTCCGGTGCAGTCGCGCACGTTCCCCTGGTCTGCCAGACCCCGAGACCACCAGCGCGGTAGACACGCCTGCGAAGGTCCCATCCAGCGTTGCCGGCTCTGTGCAGTCGCCGCGAACCACCTCCGCACCATCCAGTTTTGGCGCTTGTTGTGGATTGCGGGTCATCAGGCGCAAACCATATCCTCTTTGCGCCAGCAATGCAGCAGCACATCGTGCGATACGTCCGGAAGCACCTGTAATCAAAAACATCTTCAACCCGATGATGACAACCATTATGACGATACAACGTTCGATGGGGACCTGGCATATGCTCAATCCTTCATGTGGCAGTATGCTCTTCTTCAGAGGAAGCACACAGCTCCACGGGCCACAATGGCCTGAGGCACCTCTAAGCCCCTCAGGAGAAGCAATGGACTACGTAAATCTCGGCAAGACCGGACTCAAAGTCTCTCGTATCTGTCTCGGTTGCATGAGCTATGGCGCGCCTGCTACCGCTGAACTTAAACCTGGCAGCCATGCCTGGGCTCTGAACGAAGAAGAGAGCGAACCCTTCTTTCGTCAGGCGCTTGATCTCGGGATCAACTTCTTCGACACTGCCAATGTTTATTCGAGCGGCGCCAGCGAGGAGGTGCTTGGGCGGTTCTTAAAGGCCAACATCCGCCGTGAATCCGTCGTCATCGCCACCAAGGTCCACGGCGTCATGCGCGACGAACCCAACGGCCATGGCCTCTCCCGCAAAGCCATCTTTTACGAACTCGACCAGAGCCTCCGCCGCCTGCAGACCGACTATGTTGACCTCTACCAGATTCACCGCTGGGATTACGAAACACCGATCGAAGAAACTCTGGAGGCGCTGCACGACGTAGTGAAATCCGGTAAGGTGCGTTATATAGGCGCCTCGTCCATGTACGCGTGGCAATTCACCAAAGCTCTCTACCTCGCCGACCTTTATGGCTGGAGCCGTTTTGTTTCCATGCAGAATCATTACAACCTGCTATATCGCGAAGAGGAGCGCGAGATGATTCCTCTTTGCCAGTCCGAGGGGATCGGCGTCATTCCCTGGAGCCCTCTTGCGCGGGGCCGCCTGGCTCGTCCGTGGCAAAGCGAAACCACCAAACGCTACGAGACGGACCAGTTCGGAAAGAGCATGTATTCGCTAAGCGAAGACGCTGACCGCAAAGTTGTGGACCGCCTGGGTCAGGTCGCAGAGCAACGTGGCGTTGCCCGCGCGCAGCTTGCTCTCGCCTGGCTGCTCAGCAAGCCGGTCACCTCGCCCATTGTTGGCGCAACCAAGCCGCATCATCTGCAGGACGCGGTAGCCGCGCTCTCGCTCCGCCTGACGCCGGAAGAGGTTGCGTCTCTCGAGGAGCCGTATGCGCCGCATCCTGTCCTGGGCTTCAGTTGAGTCCAGGTCCGAATTCGCCAGGCCGGAATGCGAAACAAGACGCTGAATGAATAGTTCCGGTTGCTGATCAAGCAGCCGACGATTGGTGGCTCGAGATCGATCATCGTGTGCCAGGACATGGTCATGATGTTCGCTCGCCCCTTGAAACTCACCGTGGAAAGAGCGAAGTCTAGGCTTGCTCCCAGAGTCAACTCACTACAGTCAATCAAGATCAAGTTGTGCACCAAGTACGTGCAACGCGCTTAGTAATGTTGAGAATTTCAGATCCAACTGCTTAAATCTGGAACCTCACATGCATTTCTTCCCGCAAAACGCTAACATCGGCTGCAGGCATTAAGAGGTGACGCAGTATGACAGAGAAGGCAAGTTCCAAGGTAATCGAAGACGTGCCGAAAGCTGTCTCAAGGCGCAACTTCATTAAAGGGGTAATCACCAGCGGCGTGGCAGTCTCCTCCGCGAGCTATCTGTTTCGCGCCTCCTCTCTCCTGCAGGGCCAGCAGTTGGCTGTCGGCGTAGGCGAGCGGCTGATTACTCTCAACGTCAACGGTCAGCAGCGGCGCGTCGACGTCATGAAGCAAGAGACGTTGGCGTGGACGCTGCGTTACAAGCTGGGCCTCACCGGCACCAAGCTGGGATGCGACCGCGCTGAATGCGGAGCTTGCACCGTCCTTATGGACGATATCCCGTACTATTCGTGTTCGGTGCTCACACACACCGTGCGTGGCCGAAAAGTTGTGACCATCGAAGGCCTGGCCAGCGCCGACGGAACCTTGCACCCGGTACAGCAGGGCGTCATCGATGAACAGGGGTTTCAGTGCGCGTTCTGTACGTCCGGCTTCATTATGACCACAGTGGGATACCTGAAAACGAATCCCAATCCTACCCGCCAGGAGCTGGCGGACGGCATCTCGGGAAATCTGTGCCGCTGCCAGGACTACGACAAGATTCTTACCGCGTTGATGCGCGGCGCCGAGAATATGCGGAGGGCTAAACTTGGATAACAAAAAGGTTGTTGAGACTACCAAAGCTACTGAGCGCCAGTACGGAGCTGGGTACAAGCTGATCGGCAAGAACTACCAGACCCCCGACCTCTATGCAAAAGTCACGGGCAACGCAAAGTTCGCTGAAGACTTTCGCGCGGAAGGCATGCTGTTCTGCAAGCTGCTGCTCAGCCCATTGCCGCATGCGCGGGTAAGGCGCATCCATGCGAACGCAGCGCTCGCAATGCCTGGTGTCAAAGCCATTCTCACAGCGGACGATCTCCCCGCCCCGGCCGATACCCTTACGGACAATGGAACGGTGATCAAGGCGAGCAAGTGGGGCGAGCGCGGTCTCACCATGGAGCCGGTTTATCAGGGCGAACCGATTCTCGCTGTGGCCGCAATCGACGAACTTACCGCCTCCGACGCCATTGAGAAAATTCAAATTGATTTTGAATCGCTTCCGTTTGTGGTCGATCCGCTCGACACTCTGCGACCGGGTGGTCCTAACCCACGAACTGATGGGAACGTCTGGGTCCGGCCTGTCGCGCCCGGTTCGCAAGGTCCGGGCGCGCCCGTGGTCACGGAGCTTAAGTGGACCGAGGCCGACTTCGCCGAGTTAAAGCATGGCCGTCTGCCGATGGGCAAGACTCCAGACGAATGGTCGTATGGCGATCTCGATTCCGGCTTCAAAAATGCGGCGCTCGTTCTTGACGAGACGTTCGTCACGCCCGACACCAGCCATCACACTCTTGAGACTCGCAGTGCGATGGCTTACTGGCAGAACGGCAAGGTCTACATTCACACGGGCACGCAAAGCACCGCGCAAACGCTGCCCGCTATCGCGCGCTGGTTGAACATCGATCCGGATAAAGTTGTTTTCATCAGCGAATACACGGGAGGCGGGTTCGGCAGCAAGATTACCGGCGGGGTGTCGATGATCATCCCTGCGCTTCTGGCAAAGAAAACGAATGCTCCAGTGATGATGCGGATCAGCCGCGAGGAGGAGACCTTCATCGGACGCGCGAGGCCCAGTTTTCAAGGACGGATGAAAGCCGGCTTCTCGAAAGAGGGGCGGATCACGGCTCTCGACATGTTCGTTATTTGCGACAACGGTCCATACGACGCAGTGGGTGATGCTCCCTCGTCGGGTCGCATCGTCTCCCTGTTGTACCAGCCGCAAGCCATGCGCTGGCGCGGGGTGACGGTGATGACGAATACGCCGCCCCGCAGTGCGCAGAGTTCCCCGGGCGGGCTGCAAGGGATTGTCATCATCGAGCCGATCATCGCGAAAGCTGCGCGCAGGCTCGGGGTTGACCAGGTGGCGATTCGCCGCATCAACTGCCCCGAGGGCAAGGCGCCGTTCGGACCAGCAGTGCAAGGGAAACAGCAGCATGCAACAAGTGCATTCCTCAAGGAAGCCCTCGATTGCGGCGCGGAGCAATTCAAATGGAGCGAGCGGGTTGCACGGACTCCGAAAAGGATAGGCACGAAAGTTCGCGGCCTCGGCGTATCGCTGAGTTGTTACGTTGGCGGCAGCATCGGATTCGACGGTCTTCTCGTCATTAAGCCGGATGGCCGGATCACCTTCCAGTCTGGAATCGGCAACCTGGGAACTGAATCGGTGATCGATGTTCACCGCGCGGGTGCAGAAGTTCTGGGCGTGCCGTGGGAGAAATGCGACGTAGTGTGGGGTAGCACGGCAAAGAATCTTCCTTTCACCTGCGTGTCCGGCGGGAGCCAAACAACTCACGCGATGACGCGGGCGGCGTATGCGGCGGCGATGGACGCCAAGAAGAAGCTTCAGGAAATCGCGGCCAAGAAGCTCGGCGGCAAACCAGAGCATTACGAGGTCGCCAACGAGCGTGTCTTCCGCAAGGGCGGTGGCGCCGGTATGACTTTGGCGCAGGCGGCGAAACACGCGATTGAACTGGGTGGCATTTATGATGGCCACGAGGCGACCGCCGATATCCACAAATTGACGAAGGCGTCCATGGCCGCGTTGGCGGGCCAGGGCCTGGTCGCGGCAGCCAAGGACAACTACCCACGCGACGGCGCGACGTTTTCCTACGTCGCCAGCTTCGCCGAGGTTGCAGTCGATGTCGAAACCGGCAAGTACTACATCGTGGATTTCCTCGCCTCGGGCGATGTGGGGACGGTGATTCATCCCCGCGCGCTCGGTGGCCAAATGCTCGGCCGTTCCACCTTGGGCATTGGCCATGCGATCGGTCAGAAATGGGTGTTCGATCCGCACTACGGTGAGATGGTTTCCAAGCGGTTCTACCACAGCAAACCGCCGACGATTCTGGACGTACCCGTCAATATGCAATGGACGGCGTTAGATATTCCGGACCCGGAGACGCCGGTGGGCGCTCGCGGTGTCGGCGAGCCGCCGGTTGCAGGTGGGTGTGCTTCCATCTTGAACGCGCTCTCGGATGCGCTCGGGGACGAGATTTTCCAGCGCGCACCGGTGAACGCCGACACGATTCTGACGTCGCTCGAAGCGGGCCGGCCGATGCAGCATCCCCTGATGGCTCACATTTGATTGATGAAGATTTGAAGGAGAGTTATGGCTGTCATACGAGACGTAATGCCTGCATTCGAGCTGTATCAGCCAAGTTCCGTTGCCGATGCGCAGAAGCTTCTCGATCGGCACGGACCGGATGCCTGGGTGCTGGCCGGGGGGCTCGACAGCGTCGACTGGCTCAAGGATCGAATCAGGAAGCCCAAGGTGGTAGTCGATCTGAGCGGAATCGAGGAACTGCGGGGAGTTCGCACGACGAGCAGTAATGGTAACGACGGTATCGAGATCGGCGCCATGACGACGCTCACTGAAGTCGTGAATCATCCCATCATCAAGCAGAAGTATGGTCTGCTGGCGCAGGCTGCGGAACTAGTGGCGTCGCCGCAAATCCGAAACCAGGGAACCATCGGAGGCAATGTTTCGCAGGACACGCGCTGCTGGTATTACCGGGGCGGTTGGCCATGCTACCGTGCCGGCGGCAACATTTGCTATGCCGATACACCGGAGGGCCGCAACCGCGAGCATGCGATTCTGCACGCCGAAGGCTGCGTGGCGGTAAATCCCTCCGATTCAGCCCCGGCTTTGATCGCGCTGGACGCTAAGTTCGTCATGCGCACGCCCAAGGGTGAACGCGTGGTGGATGCAGAGGATTATTTCATCGGTCCTGATATCGACATTACCCGATTACACATCTTGCAGCCCGGAGACCTGCTTACGGTGATTCGTATTCCGTCCACGTGGGCGGGTGCGCAATTTTATTTTGAGAAAGTGCGAGACCGGAATGTTTGGGACTTCCCGCTCATGAACGTGGCCTCGGCCATGGTGACATTGGGGGACAGGATTGAACGCATCCGAATCGCTGTGAATGGCGCCGCCGCGCGTCCGTTACGATTAAAGGCGGTCGAAGATGCAGTTCGCGGCAAGCCGCGCAACGCGGCAACGGGTGAGATGGCGGGGAAACTGGCCGTGGAAGGGGCGGTCCCGTTGCAGTTCAATGCCTACAAGATCCCACTGATGAGGAATCTGGTGAAACGCGCCATCGTTGGAATAGGAGTGGCGGAGGCAACATGGGCCTCGTAAAGTGGGCAACGAGCCCGTGGGGGCAGAGTGTCCCGATCCATATTGCATGGTTCTTGATCTGGGTCGCGGTGATCGCAGGGTTGCTCTTCCTGATCGTTCATGCCATTTGGTTGATGTATTTCGCCAAGCCAAAAGAGTTTGCGGGCGATGCTTCTCACGAAGTCTCTGCGCAGCTACCCAAGCACATTCCCCGGCATCCGCTGGTGGCGCGGCTGTTTCACTGGATCATGGCAGCGTCCATGTTGACGCTGCTGTTTACCGCCTTCCTCCCGAAGGTGGGCGTCCAGTTTCCCTGGGTGACCTATCATTGGATCGCTGGCGCCGTGTTGACGGTTGCAATCGTGTTTCACATCATCCACGCCTCCTTCTGGCTGGATTCTTGGGCGATCTGGCCTGACAGAACGGATGTGGAAGATGCAGGGAGAAGGGTTCGTCGGTTTTTCGGAATGTTCGCGCCTCCGCCACGAAAGTTTGCCAAGTATCCGCTGGAGAACAAGCTCTTCCACGGCGTCATCATCTTGTGCGGTCTGTCGGTGATCCTTACCGGCGTTTTCATGATGTTTCGCGTGCGTACGATCTTTTTCCCCCGGAATCCGTATCTGTTCAGCGACATGACTTGGGGCCTGATGTACGTGCTGCACGGGCTGGCGGGCGTGGGACTGATTGCGCTAATAATGATGCACGTCTATTTCGGACTCCGGCCGGAGAAGCTCGCGATCACGAAATCGATGATCTTCGGCTGGATGGACCGCGACTTTTATCTGAAAGAGCACGATCCCGAGCGATGGGTGATTAAGACATCTTCTTCGTCATCTTCTTCAGCATCGACATCCAACAGGGTGGAAGGTCGAGGGCTAACCGATGCTGGCTGAGATCTCGAATCGTTGCAATGCTGTGGAAGAGTGTTACGAGTTTATGCTGGCCTATGCAGCGCAGGGGCTGCCCAGTGACCAAGGCAGCCCATCGGGTGCACAAGTCCGTGAGTTCCTGCATCGCGCCGTGAAAGCCCTGATGGGGCTGGCGGAGACTTGTGCGATGGCAGTCAACCAGGAAGGCCTTGAGCCAGCCGACAAATACCTGGCGTTCTTTGCGGTGCTTGATCGCGACGCTCGCGATTCTCTTGCCGCCATTGAGTTGGTTCTCGCCCAACCCACCATCAGTTCCCAGTTGATTGACAATCTGAACTCTTCCATCCATCTCCGCGCGCTGCTCACCGACTTGTTTCTGGTGGGCGAGATCGTGAGGAAGCAAGTCAAACCGGCGGGGCAGGTGGTCACGAGCGAGGGCGAATGAAGCAATGGACCGCGATTCGTAGGATTTGGATTTGTACTGGTACCACAGTGCAGAGCCGCACGCGGTTCGGTCATCGGCCTTTTCAATGAGTTGCCGATCAAAGCAGCCGGACCTTGGTGCCGATTAGGGACGGAGAGGTTATGATTTGAGCGCGAGGCAAGGGGTCTGCGGACAGCGCCGAACTAAGGCACCCAACTTAAGACTGGGGTGAAGATTCATGGTCGACTTCCATCGATTCGAAACCCGCGCGATGCTCGCGCTCGTCCTGCTCGGGGCAATCTGGGCACCGCCGTCGTTTGCGCAGCAGGACCAGGCGCTTCATCCCAAGTACAGCGTGCAATTTTTCCAGTTGCAGGTGGAAAACCAGGATCTGCGCATGGCCTACCGTGACGTCCAGCCCACGGGCGCTTCCAACGGAAAGGCCGTGCTCCTGCTGCACGGAAAGAATTTCTCGGGTTTTTATTGGGAGCCCACCATCGAGTTCCTAGCGCAGCAAGGCTATCGCGTCATTGCACCTGACCAGTTGGGGTTCGGCGCTTCGTCACGGCCGGACATCCATTACAGCTTCCACCAGATGGCTCAGAATACGAAGGCGCTGCTCGATCATTTGGGCATCCAGCAGGTCTACGTGATTGCGCATTCGATGGGTGGAATGCTGGGCGTGCGTTTCGCGCTGCTGTTCCCGGAGACGGTCGAGAAACTGGTGCTGGAGAATCCGATCGGGCTCGAAGACTACCGCAAACTCGTCCCTTACATTCCGCTGCAACAGCAGTATGCGGCGGAGTTGAGCCAGACCTACGAGAAGATGCGCGATTACCAGAAGAGCTATTACCCGGGAGCATGGAAGCCGGAATATGAGGTCTACGTGCAGGATCAGGCCAGCGTCCTCGGCACGGGCGAATATCCGCGCGATGCGTGGTCCTCGGCGCTCACCTACGAGATGATCTACGAGCAGCCCATCGTCTACGAAGTGGGCGAGATCAGCCGCCCGACGCTGCTGATCATCGGGCAGGCCGATCGCACCGTCGTCGGCAAGAATCGCTTGCCGCCCAGCTTGCAATCCGTCGCGGGACAGTACCCCGAGCTTGGCCGCAAAACGCATGCCGCCATCAAGGGCTCAACCCTGGTCGAGGTTCCGGATTGCGGTCACATACCGCACATCCAGAAGCCTGAGCAGTTTCGCAATGCGGTGGTGACATTCTTCGCCGCCGCGCCTTCATCGCGCTGATGCCCTGCGCAGCATGTTGCATGCGGATGCGACGATTCTGGATGTATCGTCGGCGATCCAGAAACTGGGACTTAAATGCCGGTCAGTGTAGGGCAACCTGACCACGCGTCGGCGACGCTGTCCGTCAGGTCGAGTCCAAACTACTCCATGACAACGTATCGGCGCGTTTGCCCCATTTCTCGCCGAACATTTCCACCCGCCCGTGACGCGTCCGTCACGCCGCGTGCACCTCGTGCGGCCCCGCAAAGCACCGTTCGGCAAGCCCTGGAGTGCCATCTCACCGTGACCAACGAATCAGCCCAGCCGGTTCAGACCGTCCACGTAGGCTTTTGCGCTGGCCTCGATGATGTCGGTGGAAGCGCCGCGACCCATGACGCGGCGGTTGCCGATCTCCAGGTGTACGGTGACCTCTCCCATGGCTTCGGTGCCTTCGGTTACGGCGCGAATGTCATAGCGCAAGAGTTTCGCATGGGTGGCGGTGAGTTTCGCAATCGCCTTGTACACGGCATCGACCGGTCCGTCGCCAATCGAAGCTCCTTCCTTCGTCTTCCCGTTCACCAGCAGACGCACGGTCGCGGTCGGAATCGCCGTCGTGCCGCTGTAACTGTGCAGGTACTCTAGCTTCAGGTTCTGCTGCACTGGAGGAAATTCATCGTGAACCAGTGCGACCAGGTCTTCGTCGAGCACTTCCTGTTTCTTATCCGCCACGGCAAGGAAGCGTTGGTACATGGTGTCAAGCTCCTGCCTGGAGAGTTCGTAGCCAAGTTTCTCCAGCCGTGAGCGAAGCCCGGCCCGGCCCGTGCGCGCTGTCAGGACGACCCGGCTCCCGGTAAATCCAACGTCTGCGGGACGCATGATTTCGTAGGTCCGCCGGTCTTTCAGGAATCCGTCCACGTGGATGCCGGAACTATGCGCAAACGCATTCGAGCCGACGACGGCTTTATTGGCTGGGACCGGCATTCCGAGCATGTCGGCGACCATGCGGCTGGTGCGGAAGAACTCGCGCGGCTCGACTCCGGTGCTCACTCCGTAGTAGTCGGCACGGGTGCGGAGGCCCATGACGATTTCTTCCAGCGCGGCGTTGCCGGCTCTTTCGCCGATTCCGTTGATCGTCCCCTCCACCTGGCGCGCACCATTGCGAATACCAGCCAGGGAGTTGGCCACCGCAAGACCGAGGTCGTCGTGGCAGTGGACGCTGATGGTTACGCGCGCAATGTTCGGAACGTTGTCGCGAATGCCGCGAATCAGTTCACCGTACTGCTCGGGAACGGTGTAGCCCGTGGTGTCGGGAATGTTGACGACCGTTGCGCCCGCATCGATGACGGCCTCCAACATCTCGAAGAGGTACAACGGCGCGGCGCGGCCGGCATCTTCAGCGTAGAACTGAACGTCGCCAACGCAGTTGCGCGCACGCTTTACGGCATCCACGGCCAGGGCCACCAGCTTTGCCTTCTTGACTTCGAGCGTCTTGCCATACCGCTCGTCGCGGAACTTGCCCATGACGTGAATGTCGGAAACGCCGATGCCGGTGTGAATGCGTGGGCGCGCGGCCTTGGCGAGCGCCTTGCCGCAGGACTCGATGTCGGCGGCAACCGCGCGAGACAGCGCGCAGATCGTAGGCCCCTCGATCTCCTGCGCGATCTTCCGGACGGCATCAAAGTCTTCTGGAGACGACGCCGGGAAGCCGGCCTCAATAATGTCCACCTTCAACCGGGCGAGCTGGCGCGCGAGCGTTATCTTGTCACGACTCCCCAGGCGGGTTCCCGCTGCCTGTTCGCCATCTCTTAGAGTGGTATCAAACACCGCGATCTTTGACGTAGCCTTCATTCCGCATCCTCGATGAATGTTTTGGATTTGTTATCGGAGCAAAACAGCCGAACCGCTCCAGCATACCGCAGGGGGCTTTCGGAAATAAACACAACCCGGAGAAGGCTGTGACATTTCCAGAACCCACGTCGGTTGGGTGGGAGATGGCGAGTGGATTGTCGGCAAACAACAAGAAGTAGTTCGGTTCCTTCCGGTTTGCCCGTGATCCAGGCGCAATCGCAAAAGGTGACAGGGCAGACCACATCTGCGAGTTGCCGACTAACCACTCAAGTGAACGCGTGGCGGGCATTGAGGGTCCAATTCGCGGCCCGGTTACCGGATCGATGATTGCCTCCTCGAGAAGTCGTCTATGAAAAGCCTTCTATACACAACGTCGTCATGCATGCCCCCTGAGGCCCAAAGAGTCTGAGGAAACAGCTTCCAGAGAACAACATGTTTTGCGCAAGAAGGGAAATTTCAGTCTAGAATAATAATAAAAATAATAGGGCAATTCTATTCTCGGGGACCGAGCCTAGTTCTTGACCCAGGTATTGCTTCAGAACGGAGTTTGTTCATCGGTGAAGGTTGGCATAGATTTCGGTACGACCCGGGTCGTGGCTGCGGCCGTGGACCGCGGTAACTATCCGCTCGTCAACTTCGAGACCCCGGACGGGCACGTCCGCGACTGGTTTCCTCCGCTCATAGCCGTGCGTGGAGAAACGCGCGTTTACGGATGGGACGCTTGGCTTGTGCAAGGGCAACCGGGCTGGACAATCATTCGCTCTCTGAAACGTTGTCTGAAGGACGCCGGTCCTGAGACCCGGATGGAAATCGGGGGCCGCGCTTTTGAAGTCAGGCAACTGTTGCGGGAAATGATGGCGACTTTGCGTGTGCAACTGCGCGAGCATTCCACCTTGCCCGACGATGGGGACAGGCCCTTGGAAGCAATGCTGGGAGTGCCGGCAAATGCGAACAGCAATCAGCGCTTTCTTACCACCGAAGCCGCTCGCGAGGCGGGGTTCGACGTTCTGGGCCTGTTGAACGAACCCTCTGCGGCAGCGGTTGAATTTGCCCATCGGGACCTGGTTAACCGCAAGGGCCGTTCCGGGGGCCGGCTCTTGGTCTACGATTTGGGAGGCGGCACTTTCGACGCTTCGCTCATCGAACTCGGCGACGGCGAGCACTCCATTGTCGCCTCCGACAGCATTCCAGCCCTGGGCGGCGACGACTTTGACGAGATTCTGGCAGAGCTTGCGCTGCGGGCCGCCGGGGTCTCTCTCGACGAGAGGGACAACCTCTCCGCGGCTGAGTGGTTCGTCCTCGTGGACGAGTGCCGCGAGAGAAAGGAAGCGCTCAGTCCCAACACGCGCAAACTGACAGTCGATCTCGAACGTGTACGGCACAACTGGCGCGAGGTCTCAGTGAGCGCGGACGTGTTCTACGAACGGTGTAGGCCGCTGATCGAGTCAACACGCCGGGTCGTCGATGATTTGCTGACGGCGCACCCGGAGCGCCCGATCGATTCCCTATACGTCACTGGCGGCGGTTCGGAGTTGCCGCCGGTCGCGCGCATACTGCGTGAGAGTTACGGAAGGCGGGTGCGACGCTCGGCCTACATGCGATCGGCGACGGCCATCGGATTGGCGATCCGGGCCGATACTCAATCCGGCTGCGTCTTGCGAGACCGGTTCATGCGGAATTTCGGATTGTGGCGAGAGGCAGACGAAGGGCGCGGCGTTGTGTTCGATCTTGTGTTCGCCCGCGGCACGGAGTTGCCGGGCCCCAAACAGCCGCCGCTGCGGAGCGTGCGTTCTTACCGTCCGGCTCACAACGTCGGACATTTTCGCTATCTGGAATGCGCGCGGCTGGCGCAGGACGGCCGGCCTGTAGGAGAAATTACCGATTGGGACGACATCCGATTCCCGTTCGATCCAGGCCTGCAGGACCGGGCGGATCTTACTGCCGTGTCGGTGAGGCGAACACCCGCAACGTCGGACTTTGCCGTTGAGGAAACATACACTTGTGACAGTAGCGGCAATCTGGCAGTGGCGATTTCCAACAAGTCCACAGGTTATGAAAAAAGGTTCCGCCTTGGCCGGTGGTCTGAAAAGCAACCGAAGATATTGTTCAGCCGCGCAGCAAAGCGCGGCGCCTAGCGCGCGGCGCGTGATTCGCAAGGGTTTTGGGCAAGTGATGACTTGCGATGAGGAAGTGAGCTCTGGACTTGCAGCCCGCCATTGTAGTGAATAAAGCCCAATTTTCTGAACCGGTTCATGAAGAAGCTGACCCGCGAGCTGGTTTTGCCGATCATTTCCGCCAGCATCTCCTGACTGATTTTGGGAACTACCATGATCGTTCCACACTCCATTGGCCCGGACGTGTGGAATGAGGGGCAGGACTACAAATCTGTCCTTGCGGACGTTGGCTAATACGGCATAAACTAAAAGACAAACACAGCACAACGCTGGGGTAGCGCTAGGGAGAAAAATATGGCGCACAGCCACGGTAGTGAATATCAGGTCAGAATTGTCCACGTGGACGGAACCGAGGAACTGAGCGGGTGGCTGAACAGCGCGGAGCAGGTTGCCCAGGCAATCGCTGCGGGCCACAGGCCACAAGACAAAGCTTACTGGCTTCTGGAGCGAAACGTTCTCTGTTCCAACTGCATAGATCAGGGACAGAGAGTCATGGAATATCCCCTTACGGCTATCCCGTCTCCACGATGCAGCCCACACGACTCCCGTTATCTAGTGGAAGTAGGGTCGAAGGGCCGGTACGAGCTCGAGGTAGTCATCGCGAGCAGGCATCGAGCTGCTTGAAGTAGTCGTCTGGAACAGACATTGAGGAGAACCTTATACCGCACACCGCGCCATAATGACTCGGACTTCCAACCCAGCGCGTTTAACCTTTCGCCTTGCTTAGCTACCGGGTTTCGATAGGTCCAACGTATTCAATCATGGTTTTGGTTTCCTTCCTTGTCTTTGATGTTGGGCTATCCCTCAGCGCCGCTATCGGGAGTGTTTAGTCTCAGCTCGACCGAGTGCTCCTGCCGGTCGTCGACCAGTTGAATGACGTTACCTTGTCGCCTGACGCCATCAACCGTGACACTCGTCTCGCCATGCCCGGCCGGCCCCTGCACGATAGCGATGTGATATACCGTCTCCCGATATCGGTAATGCACCTTGAACTCTTTCCAATTGTCGGGAAGGCACGGAGCAAAGTGCAGTTTGTCCACGTCCAGTCTTAGCCCTAAGAGCGATTCCAAAATCAGGCGGTACATCCATCCCGCCGACCCGGTGTACCATGTCCATCCACCACGGCCAATGTGCGGCGGCAGTGCATACACATCAGCGGCCACGACGTACGGTTCCACTTTGTAGGTCGCAATAGTTTCCGCACATTCCGCGTGGTTCACCGGGTTGATCAGGGCGAATAGTTCCCAGGCTCGCTGGCTATCTCCCAATTGGGCGAACGCCATCGCCGCCCATATGGCGCCATGAGTGTATTGCCCGCCATTCTCTCGCACGCCCGGAAGGTATCCCTTTATGTAGCCGGGATTTAAATCCGATTTGTCGAACGGGGGATCGAGGAGTTGGATTAACCGCCAGTCCCGGCGAACGAGGTGCTGATCCAGCGCCCGCATCGCCATGCGCGTGCGCTCGGCATCGCCCGCTCCGGATAGAACGGACCAACTTTGCGCAATCGAATCGATCTGGCATTCGGGGTTACTCGCTGATCCAAGCGGTGAGCCGTCGTCGAAGTAGGCGCGGCGGTACCACTCGCCATCCCAGCCGTTCAGCTCAATGTTCTGACGTACCTGGGCCGCCTCGCGGCGGCAGCGTTCGGCAAACGGCACTTCGCCATGCGCGCCTGCAACCTCAGCGAAGCGCAGAAGCACGTCATAGAGGAAGAACCCCAACCAGACGCTTTCGCCTTTGCCGTGGTGGCCGACAAGGTTCATCCCATCGTTCCAGTCACCGGAACCCATAAGGGGCAGCCCGTGTTCACCAAATCGCAGGCCCCTCAGGATGGCTCGCCTACAGTGTTCGTACAAACTGGCCGTCTCTTCAGACCGGTTGGGCAGATCGTAATACGAGTCCTCTTCCGCGTTAACCTGCCGGCCATCGAGGAAGTGTATCGGTTCGTCCAATACCCCGGTATCCCCCGTGCTGAGAACGTACCGGCACGTCGCCAGGGGCAGCCAGAGGTAATCATCCGAACAGTGCGTGCGCACGCCTCGGCCCGATGGGGGATGCCACCAATGCTGGACATCGCCATCGCGAAACTGACGGGACGCGCAGAGGAGCAGGTGCTCACGAAGAAGATGCGGCTCGGCATGGGTAAGCGCCATCACGTCCTGCAACTGGTCGCGGAAACCGAAGGCGCCCCCCGGCTGGTAGAATGCGCTCCGCCCCCAAAAACGGCACGCGAGAGTTTGGTAAAGGAGCCAGCCGTTAGCCATGAAGTTGAGGGACTGGTCGGGTGTTTCCACCTGCACCGCGCCAAGCGTGTGCTTCCAGTACTGCCACACCGCTTCGAGCGCGTCACGGGCGGCAGCAGATCCGCGGAAACGATCCACCAGGTTGTGAGCGTCATTTTCGCCACGGCCTACGCCGAGAGTGAAGATGATCTCACGCTCTTGCCCGTCGTCCAGCTCGAATGGAACCTGTATCGCGGCACAGGGGTCCAAAGCAGCCCCCGCTCTCCCGGACAGCCGGGATCGAGTCATAGCAGCCGCACTCCGAAGCGTGCCGTTGCGGCCAAGGAACTCAGTCCGATCGCCGCTCATGGTGCGGCTTCGATCGTCTACGTTGAAGAAGGCAACCCGGTCGGCGAACTCCGTATTGTAGGGATTCCGCGCGAACAGTGCGCCGCCGTTCGGGTCAATTTCGGTGATCACGTGCAACGCCGATTTCGGCCGCAGGTCGCCAAGAACCCATTCCACATATCCGGTGGCGGAGAGCCGGCGTGATCGGCCCGACTCATTTCGCACTTTCAACACCGTAAACTTAATTGCCGCGTCGACGGCCACGTAAACCCACACTTCGGAGCGGATGCCGTCTTCTGTGTGCTCGAAGACGCTATAGCCGAATCCGTGCCGGCTGGTATAAGGTGTCGCGCCGGGTCTGGGCATCGGCGTGGGTGACCAGAAGCGGCCGCTCTCTTCATCACGGATATAGAACGCCTCTCCGCTCGAATCGCTCACGGGATCGTTGCACCAGGGAGTGAGGCGGAACTCGTGGGCATTTTCACTCCAGGTGCAGGCAAGACCGCTCTCTGAAATGACGGTTCCGAAGCGCGGGTTCGCCATTACATTCACCCATGGCGCCGGAGTTGTTTCCCGCTCGGTGGTCGTAATGATGTACTCGCGCCCGTCAGGGGTGAATCCGCCCACTCCGTTGAAGAAAATCAGATCGTGGCGAGGTGAAGCGGCGACTGCAGTGGGATCGGGCCGGTGGGCTCGGGCCAGCGGAAGTTCCGGAACGGTTACTTCTCCGGTGCTGCGGCGGTGCATCTGGTCCACCAGTGTCCCGCGGCTGTCAGAGAGGATGGCACGGGCGACCGAGTGGAACAGAATGCGATCCTCGCTCGATATCTGGTCCCCCGGTCTCACAAAGATGCTGCCCGGTTGATCTTTCAAGAAGGCTTCAACCCCTGCGGAAATCAGTGCCATGATCTGGTCTTGCAGAATCTGCCGGTAGCCGGAGTGATCTTCGTTCCAGATCACCAGATCCACCGCCAGTCCTTTTAGGCGCCAGTAACCGTGGGCCTGGATGAGTTGGCGTACGAGGTCGATGTTGGCCGAATCTCCGATCTCGAGCAGCACGATTGGCGAGTCGCCGGAAATGGAGTAGCCCCACAGATCGGACTGCCCACGGCGGTTCTTCATGAGGACGCTCGCGTCCGCGCGGAGCGAGGAATTGGCGTACACGATAGAACCGGCTAGGTCTGCATAGAGCTGCGCGTCGGCCTCTGTGGCATTGATCTGCCGCAAGAAGACCTGGCTATGTGTCCACGCGAGATCGAACACGCGATCCGCGAGACGACGATCCTGGTACTTTTCAGCAAGGCCCAAGCAGGCGTCTCGCGTCTCGCCGATGCCGGACACGATGTCGATCGTCACCTTTTCTTCCGGATCGAGCGTGATTTGATGACGGATTGCGACGATCGGATCCAGCACTGACCCCTCTTGGCCCGAGAGCGGCGCCGAATCGGCCATCGCTTGTGGATCGACGATAGTGTGTCCCCGGCCGATGAACCGCATCCGGTCAGTTTCGTAGGAGATTTCTCCGATCTCCGCCCCATGAACGGCCATTAAATGGAACATCCATGGCGGCTGCTCTTCACGAGAGCGGGGCCGGCGAGTGCAGAGAATCGTCCGCTTCTCGCGGATGATCTCAGTTTGAACGAACAGATTACCAAAGGCCGGGTGAAGCGCATCCGCCGCAGGCGATTCGAGAACGACCTCCGCGTAACTTGTGACATCGATGGCTCGGCGCGCTCGAGAGCAGTTAGTGATGCTGATTCGGCGCACTTCGATGTCATCCTCTGGCGAAACGGCTATCTCTGTATACGTTTCGAACTCGTGGTCGCGGCGGCGGAACTCCACCCGCGCCTCGGAGAAGATCGCTTCGTAGCTGTCCGATGCTTGGAGCGCCGGCTGAAATGCGGCTGACCAGAACTCGCCGCTCGCGACGGCACGGATATAGCAGAATGTACCCCAGTTGTCGCAGGTACCGTCTTCGCGCCAGCGGGTCACCGCAATGCTTTTCCAGCGACTGTAGCCGCCACCGGCGTTTGTGATCATGACATGATATCTGCCGTTCGATAACAACTGCAGTTCCGGCATCGGCGTGTCAGGACTGGTGAAAATGCGTATTGGCGCTTCCGGACCGTTGGAAGCAGCACGTACGTCGGAGAGTTCGGCCAAGTGCGAATAAAATGCCATGGCCTTTGGCACCCGCTCCTGGAGCAATAGCGCGGCCGCCTGGAACGCCGGATCCGACTCGAATCGCTTTTGCATGGGACGATCAAGAAGCAGGTAGGCCAACGACAGAAAGCTCATGCCCTGGTGATGCGCCATGAAAGATCGAACCACGACGTTCGATTGCCCGCGGGGCACACGCGAAGGAGTATAGTCGATAGCTTCATACAAGCCGTATTTCCCCTCAAAGCTGTCCGCGGCGAGTTCCTGAAGATTCAGGCAGGCCTCCTCGGGCGCTACCATCAGCGCCAACGCCGAGGCATACGGCGCAATGACCAGATCGTCCGCGAGCCCGCGTTTGAGGCCCATGCCAGGTACGCCAAACGCGCGGTACTGATAGTTGAGATGAGCGTCGATGGAATTGTAACCGGATTCCGAAATACCCCAAGGCACACCGCGCTTTGTCCCGTACTCGACCTGTCTGGCCACGGCGGCCCTGTACGTCTGATGGAGCAACGTGTTTTCGTATGTCGGCATCACGATGAGCGGCATGAGGTATTCGAACATCGAACCGCTCCAGGAAAGGAGAATCGGATCTCCACCTGCGGTGGTGAGGAGGCGGCCCAGGGCAAACCAGTTCTCCTGCGGCAGTTGCCCTTGTGCAATCGCCACAAAACTGCATAATCTTGATTCCGAAGCGAGCAGATCGTAGTAACTCGGGTCCTGCCGGTGCTCCCCGGCGTTGTACCCGATGGTGAGTAGATGACGAGCGTCGTCGAACAGGAAGTCATAGTCCACACGGGCGAATTCGCCGCATTTGCGCGCGAGATTTTCGATGGCAGCAATTCTTGACGTGGCGCGGTGGCTATGCAGGAGGTCCCCCGCGAGACTAGCCAATTGGCGCAACGTCGGGATCTCTTCAAGTGCATCTGGAGCGAGAAACGTCAGCTCATCCAGGGCGTCCTGGCACTGGCAAGCGAACGCCCTTGCCCACCCCTTCGCCTCGCTCTCAGGATCGGCGGTGAGGCTGCTGGCGAATTCCGCGGCGGACCCAGCGAGCCGGTCGAGGCGGCGCCGCGCCTCCGCGGGTGAAGCTGGCGGGGACTCGCATGCGGATTCCAAATCCTTCTGGAGTCGAGTAAGTTGGACTGGGTCGGCTTCTCTGGCCGCGTCCACGAGGACACTTAACGTGTCATTGAGACCCTCAAATAATGGCGCACCCAGGATCTTCTGATCGGGAATCGCGAGCAGCCCCGGTCGCAGTGTCAGCAGGTGACCCACGAGGTTCCCGCTGTCTACGGTCGAAATGTACATAGGTAACAGCGGTTTCAAGGACTGTGTGTCGTACCAGTTGTAGAAGTGGCCTCGGTGGCGTTCCAACGTTTCCATCGTGTGGAGTGCATTCGCCGTGCGCTCAATGAGTTGTCCGGCTGAAATGTAACCGAAGTCGTACGCCGACAAGTTCGCGAGTAGCGCAAGTCCCATGTTGGTCGGTGACGTGCGATGACTGAGCCTGGCGACGGGATGCTCCTGGTAATTGTCGGGCGGCAGCCAATGATCCTCCGGACCAACGAAGGTCTCGAAGTACCTCCAAGTCTTCCGGGAAAGCTTCCGGAGAAAGACGGTCTGGCCGGCCGTTAGCCGCGCTGCGCGGCGAGCCAGCGGTCGGCTGATCCACCACGCGATGACGGGCGAGGCAAACCAGAGTCCCAGTATGGGCCCAGCCATCCCCAATGCGGCTGGCCTGGAGAGCGTTAGATGGATCACGGCGGCAGTAGCAACAGCGGGGGCAATCCACATAGTCCGGCAGAAGCCGGCGAGGTCCGTGCGGCTATTCCCATTCAGGTCGCCCGACGGAATCCATTCGAGAAGCCGCCTGTGCGTGACCAGCATCCGCCCGGTGGTGCGCACAATCGCATCCAAGCTGAAGAATGCCTCGTAAGGGAGGCACGCGAGCGTAAATGCAGCCTGCGCGAAGCGCTTGGATGCGCTGCCCACTGTGGCAGCGAGGTGTTGACTCAAGAGTACATCGCTTGGCTTTTGTAGCAGGTCCAGGACACAGGTAACCAAATAAGGAATCAGGATGATTCCGATCACCGATGAGGTCCAAAACCATAGCGGTGCCAAAGCCGTCCAGCCCAGCAGCAACAGCAGCGTCAAGGCCGAGGGCATCAGACTGCGCCGAAGATTATCAAAGAGCTTCCATAGCGAGAGCGCGGAAAGCGGATTCTTCTGGCGACGCCCGCTAAAGCCAGGGACCCGCGGCAGCAGCCACGGCACAAGCTGCCAATCGCCACGAATCCAACGGCGGCGGCGGCTCACGTCCGCGCTATAGTGAGACGGATATTCCTCGTACAACCGCACATCGCTTAGCAGCCCCGACCGCGCGTAGCATCCTTCCAGAAGATCGTGGCTGAGTACCCGGTTCTCGGGGAGACGCCCCTTCAGCGCCCTCTCGAACGCATCGACATCATAAATCCCCTTGCCAATGAACGAACCCTCGCCGAATAGATCCTGGTAAACGTCGGAGACAACGCGAGTATACGGATCGATGCCTGGTTCACTTCCGAACAGGCGTGCATATCTCGACTGGTTCGCTCCGGACAGGCTCGCGCCGACTCCGGGCTGAAGGATGCCGTACCCATCGCAGACCCGCTGCTTGTTTTCGTCGTACCGCGCACGATTCAGAGGGTGCGCCATAGCTCCCACTAGCTGCCGTGCCGAATCGCGCGGCAACTGCGTATCCGTATCCAGGGAAATGACATACTTCACGTTGGCGAGGATTGCCGTGTCGCCAACGACAAGCGAGAAGCGATCCCTTGAACCGCCGCGCAAGAATGAATTCAATTCCGCAAGCTTCCCTCGCTTCCGCTCGTAACCCATCCATATTCGCTCCTGCGGGTTCCATTTGCGCGGACGGTGGAAGAGAAAGAACACGTCGTCGTTCGCACTCTTGTACTTCTGATTTAACCCTTTGATTTTTTTCTGAGCCAGCCGCAACAGCGGTTCATCCTCCGGTAGTGTTTCCTCGTGCGCGTCGCGAAAATCAGTCAGCAGGCCGAAGTGCAGGTTGTCGTCCCGATTGGCCAGGAACCGGACCTCCAGCGCCTCGATCAGGTCCTCGACGTTTTGAGCGCTCACCAGGATTGTCGGGACCACCACCAGAGCACGGTGCTCCGGCGGAATCCCCTTGGAGAAGTCCATGCGAGGGAGCGGATGCGGAGTCGCCAGCAGCGTCGCCAGCCAGTTGACCAGGGCTACGGCCAGCTGACTTGCGCACAGCAGCGAGAGGATGCCGAACAGACCGAGCGCCCAACCATGAAAGGCACTGGCATGCGCCTTCGCCACCAAGGTTGCGGCGACGACCATTGTAATCAGCGTGATCGTGCCTATGTACAGCGGCAAAGGAAATTCGCGGCTCACCTTCCGAAACGCTTCAGAGGCAGATAAGCGAACCTCCACTTTGCGCTCAAGCTGCTCCAATCCCTTGTCGATCAGGTAGAAGCCGACATGCTCTGCGCGATCATCGCTGCCCTTCCTGGCCGCACCTTCCCGCGCAAGTTGGATCGCTTCGCGCGCCACCTCGGGCTCGGATCGCCGGCTGCTCTTGGCGATCTTCTCCACCGTGTGGCGGTAACGGTCACGCGTCGAGAAGTCCATCTTGCCGTAGACTCCGCCTCGGTCCTCACGAAGGACTTGTTCGACGGCGCTCAAGGTCTCGACAAACTCGCGCCAGTCCATCGCGCCCAGGAGACGGAGGCTGCCGATGCTGTTGCTCATCGAGACCTGATCCGCAGCTTGTTGCTGGTTCTCCGACTGCACCAACTGCTTGATCGTCCGCCCAGATTCGGAAAGTCGCTGCTCAATCCAGGTGAGCGGTAAGGCCAAGGCGGGGCCTTGCCCCTGCAACCGGCGCGCAAATTCCGCAACGAACGAGCCAACCATCGGCGGGCTCGATCGCGCCATGTCGGCGATCACCAGAATCAAGCTCTTCGGGTCCTTTTCGGCGGTCTCCGTTATCTGGTCCGCCCAATAATCGGCGCGGTTTCGGCCGATCCTGTCGGCGGCAATCTGGGCTCCCACACGTCGAAGATTTTCGATCAGCGCGAGACGCAGCATGATGGGAAGTGCCCACAGCTCGCCTAAGTTGAGGGCGGTGACCGTCTGGTAGGCCGCTACAAAGCTGCTGAGACTCTCCGGATCCACTCGCCCATCGCCGTGCGAGATCGTCTCCAGCGCGATGTCATACACACGCGGAAGACCGGCCGAAGGGCCGTTCAGCAAGCGTGGCAGTTCCCGGCTGTACGCCTTCGGCAAGTGTTTCTCGGCCGTGCGAATCTGCTCTTCGATCAGGTAGAAGTTGTCGAGGAGCCATTCCCCGGCCGGCGTGATGCGGCGGTTCGTCTTAACCGCCGCCGTCAGCAAGCTGCGGACTCCGAGCAGAACGCCTTGATTTTCAGCCAGCCGTGCCAGAAGCCGGTCCGGAGTGCCTCCAGGGCTCAACTTGTGTGAGCCCGCCAGGGTCTTGCCATGCTGCTGCATCTGATCGGCGCTGAACAGCTCAGACCGCAACGGGGGGGCGTCGACGTATCTTTGTGCCGAGTCGCTTCCCGGGAGGCTCAAATGGAGCAAATTCTTACCGATCATCCTGTTGCTCTTCCTCAATTTAAAGCTCCATTTTGAAGCAAAACTTTCGAGTTTCGCATGGGCCTGCGGCCCACCCATAGGGATGAAAATCATTCTAAGGCATGCAACTCAGGGACACGCATGAAGCTCCTCATCGTCCGTTGTCAGAACCTCTGAGACCAACTTGGCCCAGGGGCGAAACACTCGGCCACCAGAGGCGGCGTCACGCGCTCGGCTGGTGCCGGTGTCAGACCGAATCTCTCGAACTTCTCCACGTCCCGGCCCGAGCAGTTGCCGACTTCCACGACTTTGGTCGCCAGTTCCAGCGCCGGAACGGCGATCACGCACTCTTTCGTCGCCCGCAATGCGGCAAAGCTGTGATTGGCGCTGCTGACGACACAGGCAACCAGCGGCGGCTCAAACTCGACCATCATATGCCAGGACATCGTCATGACGTTGGCGCGGCCCTTGCGGGCGGTCGTCAGCAGAACCACCGGACCCCGGTTCGAGCAACTGGTAGACTTTCGGCAGAGGTAGATCTTTCATCACGGTCGCGGCTCCTGGACCGGGTCTGCAATGATGGTCAGGCGTAATTCATTAGCTGCTGATGCGATGTCCTGATACGAATCACGGGTTCTTCCGCGCTGCGTCGGCTTATTTCGGCTTCTCGGAAGTCGCTATCTGAACCTGAATGGCGTGAATGTTGTCGGACTTTGTGGTGTCCACGGAGACCACTCCAAAACTGCCGTAACTGCCGTTCGCGTCGCGCGCTTGAATGGTTCGCGTGGCCTGTGCTCCGGAAGGGCCTGGGCGCACCGTGCCGGTGGTTGGTGTGGTCACTCGTGGACCGGAGCCCGGATCGCCGGGGTCAGCCTGCTCCACTTGCGGTTCGGTGGTTTGCTGACCAGTTGAGCTAGTGCGCTGGGCGGTGGTTGCGCGCTCAAGGGTGCAGGCTGCCGTCCCCAGCCGACCCTGGGACATCGACGGAATACCGTGCCTCGACTCCTTGGAACAGGAAGTGCGCGCACTCGGTTCGCCGTGAACCCGCAGCAACTCCTCGAGTTGCGCCTTCACAACTCGTGGAGCGAGAAGATACCAACAGTGTTCGGATTACACTTGCCGCAGAGGACGCGCTAGCAGTGCGTCCGCGCTGTACGATGGTTCGAAGCTTTTAATCCTATCGAGCGTGTCATGATACCTGCACTCGCAAACCTGCAACCTGAACCGTTATGGAAGCACTTTGACCGATTGGCGGCCATTCCCCGCGCCTCCACAAAGGAGGCTGCAGCGCGCGACTATGTCCGGACGCTGGCCACAAAGCTGGGTCTGAAATCCGTACAGGACGATGTCGGCAATCTCGTGGTCCGAAAGCCTGCGCGGCCCGGACGCGAGGGAGCACCGATGGCCCTTTTACAGGGCCACCTCGATATGGTATGTGAGAAGAACGAGGGAACAGTTCATAACTTCGATGCCGATCCTATCAGGGTGGTGAGAGATGGGGACTGGCTGAAGGCAGATGGCACGACCCTGGGATCTGATAACGGAGTGGGCGTAGCGGCCGCACTAGCTGTGATGGAGAGCAATAACATTGCGCATGGTCCACTGGAGTTCGTTTTCACCATTGACGAGGAGACCGGACTCACGGGCGCTTCGGCATTCCCGGGTGGCTTGCTGAAATCTAAGTATTTCCTCAACCTTGATAACGAAGAGAAGGGGACGCTCTGTATCGGTTGTTCAGGCGGTGTCAAGACGACTGCTCGACGTAAAGTCAGACTTGCTCCTGCGGGTGCAGGATCGGCCTGGCGGATCAAGGTGTCTGGCCTGAAAGGTGGCCACTCCGGTGTCGATATTCATCAAGGCCGCGGCAATGCGCTACGAATCATGGGTGGGGTGCTTCAGGTCTTGCTTGATCGCCTTCCGATCGAAATCGCCGCGATCAACGGTGGAAGCGCGCAGAATGCGATTCCACGCGAAGCTGCGGCCTTGGTGTTAGCGGATCCTTCTCGCGAGAGCGAACTGAAATCGCTTGTAGCCACAACCGAAGCTGGATACAAGGCTGACTTGGGGGGATTCGATTCCGGACTGCGGATCACAGTCGAAAAAGCCGAACGCCCAGGGAAGGTGCTGGATCCGACTGACGCGAAACAAACGGTGGCGTTGCTCGCGAGCTTGCATCACGGCGTTCTGGCTATGAGCCCCGACGTTGCCGGCTTGGTTCAGACGTCCACGAACCTGGCGACTGTCAACACCAAGGGGGACGTGGTGGAGATTGTTACCAGTCAGCGCAGTGCGATTGAGAGCAGCATGCAAGCTGCCGCCCGCATGGTTTCGACGGTTTGTCGGCTGGCAGGGTTCGAAGTGGAGCACGGAGGCAAATACTCCGGCTGGAAACCGGAGCCCAACAGCGACATCGTGCGAAAGCTCCAGGAGGTACACAAGAAGCTCTTCGGCGAACCTGCAAAGCTGATCGCCATGCACGCTGGCTTGGAGTGTGGCGTCATTGGCGAGAAATATCCCGGCATGCAGATGGTGTCTTTTGGTCCGACGATCGTAGATCCTCATAGTCCGAACGAGCGAGTGCAGATATCGTCTGTAGAAAGCTTCTGGAACTACCTTAAGCTGGTGCTCGAGAACCTGTGAGCAGGAATTGGTGTCAGGGCGGCCGAAGCGGTGGCCCTTAAGCCACCTGGGCGAATGAAACGTTTATGGAACGTCGTTGACAGCTCCCTCTGGAGCTATCGTGGGGACAACGGACACCCAGACTCTCAGCGGAAAGTCTATTGCGGGTTCGGAAATCAACAGCGGCACGGTGGGCGCCACATATTTGCCTACAGCGCTGTCGAGTTCGACGACCATCAACGGCTTGAATATTGGCGCGACGACTGGCACGCTGTCGATCGCAAGCGGCAAAACCTTCGCGGTTAGCAACTCACTCACCCTGGCGGGCACGGACAGCACCACGCAAACCTTCCCATCGACGACTGCCAACGTCGTAACCAGCGTAACGACAGCGGACGGCGATCTCAGCGGCACTTATCCGAGCCCAGCGGTAGCTCAGATCTCAGGCGCTGCGATTCCAGCGTCTGCGGCGTTGGTCGGAACAAATTCCAGTAAGCAACTTGTTGCCAACACGGGCACGATTGCGAATAACACAAGCGGCATGGCGGCAGGGTTGTCATCTGGGTTATGTTTCTCTCAGTCCGCACCCCATCTGCTTCTTCCTACGTCCGCTTTGCACCCTACCAGATGGTTTGTACTACCTTTGCTTGACGGATTCGCTCATCCGCCGTGACCAGCAGCATGCCTTCGACAATGGCCGTGGCCGCGATCAGCCGGTCTGCCGGATCTTTTGGAAAGCCAGCCGGTAACTGGAGAGAGAGCGCGGCAATCTCCGGGGTGATCGGCTGAAGAATGACCCGCGTCACGGTCTCCCGAACAAACGACTCGATGCTGCCCACAACCTGAATGCGGCCATTCTCCGCCAACCAAGCCAGTTCCCAAAGGGTGATAGTGGCGACGGCAACTCCCGTGTTCTGCCGCGCGTCCCGGATGGCCTCGCGGGCCTTCTTGGACAGCCGTTTTGGGTCGCTCGCCATCCAGATCAGAACGTGGGTGTCGAGAAGGATCATTTGCACTCCCAGTCTTTCAGCGGAGTGATGGGCCCCACGATGTCGCCCACGATCTTCACCTTGCCCACCATGTACCCGAAAATGTCGTCGGCCTGTTTTTCGGCGGGAACCAGCTTGGCCACGGGTTTGCCGTGTTTGGTGATCAAGACCGGCTCCCCGCTTTGGAAGACCTGGTCCATGATCGCCAGGCATTGCGCCTTGAATGTACCCGCTGCCATCTCCTTCACAGCACCACCTCCGGACCGAAACAATATAGTCATAATAACATGACCATGGGAATAATGCAAAAAACGTCACTCGTGCGAATCGCTGCGCCCAGCCCGAGGCCCGCCCTCTCACGGTGTCCGGCTGAACGCAGGAGGCTTCTTTGTCCCACCCGACGGGCTGGGCGCGTCCGCGCCGGCTGTTTCCCGCCGGATCAGAACGTTGCCGGCGATTTATATCTGAACGGAATAAGTCTGCTCAAAAAAGCTCAAATCGCTTCCATGTTTCTGAGTTAGGGTCTCCGAAGTACGCAGCCCTAAGCAGCGGCAGTTTTTCTTGGGAGAAAGCCGTCAATGTTCTCAAAACCGCTTTCACCGGCACCATCGCCACCGGACTTTCGCTGGTGGCCATGGTCATCGGCGGGCTGATATTCGCCTATGGCGAGGGCCAATCGAAGCGAATGCTTAAGGGAATTTTGTTTCGCGGCTGAAAGTAAACTTTTACTGCAACGGGGCGCGGGGATGCAACTGGATTCTGCCCGAAGACGAACGCTGGCAGGGCGGACCACGTTTCTTACCGGATGGACGGTCTGACTACTGGATAGTTGTCGTAAATGTTAGTGGAATGTCGATGTCCCATTAGTTGCCGGTTCCGCAGGAACAAATGCCCGCGCCGCTTCCGAGCTGCTTCAAGTAGCTGCACTCGTTTTCCAGAACCATCCCTTCCCCGCCCAGCGATACCTGGGCAAAGCTTGTTTCCGTTTCTTGGAAGGCGCCGCCGCCGGCGGGTTGAGCGTTAGTCCCCCATCCAAGGATTACGCCAGTCGGGGCTAAGGAGCCGGGATCACATTGTGGATTCTGCGTGGGATCCGACGACACGACCTCGATGACCCCCTTTTGAGGTTGTTTTCCGGTCAGAGGATTTGCCGTGAGATCGTTGAGCAAGGAGAGGGTTAGCAACGCGCTGTCCGATACCGAGCATCCACAGCACTCGCTCAATACTTGGTTCTGGTCGAATACGTACACCATCGCGCACAGGCCTCCGGGACCCGGATTGGTAAGCCGAACGGCGCCGTCATAACCCGATGTCTGAGCACTGGCGACATCAAAGTAGTTCACGAGGAGGAGCGGGGTTACGGTGAGACTCGCCGATCCAGTAACACCGCTGGCTTCTGCGAGGATCGTCGTCGATCCAACCTGGTTGGCAGTCACCAGTCCGCCGCTGCTCACGCTCGCAATGCCTGGCTGTGCCGAACTCCACGCTACGGTTCCGGTCATGGCCTGCGCTGTTCCATCGCTCAAGGTTGCAATCGCTTGGAGCTGGCTGCTAGTCCCCGGGGCCATGGACAATGTTGCCGGGATGATGTTCAAGGCGATGGGCGGTATTATGGTGAGACTAGCCGACCCAGTAAACCCACTGCCCTGTGCGAAGATCGTCGTCGAGCCAACCTGCTCAGCAGTCACCACTCCGCCGCTGCTTACGCTAGCAATGCCTGTCTGCGTCGAACTCCACGCTACGATTGCGGTCATGTCCTCCGTTGTTCCATCGCTCAAGTTCGCGATCGCTTGGAATTGGCTGCTACTTCCCGGGGACATGGAGAGTGTTGCCGGGGCGATGTTCAAGGCGATGACCGGCGCTACGGTGAGACTAGCCGACGCAGTAAACCCACTGCTCTGTGCAAGGATCGTCGCCGAGCCAACCTGCTGAGCAGTCACCACTCCGCTGCTGCTCACGGTAGCAATGCCTGCCCCTTGCAAACTCCACGCCACGTTTCCGTTGATGTCCTCGGCTGTTCCATCGCTCAAGTTTGCCATCACTTGGAGCTCGACGCTATTCCCCACGGACATGAATAATGTTGCCGGCATAATGGTCAAGCCGACTACCGCAGCGCGAGTCACCGTCAGGTTCGCGGTTCCGGTCACGGATCCTACGGTCGCGCTGATGCTCGACGTGCCCATTGCCGCACCTGTCGCCAGTCCTCCCGATGTGATCGTCGCCACACCCGGAGCCGACGAACTCCACGTCACCGATGAACTCAGATGCTTCGTGCTGCCATCGGTGTATGTCCCCGTGGCGTTAAACCGTAACGAGTCGCCAACCGGGACCGTCCCGTTTGCCGGCGTGACCGCGATGGATACCAGCGCCGGAGGTCCAACGGCCACCGTTGTCGAGCCGCACACCGAGCCGGCGCAGCCACTCACCGTTGCCGTTCCCGCGGCCAGGGCATAAGCCGCACCAAGATCGGTGGCATCATTGGTGATGCTGATGGCTGCTGTATTTGAGGAACTCCAGGTTACCGAAGCAAGCTGTTCTATGCTGCTGTCGCTGAAGGTGCCCGTGGCGATCAACTGCTGCGCGGTGTCGAGAGGAACCGTCGGGTTGCTCGGACCGAGAGAAATGGAAACGAGATTCGGCGGAGTCAGCGTGCCCGGTTCGTATAGCTCGGCACTGGCTAAATAGCTGCCGTTGAAGCCGCCTGCAATCAGCACCATCCCAGTGTTCAGCAGCGTAGCCGTGTGCAAGTAGCGCGCGGTGTTCAGGCTGCCGGTGGGGGCGAAGGTCCCGGTCGCGGGATTGTACAGCTCCGCGCTGGTTAAGTAACCGCTCGAGCCGTAGCCGCCTGCAATCAGACCCATTCCGTTGTTCAGCAGCGTCGCTGTGTGCAAGTAGCGCGCGGTGTTCAGGCTGCCGGTGGGGATGAAGGTCCCGATCGCGGGATTGTACAGCTCCGCACTGGCTAAGGCGTTGCCACTGGAGTCCTGGCCTCCCGCAATCAACACCATTCCATTGTTCAGCAGCGTCGCCGTGTGGTCGTAGCGCCCGGTGTTCAGGCTGAGGGTGGGGGTGAAGGTCCCGGTCGCGGGATTGTACAGCTCGGCACTAGCAAAGATATTGCCGTTATTATCGGAGCCTCCCGCAATCAGCACCACGCCATTGTTCAGCGGCGTTGCCGTGTGATAGATACGCGCGGTGTTCAGGCTGCCGGTGGGGGTGAAGGTCCCGGTCGTGGGATTGTACAGCTCGGCACTGGCTAGAACGCCGCCGGAGCCATAGCCTCCCGCAATGAGCACCATTCCGTTGTTCAGCGTCGCCGTGTGGAGTTCGCGCGCGGTATTCAGGCTGCCGGTGGGGGTGAAAGTCCCGGTCGCGGGATTGTACAGCTCGGCACTAGCTAAATAGCTGCCGTTATAGCCTCCCGCAATCAGAACCATTCCATTGTTCAGCAGCGTAGCCGTGTGATAGAGGCGCGCGGTGTTCAGGCTGCCGGTGACGGTGAAGGTTCCGGTCGTGGGATTGTACAGCTCGGCACTGGCTAGGGCGCCGCTGGACCCGTAGCCTCCCGCAATCAGCACCATGCCATTGTTCAGCACGGTCGCAGTGTGATACTCGCGCGCGGTGTTCAGGCTGCCGGTCAAAACAAAACCTGCGGTGACGGTCAGTGTAGTCGAGCCGTTGATCGCGCCCGACGTCGCCTTAATCGTCGTCGTGCCTACACCGGCCGCCGTGGCCAAGCCCTGCGAGCCAGACGCATTGCTGATCGTCGCCACACCCGGAGCCGATGAACTCCACGTCGCTGTGCTCGTCAGAGTCTGCGTGCTGCCGTCGCTGTACGTTCCTGTGGCCGTGAACTGCTGCGTAGTCCCCACGGCAACCGAAGCGTTCCCCGGCGTCACCGCAATCGACACCAGCACCGGCGCCGTCACCGTCACCGTCAGCGTGGTTGAGCCGGTAATACTGCCCATCGTCGCGCTGATACTCGAGGTGCCCGTTGTCACACCCGTCGCCAGACCTCCCGCTGTGATCGTCGCCACACCGAGAGCCGATGAACTCCACGTCGCAGATTGAGTCAGATTTTGAACAGTTCCATCGGAGAAGTTCCCGGTCGCGGTTAGCTGCTCGGATTCACCTACAGGCAAAGAGGACTGGTTCGGACTGACCGTGATACTGAGCAATGCGGATGCTCCGACGGTGACCGACGTGCTGCCTGTTACCCCCTGATAGGCCGCAGACACTTGTGCGACACCTTCGCTTACGCCAGTCACGTTGCCCTCGGTGTTGATCGTGGCAACGGCTGACTGGCTCGTCTGCCAAGTCACCGAAGTACCTAAGGCGTGCTGAGTCCCATCATCAAAAATTCCCGTAGCGGTGAGCTGTAGAGTTTCGCCCTTCGTAATCAGCGGGTTAGCGGGAGCAATTATGATTTGTGTGAGTTTTGCGGGGTTCCCCCCTCCTTGCGATGCGCTGCCTGCACCGCAGCTCAAGAACAACCCGGAACATATGAGCGCACTAAGAACACCGATCGCGCGAGCGGCTGAACAAAGTCTCATGGTGGACGCCTGGCAACTCGGGGAGAGGGGCAAGACACGAACTAACCAGTTAGAACTATATCGAATGGATTATACCGCGCCAATTCCCATGTGGTACTAACCCATTGGGAGTAGCACATCGGTGTAGGCCGAACAGCCAAAGTAAAGCCTGCCGTTTTCTGACAAATGGGGGGTCGCGCAGCTAGACAACGAACTGAAAGCCACTGATGTAGCTCAGAGATTTGTTCCCGAGACAACGAACTGAAGGCCACTGATGTAGCTCGGAGATTTGTTTCCGCGCTTGGCAGTCCATCGCACTTGCATGAGCGTGGGAATCGAAACCGGAGCATCTAACACCGGGAGATTGCAGCACACGAACGTGTCAGCCTGGAGGGGACTCGAACTAAGGATGCAAACGCCGCCGCTGCTCAGATTGTGAATGCGACCATCAAATTCCTTCGGCAGCGCACCGGTCGTTTGACCCGACAGCAAGCTCCGTGCATGAACGTCAAGCACCTGCGGGAAACGCTCATGCTGGCGTCGTTCTCGGTCTGAGGGATACGTCACAGTATCGCATGATGACCGAAGTCGCTAATTCCGTAAATCCTTCAATCGAACTAATTCGCGGGTAAACTTCGAATGCGAAAGACTTAAGCGTTTGGCCTTGCTCCTGCAATCTTCCCAGCAATTCCAGAACGCGTTGAAACTTGCATCTTGACCATTACCAGTCGAAGGAATGCCTTTACGGTGTTAGGACTGATCTTCATGCGGGTTGCGATCTCTTTGCTGGTGAGACCTTGTAGGAGAAACTCGACGGTTTCACGTTCTCGTTGAGTCAGATCAAACTGTTCGGAGATTTCTGTGAGCGCCGAATAACTGCTCGCTGCATCCCGCTCCAGCAGCACAGCGAAGGCGGGTTGAGCAGAATCGGTTCCGTTGCAGTTGACTTGAAAGCTCTTGCAGATGTAACGGCGTTTACCCGACCTGAACTCTTTGACGAAGGCCCGTCCGTCCCGATGCTTATGGTCGAGGAGGGTGGTGCGCACCCGATCCATAAGAAAGACTTTCGGTTGCTTGATCCGGTCCGCTCCGCTGGGGAAGCAGAGGATCTGTAGGGCTGGATCATTCGATGCAATCAGGTTCAATCCAGCATCCAGCAGCAAAAAGCCGTTGTCGCTCGGAGCCATTGGCACGGTGTTCTCCTGTGGTTCGAAGCGACTTGTCCCCGTCACCCCCGAACCCTCACGCGGAGTTCCCTGTAACGGACGCAACCGGCCGCGTACCGGTCGAAACTGCAATCAAGTAGACAGCTGGTGATTCAGTTCCGGCCTTGGGGGGAGTGGTGCTCGACAATCAGAGCGGTGCAAGGGCCCGTAAACTGCCCTACCAGTATCGTGCATAAGGCACGCCTTGTCAAGGCTTGTCAAGAAAGATGGGTCTGGTCATTTGGGTCACTCTATTTGGTCTACTGCGAAAGAATTAATCGCTCCACGCATACGAATTGGCTAGCCCAATCGTGCTATTGCTGCCAGGGAGATTTCCGTAGTCAACTGTCCTTACCCGAGCATTACTACTACCAGCCGGGTTTCGAGGGATGGGAACATGCCGGGAAAGCACCACGCGCGGTGCCCGAGTGACGGGTATCGGTTCTCCGCAGCCCGAATGCGCGCCAGGCCAGACCGGGTCTGCCGGAGCTCGGTGCCGAGCGACGAAGTCATCTAAAGACAGCGCATCGCAATGCGTACGCGATCCTGCCCCTGAAACCGGATCTGGCGTTAGACCGCAAGCCCGCAAGGTAGCGGGAGGTAGAGTATGTATGGAATTTTCAAGTTCTTCCGCAAGGGTGCCGTTGTTGCAGTGCTGCTCGTGATCTGTGTATGGTTGCCTTGTCAGGGGCAGAACGTTGCCGGCAGCGGGGTGTTACAGCCGCTGCCGGATGTGGTTGCCGGGGCCCCTGGAACGGTTGTCTCCACGCAACACGGGCTTGTGTGGGTGCGGGCGCCCTTGCCCGCCGAAGCCGAGCGCAGCTCGGCAGACTCTGGGCTGGCAGCGGCAGGAGCCCCTCCGCCCGTGGTCACGTACCAGGATGGCCAACTCACGATTGATGCGGAGAACTCAACTCTGGCCGAGGTGCTGGAATTGGTTGCGGAGAAGACTGGGGCTGTGATCGATATTCCGCCCGGAAGCGGCCTTGAGCGCATCGTTGAACACACCGGGCCGGGACCAGCCGAAGATGTGCTGGCGCGGCTGCTCAACGGTTCTCCCTTCGATTTCATCATTGTGGGTTCGTCGGAACACCCGCACGATCCGACGCAGGTCTTACTGTCCCTGCATCAAGCAGACACACCTGCAAGCCTCCCACATCAACTCTCAACTGATCAGACGAGCAGTGCTTCTGCCCAACCGAAGACACTCAGCTCCCCTTACCTTTGGAAACCTCCTTCAGCTTCTGCCCAACCGAAGACATCCAGCGCCTCTCCGCTTTGGACACCTCCAGTTGCTTCGTCTGCGCCGGTTTTGCCCCAGCCGCTAATTATGGGGGCTCCGACGGAGCCGATACCTCCAGATGTTCTCGAGCAAATGATGAAAGATTTTTCTCGACAGCTACGTGGGCAACCCCCACAATGACGACAATAGCCGCACGATGGCCGTGGCCACAAAGCCGCCACCTAATATATCCCAAAGCCTTCGGGCAACCGAGCGGGTCCTCCCGCAACGTTGCTCTGCCGTATGTGCCAGTTGGGGAACTATTCCATAAGCTTGGAGACTACTCCATAAGTAGTAGCTTCCAAACTTAGTGTTTTAGGCTAAGCCACGTGGGTACTTGTAAAGAACTCAGGAAAGGTTAAGAGTGTGCCGTAAGCACCCAGAGCTGCTCCCTCCCCCAGCCCAGGCGCTACAAAAACCAGGAGGATTAAAAAATGAAAAAGCTCGGATTGTTGCTGTTTCCGCTACTGGCAATTACCCTGATGTTGGGGGGGACTGCCTTCGCTCAAGGTGACCCAAGTGTCGGTGACCCAAGTGTCTATTTCGTCACCTACTTTTCCAATGCACATACCACTGGCGCTCCGGATGCAACGTTGCGTATCGTCAACGATGGCGACGTTAGCACAGGTACAGGCGAATGTATTGGCGCCGCGTGCGGAGGAAATCTTTGGGCGGACATCTACGTGTTCGATGACAGCCAGGAGCTGCAGGAGTGCTGCAGCTGCGAAGTTACGGCAGACGGTCTGCTCTCCGAATCCGTGAATCTAAACCTCACGTCTAACACCCTGACCGGCAGGGTGCCCACACGTGGCGTCATCAAGGTCATTTCGGACCCGAACGGTTGCGCGTACAATCCCGACCCGACACCCGGGCTGCGGGCGTGGAGCACCCACATCCAGGGAACGTCGGTCGTTTTTGCGGCTGGAAAAGTCCCTGCGGAGAAGTCGCCTTTCTACGTTACCGAAACCAGGATGGCCGACTCGAACCTCAATTCGGATGAACTAGAAAGACTCGGGGCCCTGTGTTCTTTTGACGTAACGCTGGGCAGCGGGTCTGGCGTTTGCTCCTGCAACCTTGAAGACTATGAATTTTAGTAAAAAGAATGGCTTCCGACTTGAAGGGCGGTGAGGCAGGGCTGAAGTAGCTTCGTTGGGGATCTTCGGCCAAGCCAAATCCAAACATCCCGGACGCCGGGGTTACCCTCGGCGTCCGGGCTTTTTTGTTTATCTCATTCTGATATGATTCCTGAAGAGAGGAAAATGCACAATGTCAACCAAGCACACTATGATCGCGCTTGGGCTGGGAATAGCCCTAGGCGCTTTTTCCAGCCCAGCCGTTGGCCAGGACAGCTCCAGCGTGGTAGCCGAGATTGCCGGTCGCAAGGTGACTGCAAATGAGCTGGAGGAAAAGGAAGCAGGCAAACTGCTTCAAGCCAAATACAAATACTACCTTGCCGAGCGGGATGCCCTCGAGCAATTCATTGACGATCAGCTATTGGAAATGCAGGCGAAGAAAGAATCTGTGAGCCTTGATGAATTATTCAAGCGTCACGTTTCCATTCAGGTGCAAGAACCGACGGAGGATCAGCTCCGCTTCTACTACGAGGGCGTAAAAACCGACGAATCCTATGAGGTGGCGCGAAGCAAAATCATCGATACGGTACACCAGCTTCGTACGAAAAAAGCGCGGGACGCGTACCTCACCGAACTTCGAGGGGAATATGACGTCGTAGTTGAGTTGGACCAGCCCAGTGCTCACGTCGAGGCTGGGAATGATCCGAGGCTTGGTTCTGAGAACGCTCCGGTCCAGCTCATCGAATTCGCGGACTATGAGTGCCCTTACTGCCAAAAAGTGAACGAGGGTCTCAACCGGTTGCGAGACCAATTTGGCGATCAGGTGTCATTGGTTTATAAAGACTTTCCTCTTCCCATGCACCCGCTTGCTGCAAAAGCCGCCGAGGCCGCGCGCTGCGCGGGCGTACAAGGTAAATTCTGGGAGTTTCATGATTCCTTGTTTCAAACCAAGAAACTTCAAGTGTCCGACCTGAAACAGGAGGCTCGCGCGCTGAAACTCGACACTGCCCGTTTCGATCAATGCCTCGACTCCGGAGAACAAATTGCCGCCGTGAAGAAAGATGCCCAGGAAGGCCAGCGGCTCGGATTAACGGGCACACCGAGCTTCTTCATAAATAGTCATTTCATGAGTGGTGCAATCGGATACGCCAAACTGCGGGAAACGGTGTTGCAAGAACTGGCTGCCGTGACCACCGCAAAAAAACAGAGCGCTGCAGGGGTGCCGTCGAAGGATGCAGAGAAAAAGTGATCCATATTTCCTTGATGTACAAGCCTTGAGTATTCCGGCAGTTCGTTGCTAGAGAAAAGGGTGGATCTAGTATGGGAAATGTCTTGCACCCAATCCCTGTTGTGAAATAGGTTGTGAAATAGCAACGGATGCAACGGTCTTAAAGGCGGCCATGCTCATGCAAAAACTACCCGCAGCACTCCCTCCGGTTAGCGTCGGTTGATAGGTTCCTGATGGTCCGTTTAGTACGTAAACATAAGAAGTCTTATACGTCCATGCCGCAGGAGTTACGCCGGTTGGAATAGGATTGGTTGAAAAATAACGAGCAATAATAAAATCCGTTGCTGTCGTCGTAATACTAGGGCCAACTTCTAAACCTCCGCTCGTTCTAGTCCCGTCGCTTACGTGTGCGCCGCTTCCATCTACTACGGAGGACAACGGCATCTTTGAAACTTCAAGAAAAGCATTAATACTAATTCTAGCGTCACCTGATAAATGGAATTTTAGCTCTGTTACACCTGAATTGCAATTCTCACAGTACCAAATATCAAGAGACCCATTCGCGCCACACGAACTTGCAGCACCTGGAACTTGTTTGTACGTGTTACCTCCAGCTGGTGCATTGTCGGTAACACTCAATACCGTAACACCAGGAGCAAGAGGCCCCGGCATCGCGATGAGAACATTCCCACTGCCGGTCGCCGCAGGAAGATCCATGTCTGAGACCGGACTCGGCCTGCTACTAACTGCTACAAACTGTTGAACTATGGTTTGAGCTGATAACTCAACTCCTCCCCACAATAACAACAATATCAGCAATTTCTTCTTCATATCCTGACCGCTTCCATCATTAAGTGATATGTCTTCCGTGCTCCCGCAGACTCAGGCTGCAATGGCCATGAAACAGGGCCGGGAAGGCCCACTGGCGTCGCTAACCCTGCGAGCGTCGCCGTTTTCAAGTCGTGGGTATGAGCCGTCCCGCTACTTATCTTCCGCTTGAAGCTTAATCTGGGAACGATCAGCCGCCATGATGTATGGCCCCATACGTATGATCGTGATCTTGCCGGTCACGCACACGCGCTTGCCCTGGTAGGCAGCAACTGCCTCTTCAGGTCCCCCATCCTGCGACCCGAATGTCACGAAGAAGAACACCGGATGCGGTTCAGGCTGATCGAGATCGAAGTTTATCGGCTTTCCGTGGCCTGGGAGTCCATACTTAGAAATCTTGGTGTCTACAACCTTTCCGCATACGGTTACCGTCTCGCCGGAGTGGTTCTTTGCATCGGAGGGGGTTATGCGCGGTGGCGCCGGGCTCTGAGCAAAAGCGACAGGCGACAGGCCCGTCACACACATCATCACGATAAAGATCCTGATAGTCGTCATAGTCGTCATATTCCACTCCCGTGGTTCGGCTTGAGCCAGAAAGCCAGCCGGATTCAGGAAATCGGCCCGCACTGCAGAGGCCAATGGTCCCGGCCACCATGTTAAGCTCAGACCCGCCAACGCGTCAATTCCTCTTTTGTTTTGGTTGCCCGGGAGCGGTCCAAAATTGCTTAATCCGAAAGGCTAACTCGCTCGGCTAAGCCACCTGGAGAATAAGAATTAATTCCTTTAAGCGCTAATCTGATCCGAACGCTTCTTGAAAATGAAGCGGTGTCAGTGCAGGAATTGTTCAATGTAGTTGCGCTAGAGAACGGCCTGTGGATCACCCGTGGCCGCCAGGAGGCGGTCGAGTTGGTCACAAAGCGCGGCTGATTCTGGTGTAGACGCGACTGCTTCTGGTGTAAAATGTTTCACTGGTCAGGCAACGCTGTACTCCCCCCGCCGACCATTTAGCCGACTCCCCCGAACTGGCTAGCAGGAGGTGGTTATGAGGTTTGCTCGCGTTTCAGTGTGCATCTTCACAGTGTGTCTGATCCTTGGTGCCTTTGCATTGGCGCAGGTGAATGGACAGCTTTCGTCCCCGCCTGCTTCGACAGCGACTGTGCCTCGGTTGATTCGGATACAGGGAGCCGTGCGTGATGAGACAGGGAAGCCGCTCAGCGGGAGCATTGGGGTCACGTTTACCCTGTACCAAGACGAGAATGGCCAAGCGGCGGTCTGGCAAGAAAGCCAGAACGTGCAACTGGACTCAGCCGGGCGCTATAGCGCGCTGCTCGGAGCGAGTAATGAGGCAGGTCTCCCGCTGGAGATTTTCTCCGCGGGCGAAGCACGCTGGTTGGGCATCCGCCCCGACGGACAGGCGGAGCAGCCGCGGATTCTGTTGTTGAGCGTGGCTTATGCGCTGAAGGCGGCAGACACAGAAATGTTGGGAGGCAAACCGGCTTCGGCTTTTGTCCTCGCAGACAGTCTATACTCGTCCGCTCAGCTAGCCTCCGGTACTCAGGTGGGCTCTGCGAATTCGCAACGCGGCTCACAGATCCTAAACTGGAGTGCGGACGCAGTCCCGTTGATCCAGCCCCACCCGGCTACGGCCTGTACAACCATCACCAGTGATGGAACCGCCCAACCCAACCAGATCGCCTATTTCAACGGCGCCTGCAGCATTGAGGGGACTTCGGCCATCCTCCTGCCCCCAACCGGTATAGCCACGGCCAGCCCTGGCTACAACTCGAACCCGCTGGATTTGCAAGCATCGTCGTGGAGCGGCACGTCGGCGATCACTCAGGACTACCAATGGATGGCGGAGTCGATGGGGAATTCATCAAACCCCTCAGGCTCATTGAATCTGCTGTTCGGGTCGAATGGAAGTTCGCCCACAGAAACGGGGCTCTCCATTGCAAGCAACGGAGGACTGACGGCACCGCTTGGCACGTTTGGTGGCACAGCCACAGGGGCCGGCGCTTTTCTGATTCCGACCGGTACAGCCACGACCATCACAGGATTCAATTCTAGCCCCCTGGAGTTCGAGGCTTCAGTGTTCAACGCGACCCTGAGAACGCCGGTGAATTACATCTTTCAATGGCAGGCTGAGCCGATGGGAAATAATTCTACGAACACCGGAGCAACGCTCAACTTGCTGTGGGGTGTCACCGGACTTATAACCGAGACCGGACTGTCCGTCGACAGACATGGGATTCTTACTTTTGCGTCCGGGCAGACCTTTCCCGGCGGCAGCGGTACGGTCACCAGTGTCGGTGAGACCATCAATAGCGGATCGTCGTCAGGCATCTTCGCTGTCACGGGATCGCCGGTCACAGCTTCCGGTACGCTCAACATCAATCTCTCGGGCACGAGTGGCGGCCTCCCGTACTTCTCGTCTCCCACGGTTCTTTCTTCGTCGGGCGCCTTGACTGGAATCGTGCGGGGCGGATCACCGCCTACAGCCTCCGAAATTTCCGGCGACGGATCGACGAGCGGGTCGAACCTCCTGACTGTTAACGGATTGAATGGGAAGCTGCTTTCCGGTCTTGCCACTGGCCTTTTGAAAAACACGACCAGCACAGGCGTCCCGAGCATCGCAACCTATTCGGACATAGTTGGTCTGTTCAGCAGTTGCAGTGGGACACAATACCTTGGCTATGACGGCACTTGTCATTCCGCCAGCGGCAGCGGTACGGTGACCTCAGTTGGGACCGCCTCACCAATCACGGGAGGGACGATTACCACCACCGGCACGATCGGTTTGATGCCCTGCAGCACGGGCCAAACTTTGTTATGGAACGGAAGTTGGATTTGCGGCGTTCCCGGCTCCAGCACTTTTTCGGGCACGACGGATGGAATCGCCTACTTCTCCAGTCCCACGAATCTGACCTCGACAGCAGCCCCTAGCAACGGGCAAATTCTAATCGGCTCGACGGGCAACGCTCCGGTACTCGGCACACTCACTGCGGGCGCGAACATCAGTATTACGAATAGCCCAGGATCGGTCACAATTTCCGCGGCGGGCGGCGGAGGCGGCGAGACATTGCCATTCTTTGTAACGGCCGGCGCGCGTAACGGGTCTCCTCAAGCGGCAGTCCAAAATGTTACCAAGCTTTGGGGATTCCTCTTACCTTACAACGTTACCACTACCGAAATAACCTACCAAGTAATAACCGCGGACAATACGGCGAATGATTATGACATTGGCATCTACAGCTTGGGGAATCTGGTGGTGGATATTGCGCCTACTCCGGGAACGGGCCTACCGGGAACTACCTTCGCTCCATCGAAAGGTTTCCACACGTTGAATTGGACTCAAGGTTCCACTGCCCTTTTGGCGGGTCGATACTATATTGCATTTACCACCAATTGCAAAAGCACTTGTGCCACGATCGGAGCTGTTGGGTCCGTCATAAGTTTCGCCGTCAACGTCTCGGCTGGAGCATCCTCGGGCGGAGCCTTGCCAGCCACGATGACGCCACCGGCAGACTCTTGGGGCACGGGAATTCAACCAACGGTCGTGATCCACTGATCTCACGCGCAGGGGGAATCTTGACCAGAACGATCTCTTGCGGCGCCTCGAAACGTCTCCAGCCTTGCGATCATGCCTTGGGCAGCGTGTTTACGCCTGACTTTTCCGGTTCAATTGTTTGGGTGCTTTTCGGTACGTTCGGTACGTGTGCTGGCAACTCCAGGCCGTGTCGATTTGATGCACTCTTTGACGAGACTCACGAAGTAGACAAGGCCAGGCGTCCGCTCCGCGAGGACTGCCCGAATCGCGATGACAAGAACATGCCATCTCGACAAAGTTAGAGCCGAGCCGGAGGCAGTGCGCGGTTAGTGCATTGATTGCCCGATGGAAACAGTAGCAGTGAACTTTAACAGTCAATTTGCGAGATGAATATGGCGCAATGATTGAGCGGTGACGAGGCAGTTGCCGCAGCAGCTGTCAACCCGCTCTAACCACCGGCGGAGATGATGCATCCGCCGGCGACGATGAGCGCTCCGCCAATCAGGATAGGGAGGGTGGGGGTCTGGCCAAAGCGCACTCGCGCTACGATCTGCGCCAGGAGAAAAAAAAGAACCACGTACACGCCGAGCAGTTTCCCAAACTCCCATCGTGGAGCGTTGACCACCAACCCATACGCGGCGAGCGAGACGGCTCCGCCGACGAAGGCGAAGGCGCGGCTTATCCCAGAAGCGCGATACAGGGCAGACTGAAAGCAGGCGTCGCCGTAGGCTTCCAGGAATGCGGCGAGTACCAGAACGAAGAGCGCACCACTACGGTGCGCGACGATGTGATTCAGTAGTTCTCTCATGTGTCGGGGAGTGTGCGTCGCCATCCTAGCAGGGAACGTTGCCTCCCGTGGACCTTTTCCATTTCTAGGTACAATAAAAAAATTCGATTGGACGGTGAGGGTGCGCAGCACTAACCTAACCGGTTGGAGCAGACTCGGCTTGCCGTGAGGAGAGTTGAGCCTGCTCGCCAGGCTCGTGGATGCTTGCGGTTCGGTGTCAGTGTTCTGAGTTAGATTTCACCGATTAGGCTGGCAGCTTGGATGAGAAAAAATGTTCGTGACCACCGTGGCTAAAGCCCATATTCTCAAACGCGAGCTACCGGCACGGTTGACGCCGTCCCCTTGCAACGCGCCGCGCCTTCAGCGACGCAGGTCTGACTCAGGGCAGCAAATCCTCGACCTCCCTTCGAAGGGCAGAAAGGCATGAAGCTCGCGGGTCTTCTATTGCTGGTTGCGGGATGGGCGATTGTGGTTGCCGCCGTCGCACTGCTGCCATCGGCCGGTGCGCGCGCCGCATTCGTGCTGGCTGGCATAGCGGTAGAGTTGTTCGGGCTCGCGCTGGCGGTCCGTGCTCATCTGGTTCTGCAGGCGGAAGGAGAGTGACGCCTTTCGTGGCTCCTTCTCTTCTGACTCTCTCCGAAGTATCCGCGCTGTTCTGCTTGCTCCTCATCCTTCTGGTTCCGTTTGCCGGCGCTGGCCTGGCGCTGATCAATTCGGGGCTGGGGAGGTCGCGGAGCGCGGCCCATACCATGCTGGCGGCGCTTTGCGTGACGGCGGTGGCCGCAGTGGTGTATGTGGGTGTCGGCTTCGCGTGGCAAGGTGCGGCCGGCCGCCCGGACCGTGTGTTGCTGGTGGCAGGGAAGGCTTGGGGGTGGATTGCTGCCGAGCCGTTTTTCCTGCGCGGCCTGCGACTGGATCTTTCCCCGGCGGCGCTGGTGGTGTTGCTGCAGATGTTCAGCGTCGGATTGGCGGGACTGATTCCGCTGAGCTCAGGCGCGGACCGCTGGCGGCTGGGTGCAATATGCGCCTCGACGGCGCTGCTTGCAGGGTGGACGTATCCGTTGTTTGCGCACTGGGTCTGGGGCGGAGGATGGCTCGCGCAACTCGGCGCAAACTGCGGATTGGGGCGGGGCTTCGTGGATGGCGGTGGCTCAAGTACGATTCAGGTAGTGGGTGGGGTCACGGCGTTATCGATCACGTGGATTCTTGGGCCGCGACGCGGGAAGTTCTCGGCGGAAGGAATGCCGGCCGCGCTTCCCGGACACAACGTAGTGTTGGTTCTCCTGGGATGCGTGTTCGCGTGGATCGGATGGACGGCGCTGAATTCTGCAGGTGCGATGCTGTTTCTGGGCGTGGAGCCGGGGCGCGTGGTGCTGATCGCGGTCAATACTACTCTGTGCGCGGCGGCGTCTGGATTGACGGCGGCGGTGGTGACGCGAGTCCGGTTTGGGCGGCCAGACGCGTCGCTGAGTGCGAACGGATGGATCGCGGGCTTGGTCGCGAGCAGCGCGGCGGCCGCGTTCTTGAAGCCGGCGGCGGCCATGATTGTAGGCGGCGTGGCGGGGATCCTGGTTGTGTCGGTTGCGGACTTTCTGGAATTCCGGCTCGCGGTTGACGACCCGGGCGGCGCGGTTTCCGTGCACGCGGTTGGCGGTCTTTGGGGAGTGCTGGCGGTGGCGCTGCTGGCGGATACAGCGGGGCCGGGTGGACAGTGGCTGGCGCAGTTGGTGGGAATCGCGACGCTGCTGGGTTTCGTGCTGCCGCTGTCGTATGGATTGAATTGGTTGCTGGATCGCGTCTACCGGCAGCGGGTGGAGCGCGAAGGCGAGCTGCGGGGAATGGATCTGTTTGAGTTGGGCGCGGGGGCGTATCCGGAGTTTGACATTCACGGGGACGAATTCCTGCAGCGGTGAGCCGATGGCGTAACGTCAAAAACCTTTACCACAGGGGGCACCGAGGAACCCAGGGGAACCCGTTCAAGATTTTCCCTGTGTTCCTCTGTGCCCTCTGTGGTGAAGAACTTTGTAGGCAAGAACAAGAACAGTGGCTTTGGGCCGCAGCAATCGTGATTCCGGTCTAGCTGTGGCGCGCTACGTAAAGTAACAGGCCCAAGATCACGATCGGAATCAACGCGATCAGCGCGTAGAAGAGGGCCTTTTTCGCCCACGGGGTTCGGCGATCCTTCCAGTTGCGGAATTCCGGGCGGTCTGTGACTCCGACCTGCTCGGGATGCTCGAGATCGCGGGCAAAATCGCGGGCACTGGCATAGCGATTCTTCGGATCGCGCTCCAGAGCGCGATAGATGATCTCCTGTAATTGCGGCGTGATGGTGGGATCGACTTCGCGCGGCGGGACGGGGTTGTTCAGCAGGCGGTCGTTCATAACGAGGAAGGGATTCGTGCCGGAAAAGGGCACTTTGCCGCTCAGCATTTCGTAGAACATGACGCCCAGCGCATAGAGGTCGCTGCGGGCATCGCCGCGCTGTCCTTTGACCTGCTCGGGAGAAATGTAGTCCGGCGTGCCCATGGTCGGAGAGAACTTGGCGAAGGTGATGCGGCGGGCGCCGGCGCTGCCGGCGATGCCGAAGTCGATGAGCTTGATGTTGTCGTGCTCGTCGACCATCACGTTTTCGGGCTTCAGGTCGCGATGCACGACGCCGTGCGAGTGAATGTAGTCGAGCGCATCGAGAATGCGCAGCGTGATCTGGATGGCGCGCTCTTGCGGAAGCTTCGGCTGTTCGCCGAGGATCTTCCGTAGCAGTCGTCCCTCGACCCACTCCATGACCATGTAGACCTGGCTGCGGTCGTCATCGGAGAAGACCTTCATCACGCCGGGATGGTCCATCAGCTTGCCGATTTCTTCCTCGCGGCGGAAACGATCAAACAGAGCGGGGTCGCTCTCGACTTCGGGATGGGGGACCTTGATGGCAACAGGCCGGCCGCTGCTGAGATCGGTGGCGCGGAAGATGGAGGCCATGCCGCTGCGGGCAGCGAGGGCTTCGATCCGATAGTGATCCAACTGGTCGCCTGCGCGGAGGACAGTCATCGTGAGTGAATCTGCGTCAAAGGTGCTCTGCATGCGGCGAAACCCCAATCTAGCCTATATGCCGCCATCATGTCAGAACTTTCGTAAAAAAGGCGTAAGGATAGCCTGCGATCCAAGATTCGGCTTTAGCAGCCCGTGGTGAAAGAGGGGGGCCCCGCTCTCCAACTCTAATTTTGTCATCCCGAGCGAAGCGAGGGATCTGCAGTTCGCCGCAAGATGCAGATCCCTCGCTTCGCTCGGGATGACAATTCATCAAAGGTGTTGCTCGTGCTGCTCCCAGACTTTCACCGCCGGCTCTCAGCGTAGCTTATAAGGCCGGCCGCGGTACATTCCCATGCGTTCGACGCTGCGGACACGAATGAGCTGCAAACTGACGTTATCGCTGCCGTCCTGTTCGTTGGCGCGGTCGACGAGTTCCTGGGCGGCGGCCGTGAGATCGCGGTGGCGGCGCGTGGCCTCGGCCATTTCGGCAGCGGTGACCGCGCCGTGCAGCCCGTCGGAGCAGAGCAGCAGTACATCGCCAGCCAATAGTTGGACCTCATCGATCTCGACGTTTACGAAAAGGTTCATCCCAAGAGAGCGGCTGAGAACGTGGCGGGTGGAAGACTCGGCGGCCTCTTCGGCGGAAACCAGGCCGAGGCGCTCCTGGTCGGCGGCGACGGTGTGATCGCGGGTGATGGGCTTGGCATCGCCGGTCCGGATCAGATAGCAACGAGAATCGCCGACGTGAGCCACCGTGGCGCGATCGAACCGCAGCGCACAGACGACGATGGTGGAAGCCATACCGGTGCCGGAGCGGCCGGAGAGCGCTTCGAATTCGCAGACGCGCGCGTTTGCGGATTGCACGATGTGAGTGACCACATCCTTATGCAAGGCTCCGTCCTTCGCGCGGCGGAATCCGGCGAGCACTTCCTGGACGGCGGCGCGCGAAGCAACTTCGCCCTGGCGCTGGCCGCCGACGCCGTCGGCCAGAGCGAAGAGCCATCCGTGTGAGCGTGCTTGCGAGGGGGAGCCGGGAACCACGTGGCCAAGATAGTCCTCATTGCGCGCGCGCACACGGCCGAGATCGGAGAGTTCAGAGAATTCAAGGTCTAGCATCTAAAGTTGTGGCGAACAGCAACTGCCTGCTCTTTGGCGCTGCTCGGTTTCGGGATGAGACTATCTTACCGAAAGACTGCATCCGCAAAACTAATCCTGAATTAAGTGTTCCCGACATGCGATTACCACCGTGAATCCGCTTCAGGTCATGCGGTCGTCGTCACACGGTGTGGAACCTTGGTTGTGCGGCCGGAGCTCTTACTGATGCGGAAGAAGTAAATTCCGCCGTAGATGCCCCAGACGAGAGCGATCCCCAGCGCCAGGAGCGGCTCCATCTTGGTGCCATAGCCCATGAAGGGGCCAATCACATAGAACGCCATGCAGGCCAGGTTGGCGAGCAATCCGAAGACCGGGATTAGCAGATGGCGAACCAGCTTGAACTTCGGATGACCGTGATAGGCGACCACACAAATGACGCAACTGAGCGCGTAGAGGACGAAGGTGCCGAAGTTAGAAGCCAGGGTGACCGTGAGCAGGGAATTGGGCAGCGCGGCCATCTTGTCGTGGGTGGAGTAGCCGAAGCTGGACCAGAAGCCATGCGGGAGCGCCTGAATGGCGGAGTCGGCGGGAGCGCCGGCGTCGCCAAACGCCATCGCTACGGCGATGCATCCGACAACGGCGGAGATAACCGCCAGGGTCCAAATGGCGCGATGCGGCGTCAGGTTCTTGGAGTGCAGCATGCCGAAGTGCTCCGGCGCCTCCTGATCCTTACCCATGGCGTAGGTAACCCGCGCTCCGGTATTCATGCAGGAGAGCGTGGTGCCGATCAAGGCAAGGAACACGGTAAAGGCCTCGGCCAGCATGAAGGCGCGGCCGTGGCCGTTGAAGAAATGGTTCCCCACGATCATCATCATGTCGCCAATGGGAGCGGCCGAGCCTGAGGCGCTCGCCATGCTGTAACCGCTGTTGAGGAAGTAATTGGCGGCAAAATATTCGATCAGGTAACAGAAGGCCCCTTGCACGAGCAACGAGGTGATCACCGCAATGGGCACGTCGCGTTTGGCGTTCTTCGCTTCGCCTCCCATGGAGGTGACGGATTCAAATCCAACCAGGATCAGAATCGCAACCGTGGCCTGAATGAATGCCCAGCCGAAGCTATGGATTCCGACGACGGACTTGGCATTGGGGTGGGTCAGGAAGTTTCCCTTGTCGTCGGTGGTCGGATAACTGATGTGATAGGGCACGGGCTTACCAGCGGCATCCAGTTTGGGCTGGGGCACACCGTTGGCGTCGCGAACGATCACGTCTGTGGCCTGGCCGTTGACCACCTGCGAGGTGGTGGCGAACTCGTAGTTGTAGGCGTCGCCCGCGGTCGAATCGAACTGGTAGGCCTCGCTTCCGGGCTTATGGCTCACGCGGTAGCTGAGAGCAAAGAACGAGAAGACGAGCAGGGCGCTGATCTGAATCACGTTGATCGCGATGTTGACCGAGGTCGAGCCGCTAATGCCGCGTTGGGCGATGTAGGCGATGGCCAACGAGAAGGCGATCGCCACCAGCATCATGAATGCCGGGCCGGGGTTCGAGGCGTTCATGAAGTTCGGCCAGAGGGTCCCGACCAGATAGCCGCAGAGGATGCCCATGACGCCGACCATCACGCCGGGATAGATCCAATAATAAAGATGGGAGGCCCACCCTACGATGAACTTGGAGATCCGGGCATAGCGCCAGACTTTCTCGTGATTGAGGAACGATTGTTCAGCAAAGTAATACGAACTGCCGGTGCCAGGATACAGCTTAGCCATTTCCGCATAGCAGACAGCCGTAGCCAGGCAAAGCAGGAGCGCCACCACAATGCCGATCCACATGGACGGCCCAGTAACGCCGGTGGTCGCCTGAATGAAGAACGTGAGCCAAAGGAAGGCGCCTGGGGCAATCAGCGCCATCGCGTTCATCGTAAGACCGGTCAAACCTACGGTCGGTTTCATTTCTGCAGCGTTTTCTGCCATAAGTGTTCTCCTGTAGTTCGTCGTCTAGTTCGTCGTCTTCGACAATCGTTCCGAGCATCTTCGCTCAGGGTCCGGACACAACTGGTACCGTACGCCCGGGTACTACCTGCTGGAACTTCCGGCGCGGCTGCGAGAAAAACGTTCGCGGCCCGCAGCCGATTCCTGTCGTAATTCCTGCGCCTCGGCCAGCTTCGCCACCGAACTCAGCAGCAAGGCCATGCTGGCGAGCATCACGATCACGCCGGGCAACGGGCTGGTCGCCAACAAGTACATGCCTGTGACCAACCCAGCAAGTCCGCCGAACACAACCGCTGCCTCAAGGACACCAAGCCATTTCGTCAGCACGCGGGCCCTCCGTGCACCAGCCCACAGAATTGCTGGTGGGGGGCGGTCAGAGCGCTGGCACCAGGGAATATCTGGGTTTGAGCCCTGGCCGCGAGTCCCCACAACACGGGCAGCCCAGCTTGCGGCTGCTCGAGAACAAAGTGTGTCTGCGGGTTATGCGCGAGTCTCATCGTTACTTGCCCTCACGGCTGTCGAACGTGTACACGAACCCCGCGGTCATCGTGTTCTGGTTGCCGACCGGTGTGTTGCCTTTCAGGAAGGGGTTCCTGTTCGACATGTCACGGCGGAACTCGAACCGGCTGATGATGTGGTGCGCCACGAGCCGCTCGAACGTCGTGGTGAACTCGTTGATGTGCTGCGCCGTGCCGGTCGTGAACCCGTCATGATCGTTGTAGTACTCGTAGCGGGTGGCGAAGGCCGAGGTGCCGGTGAAGGCGTACTTGATGTAGCCGGCGACTCCCGTCCAGTACACCGGCGCCGAGAACACGGTTTCGCCCTCATCGTAAGTAGCGATCCGGTCGCCGCGTCCGTAGTCGCCATTGACCATGAGCGACAGCTTGCTGTTGGGCGAATAGGTAATGACCGTGTCGCTGAGCTGGCGCCAGGTGGAGTTGATGTTGTTCTGCTCCGGGCCAGCCATATAGTTTTGTGTAACCCCGAACTTCTTATTTGGATTCCAGCCAAAACTCATGCCATAGGTTTTGCCGCTGTTGTTGTCGACGACGTTGTTCCAACCATTCACGAAGAACCCAGTCAGCGAGTACTTGTCGTTGAAGGCGTATTTCGCCCGCATGCCGAAGTGGAAGTACGGAATGGCATAGGTGAACAGCAGGCCGCGTGAGTAGTTCCAGTCGTCCTTGGTCTCGATGACCTCGGCGCCGTTTGGGGTGACGAACTTACCGACGTCAACCTGCAATCCTTTGCCGACAGGCGCGAGATAGGAGAAATAAGCTTCCTTCAGGTACTGGTCGAAACTTAAGCCGGCTTTGGGTTCAGAACCGTTGACCGCGTTCATCGCCTGCCCGAAGCCGAGCGCGACGTGATAGCCGGTGCGGCTGCTGGCGGCGTCAGGAGCTTTGTCGACGACGAGTTCCACCAGGTTTAGGCCGAACTGGTTGGTCGCCCCGTCGAAGAAGCGCAGGCCGTTGGTTTGGTCTGCTGGATTGTTGAAGTTCTGGCCGTAATACAAGTCCACGAAGCCGCTCAGCGAGGTCGGCCCCAACAATCCGGCCAGCGACGGAGCCGGAGGTGTCGTCGGCGGCGACGACGACGGCGCGGCTCCCGACGCGCTGGTTACGAGGTTGCTCTGCGGCACCGCGGGTGCGGCTGCGGTTGTAGTTGCCGGTGCGCTTTTCAGTGTGGCGACTTCTACCTGCAGTTCTCTGACTTCCCGCTCCAGTTCTTGCATGTGCTGGAGGATCGCTTCGTTCGTCGGCGGAGTGGTTCCCGCCTGGTCTTGGGCACTGGCGGAAGATACGAGCATTAGAAGAGAAGATACGAGCACTAGACACGTAAGAACAAACGCAAATCTTTTATGGAAGCAATCCATCGTTTCGTTTCTCCATTTCTTCCCTGGTGTGTGCAGTGGCAAACCGTGAGCGTCCACTGCCAGCACGCCGACCTTATCGACAGCAGAAGCCGTAGTCCAACGCATATTTCTTCTGCTACGCATAAGTCTTTCTGTTAATAACAGTAATTTATGGAGAATATAAATCTGACTTATCCGATGTGAGCTTTTGGCTGGTTCAAGCCAAGTATTATCGATGGGCGGGACAGATGGCGCGACGGACGCACAGCATGCGAATTGGGATGCGTGACAATCAAGATGGGACGGATTCATATTTTTCATGGCGCCTGTTGGCGGAGTTGCTTCCCCCGCGGTACCTGAGCGGCCCCCCGATTTCTGACACACATCGAGGGTTAGTTTCCGACCAGAATCGTCAGCGCTCGGAACCGTCGTCCATCCGCCAACTGGTCGGACACAAAATCCAGACTCCACACCTGGTTGGGTGCTGTCGGCCGAAAACGTTCCCACTTCTCAGCAGAGGTTCCTTTCTCGGGTTCACTCCTTGCCAGCCGCTGCTTTCTTTACGTCCTCAAACTGGGTGATCTCGACGGTTGCTTCCGGAAAGTTGGCGGGGATTTTTGGTTCTCCGGGCAGGGCTTTGAGGGATTTTGGAGCGTGTTGCGTGCATATCGGCGGGGCGGTGGAGTTAAATACGGAGTCAGCGAAAGATCCCAAGCGGTGGGCGGACGTGGGATCCCACCCTTCAAAAAACGAACGGTGGGGCACCCGACCTCGCGCAGTCGAATACAGAGGTCCTTCGCTTCGCTCAGGATGACAATTTTATGGGGAGTCACGCTCCGATTATGGGCGGTCACGCTCCGACAACTTCCTTACTGCCTTGGCAATCTCCGGCAGTTTCGCGTACGCGGCACAGCATTTCAACCACAATCGGTGATCGATGGCGGGGGCGCCGCTGACCATGGCTCCGGCGGGAATGTCGTGGGGGATGCCGCTTTGCGCGATGGCGATGGCTCCGTCGCCGATTTTGACGTGGCCGGAGACGCCTACTTGTCCGGCTAGGATGACGTTGTTGCCGACGTCCGTCGTTCCGGCGAGGCCGACCTGCGCGCAGAGCAGCGTGTCGTGGCCTATCGTGCAACTGTGGCCGATGTGGACCAGGTTGTCGAGTTTCGCGCCGCGGCCGATGCGGGTCTCGCCAATGCTGGCTCGGTCGATGCAGGTGTTGGCTTGGAGTTCGGCGTCGCTCTCAACCACTACGTTGCCGGACTGGACGATTTTGTGCCAGTGGCCGTCGGCTTCATCCTTGGCAAAGCCGAAACCGTCGGAGCCTACGACTACGCCGTTCTGGAGTAGGACGTTGTCTCCTAGTTGGCAGAATTCGCGGACTACGGCATGGGCGTGCGCGAAGAAATTGTCGCCTATGGTTACTCCGCGATAGATGACTGCGTGGGCTAGCAGGACTGCGTTGTCTCCGATTACGGCGTCTTCGTCGATCACAACGTATGGGCCGAGGTGCGCATTCTTGCCTAGTTTGGCCGTGGGATGAACTACCGCGGTGGGATGGACTCCGGGGGCGTAGCCTGGCGGTTGGTAGAAAAGTTCGATGGCCTTCGCCCAGGCTAGATACGGGTTCTTGCTGCGCAGCATTCCCGTGGATATGGCGGGAAAGTTTTCAGCGACGATGACCGCCGAGGCCTTGGTGGTCTTCGCGGCGGCGTTGTACTTGGCGTTGGCCACGAAGGTGAGCTGGCCGGGGCCAGCGTGTTCGATGCCGGCTACGGCGGTGATTTCGGTGTCGGGTGGGGCGTTGTCGAGGCGGGCGTCTAGGGCTTTTGCGATGTCGGCTAGTTTCATGGCGGTGTCTCGGGAATTGTAGCGTGTCAGGTCTCAGGTCTTAGGTGTCAGGTCTCAGGAAAAACAAGATCAAGCTATTTCACCGTGAAATCCAAGAGTGTTCTTCCTGAGACCTAAGACCTGACACCTGACACCTGGTTTCCTACTGCTCGAACAACGTGACTTGGCGCGTGTCGGGTTGCCCGCCTTTGCGGCGGCGGTTTGCTGAACCTATGACCGCAAGAACCGTCACCGACGCCAGCGCTTCGCGCGGCACGAAGACCCGTTGTGTATTCGAGCGCAGGTCGGGAGGGTTCATCAGGAATCCTTCGGCGGGATTTTGAGTGAGGTCGTTGGGCAGGATGCCCTCAATCACTTCGCTGTCTTTGAACTTCAGGCGCACCCACAGGCCTTCGGTCCGGGGGCGGGTGGTGAAGGTCTTGCGGATCATCAAGTCGGTGTCGGAAAAGTCACGGACAAAATAAACGGCCTTGATGTCGCTCAAGTCGATGGCGACAACGTTGCCGGAAGTGTTGAGCAGTTCGAGCTTGCCATCGACCACAAAGTCGGCGGGAGCGACGTAACCGCTGACCGAGTCGCGGTCCTGTTTCCGCACGATCACTTTCTTGTGGGTCGAGGGCATGGGGCTGAGGACGCTTTCAAAGCTCCTACATAATAAATCCCGCACGAGACAGCGCAGTGCGCGGGGCGATGGAAGCTCCAGATGGGATTCTCGCACTTTCCCGATGAATTCGGCCAGTTTGTGCCTTCACAGTAGCCAAACGGTAAACCTTGTGTTATTTTCTGTAGTTTGCTGGAATTGTATGTTTACGGTATAAGTCTAATGTATAGAGGGATTTAGATTCCGCCGGCGGGCCCTCGCTAAGTATCGAAGCGGCTCCCCTGTGGAGATCTTGTGAATAACGCCCCGGTCCAGCCACCGCAAGGCGACTAGGAAGGCATGGCCGATTACATATACACGCTCGAAACGCGGCTCACGCCGGCCCAACAAAAGGGAGTCACCCTCGTCCTAGACGCCGCCAAGGCGGCGGGGATGAACCTGTATCTGACCGGCGGCGCCATCCGCGACATCGTTACCGGTTTCCCCATCCGGGATCTGGATTTCACGGTCCAGGGCAACGCGCTCAAGCTGCAGAAAGATCTGGAGCGTGCGGGAGCGGTGGTGGGTGACGCCGACGGCGAGACGCGGGCCTTGCTGCTGACGCTGCCTGGCGGCGTTCGCGCCGAGATTGCGATGGCGCGCTCGGAGCGTTACGACAAGCCCGGCAAGCCTCCGCAGATGGCTCCAGCCACAATCATTGAAGATCTTCGCCGCCGCGATTTCACCGTGAACGCGATGGCCCTGTCGCTGAATGAGGGATCGCGCGGGCTGTTGATGGATCCGTTCAACGGCGTGGCCGACATCGAAGCCAAAGTGATCCGCGTGTTACATAACTACGCGTTTCTCGAGGATCCGTCGCGGATGATCCGCGCCACGCGCTTTACCACGCGTTTCCACTGGCCGCTCGAGGAGCGGACGCAGGCGCGTTACGAATCGGGGAAAGAGAACGGCTACATCGAGTACATCCGAAGTTCAAGCATTGGATACGAGATCGAACAGTTGGCTTATGAGGACGACCCTTACGGTGTTCTGAAGGCGTACGAAAAAGAGGGATGGCTGAAGGTACTGAATCCGCGCTGGAGCACGGCCAAGGTGGACACGGCCGGATTGGGCGCGCTGATGAAGACCCGGCAGCAAATGAACGAGCTTGGTTATACGCCGGAGGTTGCGCCGGCGGTGCTGTATTTCCTCACCGAGCGGCTGGGCGAAAAGGATATTTCGGATTTGCGCCGGGCGATTCCGCGCAAGGATCTGGTCGCGGCCTGGAAGGATCTGGATTCGAATGCCCACAGCCTCGCCAAGCGTTTGACCGGCAAGGAAGCGGCCACGCCGTCGCGGACGTGGCAATTGCTGTCGTCGGCCCGTCCGGAGATGATTCTGTTTCTTGCGATCACGGCGCGGCAGCAGGCGGTGGCGCAGAAGATCAAGAATTTCTTTACGAAGTGGCGACAGGTGCAGCAGAAGATTCCGTTGCCAGAGATGACGGAACTCCGCATCACGCCGCAGATTCCGGCGTATCCGAAAATCGCGAACGATGTGTTCTTACTGTTGTTGGATGGCAAGCTGCGTTCGCGGACGGAGACTCTGAAATTTCTAAAGCCGCTGGCGCCTCCTCCTCCCCCTCCTCCGCCACCTCCATCCGCCAGACGGGGCAGAGGCGCAAAGGCTGCGGCCGCCGCTGCGGCGGCTACTGCTCTTGCGGCGGCGAGCGGCAAGCCGGGCGCTAAGGGGAAGGGAAAAGTTGCGGCGGGTCCGGCAACACCGGTCGCCCCGATCAAAGACAAGTCCGCCCCGGCGGCCAAGCCTGTGGTGCCTGCGAAACCCGTGGCTGCTGCAAAACCTTTACCAGCGAAGCCTGCCGCGGCTGCCAAGGTGAGCAAGCCAGCCAAGGCTCATGCCGTCAAGAAGCCGAGCAAACCTGCCAAAACCACGAAATCGGCCGCTAAAACGAAGGCAAAGGCCAACGCTAAGGCCAAGAAAAAGGGCAAATAAGGCGGCTTTGGGGCGCCGTGAACTTCCGCTAGAGGCTTTGTTCTCCGGTGGCCGAGCGCATTTTTCTCCGTCAGAAAACAAGTCAAACTGCGCTATAATGTGTGTATGCGGCGCTGGTTGTGCATAGCGACGTTTAGCCTGATTTTGCTCGCGCTGCCCGTGTGGGCGCAACGGCGCGGCGGCGGAGGCGGCGCGCACGTCGCCTCGGGTGGCGGTTTTGCCGGACACTCCTCCGGCTCGTTTCGCAGCGGAAATGTTAGTCGCAGCTCCGGCGTTCGTCTTCGGACTGGAAACCCCTACTACAATCGTCGAGTCTACGGACGACCGGGCTATTACCCTTATTACCCGTACGCGGGATATTATCCCTACGGCTATTACGGCTGGTACGATGATCCTCTCGCTTATAACACGGACAACGAAGATCAGGATTCGTATGCCGGTGCTTCTTATCCTGCTCCCTACCCTGAGAACGGCGGCGGATTGCAGCGCGATGTACAGGCGCTGAACGGAAAGATCGACCGGCTGCAAGCGGATGTGGAAGCGCGCAATCGTCCGAAGACAGACCAGGAACCCGCGACGGCGCTGGTTTTCCGCGACCAGCATGTTGAAGAAGTACGAAACTACGCGATCGCCGGTGGAACGCTCTGGGTACTCAATGAGCAAGCCGCGAAGAAGATTCCTCTTGCCCAGCTCGATCTTCCTGCCACCGTCAAGATGAATGACGAGCGCGGCGTGGATTTTCAGGTGCCGAGATAGCGCTTCAGATCGCGTTAGACGGAGCAGCGATTTTGGGCCCGCAGCGTGAACGCCAGCCAGCATGGAATTGCACAACTTTCTGTCATTGCGCGATTTCCTCCAGCCGGTAGAATGAATCCGATCCGCTAAAAGCTAAGAGCCAAAAGCTAAGAGCTTCATGACCCAAAACCAATTCGTCCACCTGCATCTGCATAGCGATTACTCCCTCCTCGACGGCGCTTGCGACGTCGAGAAACTCGTTGATCGGGTTCATGAACTTGGCATGCCCGCGGTGGCCATGACCGACCACGGCAATATTTTTGGCGCGGTGCATTTCGTAAATGCCGCGCACAAGGCCGGCGTCAAACCGATCGTGGGATGCGAGCTCTACATCTGCAAAAAAAATGACCACAACATCGCGCGCACTCCGCCCGATGGCGACACTTATAACCACCTGCTGGTGCTGGCCGAAAATGAAGAGGGCTACCGCAACCTGGTGAAGATCACTTCGGAAGCCTCGCTGCACGGCTTCTACTACAAGCCTCGGGTGAGCAAGGAATTTCTGGCTGAGCATTCGAAGGGGCTGATCGGGCTTTCCGGATGTCTTAAGGGCGAAGTGGCCGAGCGACTCACGGAAGGGAACTACGACGCGGCGCGGTCGGCAGCCGGATTCTACCGCGATCTCTTCGGCAAAGAGAATTTCTTCCTCGAGATTCAGGACCAGGGCCTCGAGATGGAGCACCGCATCCATTCCGGCTTGTTCCAGTTGGAGAGAGATCTGGGGCTGCCCCTGGTCGCGACCAACGACAGCCACTACCTCTGCGAAGACGACGCGCATGCCCAGGATGTGATGTTGTGCATTCAAACGGGGAAGTCCATCCAGGAAACCAACCGGATGAAGTTCGAGGGCACGCAGTTCTACGTCAAGAACGGCGACGAGATGTTGCGCGTATTCAAGGACGCGCCCCAGGTGCTTTCGCGCACGCTCGATATTGCCGAGCGCTGCAACCTTCGACTAGAGAAAGTTCCCAACCCGTTTCCGCACTTTGACGTTCCGGACGGATTTACTCTCGACAGTTATTTCGAGCACATCACGCGACAAGGATTCGCCCGGCGGATGGAGAGCCTGCGGACCTTGTCGGCAAATGGCCGGCTCAAGCATTCTCTTCCGGACTACGAGCAGAGATTGGCGCGCGAGATCGGCATCATCCAGCAGATGAAGTTCTCGGGATATTTTCTGATCGTTTGGGACTTCATCCGCTACGCCCGCGAACGCGGCATTCCTGTGGGCCCGGGGCGCGGATCGGCGGCGGGAGCGGTGGTTGCATATTCGCTCGGGATTACTAACATCGATCCGCTGCAGCATGAACTTCTGTTTGAACGTTTCCTGAACCCCGAACGCATTTCCATGCCGGATATCGATATCGATTTCTGCATGAACCGGCGCGGCGAAGTGATCGAATACGTCACCCATAAATACGGGCGGGAAAATGTCGCGCAGATCATCACCTTCGGCACGATGGCGGCCAAAGCCGCGATCAAGGATGTCGGCCGCGCCATGGACATGCCGTACAGCGACGTGGACCGCATCGCGAAGATGGTGCCGACCACGCTGAACATCAAGCTTGGCGATGCGCTTAAGGAGTCCGTGGCGCTTCAGGAAGCGTACCAAAAAGATCCTCAGGTGCGGCAGTTGCTCGACACGGCGCGGAAGCTGGAAGGTCTGGTGCGGAATTCCGGTGTGCACGCCGCGGGCGTGGTGATTTCGCCGCGGCCGTTGATTGAACTGGTGCCGCTGCACAAAACAAAGAACGACGAAATCGTCACCGCTTTCGACATGGTGGCCATCGAAAAGATGGGCCTGCTGAAAATGGATTTTCTCGGGCTGACGACGCTCACCATTCTCGACGACACGTTGAAACTGATCGCGCAGAAGGGGACGAATCTCAAGCTGGACGACATCCCGCTCGAAGACCAGGAGACGTACGCGAAAGTCTTCCATAAGGGATTAACATCCGGCGTGTTCCAGTTTGAATCGCACGGCATGCGAGACGTTCTGCGCCGCTATCAGCCGAACTCGATCGAAGATCTTACCGCGTTGAATGCGCTGTACCGGCCCGGGCCGATCCAGGGCGGCATGATCGACGACTTTATCGAGCGCAAGCATGGACGCCGGAAAATTGAATACGAGTTACCGGAACTGAAGGAGATTTTGCAGGAGACACTGGGCGTCATCGTTTATCAGGAACAGGTGATGCAGGCGGCGAACAAACTCGCGGGCTATTCCCTCGGCGAAGCGGACCTGTTGCGGCGGGCGATGGGCAAGAAGAACGCCGAGGAGATGGCGAAGCAGCGCGAGCGCTTTGTGCAGGGAGCGACGCAGCGCGGTTTTCCGCCGAGGAAGATCGAAAAGATTTTCGACCTGATGGCTCAGTTTGCGGGATACGGGTTTAATAAGTCGCACTCGGCGGCGTACGCGCTGCTGGCGTATCACACCGCGTACTTGAAGACGCACCATCCGATCGAGTTCATGGCGGCGCTGCTGACTTCGGTGACGGGCAGCACGGATGACGTGGTGAAGTACATCAACGAATGCCGCGAAATGGGAATTGCGGTCGAGCCGCCCGATATCAACGTCAGCGATGCGAATTTTACACCGCACGGGCAGGCGATCCGCTTTGGGCTGGCCGCGGTGAAGAACGTTGGCGGAAATGCGATCGAGTCCATTGTCGCGGGGCGGAAGAAGCTCGGGCGAAAGTTCCGGTCGTTCTACGAATTCTGCGAGGAAGTGGACCTGCGGCTGTTGAACAAGCGCGTGCTCGAGTCGCTGATCAAGAGCGGGGCCATGGATTGTTTCGGACGCCGGGCGCAGCTCATGCAAGCGTTAGACACGGCGATCGAGCAGGCGCAGAAAGTGCAGAGGGACGCGGAGTCGGGACAGCACGGGCTGTTTGGCGTGTTTGCGGATGAAAGCGCGCAGGCGGCGAGCGATGCGCTCCCCAACGTGCCCGACTGGGATGAACATACGCGGCTGGCGGCGGAAAAGGAAATCCTCGGGTTTTTTATTACCGGGCATCCGATGGAAAAGTACAAAGAGAAGCTCGCCGACCTGAATGCGCTCTCCACCCAGGATATTGCTGCAATGAAGAAATCCACCGCCAAGGATGAGAACATCACGACTGCGGGTTTGATTTCGGGACTTCGAGTTGCAAAGTCAAAAAGAGGCGAGCTGTGGGCGCAAGCGGCGCTCGAAGATATGTTGGGGAAGGTGGAACTGCTGGTCTTTCCCGAGGCCTACAAGAAGCTCGCGGAGAAAGTAAAGCTCGAGGTTCCGGTGCTGATTCGGGGTGGCGTGCGCATTGAAGAAGGCGCTAATCCAAAACTCACGGCCAACGACATCATTCCGCTGGACGAAGCTCGCGTGCCGTTGCCGAAGGCGCTGCGTATAAGAATTCCTCTCGGGAGCGCGACCGGCAGCACGGTCGATGCGCTGCACGCGCTCTGCAGCGAGCGCAAGGGCGAGGCGAAGGTGCTCTTCGACGTGGAGCGGGAAGGCGATTTCATGGTGGTGATGGAAGCCGAAGGCTATAATGTGATGCCGGACCGCAGTTTTTTGGGCCGTGTGGAAGAGCTGTGCGGGCGCGGCAGCGTGCGCGTCATCAGTTGATTCGTGCAAGTGAACCGATGCGGCCGATGAGACGAGCGAAAATAAAGCGGGCAGAAAAGTCAGGTTCTAGCGCGAAAAACGGCGCGGAGAATGCCGCCGTCGCCGGTACGGACTTTATGCTCTCGATTGTGGAAGCGCATCAACCCCGAAAGAATGGGAACGTCATCAAGATGGATTCTGGACTGAAGGCGCAGAAGGAACTGGAAAAAATCGAGGGGCAGATCACGCGGCTGCGGGCGCTGGAGGGGCAGAACACGGAAACGCTCCGCCAGATTCAGCAATTGCATGAGCGGGTGAACGACCTTCGCCGCGAGATTTCTTCGCACTTGAACGCGTGGGAGCGCACGGAACTGGCGCGTCATCCGCAGCGTCCCTACACGCTGGATTATATCGAGCGCATTTTTACCGACTGGAGCGAAATTCACGGCGATCGCGGCTTTCGCGACGATCCGGCGATTGTTTGCGGGATGGCTCGCTTTCACGGCGAGGAAGTCATCGTGGTGGGCCAGCAGAAAGCGCGCGACGCGAAACAGCGCGTGTATCGAAACTTTGGCATGCCTCACCCGGAAGGATACCGGAAAGCGCTGCGGGTCATGAAGATTGCGGAGAAATTCAAGCGTCCGATTCTTACGTTCGTAGATACCGACGGCGCCTATCCCGGACTGCACGCCGAAGAGCGTGGTCAGGGAGAAGCCATCGCCCGCAACCTGCTGGAGATGGCGCGGCTGGAGGTGCCGATCATTGCGACCGTGATTGGCGTCGGCGGCAGCGGCGGGGCGCTGGCGATTGCCGTAGCCGACCGTGTGTTGATGATGGAAAACTCGGTTTACTCGGTGATTTCGCCGGAGGGCTGCGCGTCGATCATGTGGCGCGATGCCAGCAAGAAAGCTCTGGCGGCGGAGGCCATGAAGATCACGGCCAAAGACCTAAACGAGTTGGGCTGCATTGATGCCATCATCCCGGAACCTCCCGGAGGCGCGCATACCGACCATGCGCAGGCAGCGGAGTTGCTTGACCGAGCGCTGCAGCAGCATCTGGCCGCGATAAAGCAACTGCCGGTCGGCGATTTGCTCGAGACCCGCTATAAGAAATTCCGCAACATGGCGCAGTTCTTTCAGGTGGAAGCGTAAGAACTGCGCATCGGCCCTCGTTCCGTACGAATTCCGTGGAGTTCGAGAGTCGCCTGAAACCTGCGCTTGCATCTGTTTATCCTGTATGATATCATGATATCACATCAGCGTTGGGAGGATGCGCCATTGGCCCAATTCGTCGTCCGCAATATCGAGGATGCCGTCAAGGCCCGATTGCAGCGCCGCGCGCGGCAGAACGGCCGTAGCATGGAAGAGGAAATACGGGATATTCTGCGCAGCGCTGCGGTCGAAGAACCTCTTCCGACAGGCGGGTTGGGGGCCGAAATCGCTACTTTGTTTACCAAGGTCGGGCTCGAGTCCGACATTCCTGAGCTGCGGGGACACAAAGTTAAGCCCGTCCATTTTGAATCATGATCATTCTGGATACGAACGTCCTTTCGGCGCTGATGCGCCAAGTGCCCGAGCAGAACGTTGTCACTTGGCTCGACCGGCAACCTCGGACATCGGTATGGACCACTTCGGTGACGGTCTTTGAAGTCCGGTTCGGGTTGCAGATTCTGGCGGGGGGGAAGCGGCGAACTCTGCTCACCGAGGCGTTTGAGGAACTTCTCGCGAGAATGGGTCGGCGAGTCCTCACCTTTGATGTAGCGGCTGCGCTCCAGGCAAGCGATCTGATGGCAGCGCGGCACAAGAAAGGCCGCCCCGGCGATCTTCGCGATACGATGATTGCCGGGATTGCGCTCGCGCAACACGCCACGCTTGCAACTTGCAACACTGTGCATTTCGAAGATGCTTCAATTCCACTCGTCAATCCTTGGACCATCTAACGGTGCCGCTGGCGTTTTGCTAGGAATGAAGATCCTCTCCCTACAGGATCGGCAAGTGCAGGCACGGCTGCACCAGGGAATCCAGCGAGTTGATCTGTTCTAATGCCCGTTCCACGAGCGACGCCTTGCACTCCTCCAGCGTAATCAGAAAGGGCAGGTGTGATTTCGGGCAGCCCGGTTTCTGCAGCACCGAGTCGATGTTGATGCCGCACTGGGAGAGAATTGTCGCGAGGCTTGCGATGATGCCTGGCCGGTCCCTCACCATGAAGCGTAGATAGTGCTTGGTGGTGAAATCGGCAGTGACGGCAGGCGTCTTCTCGACCGGCTGTCCGGCATAACTCATCGCGGATTGCTTAGCGCGCGCGATGGCCAGAATGTCGGACACGACCGCGACCGCCGTTGGATGTCCGCCCGCACCGTGGCCTCCAAAGACGGTCTCGCCACCGTAAGTTCCGGTCGCCATCACCAGGTTTTGGCTGCCTTCGACGCGCGCCAAAGGCGATGCGAGTTCGACCAGTGCCGGCTGGACCGCGGCAAACAAATCGTCGCCCTTCAACTCTGCCCAGGAAATCTGGCGAATCGTGCAACCAAGCTGGTTCGCGTATTCAAAATCAACCGAGTCGATTGCTGCAATCGAGCGCGCCACGATGCTCTCAGGTCTGACGTTGCAGTGCAGTCCGACTCGCGCCAGGATGGCGAGCTTGGCCCGCGCGTCCAGGCCGTCGATGTCTTCGGTCGGATCGGCCTCGGCGAAGCCCAGCTTCTGCGCCTCCCGCAGAGCGGTGGCGAAGGAAATGCCGTTGCTCTCGATCTGGCTGAGAATGTAGTTGCAGGTGCCGTTGAGAATGCCGCAGATTTTGAAGAGTTCATCGCCGGCCAATCCCTCATGCAATCCGGAAATCACCGGCACGCCGCCCGCCACCGACGCGCCAAAAACGATTTGCTGTTTCATCTGGCGGGCCAGGCCGATCAATTCGGGGCCGCAGTGCGCGATCAATTGCTTGTTGGCGGTGACCACGGATTTGCCCGACGCGAGCGCGCGGCGGATCCAGTCTTCGGTGGGCTGAAGGCCGCCCATCACCTCGACCACAATGTCCACGCCGGAAGATAAAACATCGTCGATATTCTCCGTCCACTGCACCGAGGAGGGAAGCCAGTCCACTTTTTTTCGCGCCACGTTGCGATTGAGGACGTGGGTCAGGCGCAGGTGGGTGTCCGAGCGCTCGCAAAGAATTCTCGCCACCGAACTCCCGACCGTGCCGAAGCCAACGAGAGCCACGTTGCAGCTTTGTGCGCCGTCGTTTCTTGTGCCAACTTGTTTTTCTCCAACGGCATCGCTGTTGCTGCGGGCATTGCGTTTCGAGGGACCTGTCATCGTTCTATTATCGCCGAAGCGGGGTTGGCGGCTGTGTAGCCTGCGCCGAACTCCAACCCAACATCGCCGCCCAAGCGGAGCTTGAACGGCCCTCCCGTTGCTAGAATAGGTATTAACTCGTGTTGATTAAAAAACCTGCACCCGGTCTTTTGGAATCATAGGGTTAGGAGAAAAATCCCGCAAAATCTTTGAGTTTAAAGGACTTATACGTAAAATATTCCGGAATAAGGACTTAACTCCAAAAACGGCGCTGAAAATGGGTTTGGGGCAGCTTCGAGGGCCGTCTTGGGAGACGGACACACCTCAGAACTGCCCCATTCAGAGAACATTCTCGCTCAGGAATGGGTGGGAGGTCTGTGATGGGGATCACAGCTCATTTGTGATGATGGGATTCAAAACCCGGGCCAAGCGGAACTTGTGCGGGGTACGCTGAAGAGTCATCGCCGCAGAAGGTCCCCTTCTCGAAAGGCGCGAGAAGTGGGCACCCCCTTCTTCTTTCAACATCAAGGGCGACCCCCGTTACGCTCGCCCGCCGGAGATGTGCGCCACCCGCCGCCTATTACCAGTACGACGAGACACGCGATTGTGAATTGACCGGATTCCCATATAGAGAGCGCGGCTACCTGTCGAAGGGGCAATAACTCACAACGCGAAGGCCTGGATCTGGCAGATATCGTTGCAAAAGTCGGCGATTGCGAGGGAGTTGCTGGGTGCCCCACCCTTCGTTTTTTGAAGGGTGGGATTCCATGATCGTCTCCCGCGTGGGATTTCTCGCTGACTCCTGCAGTGCCCTCGTCCATAGAGTGCACCGACGATCCCCATCACCCACCCTTTTCGCAAAGTACGCGAAAAGGATGGGGCACCCGGCGTACGTACTTACTCAACCCGGCTGCACGATCCACGCGCATGCTCCGTGTAGCACGTCGGGCAGAACGTCTCAGCACAACACTCGCAATACTCCGAGTGATGCCCGCAGATTTCGCGGCGGCATTTGGAGCAGTGAGCCAGATGCGAACGCACACATCCGGCGACAGTGCAGCCCCCAACCGTGTCGACTGTGTAGTCCTTGTCTCGGGTCGTCATGCATCGCTCCCGTGACGGACATGTCTCATGCCGGAGCGTTGGAGAAGAGATCGCCTTCGATGCGTCCAACTATTGCATCTCGGGTGCTGTCCTGTCAGTGATAAGTTTAAACCCCAAGGCACGGCGTGAGTATGCTGCCAAACCTAGTCCCTCGGCTGTGACGGACGAAGAATTGTGATGCGCGAAACCCCCCGCCCGGCGGTACTTGGACGGAGCACCCTGAAGAGTGGGTGGCACATAAGCTGGGCCGCCACCTCCCACCGCCTTCGGACGCGTATAATAAAGGGTTTTCACTTCCGCAAGACTTCCGGGCGACGGGGTTTGCCCGGTCAAAACTTTATACGGTTCAGACCAGAAAGGCACAGGGATGGCCACTACTGATGTCGTGCCCCAGGAATTGTCCGGCCAACTGGGGCAAAAGCGTGTCGTCAATGACATGAGCATTCAGGTTGCGACCGTGAATGGCTCGGGGTCGCAGAGTTCCAACACGGTTTTGTTGCGCAGCATTTTTCAGATGGGCGTGCCGATTTCGGGGAAGAACCTGTTTCCTTCGAACATTGCGGGGCTGCCGACTTGGTTCACGATCCGCGCCAGTAAAGATGGCTACATCGCGCGCAAGAAGGAGATCGATCTACTCATCGCGATGAATGCGGAGACGGCGCAGGACGATGTGAAGACGCTGGCGGCGGGCGCTTCCGTGCTCTACGACGAGCCGCTGGCGCTCGATAAGGTGCGCGACGATCTGATTTATTACGCGGTGCCTTACGACAAGCTGGTGGCGGCAGTATGTTCGGAAGCCAAGCTGCGCAAGCTGATCAAGAACATGATCTACGTCGGGGTCGCGGCGCAATTGCTTGAGATTGATTTTGCCGAGGTCGAGAAGGCGATCCGCAAGCAGTTCTCGAAAAAAGCAAAGGCGACAACCTTGAACCTGGCGGCTGCCAAGGCAGGCTACGATTACGCCGCCGCGAATTTGAAGAAGCGCGATCCGTTCTACATCCAGCGCATGGACAAGACGAAGGGCAAGATCATCGTCGACGGCAATTCTGCCGCTGCCATGGGGTGCATGTTTGCCGGTTGTACCGTGGTAACTTGGTACCCGATCACGCCGTCGTCGTCGCTGGTGGAGACGATGATTGAGTACATGAAGCAACACCGCATCGGGCCGGACGGCAAGGCGACTTTTGCCATCGTGCAAGCGGAAGACGAACTGGCGGCGATTGGCATGGTGATCGGGGCGGCGTGGGCGGGTGCGCGCTCGATGACTGCTACCGCGGGTCCGGGCATCTCGCTGATGGCAGAGTTCACGGGCCTCGCGTATTACGTAGAGATTCCCGCGGTGATCTGGAACATTCAGCGCGTCGGGCCATCGACCGGCTTGCCTACCCGCACTGCGCAAGGCGACGTGCTTTCGACGGCATTTCTCAGTCACGGCGACACCAAGCACATCATGTTGTTTCCGAATTCGGTCAGCGAGTGTTTCACGATGGCGCAGGATGCTTTTGATTTGGCCGAGCGTTTTCAGACGCCGGTGTTTGTCATGTCGGACCTCGACCTGGGGATGAATAACTGGATGTCGGATCCGTTCCCCTATCCCGACAAGCCCATTGACCGCGGAAAAGTGCTGAGTAAGGCCGATATTGAGAAGGCGGGTGGTTTTTCCCGCTACAAAGATGTGGATGACGATGGCATCGGCTATCGCACGCTGCCGGGGACGGATCATCCTGCGGCGGCATATTTTGCTCGCGGCAGCGGACACAATGAAAAGGCGCAGTACAGCGAGCGTCCCGACGATTTCGAACGCAATATGGAACGGATCAACAAGAAGTTCGAGACCGCTCGGTCGTTCGTTCCGCGCCCGGAGCCGATGGGCAGCGGCAAGGCGAAGATCGGCATTCTTGCTTATGGCACGTCGCACTGGGCGATCGTCGAGTCGCGCGATCAATTGTCGAAAGATTACAAACTGGAAACGGACTATCTTCGTGTGCGGTCGTATCCGTTTACGCGCGAGATTCACGATTTCATTGAGCGGCACGACCGCGTGTATGTAGTGGAGCAAAACCGCGACGGGCAGATGGCTAGCTTGCTGAAGCTCGATATCAAGCCGGAGTTGACCCCGCGTTTGCGCTCAATCTGCCACGTCCACGGATTGCCAATCGACGCGCGGTCCGTGACCGACGAACTCACAATGATGGAGGGCAAGTGACATGGGGAACACACCCACTAACACGCCTATAACTGCTCCTACTCCAGTTCCTACGCCAACTCCAAAGACGAACCGCATCGGACTGCAAGTTATCGACTATCGGGGCGGGAAGACGACGCTTTGTGCCGGTTGCGGGCATAACGCGATTTCCGAACGCATCATTGACGCGATGTATGAAATGGGAGTGAAGCCGGAGCGCGTTGCGAAGTTCAGCGGCATTGGATGCTCGTCGAAGAGTCCGGCTTATTTCATGAACCGGTCGCACAGCTTTAACTCCGTGCACGGACGCATGCCTTCGATAGCTACGGGAGCGATGCTGGCGAACAAAAACCTGATCGCGCTCGGTGTGAGCGGCGACGGCGACACGGTTTCAATCGGCGCGGGGCAGTTTATCCACCTGATGCGGCGCAACCTGCCGATCATCTATGTCATCGAGGACAACGGTTGTTACGGGTTGACGAAGGGCCAGTTCTCCGCGACCGCCGATTTGGGGTCAACGCTGAAGAGCGGCGTGGTGAACGACCTTCCTCCGGTCGATACTTGCGCCATGGCCATCCAGTTGGGAGCCACGTTTGTGGGCCGGTCGTTCTCCGGCGACAAGCGGCAGCTTCACACCATGCTCAAGGCTGCCATCGCTCACAACGGCACGGTGATGCTGGACGTGGTTTCGCCGTGCGTGACCTTCAACGACCACGAGGGCTCGACGAAGTCTTACAAATATATGCAGGCCCATGAAGAGCCGCTGCAGGAGGTCAGCTTTATACCGTCGTTTGAGGAAATTAATGTTGACTATGACCATGGGACGACGTTTGAAGTCACGATGCACGACGGGTCGAGCTTAAGGTTGCGGAAGCTTGAGCAGGAGTACGATCCGACGGACAAGATTCAGGCGGTGGGGCGGTTGATGGAATCGCATGCGAAAGGCGAAGTGTTGACCGGCGTGTTCTACATCAATGCCAACGCGCCGAGCTTTATCGACATGCTGAACGTTACGGATGAGCCACTGGCGACTCTGCCGGAATCAGTAATACGGCCGAGCAGGGAAGTGCTGGCAAAGTGCATGGAAGAGCTGCAGTAGACCCCTGCGACAGATGGCAAAAATTGTTGAGTCGGCCCCGCTTGGGACCGGCTCAATTTGTTTACGCGCTCATTGTTTACCCACCCATGGTCAGCACTACGCGAAACCGGGCGCGGCCGCTGATCATTTGTTCGTAGGCTTCGGCAGCTTTTTCGAGCGGAAAGCGCTCGATCATCGGACGGACTCCGGACAGGGCGCTGAATTGCATGGTGTCTTCGGAATCTTTGGCGGTTCCCGAGGGCCAGCCCTGGATCGCCTTGCGGCCCGAGATCAACTGGAGAGGCGTAACGGTGATCGGTTCGGCGCTGGCGCCAACGACTAGCAGCTTGCCGTTTATCGAAAGTCCATTGACCAGCGCGGAGATGGATTTCGAATCAGGCGCGGTGGCGAGAATCACGCGGGCGCCGCCGAACGTCTGCAGTTCTGCGGCCGGATCGCCAGCAGCGGAGTCCACGTAGTGAGCGGCACCAAGTTTTCGCGCCAGCGCTTCTTTGTCCTTGCCTCGGCCGATGGCGAAAGTGCGGAAGCCCATCTGTCGCGCATACTGGATTGCGAGATGGCCAAGTCCGCCGATGCCTTGAACGGCGACCAGATCGCCGGGGCGCGCGCCGGCGTTGCGAAGCGAATTGAAAACCGTGATGCCGGCGCAAAGCAGCGGCGCAGCTTCGGCGGCGGGGAGGTTATCTGGGATAGCGGCAACCGCTTCGGCGGGCGTAACCATGTATTCCGCGTAACCGCCGTCATGGCTGATGCCGGTAATTTTGTGGAACTGGCAGAGAATGAAATCGCCGCGGCGGCAGGGATCGCAGGTGAAACAATGGCCTCCGTGCCATCCGACTCCGACGCGCTGGCCGGGTTTCCAGTTGGCAACGTCAGCACCGACGGCGTCGATGCGGCCGGCGATTTCGTGTCCGGGAACGCGTGGATACTGGATGCCGGGCCAATGGCCTTCCTTTACGAAGACGTCGCTGTGGCAGACGCCGCAGGCTTCGGCTTTAATCCTGACCTGGCCGCGGGCGGGCTCGGGAATGTTTCTTTCGACGAGTTCGAGATTACCGCCCGCTTTGCTGACTTGGACAGCTTTCATCTTCGACATAGTTTCTTCCTCATGAATTCGGGTTGATGGAAATACGGGACGCAAAACAAAGAGCTTGATTCTCTCTTCTATGGGTTCTTCTCAGCAACACTGACGAACACCGGAACTAGCTGGCAGCCGTAACCGACGGTGTCGGGCCCGACCGCCGCCACCGCACGATTGACGGCCGCGAGACACTCTTGGAGCACCGAGTTGTCCGGCGGCAAGTTGGCTGATGCGATAACAATCGCCGCAACACGCCTTGCCCGCTCGAAAAACTCGCTGGCTGAAACTCGGCTCACGCGCCCGACCGCGTATGGGCGGCAGTCAATGACTCTGAATCCGGCCTTCTCCAGGGCCCGCGGCACGGCCGGGCCGATCGCGGTGTCCGCGGGACGACGCGCTTGCCGCTGGGCGGCAAAGAGGTCCCGAAATGCTGCATTCACTTCCTGCAGCGAGCCGTCGAAGTAGAACAGATTGGCAAGATTGTCTGGTTCAACGGCCACGAAACGCCCCCCGGGGCACAGGACGCGCTTAATCTCGGACAGAACCGCCTGCACATCAGTGACATGTTGCAGCGTCATGCTGCTGAGCACCAAATCGGCAGCACACTCGGAACAGGGCAGTTGTTCGGCACGGCCCCGCTGAAGCTCCACTCTTTTGGCATAAGCTGTGCCGGCGAGTAGCTTGTCAGCCTCGCGCAACCGGTTCTCATCGGCGTCGATCCCGAGGTAGGTCGCGCTTCCGAGGCAAGGGAGCAACGCGTGGGCTGCCGTGGCCAAGCCGCAACCGACGTCTATAAGCCTGTGCGTCTCCGCCGGAATCCAGCGAAGCAGGAACTGCGTAAAGGACTCGTCCCACCACCCTTGCCTTGACGCACGAATTTCCTCGCTCGTGAGGCCATCCAGACCACGTGTCAGATCCGGGGCGACGTCGGGTTTAGGGAACGTAACGTCCACAGCGTTTACCTCCGTCCCTACGCATTCGCTACGGGCGATTCCCCTTTAAACGATTCCGAATGAGATGTCCTAGGAGACGACAAGGGCTCACACATCAGTCAGTGGTTCTCCCTCGAAGCGGCGAGAGTCGAACTCTAGCCACTTTTCTTCAACTCTCCCTCGAACGAGTGCTCGGGGCTGTGGCCGGGCTCAGGGAAGTCGCTATCGGCGCCGTCCTGCATGGGGTCGGGGTTACGATGCGGGAGCTGGTCTTTCATGGAGTTGTTGCCGGTTTGGGTGCGTTCGTCCGGCTCGAGGGAACCCTTCCCGCGGTCGGCATCATTGTGAAGATGGTCGCTGGCACTTTTCGGCATGGCAGGCCTTTCGAGATGCGTGCGTCGATAAGAATGATTACAGGGTTAGGTTACGCCGAAAGCCTGCAGCGGGCAATGTTTGTGGTGGGCTAATTCTGTGTGGCCGAGTAAATAAGCTACGAGCTATGCGCGGATGAGTGCCGCTAGGCCCTACTGAGGATCGTTTTGCCGCAGGATGTCTTGCAGCGCTCCGATCTGTTGCCGGGTAAGCTTGGCAGCGAGCAGATCGACTTCCATGGGGAACATCGATCCATACTCCGCTTGTTTATCTTTTGCTGGATACATCGCGTCGATGTACGCGTCACGGTAAGTCATCCATACCCTCTGTGCCGCCCGGATTTTGCTAGTAGCGACTGGATTGCCGTGGACCTTTGACAGAACCAGTTCATAAACCTTATTTAGTTCATCGTTGACGCGTTTTGCTTCGTCGTTCGCACACACGTTCATTTCATGCTGCGCGTTTGCCTGCTTGCTGCAGCTGCGATACATCGCTGAGTCTTGGGCACAGCACAAGATCGAAGCCAGCAATACAAAAAGAAAATAGCTGCATGTTTTCATCATTTTGGCCCTCGTGTAATTGCTGCTGTTATCGCTCTGCGCACTTGGCCTTGGGATTCTCTCAGGGCAGCGACAGCATCGGCGCGGCTGACGCCAGCCTTGGCCATCACCAGGGCTACGGGGACGCGGCCTCCTGCGGCGGCGAGGAGTTTGCGCGCCGCTCGGCGGTCGAGTCCGGCGGCTCTTTCCAGGATGCCCACTCCGCGTTCGACCAGTTTCTCGTTCTTCGGACTGACGTTGACCATCAGGTTGCCGTAGACGTAGCCGAGACGAGTCATCGCCCCGGTTGTGAGCATGTTCAGGATCATCTTCTGCGCGGTGCCGGCTTTCATACGCGTGGAGCCAGCGACGACTTCCGGACCGACTTCCGCCACGATGGCCACGTGCGCGGCTTTGCCGAGCGGGGATTTCGGGTTGCAGACGACGGCAACGGTTCTTGCGCCGTGAGCGCGCGCATATTCGATGGCGGCGATGGTGAAGGGAGTTCGTCCGCTGGCGGCGATGCCTACGACGACATCTCTTTTTCTTGGTTTCTTCTTCGCGATGGCTTTGCGGCCCAGCTCGCGAGAGTCTTCGTCGGCTTCCACGGCTGCGCCCAGCGCTTTTGAGCCGCCGGCGATTATGAATTGGACCATGCGCGGGCCGACGTCAAAGGTTGGCAGACACTCGACGGCGTCGAGGGCGGCGATGCGTCCGCTGGTGCCGGTGCCCACGTAGATGAGGCGCCCGCCTTGGGAGAGTGCCGCGGCGATCAGATCGATCGCTTGCGCGATTTGCCGGAGAGCGCCCTTCACGGCGGCGGCGACCTTGGCATCTTCGGCGTTGATGATGCGGGCGATTTCGAGTGCGGACTTGCGATCGAGATCGGCGGAGGCGGAGTTTGTTTTCTCGGTACCGAGGCGGCGGAGTTCTGCGCTCCTTGTTTTGCGGATCAGGGCTTTGCGCTTCGGAGCTTGGCGTTTCAAGCTTGCTTCCTCAAGGCTTCCATCACCGCGTCGTAAAACGCTGGGCGTACCTGTTTGATTGCCTGGTCCTGGCAGTCAGGCCAGGTGCGGTTGGTTAGCAAAGCTATCGAAAGTTGGCGCTCGGGGTCGATCCACAGGGACGTGCCAGTGTAACCGAGGTGTCCGAAGGAGCGGGACGAGAAGTATTTTCCGGACTGCGAGGGCGCCGAGGGCGTGTCCCAGCCCAGCGCCCGGGAAGTGCCTTCGGGAGCGGATTCTCGGCGCGAAAAGAGTTCGACGGTCGAGGAGCGGAGGATGGGGTGTCCGGCGTTGAGCATGGCGTGGGCGAAGATGGCTAGATCTTCGGCGGTGGAGAACAGGCCGGCGTGTCCGGCAATGCCGCCGAGGACACTCGCGTTTTCGTCCTGCACCTCGCCTTGAATGATGCGGTGGCGGAAGGTGCGATCGTCGGCGGTTGGCGGGATGGGGTCTTTCAAGGCGGGCGTGGGATTGAAAGTCGTGTGCGTCATGCCGAGCGGGCCAAAGATTTCGCGTTGGCAAAATGCGTCAAGAGATTCGTCGGCGAGGCGTTCAAGGACGACGCCGAGAATGATGAATCCGATGTCGCTGTATTCGGCGCGTGTACCGGGGTCGGCGGCGAGTGGGGTAGTGAAGGCGGCTTGCAGAAGGCCTTCACGAGTCTGAGCGCGCAGGAAAAGCTTTTCGTAGGCGGGCAGGCCGGAGCTGTGCGCGAGCAGCATGCGCAGCGTGATTTCGCGGCGGCGAGGGTCATTTGCGGCGAATTCGCCTGCGAATTCGTGGACGATAGCAGTGACGGGGGCTTCGAGATCGAGCAGGCCGCGCTCGTAGAGGATCATGGCCATGGCGGTCGTGGCGAGGACTTTGGTGAGCGAAGCGAGATCGAAGATGCTTGCCGTGGTGACTTCGGGCGAAGCCGGATCGTATGTGAAGCAGCCGAGGGCTTTGTGGGCGACCAGCTCTCCGCGGAAGGTGACGGCGAGCGAGCAGGCGGGGAAGGCGCGGTCGGCAATGGCCTTTTCCAGAATGCCGAAGGCGCTCGGAAACCGATCATCCTGCGCGACGAAATTGCGCACGAGGAAGGAAAATCCGGATTCTCGATTCCGCAGCGTCAGGTTCAAGGGTGTTTTGTGAACTGATGGGGTTATAACAAAGGCGGCGGGTGGAGGCAAACGGGGAGTTACTTTGAGAGCATCGTTGATAACGTTCAGCCTTGAGCCGCATCTCCGGGGTCATGTAGAGTCACAGCAGACGTGAAACACTCACCGAAAAATCTGCTGCTCTTCGTTCTACTGTTTTCTTCCGCCGCGTTCTCCCAGACTTCGCTGGATTCGCGCCTCGCTGTTCTCGACCCCATCATCAACGACGCCGTCACGCAGCAACAGATTCCAGGGGCGGTGCTCGTCGTCGGGCACGACGGGCAGGTGGTTTATCGCAAGGTTTACGGCAGCCGGGCGATCGAACCTCGGCGGGAGGCGATGACGCTCGATACGGTGTTTGATTGTGCGTCGTTGACCAAGGTTGTCGTAACCGCGACGGCGATCATGCAGCTGTGGGAGCAGGGAAAATTTCGCATGAGCGATCCGGTCGCGAAGTATCTTCCCGAGTTTGGGCAAAACGGCAAGCAGGATATTACGATCCGGCAGTTGCTGGTGCACTACTCGGGCCTCGCTCCGGACCTGGATTTGGCGAAGAAGTGGGAAGGTAAGGAGACGGCGTATCGGATGGCGTTTGAGGCCCTTCCAGAGCGGGCTCCGGGCGCGGCGTTTGTTTATAGCGATATCAACTTCGTGGTGCTGGGAGCGCTGGTGGAGCGGCTCTCGGGCGAGTCGCTCGATGAATATGCGGCGCGGCATATTTTTGGACCGCTGGGCATGAAGGAGACCCGCTTTGTTCCTCCGGCGTCGTGGGAGCAGCGCATCGCTCCAACCGAAGAGGATGAGAACCATCACCTGCTGCGCGGCGTGGTGCATGATCCTACGGCTCGCCGGATGGGCGGCGTGGCGGCTCATGCGGGATTATTTTCCACCGCGGACGACCTGGCGCTTTTTGCGCAAGCTTTGCTGGATGGCGGGCGCGGCGTGCTGACTCCGGCGACGATTGCGAAGATGACTGCGCCACAGCAGCCAGTAAATGGCACGGCAGTGCAGGGATTTGGGTGGGACATTGATTCTCCTTTCTCTACTAATCGGGGAGAACTGTTGCCGGTGGGCGGTTACGGACATACGGGATTCACCGGGACTTCGCTGTGGATTGATCCGGCGACGAAGACTTACATCGTGCTGCTAACGAACGCGGTGCACATGAACGTGGTGCCGCCGAAGGAGAAGGGAAGCGCGGTGTCTCTCAGAACCAAGGTCGCGACGGCGGTGGCGGCGGCGCTGGCGCTCGATCCGGCTGAGGCGGAGAAGATGCGGGTGGCGACGATCACCGGCTACAACGAAATGCAGAGCGCGGCGCGCAAGCTGGCGGTGCGGAATGGAACGGTGAAGACGGGAATCGACGTGCTCGAGGAGAGTAAGTTCGTGGCGCTGCATCCGGCCAGGGGCGGGGCTCCGCGAAGCATTGGACTGCTGACGAATCAGACAGGCGTGGACTCGGAAGGGCGGCGGACGATTGACGTGCTGGCGAGTGTGCCGGGGATTTCGCTGGATGCGATTTTCAGTCCAGAGCATGGAGTGACGGGGACGCTGGACACGACCGACATCAAGAATGCGAAGGATGCGGCGACCGGAATTGCGGTCTACAGCGTGTACGGGGCGAGCGACGCGGCGCGGCGTCCGCCAATGGACGTACTGAAGCGACTGGATGCGGTGGTGATCGATCTGGCGGATGCGGGCGCGCGGTTTTACACGTTCGAGACTACGACGGGATATTTTCTGGAAGCGGCGGCACAGGCGGGAATTGGGGTGGTCATTCTGGATCGACCGAATCCGATTACGGGTTCGTTTGTGCAAGGGCCGGTTTCCGATTCCGCTTCCAATTCCAATTCCAACGACGGGCGGGAAAGTTTTACGAACTACTTTCCCGAGCCGGTGCGCCATGGGATGACTTTGGGTGAGCTGGCAAAAATGTTTAATGGCGAGCGGCACATTGGGGCGCGGCTCGAAGTGGTTGCGATCGAAGGTTGGCAGCCGGGGGACTGGTTCGATTCGACTGGCCTGGTGTGGGTGAATCCTTCGCCCAATTTGCGGAATTTGACAGAGGCGGCGCTTTATCCGGGCGTGGCGCTGATTGAAGGGACGAATGTCTCGGTGGGGCGGGGGACGGACACGCCGTTCGAAGTGGTGGGCGCTCCTTGGATCAAGAGCAGGGAATTGGCGACTTACTTGAACGGGCGCGGTATTCAGAGTGTGCGGTTCGTGCCGATTGTTTTTACTCCGTCATCGAGTAACTTTGCCGGGGAACGATGTGAGGGCGTGAACCTGATTGTTCTGGATCGGAATACGCTGGACTCACCGGAATTGGGGATTGAGCTGGCCTCGACGCTGCATAAGCTGTATCCGAACGACTTCAAGATGGAGCGGATGGCGGATCTGCTGGTCAATCAGGCGGTGTTCGAGGCGATCGGGGCGGGCGAGGATCCGAGACGGATTGCGGAGGACTGGCAAGAGCGGCTGGAGGTATTTGTGCGCCTGCGGGAAAAGTATTTGTTGTACAAGTAACGGGCAGTTCGCAGCCCTTTGTGCTGATAGTGTTCTAAATTCAGCTACCAGCCGCGAGCTTCGAGCTGTTAACAAACCAGAACCTCACCACGGAGACACGGAATCACGGAGAAAAGCGAGCTCATGATTTTGTCCCTTATGAAGCAACTGCGACCCGACAATGGGCCTATGAAGGAGCCTTCCTCCGTGTCTCTGTGTCTCCGTAGTGGGTGTTGTTCGGGATCGGGGATCGCATTCGGTTTAGGACCTCCTTTGTGCTCAACCGGTGGCTCCGCGCGGACTCCTCAGCTACAATGACCCGGGGTACGCAGGTTGGCCATGTCCGAAAATCTACTTCTGATTCCGAGTCCGTTTTACCGTTGCGCCGGCCCGAATTGTGGGGTGCTAAAAGGCGAGAGCGACCGCTGGTGGATAATGTGGAGCTCGTTTGGCGATTACGAATTGCCGGTGATGCATCTGGCGCCGTGGGACGAAAAACTGGCAGTGCAGGAAGGCGCGATGCACGTTTGCGGCGAGGGGTGCGCGCAGAAACTGCAGTCGCAGTTCATGGGCAATGTGTTGGAGAGCCGGGGGCGAAGAAACAGTGGTTAGGCTTGCTGGCGGAAGAAATAACTATTCACTGGTTCTCAGCTAACGGTTCTAAACCAAGGGTTCTCAGCTAACCGGGCACGCTGGTCGGCGCATCTGAGATTGCAAGCGTGTTGCTAAATTATCCTGAAAAGGTGGGTCTTTGATGAGGATATGTGCTGCTTCTATTTGGGTTTTGCTGCTGGCGGGGATCGCGGCGGCACAGTCGTCTCAGGTCCCGGATCCGGCTGCGCCTTCGGTGGAGTCTGGGAAGGCTACGCTGACCATTCCGGCGGGAACGAGGGTTCCGATATCACTGAAGCAGGCGATCTCGACGAAGACGGCTAAAGACGGAGACCCGGTATACGCGGAGACTGCCTTTCCGTTTGTGGTCAACGAACGGGTCGTGATTCCGGCGGGAACTTACATCCAGGGAAAGATCGAGCGCGTGCAGCGCGGTGGGCACGTAAAGGGGCGCGCTGAGGTGCTGATCCACTTCACCTCGATGATTTATCCCAATGGCTATACGGTGATGCTGGGGGGTTCGGTGGAGAACACGCCCGGGGCGGAGAAGACGTCGATGAAAGATTCGGAAGGGACGATTCGTCAGGATAGCGACGCCGGGAAGAAAGCTGAGACCGCTGCCGGTACGGCAACCACGGGAGCGGTGATCGGTGCTGTAACCAACGGACTGAAGGGAGCCGGGATCGGAGCGGGAATTGGAGGAGTCACTGGGCTGGCGGTGGGAATGCTGACGCGCGGTGCCGACGTGAGGCTGGAGCCGGGGACGTCGATCGAGATGGAGATCCAGCGGGAAGTGACGGTGGATGCGAGCCGGGTTTCCGCGAGACGTGAGGTCATTGTTCGCAATAGCGACTAGTCGATTCGCGGCTGAGTAACTTGCTTTCCGCTGTCGTTTCTCTTCCATCGTTCGCGGACAAGAGTGTCCGCGCCACACGAGCTACTTCAATACAAACATAGCGTTCACGTGCGCGGTGACCGTCACGTTCTGGGGCGAAAACTCCTCGGTCGGGGTGGGGCCTTGTGCTGCCATCGCCATGGGCATGGCACGGCGCTGCATAGGCGCGATCACGCGAATGTTCTCAAAGGTATCGACGGAAGCATAGGAGAGTTCGCCGAGCGCGCGTCCGCTGGCAGTGGCGAGGGACTGCGCGGAAGCGCGGGCGTGCCGGTAGGCGTCGGCAACGGCTTTGCTCTTGGCCTCGTCGGTCGAGGCAAGCGTGTAGCTAAGCGACTGGCTTTCACCGACGCTGGCGTCGGCGAGCTGCTGGGTGACAGGGCCGATCTTCGAAAAATCCTTCAGTTTCAAACTCACACTCGTCGTGACCTGATAGCCGATGACTTTGTGCTTCGGGTTCTTCCAGTCGTATTGCGGATTCACCGAGAAGAAGCCAATCTCCGCGGCCTTCGGATCGATGCCGTTTGTGCGCAGAACCTGCCGCGTGGCCTCGGCTTGTTTGGCGGCCTGGTCGTAGGCGTCTTTGGCGTTGTCGGCTTGGGCCGAGATGTTGAACTGGATGAGCGCGGTATCCGGCGCGGATTCAAATTTGCCGTCGGCGCCGACGAAAACGGTGTTGGGCAGGGGGTTGAGCGTGGGGCTCTGCGCGACCGAGAGAGCACTCAGAACGAGAACGGCGCAAAGAATGAAAATGGTGGCCTTCATCGGATTTCTCCTGAATCTTGATGGATAACTGCAGATCCCTCGCTTCGCTCGGGATGAAAACTCCTAAAGTTTTTCATCAAGCTGCTAAGAGTTCCCTTAATACACCTCTAACGTTAGAACGCGACGAGCTTCCCGAGTTGCAATCGAAAGAAGTAAAACGAGGAAAATTGCAGGACAAAAAGGACACAGCCGCGGGAGACGCAGCGAACCACGTCTCTATCGGCGAGTTGAGCGGCGAGTCGAGAGTGTCAGTGAGAGGGAATCTGGAGCGCGCGATCGAGGCGCACCTCGAGGGTGGTTCCTTTTTCGAGCCGAAGGTCGCGATTGGCAAGCAGGCTGGCCATGGCTCCAGCACCCGCGCCTGCTGCTCCGCCGGCGCCGGTTCCTTTGGCACCCCCTGCGGCTGCGCCAATACTGGTGCCGAGGACTGCGCCGACAGCCGCGTCTTCGACCGTGTGCTTTACACTCGGTGGGTTGCGTTCGATTTCACCCTCGGAGTCGGGCGCCTTGAGACCGTGTTCGCTGGGCACTCCGATGACGGTCGCGACCAGCGCGACCCATCCGTGGTTGGTTTCGATTTCGTCGAAGCTGAGCAGCAGGCGTGCGTGCAGGCCGTTCGCCACGGAACTGACGTGACCCTTGATTTTCTTGCCACGGGGAATCATTTTGCCATTGGCGGAAATAAGATCCTCGTCAAGCTTAACCTTGAAATGTTGGCCCGGATGCAGTTCGGCAGTGTCGATTTTGTCCTGAAGCCGGACGAGGAAGGTCGTGCCTTCCGGGACAGCGTTCGGCGGAGCCATGGGCGCAATGGCCGGATCGATTGCCTGGGCCAGCAGTGACGTTGCGGCGGTCAGAAAGAGTATTCCCACCCACGATGAGAGTTTGTTCACGATGACCTCGTAAGCTTCTGACGCACCAGAACAAAACCCGGTCTGCCCACCAAATGTGAAACAGGCACATTCTGGCGGGCACCGGTTATTCACCCCAGAACGGCCGAACACGACCGTGGTGGGGCCGCTTGGATTGACTTCACTGTTCGTTTGGATGAGGCGATCAGGGCAAAACGATGCCTGGCGCCTGGCGGGAAATGCTGGTCAGAGTGAGACGGTCATTGGAGTTTCAGGGTTGTATGCTCAGCCCGGTGTCCGTGGTTACACCTTCGGGAAAGACGGGTTCTGGTCATTGATGTCGTTCCGCAGGTCTTCCCAGATATTGTCGGGCATTTCGAGGAAAACCTTGGCGATCTGGGGATCGAACTGGCGACCGGACCAGAGTTCGATTTCCTTGCGGGCGGCCTGAATGGTTTGGGCATCACGGTAATCACGCTTGGATCTCATGGCATCCAGCGTATCGGCAATCGCGAAAATTCGGGCGCCCAGCGGGATCTCCTCGCCCTTCAGGCCGCGCGGATAGCCGAGTCCGTCGTAGCGCTCTTGGTGGGCGTAGATGATTTCGGCAGCCTCGGCCAGAAAGGGGATTCGGGAGATGATCTTATAGCCGAGGTAGCAGTGCTCCCTCATGACGGCCATCTCGTCGTCCGTGAGCTTACCGGGCTTGTGCAGGATGTGGTCTGGAATGGCCATCTTGCCGATATCGTGCAGGAAAGCTCCGCGCGCGATCACTCTGATCTCTTCTTTTGACAGGCCCATTTTGCGTGCAATGGCGATGGTGAATGCGGTGACGCGTTTGCAGTGGTGTTGGGTCTCGGCGTCCTTGAGGTCGAGCGCATCGCCCAAGGCTTCGAGCGTCATGTCATAGGACTCCTCCAGGTCGGAAAGCGCCGTTTTCCATTGCTGGGTACGGGCGGCAACCAGCGACTCGAGGTTGGTGCGATAAGCATCGTTTTCGCGCTTGAGGCGGCGGTTCTCAAGGGCACGGCGAACCGTGTTCAGCAGTTGTTCTCGCTCGAAAGGCTTGAGCAGGTAGTCGTACGCCCCATTGCGCAGGGCCTGCAGAGCGACTCCGATGTCGTGGACCGCAGTGACCATCACGATCGGCATGTCAGGGTAACGTTCCTTGGCACGTTCCAAAAGGGCAGTCCCATCCATTTCGGCCATCATCAGGTCGGAGAGCACGAGATCGAATTCGTCACCCGATTCCAGAATCGCGAGGGCTTCGACGCCATTGGCGGCCGCGCGAGTCTGAAAATGGGCTAGGCCGAGGGTTGAGCAAACAATCTCGCGGATTGTTTCCTCGTCGTCCACCACAAGAATGCGGGCATTAGGCATGGCGCTAAGTGAATGTATCGTTCATTTTAGGCCACGACTGCACATTCCGAAAGTAACCAAAGGGAGACGGAAATCCGGTAACGATGGGCAGCGAGCGTGATATTTAAAAAGCTTAGGTGTTCGTGCGCTTATCTATGGATCCTGCCGGGCTATTCGGGAATTCGGTTGGCGTGTTGACCGTCCCCTGGTTGACGGCGCGGGAAACGGCCGCCCTGATCGTGGTAGTGGTCAGTCTGCTTTTCTTCCGGGTTTTTCGGGAACGATGTCTGCTGGCGTGGGGAGCAGGCTGGGTCAGCTATGGTGCGTTCCTGTGGGTAACGAGCGCGGGTGAGTCGCACGGCGCATCGAAGGCGATGACGGCATTCACGCAGGCCGACTTTGTGCTGGCGATGGGGTTGTTTGCCGCGGCGGCGCTGATGTCGGCGCAGGCCCGGCGAGCGTTGATGGTGTTGGTGGCATTCTCGTGGGTGCTGATGGTTTTCGCGGCAATGCGGCCGCTGTATTTTCCGGATTCACTGTATTTTGTGGATTCGAAAAGCTTCGGGGATGGGCTGGATGTGGCGTGCCGGTTCGTTGCGACCGGCGCAGTCGTGGAACTACTGCGGTACCGGTTCGCACGTATTGGGCTGGGGTCATTCCTGTTCGGCGCTGGGCTGCTGACGTTGAATCTGAACTGGCCACCGTTTACCAGTCATATTCCGAGCGAAGGTTACCTGTTGGCGGAGGTGCTGTTTGGTTCGAGCCTCCTGCTGATCGTGCTGGACGACTCCCGGTTGCGTACACGCCGGCTGGCGGTGCTGAATGAGTTGGCGGTGACGATTGCGCGTGGCCAGAGTCATGCCCCGATGATGCAGACTGCGCTGGAGAAACTGAAAGCCGCAGGGGGGGCGAAGGCAGCTTGGTTCCAGTTGATGGACGGCGACCGTCTGGTGCCCACGCAGCACTCAGGGCTGTCGCCGGAATTTCTACGAGCCATCGGGCAAGTCGGGACGGATGAAACGCAGGCTCGCGTCCTCCAGGAAAACCGGGCGGCGGTGATGAAACTCTCGGAGATGTCAGAGCCGGAGCGGGCACAACTGGGGAAGCACGGCATTCATCACGTGGTGCTGCTGCCGGTGCAGGGCAAGAAGTCGGTGATCGGGATGCTGTCGCTGGGCTGCTCAGGCAGCCGACGCCACACGCGGGAAGAACTCGAATTTTTGGAAACGGCGGCGCAGTCGCTGGGGATTGCGGTAGAAAACCTGCGGTTGCTGGAGCAGGTGCTGCGCTCGCAGCGGCAGTGGATGAATACCTTCGATTCCATCCAGGATCTGATTCTGGCGCACGACGCAGACTTCGGAATCCTCAAGATAAATCAAGCCCTGCTGCAGCGGCTGGAAAAGGCGCCGGCCGATGTGTTGGGCAATCTGTGTGAAGAGGTTCTACCGCAGAAGCGCGCCTGGAGCGGATGCCCGTATTGCGAACGCGGCTCGGGGCTGACGGAAGGAATGGATCCGTGTTTCGGCGGGCAGTCGGTGGTTTCGACCTCATCGTATGCCGAGCAGGGAGGCCAGAAAAAGGGCACCATCCATGTGGTGCACGACACGACCGACCGTCAAGTGGCGGAAGAAAAGTACCGCATGCTGTTTGAGCAGGCGCAGGAAGGCGTGTTCGTAGCGACGCCGGATGGCGAGTTGCTCGACTGCAACGACGCGTTTGTCACCATGCTCGGTTACGGCAGCCGGGACGAGTTGATGGCGCTCGACATGGGCAGCGTGCTGCACTCGGTGGCGGAGGAGCGAGAAGCTTTTTGCAAGGAAATCGAGGCGCACAACTACGTGCGCAACTTTGAAATCACGGTGCGGCGCAAAGATGGCACGCTGCTGACGGTGGCGCAGAGCTGCTTTGCGACGCGCGATCCAGGTGGAAACATTGAGCGCTATCAGGGCTTCGTTCTCGACATCACCGAGAAGAAACGCTCGGAAGACGAGATGCGGCGGCGCAATCGCGAGTTGAACGCGCTCAACGCGATGGCAGTCATCGCGACGCAGTCGTTCGATCTGGATGAAATTCTGAACCTGACGCTGCGCCAGGTGATCTCGCTGTTTGGGGCGGAGACCGGCTCAGTCTATCTGGCAGCGGAACCGGATGGCACCTACCGGCGGCGCGCGGGTTGGGGCCCGCGCAGCGAGGCGCGCGTGCGCATGGCCGAAGTCGTCTTTCCGGAAGGCTTCGGCGATCTCGTGATGCGCTCGCGAGCGGAAGTGGTGACGCAGGATTTTCTGCCGCACCTGCCACCGGCGGTGGTGGAGTTTGTGTGCGCGGACCGTCTGCCCTACTGGATCTGGGTTGTGCTCTGGAGTAAGGACAAGCCCATCGGCATCATGGGTATTGCCAGCAAGGAAGACCGGCACTATTCCAGTAACGATGAGAATCTGCTGGTCGCCATCAGCCGGCAACTGGCGACTACGATCGAAAAGGTGCAGCTCTACGAGGAGACTTGCCGGGCGTACGAAGACTTGCGGCGGACGCAGGAGCAACTGCTGCAAAGCGAGAAGATGTCGGCCGTCGGCCAATTGATTTCTGGCGTGGCGCACGAGTTGAACAATCCACTGACGGCAATCCTCGGTTACGCGCAACTGTTGGAAGGCGCCGGCCTGGATCACCGTTCGGCCGACTATGTGCGTAAGCTGTTCAAGCAGGCGCAGCGCACGCACCGGGTGGTACAGAATCTGCTTTCTTTTGCACGCCAGCGCAAGCCGCAGAAGCAGGAAGTGGACTTGTGCAAGGTGCTGGAAGAGTCACTCACGCTGCGCGAATACGATTTGAAGGTCAACAACGTCTCGCTGGAACGCGAAATTCCCGAGGACGTGCCCTCGGTAGTGGCCGATCCGCATCAGTTGGAGCAGGTCTTCCTGAACATTATCAACAACGCCCTCGATGCGATGGTGGAGAACAGCGGCAGCGGTGTGTTGAAAGTGCGCGTCTTCAAGAAAGACGCCTTCGTGTGCGTGGAGTTCGATGACAGCGGTCCGGGGATCAAGGACCCGAGCCGGATTTTCGATCCCTTCTACACGACTAAGTCAGTGGGCAAGGGAACCGGCCTTGGGTTGAGCATCTGTTACGGGATCGTCAAGGAACATGGCGGGGAAATCGTGGCGCGCAACCGGGAAGAGGGCGGAGCGACAATTGAAGTCCGTTTGCTGGCGAGCGAGAAACCAGCGTTGCCGGAGACGGTGGCCTCCACGCGGCGCGAGTCGGTGCTGGCAGGGCGTGTGCTGCTCGTCGAAGACGAAGAAGCGGTGCTGGAATTTGAACGAGACGTGTTGGTCGGCGCCGGAGCCGAGGTCACTACATCCATGAGCGTGGAGGACATGCAGCAGCGGCTCCGTAGTGGCACTTTCGACGTGATCGTGATGAATGGTCGAATGCCGGGCGGGTGCAGCGCACGGGAAATGTACGAGTGGATCGCGAAAAACTGCCCCGGTATGGAGAAAGGGCTGCTGCTGACGTTTTCCACGGTGACCGACGCGCAGACTCGAAGTTTCCTGCAAGAACAGGGCGTGCCGTCGCTGGCCAAGCCGTTTGAGGTGGCGGATCTTATCTCACAGGTGCGTGCGCTGAGCCAGAGGGAAGGGAACCTCGCCATGAAGACGAAGGAGAAGAACGAAGAAAAGGCCTCCGTGGCCAGCGCGGGAGCATAGCCGCAGCGGAATCTGCCTAAAGTTGTCCCTTCTAAAGTTGTCCCTTCAAGCCCCGCATCATTTCCGCAATCAATTTTTCGTTGCGCCGGTACCAGCGCCAGTGCCCCTCTCTCTTGGCTTCCACCAGGTTGGCCTTTTCCAGGATTCGCATGTGATGCGAAACGGTAGGCTGCGCCAGCTTCACGCGCTCCTCGATATCGGCCGCACAGAGCCCGGTTTCCTTGTCGAGCGAGCATCCGCCTTTTTCTTTGAGCGCGCGCAGAATTCGGCGGCGAGTGGGGTCGGCAATGGCGTGCAGGAAGCGATCAAGATTGGGAGCGCCGTGAGCCATGATGAGGAAGCGTAACAGAAAGACGACGCGGGCTTCGATCTTCTTGTAGTGGGCTGTTTGCTGGCGAGTAAGTAAGCTGCGAGCTGCGGGCAAACGGTCTGCTCGAAGCTCGCGGCTCGAAGCTCATTTCTTCACAATCGGATTGTAGCCATCGCTGATGAGGCGGGCGCGCATGGCCTCGGCGTCCTTCAGGTCGGCGTAGGGTCCGACCTGAACGTGATAGAACTTATCGGTGGAAGGATTGTTCGCGGTGAAGGCCGGGTACTGTTTCTTCTTCAGGGCCTCGACTAGCGCTTCGGCGTCTTCCTGCCGGCTAACCGCGGCGACCTGCACGTAGTAACCGCCGCTCGAGGGCGCAGCGGTTGCGGCATCAGTGGCGGCTTTTGGCGGCGCTTCCGCGGATGGGGTCGCTGCGGTTGAGGTCACCGGTTGCGCCTTCGAATCCGGAGGCGTGAGCGCGGCATCAGCATTCTTTTCGCCTACGGCCTTGTAAAAGCTAAAGTCGCCAGACTGCGGCGTTGGCTGGGGAGCCTCGTTTTTTGCGGCCGAGGGCCGAACGATGGTCGCCGGAGCCGCAGTTGGAGCGCTCAGCAAGCTGCTCGCGATTGCGGCGGTGGTTCTTCTGCCGAGCGAAAAGCCGATCGCAAAAAAGAAAGCGCAGACCAGGACAAAGGCGAAGAAAAGGGCCAGCATGCGGCCGGTGCCAAGGGTGATTTCCGTATCCTGCTGCGCCGTGGACATGGGAAGTAGCGTTGACCTCTAGCTTTTCGCCGGTGCGCCGGGTGCGGGCACGTTCGCGAGCAACTTCTGCAAACCGGAGAAGAAATCGATCGGCACGGGGAACACGACGGTCGTGTTTTTCTCGACGCCGATTTCGGTGAGCGTTTGCAGATAGCGCAACTGGATGCTGATCGGTTCGGTCGCCAACAGGTGCGCGGCATCCACCAGGCGCTGGGCGGCGGAGAACTCGCCTTCGGCGTGGATGATCTTCGAGCGCTTTTCGCGTTCCGCCTCGGCCTGCTTGGCCATGGCCCGCAGCATGGACTCGGGCATATCCACCTGCTTGACTTCCACGTTGGCGACCTTCACGCCCCAGGGCGCGGTGTGCGTATCGAGGATGCTCTGCAAACGCAGGTTAATCTTGTCGCGGTGAGCCAGCAATTCGTCGAGTTCCTGTTCGCCGAGCACCGAACGCAAAGTGGTCTGCGCAAACTGCGAAGTCTGATAGACGTAATTGGAGACTTCCACCACGGCCTTATTGGGCTCGATCACGCGCAGGAAAATGACCGCGTTCACTTTCAACGTGACGTTATCGCGGGTGATGATGTCCTGCGGCGGAACTTCGAGCGCTTCCTGCCGCAGCGAAATGCGCACCATGCGGTCGACCGGGGCGAAGACCAGAATTATGCCCGGGCCCTTGGCCGTACCTAACAGGCGGCCGAGCCGGAAGATGACGCCACGCTCATATTCAGCCAGAATCTTGATGGAACTCAGCAGGTAGATGACGAGGATGACGACAGCAACGCTGATCACCGGGAATCCGAGATCCATATATGCCTCCAGGCAACTCGTTATTCAGAGTATGAGCGGATTGTAGCGCAAGCGAGCGGGGTTGGGCGGTGGAAAGCAGGGGTTCGGCGCTCACGGCTTCACCTTTCTTGCTTGTTCATACCGGGCCAACATCAACGCTTCGATGGGCCGGGAGGCGCGGAACCCATACTGACGGAGTTGTTTCATAGCTTCTGGAAGATCAAAGTATCCGCGCAGGGACGCTTGCAACAGAACGGCCAGCGTACCCGCCACTTCGATGTGCCGCGCTTCGGCCTCTCGTCGGCCAGCTCACTCATCGATTAGAAGAACGTCTGCATGGATTTCAAGAGGCGGGTGGGCCACTTTAACGGGGAAGTGTAACGCGGGTTTGTCTTTTAACATTGACCGAAATAACTGGGGGCGCGCCACTTCTCGCGCTTTTCGAGAAGTGGCCTCCCGAACAGCCGACACCGGTCGACTCCGCCGGGTGCCCCGCCCATCGCTTTTTGAACGGGTGAAATTCCACCTCCGCGCACCGCTTGTAATCTTTCGCTGACCGCCGCAATCTGACCTCTACCCTCTTTCATCACAAACGCCCGGGCCACGCATCACAGACTTCTAACTGGCCGTCGGCGACATATGGAGATCGACCTGTGGCAGGGCCGAGCTGTGCCCGTCTCCCAAGGCGGGACGGCCCCCGAAGCTGCCGCAGCCCTATTTGCCAGGAGCTCTTTGATAACTATATTTGTGGCAAGGAGCGGGCGTCAGCAAGCCGCCGAAACTATGAATTTTAGGAGAATTAAGCGAAGGATCAAGCTAAGTCCTTATTCCGGAATATTTTGAAAATAAGTCCTTTGCGCTCTATATTTTGGCGGGATGAGTCCCCCTAACGGCAATAATTAACTTGACTAACCCACGCCAATTTGGTATAGTTGTGGTATGGACAGCCCAAAGACATTACAGCAAGCAATTCAATACTTTAGCGACGAACAGGTTTGCATTGATGCCGTCGCTGCTATGCGCTGGCCCGATGGCCCGCGTTGCCCGGATTGTCTAGGCGATGACGCCAAAAATCCCTACTACCTCAAGACTCAGAAACGGTGGAAGTGCCGGAACTGCCGTCGCCAGTTCTCCGTCAAGGTCGAGACTATCTTCGAGGATTCGCCCATCCCATTGCAGAAGTGGCTCCCTGCCCTCTGGATGCTCGTTAGCTGCAAGAATGGGATTTCGTCTTATGAAATTCACCGCGATCTTGGCGTGTCTCAGAAATCCGCTTGGTTCATGCTTCACCGTCTGCGACTTGCCCTCAAGACCGGAACAATGGGAACCAAACTCGGTGGAGTTGAGAGCGGCGGTTGCGAGGTTGACGAAACCTTTGTCGGTGGGAAGTTGCGGAACATGCACCGGGATCGACGCGAACGCTTTGCGGCAAAGAGCGGTCATACCGGAGGCGCTACGGGCAAAGCCGTTGTAATGGGCATTCTCGACCGCGATGCGCGTCAGGTTCGCGCAAGTGTTGTGCCGGATGTGAAACGCGAGACCTTGCAGAATGAAGTTCTCAACAATGTGAAGTATGGATCGCCAGTATTCACCGATGACGCCGTACCCTATGACAAGCTGCATGCCCGTTTTGTGCATGAGGTTGTCAATCATGCTGAGGCTTATGTCAATGGCCGCGTGCATACCAATGGGCTTGAGAATTTCTGGTCATTGCTGAAACGAAATTTGAAAGGGACTTACGTTGCTGTAGAGCCATTCCATTTGGAGCGGTATGTGGATGAGCAGGTTTTTCGCTACAACAATCGCGCCACAAAGGACAATCCGCTGAACGATTCCGACCGCTTTCTTCTCGCACTCTCACAAGTTGCTGGGAAGCGTCTCACCTTCGCTGAACTCACCGGTAAGGGAGAAGAAATATCGCTCTAGACTCCGTTATCGGAAGCGTGGCCCGAAGCCGAAGAATGGCGCGGTTTAGGGCCGCGCTTCGGCTTCCCCTGGTTGGCTATCTTCTCGTCAGCAAGCATTTTATTCATGCTGTCTTTCGACACTCGCAGCACCTTACGGAGTGCACCTTGGAAACTGGCGAACTTTTGCTCTGGGGTTGTGTTGGGATCAAGTTCGGATTTCATGCACCCATCATAGCGCACATCAAGCAACCGCACCTAAATAGTCACTGTTAAATCCGGCGAAGAGTGTTACAGACTCAGAAGTACAACTCGAAGTGTCCCAGAGACACCAAAAGCACCGCTTGCAACGGCGCTCTCTGGTGGAACTCAATGGTTTGAAGTTCGGGAAATCAGTAACCGCAGAGTAGTTCTGCTGTCTCCCTAAAGTCAAGCCGAAAAGTTCTAGGAGTTCCTTGTCTCTAACTAGCGGAGAAGTTATGGCAATGCCCATACGGGAAAGGAGAATTACGGCTATGAACAAAGAAACGGTTGACCAAATGATCGCAGTTCTAGGAGCTTTATTTCATCACTCTCGTGAACATGCCGCAAAATTTAAGGCGCTGGATCGCATAGCTCAGGAGCATCCTGAGATATTTTCGGATTACCAGAATTACGTTTACGAAATTGAAATTGATCCAGTATTTCAGAAGTCTCACGATCATACTGTAGAAGCAGTTGACAGGCTTCGCGTAGGACTTCTTCAGGATCACGTGTAGGCATTGTGTCAGACCCCTTTGAGAGCTCGCGCCGCAAGATCGCATGGGCAAAGCATCGCCTCGCCGATCTCAAACGGGAAGTCTCTGCTTGGGTAGGCGACAAAAACTTCTACGAAATGTTTACTGAGCCTCACCCGGATAAGCCCCAGCACGTCGTGCACAAAATGCGCGTAGTCAAGCAAGTGCCCGATGTCTGCTTCAACATTACTGGCGACATCGTCGGTAATCTCCGGGCTGCACTGGATCACGCTATCTACGATATTGCCGTCGCATCTGGGTGCAATAAGCCCCGGAACGCTTACTTCCCGTTCTCTCGCGACGACTCCACATTCGAAGCTAATCTTAAAGGGAGATGTGCAGATGTTCCGAAGGACATTTACCCGCTCCTTCGCTCGTTCCAGCCATACAAGGGAGGGAGCGAACCCCTCTGGGCACTCAACGAGGTACGCGTTGCTAACGAGCACATACCCCTTACGCTCATGGGGTCGGCCACGTTCACCGCGGGGGTGGATGTCAGCGCAATTGGGTATTGGGAAATGCCGTACACTCCCACGTGGGACCGCGCAAAAAATGAGATGGAACTGTTCACCCTCACGCCGGGTACGAAATTCAAGGGCAAGTTCCAGTTCGGATTCTACATAGCGTTTGGGAAAATCGGCAGCCTCGAAGGAAAATCTGTGATCCCAGTCCTTGACCTGTTCGTGAATATGGTCGAAACGATCTTGCGGGAGATTGAGACCAAATGCCGGGAACTCCGAATTATCTGAGGGACACTGCTTCAGAATTGCACAGGTGGTCACCTAGTTTGGGTTAGCCAAGTCAATTATTGCCCCCCTAACCCCATGATTCCAAAGATCGGGGGAGGGGGGTAGTGGTAAACACGGGTTAATACCCTCCGAGTAAACAGGCAGAATGAATGAGGCCTTGGTTTAAGCCCACCAAGTCTACTCGACCGCAGGGAGCCACACGGCTATCTAATCACTGGAAAGATTGGTCACCGTATGGCGCGAGGGGCAGGTCAATTCCTTTATGCTCTGCACAGTCCTCGCCAAGCAGACGCGACGAGTGGGACGACTGTGCCGGATCCGAGTGTACAGAATTGCTCAGACCTCTTGAATCCTGATTTGCTAAGGTCGGAAGCGACCTGGTGCGCCGGCATGTCCGCCCGGATTTGTGTGCGAGTACACACACAGCACGAAGCCGGAGATGCGGCGCAGAGGTACAGAAACGAGGGTGTTCCATGAAAAAAGTAATGTTCGTACTTGCGATATTGAGTCTCAGCACGCTGTGCTGGGCAAAGTCGGCGCTGGAAGATGCCACCGAACGGCTGGACAACGCCACCTCAGTGATGCACGAAATTATGGGGATACCAGACAAGGGAATCCCGGACGAAGTGTTGCAGCACGCAAAGTGCATAGCGGTTATACCGCACATGGTCAAAGGCGGCTTTGTCTTCGGAGCTAAAGGAGGCAAAGGCGTAGCCACCTGCCGCACGGCGAATGGCTGGAGTGCGCCGGCGTTCATCACGATTTCGGGCGGAAGCTGGGGGCTGC
>Ga0208191_1000059_pt1 | contig 106463 bp, 105 predicted proteins | sample June2015DPH_13_5_FD_184709 | JGI IMG/M metagenome (GOLD analysis project Ga0208191, IMG submission 184709) | Peatland microbial communities from SPRUCE experiment site at the Marcell Experimental Forest, Minnesota, USA - June2015DPH_13_40... | ecosystem: Environmental > Terrestrial > Soil >... | reverse complement strand
GTGAATGCGACCGTGAAGCGGCTCGAGGGTCCAGACGTGATTCTCGATATCGGCAAGGCCGAAGCGCGCATGGGACGCAAGGAGCAGTCGCGGCTGGAATCGTTCGCGGTGGGCGAGCGGATTCGGGTCGTGATCGTGCGGGTGGAAAAAGCGGTGAAAGGTCCGGGCGTGATCGCTTCGCGCTCTGCTCCGGAATTAGTCCAGCATCTGTTCCAGACGGAAGTGCCGGAAATTTATGACGGCACGGTGGTGATCCGGGCGATCGCGCGGGAAGCGGGCGAGCGCACGAAGATCGCGGTGTTGTCGAAGGACAAGGACGTGGACGCGGTCGGAGCCTGCGTGGGCATGAAGGGCATGCGGGTGCAGTCGATCATTCGCGAGTTGCGCGGAGAAAAGATCGACATCATCGAGTATCACGAGGATCCAGTTACGTTCGCGGAGAAAGCGCTGCAGCCCGCGAAAGTGAGCCGGGTAACGATTGTGGATGCGGCGGACAAACACTTGGAAGTGGTAGTGGACGATACACAGCTCTCGCTGGCAATCGGGAAAAAAGGGCAGAACGTGCGGCTGGCGGCGAAGCTGCTGGGCTGGAAGATCGACATCAAGAGCGAAGAAGAAAAGCGGCAGGAAGTGGAACAGCAGATGTCGGCGCTGGTCACACAGACCGTAACTCCGCTGGAAATTGTTACCGGACTGGGCGAGGGGCTGGTCGAGAAACTGAAGGCGGCCGGCGTGAATACGGTGGAGTCGCTGGCCGATATGACGCCGGAGCAACTGGAAGCGATTGAAGGCATTGGCCCGAAAACGGTGGAAAAAATCAGTATTGCGGTCAATAATTACTTCGCCAGTCTGGATGGCGGCGAGGCAGTAGCCGCCGCGGAACCGGAGGGCACCGGAGAAGCCGCCGCCGAAGCGGCATCCAGCGAGGAATCGCCGGCAGAAGGCTCGTTAGAAGCGGAGATGTCGGCCGCTGAAGCGGAGCCCACCGACACGGCGCCAGCAGAAGAAGGCGCCGAGCTTGCGACCGAAGAACCTGCGACCGCCGAGCCTGCGACCGAAGAAGCCGCGGAAGACAAGCAGAGCTGAACCTGGGAGCGTGGCGAGTCCGGAGTTGCATCCGGACCGAAAGCGCGGGCTTTGCCAGCCGGAAGCGAGATTGCACAGGGATTTCATGAGGTTAGATATGCGAGCCTAGATATGCGGGCTTAGACACGCGAGATTAGTGGCGCAAGAAGAGGAAACGACGGCGGATGAGTAAGATTCGAATCAACGATCTGGCCCGTGAGTTGGAAGTCAAGAGCAAAGAAATTCTTGACGTGCTGACTACGGTGGGCATTACGGAGAAGAAAACGCACTCCAGTTCTCTGGAAGATCACGAAGCGGACGTGGTGCGAAAACATCTCCGCGGCCGTTCCGAGGCGGCGCCGAGTTCGGCGAGGACTTCGCGTGCCGCTCACGGCGAAGAAGAGATCAAGACCAAGATCGACCTCTCGCACATTTCGCGACCTGGAGACGTGCTTCGCGCCATCACGCAGCTAAAAGAAGTAGCCGAGCATCCTGCGGCGCGTCCGGTAGTCAAGCCGCCGGTTGCGACGCCGGCGATAGAAGCGAAGGCAGAAGCTCCGGCCGCTCCCGTGGCGCCGAAGGCAGTGCCGCCCAAGCCTGCGAGCGAAGCTCCTGCTCCTGCGCCGCCGGTATCGAGACTGGTGACGCCTGCTTCGGTAGCCGCCGCGCAGCGGCCGGCGGCGGTGGTCGTGATTCTGCCCAAAGTTCCCGTGACACCACCCGCCGCGACCACACCGGCTGCGGTCCCATCCGCCACGAGTGCAGCGCCGCCTGCGATCGCCGTTCCGCCCCGAGTTACGACTCCTGCGGCGCCGGCCGGAAGTGCTCCGCCAGCGGCGCAGCCTCCGGCGCAGAATAACGTTACGCAGATGCAAACGTCGGCACCAGCGAAGCCGGCGGCTCCGATTGCGCCACCGCCGCGAATGATCATGCCGCAGACCGGCCCGCGCCCGGTATACAAGGCGCCTCTGCCTCCGCCGGGAGCGCCCGCGCCGGGTGCAGCTTCGCGACCGACGCCTGGACGCCCTGTGCCGGGGCAGCCAATTTTTCAGCGTACGGCGCGTCCGCAAGCGCCAGGATCGCGTCCGCCGCTTCGTCCGGGTGAACGGCGGCCGATGCATCCAACGCGCGTGGCGCCCGCGGGATCGCGTCCGCTGGGTGTAGGTCCGGGAGCGGGGCTGCCGCCGCCGGGACCAACGCGGCCGGGAAGCCGTCCGGGTGGTCCGGCGCGGCGGCCGGGACAGAGATATGTGCCGCGAGGCGTGAAGGAAGGCCCGATGAAGGGCTACACTCCGCCGCCGCGGATGACCATTAACACCGAGCCGGCGCCGATCACGCGCAACATCACGATTACAGAAGGAATCTCGGTGAAAGACCTGGCCGAGAAGCTGGGCATTCGCGCCAAGGATGTGATTGCGCGGCTGGTGGTGCGGGGCGTTTTCGCCACTATCAATCAAACGCTCGACGCGGAACTGGCCAGTGAAATGGCACGCTTCTTTGGAGCGGATACGGAAGTGATCACCTTCGAAGAACAAGCTGCGAAGGATATTACCGAAGCCGCCGAGAGCAGCGAGGAAGGCGCGGAAGCCGGACCGCGTCCACCGGTGGTCACGATCATGGGCCACGTGGACCACGGCAAGACGACGCTGCTCGATTCGATTCGCTCGACCAATGTGGCCGGAGGCGAAGCGGGTGGCATTACGCAGCACATCGGCGCATACAAGGTTTCCATCACGGACACGGCGTCTCCGGCCTACGGCCGCGAGATCGTGTTCCTGGATACGCCGGGTCACGAAGCGTTCACGCGCATGCGCGCGCGCGGCGCGAAGGCGACCGACATTGTAGTGCTGGTCACCGCGGCGGACGACGGCGTTATGCCGCAGACGGTGGAAGCGATCGACCACGCGCACGCCGCCGAAGTCCCCATCATCGTAGCGGTCAACAAAATCGATAAGCCGGGCGCGCTGCCGGAGCGAGTCAAGAAACAACTGGCGGATCGCGGGCTGGTGCCGGAAGAATGGGGCGGCAAGACCGTGTTCGTCGATGTCTCCGCCAAGCAGAAAACGAATCTCAATCTGCTGATGGAAATGATCTGCCTGACGGCGGACTTGCAGGAATTGAAAGCGACTCCGGGACGCGCGGCGAGCGGCTTGGTGCTCGAAGCGAAACTGGATCGGGGACGCGGCCCGGTGGGGACGATCCTGGTGCAGAACGGCACGCTCCGCGCGGGCGATAACTTCGTGGTGGGGAACGTGTACGGAAAAGTCAGAGCCATGTTCGACGATCGCGGCAAGCCACTGAAGGAAGCGCCGCCCTCGACGCCGGTGGAAATTATCGGGTTGGAAGGCCTGCCACAGGCGGGCGATCAATTCGTGGTGGTCACCGACCGCGAGAAGGCGCGCGACATCTCGGAATACCGCGGGCAGAAAGCGCGCGAAGCCATGCTCGCCAAGAGTTCGCGAGTCTCGCTCGAAGGCCTGGCGGAGCAGTTGAAGACGGCGGGCATGAAGGAACTGAACATCATTCTGAAGGCCGACGTGCAGGGATCGGTCGAAGTGCTGGGCGATTTGCTGGGCCGGCTGTCAAACGACAAAGTGCGGTTGAAACTGCTGCGGTCGGGCATTGGCGCGATCACGGAGACGGATGTGCTGCTGGCGTCGGCTTCGAATGCCATCATCATCGGCTTCAACGTGCGTCCGGAGCGCAAAGCGCAGGAACTGGCCGATCAGGAAAAAGTTGACATACGGCTGCACTCGATCATTTACGAACTGCAGGACGAGATCAAGCGCGCCATGACCGGCCTGCTCGAACCGACAATCAAAGAAACCTACCAAGGACGAGCCGACGTACTCGAAACCTTCCGCATCCCGAAGGTGGGGACGATTGCCGGTTGCCGCGTGAGCGATGGACTGATCAAGCGCGATTCCGAAGTGCGGCTGCTGCGCGATGACGTGGTGGTGTTCAAAGGAAAAGTGGCGTCGCTGCGGCGCTTCAAGGACGATGCGTCCCAAGTGACCAGCGGTATGGAGTGCGGTATCTCAATCGCGAACTACGGCGACATCAAAGTCGGCGACGTGATCGAAGCGTTTGTGACGGAGAGGATCGCGGCGGAAGCGATCAAGTAACTTAAGTGGAGTGCCGGGCGAGACGCCCGTCGCTCCATCATAGGATTCATCGGGCGGTTCCGGGGGCAACGGGGGGAGTGCCGAAGACGTTGCGAGAAGAAAAGGGCGCGGCCTTGGAGCTGCGCCCTTGGTCATTTACGCTATCCGTCAGAGTCTACTTGCGCCGCAAGGCTCCATGTGGCCGGACTACTGGGTGCACGATTGCGATGCGCGACTGCACCGCTCCCCCGGCCCCGGGTGCAGTCTGCGCCTCGAATGTCCCAGCCGCGAGTTGGCCAGTGTCGATCTCGATAAAGAGGACGGTTGAGCTGTTGACCGCGTAGTACTCTAGGGTTAGCCCGCCGAGGTAGGTCCCGTTGGTGGTGGCAACGATCAAGCCGCGGCCGGTCGCAGGCGAATCCGGGGTGTAGGTGCCGGGGTTCAAAGACGTATCCCCAAACAGATTGCCCATGTCATTTTCGTCCAATACGCCGGTCATATTTGTTGCTGGTGACACTGCAGTGGTGGCATTGAACTGGGCAATGTCGTCGACCTCGCCGCCGCCATTGGCTCCATTGGCCCCGGAGAGGTTTAGTCCGTAGCTCCCTGGTGCAGTGAATGACGTAGCGGATTGAGGGTAAGCGGCGCCGAGGGTAACGGCTGACGAATCCGTTTCCAGCATCAGAAGTCCGCCGGTGTAAGGATAGATGACCCACTGAGTGGCGGGTATGAAGTCACTGAGGGTGACAACAACCCGGCTGCCGACCGGACCGGGCGCGCCAACGGTGCCCCTGAATCCCACCTGCGTCAGAACCGTACCGTCGGTGTTGACATCCTCGGAGCCGGTAACGGTATTTGCGTTATAGGTCATAAGGCCCCCGTTCGCGACGGAGGTGGTGGAGGTGGTGGTGGAGATGCCGCCGGCCATGGTGAACACCATGGTTCCTACGGTAGATTCGGTTGCGGTGAGGACATCGCCGCCAAGGAAATCTTTGTAGTCTGTTTCGATGAGCTTCCAGTGCGTGGCGTCAATCGGGTAGAAGTCAAAGGTGAGCAGGAAGCTAGTAGTGGTAAGGGTGATTTGTCCAGGACCGGTTCCTGAACCCAAGGTTGCGACGCCCGAAAGGGACTCACTGATGACAGCACCGTTGTCGTTGAAATCCTCGACGCCCCCACCGCCAATGATGGAGCCGCTGGAATTGAGGTTGAACGCCCCCGCCGTGGCGAAGGGATAGCCGCCCGAGTCACTACCCGCAAGACTGAAGGCATAGGGACCTGCGAACTGACTCAGACTCGTGACCGCGGTCTGCAGGTCGATGGTGCCACTGCCTGTGCCATGGCCGTCGAATTGAGTGACCAGCCCGTGCGAACTCGAGGTTAGGACGAAATCCAGGGTAATGGAGCTTCCGAGTGAATTGTTGCTATTAAGCGTAGCGCGTCCGCGACCGTCGACACCGACGCTATAGGAACCGCTGGTGATCGCCTGGGCGACAGGCGACGGCGGAGTGAACTCTGCGTCGACGACGTCCATCGTGCCTCCGGTAATGCCGCCACTTCCGTTGGCCACGACAGCGCCCGCCACAGCCAAAGGAGCCCCATTACTGTCTAAGCCTTGCGACGAAAAAACGTAGGTGCCATTCAAGCTGCTGAGGCCGAAGCCGACGGGGTTGGGCTTGGCGGGCGCACCGCTGGAGCCGCAGCCGACGGTCAAAAAGATGCTGGTCATCGCCGCCAGCGCCATGAGCAGGCGTCCGGCGCACTTGGTGGAGGCAAGGGGATTCATAAGACACTCCTGTCTTTAATTCTTAAGATGCGCTAACCCGCATTGTAGAAGAGAGTTTCGGTGGAAAAAATTGGCGGGGGCGTTTTTCAGGCTTTGGTGACTTCCACCCGACTTCGGGCCGGGGCTGGAATGGCGGGATGCTTGCGTTTTTCGGAAGCTTTTTCGGAAAACCAGACTCCCACGCGGTAGAGCAGCAGGATGCCGAGCACGACGCCGTACTCTATGGGTTTGCGGAGATCGGCCTTCACCAGCCAAGCGTAGTGCACCACCGCCAGGATCCCGGTGAAATAGATCAGGCGGTGCAGGCGTTGCCAGTTCCTGCCGCCCAGGCGACGGATCGACCATGCCGTCGAGGTCAGGGCCAGCGGAATCATGAGGACGAAGGCGGAGAACCCCACTGTGATGAATCGGCGCTTGGCTATGTCTTTCAACATTTCGTGGACGTCGAAGAACTTATCGAGCCAGATATAAGTCAAGAAGTGTAAAGTTCCGTAAAAGAATGCAAACAGCCCGACCATGCGGCGGACGCCGATCAACCAGTATTGGCGGGTGATCCGGCGGAGCGGTGTGATCGAGAGGGTGGTGAGAACAAGGATCAGCGTCCAGTCGCCGGTCGAGTGCGTGATGACCTCAATGGGATTGGCGCCCAGGCCGTCATGAAAGGCCTTCCAGACGAGGCGCCCCAGCGGGACGAGTGCGCTGAGGAAAATCGCGATTTTTGTCAAACGCAACTTCATTTTGATTTTGTAATTTGGCAATCGGGTAATTTTGTAATTTGAACCCGGGAAACCACTTTCGGCCCGGCATCAAATTACAAAATTACCCGATTACAAAATTACACAATTCTAGAAGTTCTTTTTCAGGTCCATGCCTGAATAGAGGCTTGCCACCTGGTCGTACCCATTGAACATCAGGGTCGGCCGCTTGAGGAATTCACCCAGGCGGCGTTCCTTGGCCTGGCTCCAGCGCGGATGGTCGACGTTGGGATTCACATTCGAATAGAAGCCGTACTCGCGGGGGGCGGACTGTTGCCAGGTATTCATGGGCTGATCGCCGGTGAAGCGGATGCGGACGATCGACTTCGCGCTCTTGAATCCGTACTTCCATGGAAGTACGATGCGGAGCGGGGCGCCGTCTTGATTCGGGAGCACCTCGCCGTACATACCGAAACAGAGCAAGGCGAGCGGATGCATGGCCTCGTCCATGCGGAGACCCTCGACATAAGGCCATTTCAATACGCTGGTACGCTGGCCGGGCATTTGTTTGGGACCGTACAAGGTGGTGAACTCGACAAACTTTGCTTTGGGCAGAGGGTCGGCGCGCTTGATCAGTTCGCTCAGGGAAAATCCGACCCAGGGCACGACGATGGACCAGCCCTCGACACAGCGATGGCGGTAGATGCGCTCTTCGGGGGCAGCCATTTTAATGATCGCGTCGACGTCGAGCACTTGCTTTTTCTTGACCTCGCCGTCGATGGTCACCGTCCACGGACGGGTCCTGAAATTCTTTGCCAGGTCGGCAGGCTCGTATTTGTCGGTGGAGAATTCGTAGAAATTGTTGTAGTTGGTGACATCCTTGTAGGGCGTTTCCTTTTCCGTTGTACTGAAGGGGCTTTTCTGGAGGCCATCAATTTTGGCGTTGGCGTGGACGGTGAGCGAGGGCGCAACAAAATCACGGAAGGCGACACCGGTGACGGCGGCCGCGCCGGCGATCGCTGCGCCGGCGAGGAAGTTGCGCCGGTTCAGATAGGTTGCTTTGGGAGTAATTTCAGAAGACGGAATCGCAGCCGGTTTCCCGATCAGCATAGCTCACCCCGATTGAAGTACGCACGGCAGACAGACATGGATGTGTCCGATGCGGTAAGCCCAGACTTCAGTACTCACACTTCAGTATAGGACGCGGGAACGGGGAAAAAGTTGCAACCGCTGGGGCGAGATTAGTTCGAGGCCGATTTAGCGATTGATTTGGGGGCGGACGTGGGGGTGGATCGGGAGCGAAGCACTTCGCGGACTTTCTTGGCGAGATTCTGAAGAGTGAAGGGTTTCTGCAGAAACGCGGTACTGGGGCCGAGCGCGCCCTGGGTGACGACGGCATCTTCCGTGTAGCCAGAAAGGTAGAGTACGCTGATGCCGGGACGCAGCAAGAGCAGCTTCTTCGCCAGTTCGCGGCCGCCGATGCCGGGCATGACGACGTCGGTGATAAGGATATCGATGTGTTCTTTGAAGGCCTCGGCGACGCGCAGACCGCACTCGCCATTTTCAGCTTCGATGACGTTGTAGCCGCGAGAGACGAGGGTTACACGCACCAGTTCGCGTACGGATTCCTCGTCTTCCACCAGCAAGACGGTTTCGCAGCCGCCGGCTTCGTTCTGCTGGGACTTGGCCGGGCTCAGCTCTTCGGCGGGATCTTCCACGCGGGGCAAGTAAACGTAGAAAGTTGTGCCCGCTCCGAGCTCGCTTTGGGCGAACACGTATCCATTGCTCTGCTTGACGATGCCGTAGACGGTCGACAGGCCGAGGCCGGTGCCTTTCCCTTTTTCCTTGGTGGTAAAGAACGGCTCGAAGATGCGGGACTGGGTTTCCTTGTCCATGCCGTGGCCGGTATCGGCAACCGAGATCACGGCATAGCGTCCGGGGTGGATAAAACGGTGTTCGCGGAAGCTATGGCGTACGGTAACGTCGGAGCTCTGCACGGTGAGCTTGCCGCCTTCGGGCATGGCATCTTTGGCATTGACGACCAGGTTCATGATGACCTGCTCGAGTTGGCCGGCGTCGGCGCGGGTGTGTCCGGTTTGAGTGGAGAGCCGTGTGACCAATTCGATATTTTCGCCGATCAAGGGCCGCAGCAGGCGCTCCATGTCGCCGATGACGGTGTTGACGTCGACCACCTTGAGTTCGAGGAGCTGCTTTCGGCTGAACGCCAGCAACTGGCGGGTGAGGGTAGCCGCGCGGTCGGCTGCCTGCTGGATGGACTGGACCTTATGGTGCATGGCGCTGCCTTTTTCCAACTGCTCCAGCAACACCTCGGTGTATCCGTTAATTACCATCAGCAGGTTGTTGAAGTCGTGGGCAACGCCGCCAGCCAGGCGGCCGACGGCATCCATTTTTTGCGCCTGGCGAAGCTGCTCTTCGAGCTGACGGCGGTCGGTGATATCTTCGGCGATCAGCTCCAATACTTCTTCGGGTTCATCGGCGCTAATGGCGGCGCAGCCGCTGAGCCGCACGATGATGACGCTGCCGTCTTTGCGTTTCCACTGCACCTCCACGCCATTCAGACTTCCGGTGCGGCGATAGTCCTCGGCCAGACGGTCCAACTCCTGGGGGTTGACGAAGACTTCGCGCCTCGCATCCAGCTTGAGAAGATCTTCGACCGATCCATGCCCGAGCATGGCGATGAGCGCCGGATTCACGTCCAGGAATCTTCCGTCGAGCGTGCAGCGGCAAATGCCGAAGGCTGCGCTCAAAATCAGAGAGCGGGAGCGGGCTTCGGAGCGGCGGAGCGCCTCTTCATAGCGCTTGTGCTCGATGGTCGTGGCCAACTGCTGCGAAACAAATTTCAGAATCTCGCGGTCGCGTTCTCCGAAGCGGGCGTTTTCGTTGTAGCTCTGGACGACCAGGGCTCCTATGCAGGTCGTGCCGCTCTTCAGGGGGACACCCAGCCAGTCCAACGACGGAGCGCCAATCAATTCCACCTCGCCGCGCCGCACCAGTTCCTCAAAGACTGCCGGTGTCGCCAGCAGGGGCTCGCCCGATCGCAGAACGTACTCCGTCAGGCCGCGGCCCAGAGGCTTGGGGGCCGGGGTAGGGTCCTCTTCATCGACGAAGTAGGGAAAGCTCAATAACTGAGACTGCGGATCGTAGAGGGAGATGTAGAAGTTGCGCGCATTCATCAACTGACCGACGATGTTGTGAATGGCGGCGAAAAACTGCTGCAGATCTTCGGCCGACTGGCTGCGCGCCGCAATGGCGTACAAGGCGGCATTCAACTCCTCCGCGCGTTTCTGCTCGGTGATGTCGCGATAGGAGGCGTACGCTCCAACTCTATTGCCGTTTAGTATCACGGGCGAGGTTGAGAGCAGCACCTCGACCAGTGAGCGGTCTTTTCGCTGGCGCCGGGTCTCCAGGGAAAGTTTGCTTTCCGTCTTGATGGTCTCTGTGATCCACGCGGTTTCCGCATAGCGATCGGGCGGCACGATGAGCAGGTCGAGCCGTTTTCCTGCAGCCTCAGCCGTGGTAAAGCCGAACAGGCGGGTGAACTCCCCGTTGATGCGCAAGATGTTCACGTCCTGGTCGACAATACTGATCGCTTCCGGCGCGTTCTCGATGAGCTGTTCGAAGTAGGCTTTCTCTACGGTGAGCGGGACTTCGGCGGCATTGCCGTTGGTGGGCGAAGAGGCCGGGACGGGATCGGAGATGTTGGTAAGGATCGGCGGCGCACTGTGCTCAAGAGCTTCCCGCAGCGTCTTCACCTGCGGCAGTTCGGTTGAAGTTGCTGCCGGGGCGATTTTCTCACCCATACGGTCCTTTCCCAGAGTGCACTGGCGATAGTGCGATGTTAAGCGCCCGGGTTATCCGCCGATAGTTACCGCAGTAATGAAGGTTTTCAAGGCCAAAACAGAAAGGTTCAGGAGGCGTTCGCCAACACCACGCAGACCTGGCGCAGCATCAGCCTCTGCTCGTCGGTCACGACCAGAAACTCGAATCCGCAGCGCAGGCCGTCGCTATAACGCACCAGGGCTCGTACCTTCATGACGTGCGGCGCGAGCGGGATGGGAAACTCCAGGGAAACAACCTCGCCGGCCTGCAACTCACCGCTGAGGGTCGCCCCGATGCCGTCCTCGCCGAGCTCGCTGGTTCGGCCCCAGCATCTGGTGATCAAGCCGTCGCGAAACACCGACAACTGAATGCGCACGTCAAAACGATAACGGGAGAAACGCCGCAGGCGCCGTTGAGCTTTGGATGTCGCTTGTGCGTGGTCGCTCAATCCAGCTTCTTCCATTTCAGATCTCCCTTGCGATTGTGCTTCAGCGCAGGGCTGCCCTCAACGGCATCAAAGTCCATGTACCAACGAAGTTAGCGTTTCGGGCGAGGGGAGTGTCCGCCGCAGCCGCGATTGCGCATCTTGTTCCAGTTGCCTGTCTTTTTTCAGTCTTAGAGACGGCATTTGAACGGCATTGGGCGGGGGTTCACGCGTAAAGCTGCGTAAAGACGCGTGACAGACGCTTGCTGCGGCATCTAAGATCAGGAGTGCGCTTCTGGGGATAGCGCTGACGGGGCCGCTGGAGTAATCTGAATTCTTATGTCTTACCGCTCAAATGCCGCCGGAGCCTGGTATCCCGACCCGCAGTCCACGGCGGCACAGCCGGAGATTCCGCTGGATTTGCTCCCGCCGCCGAGCCTGACGCAGCCGCTCTGGAAGTCGCTGGTCGGCAATCTGCGCGATACATTCGCGCCGACGAAGTTATCGCCACTCGAACTCACTTCACGGCCGGTGAATGTTGGCCTGCTGCTTGGGGAGCGTTTGCGCCTGCCTTGGTTTCGCACGGTGTTCACCAACATCGGGGACGTGATCTCTCCGGAAACACTGGCGCCGCTTGAACTTGAATCGCGGCCCGTCGATGTCGGTGAACTCATCACCGATCAACTCAGCCATTTTTGGTGGGGCTCACTGCTGCGGAATCTGGCCGATCGCGTCGCGCCGGAAACACAGCCGGCTCTAAATCTGACTTCCAAGCCGATTCTGGACATCATTCCGAAGTCATGGATCCTGCTGCCGTTGTGGTCGGAAGTCGTGGACACGCCGAAAGTGTTTTATCCCGACAAGCCGAAAACGGCCGATGCTATGAGGTCAGTTAATCTGCAACCGGTGGCTTTGCCGGCGGAAAAGCGGGAAGCTCTGATCGCCGAACCCACCGCCGCCGACCTGCTGCGCGATCTGCGCCGCTCGCGCATTCGGCAGCGAATCTGGATCGGGCTGGCGGCCGCGCAAATTCTCTACATGGTCGCGATGGCGTTAGGAAAACTCTGATTGAGTTGATTCCGGATAGCTTTCTGATTCCCAGTAGAGACGCGGCAAGCCCCGTCTCTACTGCCTCAGCCCCATCCAGCCCTCGGCAATCACCAGCGAATTTCCGGGGTTGCGAGAATCGTACTTCACTGAAGTCGGCACGCCGAGCCGGCAGGAATGTAGATTGATCCACTGCCGAAGATAGGTGACGTCCTGTGAGGCCTCATAGGAAACCCCGGCTACGTCATACCGGTAAATCAGCATGGTGGCGGGGCGGTTCGTGTCCATCGTGATTTCCTGGACATCAATCACCGTGCCATCGGTGATGCGCCCGACCGTATTCAACCAGGTGCGGCGTTCGCGCTCGACGTCGTCCGCGTTCTTGGGTTTGCGGCGCAGCAGGGCATAGCTGGCGACGGCCAGGCCAATCGTGCCCAGCGCAAGTGTGTAGAGACGAAGCGAGATCATCTGCAAACGAAACCTGAGCCTTTCAATTCACTTTCAGCATAAGCTCGAACCTCGCTGACCGCCAAGGGCACTAAGGTGCGGAAGAATGTGCCGGAACTCTTCAGGAAATTATCATCCCGAACGAAGCCCTGAATTGTCATCCCGAGCAGAGCGAGGGATCTGCAGTCTGTCAGAAGTCGGCGAAGACTGCGGACTCCAGGCTGCACACCCACCCTCGCTTCTGTCACAATGTTCCCGGAGGTTCTCATGCCGCGGAAGCGAATCCTCATCGTGGTTGGTGATTACGTCGAAGATTACGAAGTCATGGTGCCGTTCCAGGCCCTGCAGATGGTCGGACACCGGGTCGAGGCTGTATGTCCGGGCAAGAAGACGGGCGAGTCGGTGCGCACCGCGATCCACGATTTCGAGGGCGACCAGACGTACAGCGAGAAGCGCGGGCACAACTTCACCCTCAATGCGAACTTTGATGAAGTGCATCCGGAGAGCTACGACGCGCTGGTCGTGCCCGGAGGGCGCGCGCCCGAATATCTGCGGCTGAACCCGCGGGTGCTGGAAATCGTCCGGCACTTTGCGGAGACGAACAAGCCGATCGCGGCCATCTGCCACGCGGCGCAACTGCTGGCCGCCGCCGGAGTGCTCAAAGGCCGCCGCTGCAGTTGCTATCCCGCCGTTGCTCCCGAGGTCGTGGCGGCGGGTGGAACCTATGCGGATGTGGCCATCGACAAAGCTTGTGTGGATGGAAACCTGGTAACTGCTCCGGCGTGGCCTGCGCATCCAGCCTGGCTGGCGGCGTTTCTGGAAGTGCTGGAAAAGGCCGGCGCCGAGAGGAGCGCGGCGTAACCCAGGCAACGCGGACACGGTTTCAACAACGTGGAGTATTTACGTGCTCAGCCACCTCGGGAAATTTGTCGGATCCAGCGCGGAGCGCATCGTGTCCGCTACGCGCGCCGCCGATAGTAAATGTTGAATTCGAATCCGGGGTTCGGTGGAAAGATTTCGGCGATCTTGCGGAGCCGTTCGGCCATCGGGGCTGGGGCCAGCAGCGGATAGTCGCGCTCGCGAAGATCGTAGTAATCGACGTCAAGGTAGAGCGAGAGCAGGTAGATCGAAATCGCATCCGCGAAGCTGGCTGTAAGATACTCGTTCTTAAATTTCTCCGCGTCAGGACCGTGCGCCGTGGCGAGTTTGCGCGCCTCCCATGCGTCGAGTGAAGTTTCGCCGCGCACACCGGACTCCACTTGCTGCCAGGCCAGGTCGGCGAAATTCTGCGACACGCCGGCGCGTTCGACGAGCGCGTGCCCGACGTTGATGTAGAACTCGAACGCCACCGAAAATTTGTCTTCCATCAAGCGGGTCGAGATGAAGACGCACTGCGCATCGCCGAGATTCAGGTTGCGATGGCAAACCGCGTTGTCGCTGAGCGCAACGTCGTAGCGGTCGGCGATCACGGTCAAATCGCCCTGGGTCACGGTGAGCGGCACGAAGTAGTACGCCTTGCGGCTGAGCGCGGCGGCCACCGGTACTGGGACGGCAGCGATCATGCGGTCGAGATCGTTGTCGGCAATGGTAATCTCGCCCGAGCGGGCGTAGCAGATGCCATTCGACGCCTGTGAAACCGGGCTGCTTTGCACGATCTCCGCGGGGCTGCGGGTGATCGCGGAGACGGTTTGCGACATGCCAGTATTGTAGCGTAAGGGCGCGCAGTAACGACTGTACGGCGTTGCGAAGTTTACGGACCTCAGTATTCTGATTGACGGCCAATACGCCGCAGGCGCCGGTCTGAACACCGTGAGGCATCCGCAGAACCTTGAAACTCTGAAACCTTGCAACCTCGAAACCTTGCTTCAGTGCGTCCAGACGGCCAGGATGGCTCCCATGGCTAGGTAGCAGACCAGTTGGTGTCCGGTGTTGATCAGGTAGAGCTTAGTGGGCTGCTTGCCGAATAGTGCGCCGGTAAGTTGGACGGTGGTTACGAATCCCAGCCAGACGGCAAAGCCGATTTTCATTCCGTAGAGAATGGTGTTGACGCTGGTGAGGTCAATGATCTTCGCGAGCACTACGGCCGACACGATGCTGGCGACGAATGCGAGCGCGAGGTCGTAGATTCTGCCTTTTTGCATCTCGGCGATCTTGGCTTTGTCAGCGGGGTCGATTCCCATCAGGCGCATCCAGGGATTTGCGAAAAGGATGGGGGAATACCAGAGAAATCCGATCACCATGGCCGCGATGGCGGATACCAGCACGGCCCAGGGATTGATTCCAACAAATGAGTAAGCTCCGATCATCGTGTTGTCCTCCTGTGGGAAGCCAGGTTGCAAAGTTTCAAGGTAGTGCTGAACAGCATGGGTATACGCGGAACTTTGAAACTTTGCAACCTTGAAACCTTGAAACCTTGAAACCTTGCTTTATCGCCCTCTATCCATAGCCCGATTCGCCAGCCGATCAGCGGTCCGGTTGTGTTCGCGGAGGGCGTGGCGGATTTCGAAGTGCTCGAGCCGGCGGACCAGCTGCTGCGCCTGGTCGTACAGCTTGCGGAGTTCGGGATGACGCACCTTGTAGATGCCTTTCATCTGGCGGACCATCAGTTCGGAATCGCTAATCACCTTGAGCGCCTTGATTTGGTTTTCGGCGGCATAGCGGAGGGCGGCGAGGAGTCCCTGGTACTCGGCGTAGTTGTTGGTGTGGTGCCCAAGGTATTCGCTAAGCTCGGCAACCGGGTGTCCGGAGGCGTCGTTGATGGCGACACCATAACCCGCAGGCCCAGGATTGCCGCGGGCTCCGCCATCGACATGGGCAGTGTGCGCGGCAGGCGCGGATTTCGGCGCGGAGAAAAGATTGCTGGAGCCGGGAGAGCGCCGAGGCATAGAGTGAGTTTACAACGTGGGCGCGTTTCGGTTGCACGATTGAGAGAGCAGTCGTCATGCGGATGCCCCATCCTTTTCGCGCACTTTGCGAAAAGGGTGGGTAATGGGGATCATCGGTGCACCCGTTCCTGTTTCGGGACACGAGGCTCAAACCGATTCGTTCCGAGAATCTCGAATACAAATAATTGACCAAAGCAGCCTAGATCTTTTCTTCCGGGAATTCGACTTCCAACGCCAGTGGGCCAGTGATGCGGTTGGTCAGGTTCGCCAATCCAATGAGCATATGCAGGTCTAAAATCTGCTCGTCGGAAAATCGTTTCTTGAGTTCCGTGAAGTCGGTGTCGCTGGCGCCGTCGGGCGTGCGCGTTAGCTTTTCGGCATAGTGGAGCGCAACTTGCTCGGGCGCGCCAAATCCCGAGTAGTTTCCCTCTTTCAGAGCTTTCATCTGTTCCGGTGTGAGTCCGGCGCGTTTGGCGCCCTGGATGTCGTGCTGCGTGCAGTAATGGCATTCGTTGATCAGTGAGACTCGCAGATACACGGCCTCATACAGCTTGCGGTCGAGCGAACGTCCCACGCTGGCATAGAATCCCAGAAAGTTGCCGAGCATGGCAGGACGGTGCGCCAGTGCTTTCTGGATGCTGCCGGGCTTGCCTTTCAGCTTGCCATCGTAGATTTCCTTAACTTCCGGGCTGGCTTGCGCAGGTTCAATCAGACTAATCCGGGCCATGGAATTCTCTCCTGTGTGGTGCGCCCTATAATAACCAGATTCGGCGAAGTGCGTGGCAGTCGCATGAAGTTGGTCTCATGAAAAAAGTTCGCATCATCGGTGCTGGCCTGGCGGGATCGGAAGCGGCGTGGCAGTGTGCCCGGCGTGGCGTCGCCGTCGAACTATTCGAAATGCGGCCGATGCGCGCGACTCCTGCCCACCATACGGACGACTTCGCGGAACTGGTCTGCTCCAATTCTCTGAAATCCGACAGTGAGAACACTGCGCCCTGGCTGCTCAAGGAAGAGATGCGGCGAGCGGGTTCTCTGCTGCTGGAGATCGCGCGGAAAGCTGCGGTGCCCGCTGGGCACGCTCTGGCTGTGGATCGGGCCGAGTTTTCACGAAAGGTGACGGAGGCGATTTCCCGCGAACCGTTCATCACGATTCGCCGCGAAGAGGTCATGCAAGTCGAAGCAGACCCGCTCACGGGCGATCTCACGATCATTGCAACCGGCCCGCTGACGTCGGACGCGCTGTCTCTCGAGGTTGCGCGTCTGTGCGCGACAAGCTCTGGCACCAGCCACCTGTATTTTTACGATTCGATCAGCCCCATTGTCGAGGCCGATTCCATCGATATGAGCAAGGTGTACCTGGCGGCCCGCTACGACAAAGGGTCGGCCGACTACATCAATTGTCCAATGTCGAAAGACGAGTACAACCGGTTCTACGATGCGCTTCTGGCGGCGCAATCGGTGGAGCAGAAAGATTGGGAAAAGCTGAACTACTTCGAAAGCTGCCTGCCCATCGAAGAGATCGCCCGGCGCGGACGCGACACGCTGCGTTTCGGACCGATGAAGCCGGTCGGACTCAAGGACCCGCGCACCGGCAGGATGCCGTATGCGGTCGTGCAATTGCGGCAGGAAAATCTGCGCGCCGATTCTTACAATCTTGTCGGATTCCAGAATCACCTGAAATTTGGCGAGCAGGCGCGCGTGCTGAGTTTGATCCCCGGGCTGGAAAGCGCGCGGTTTCTGCGCTACGGACAGATTCACCGCAACACATATATCAACGCGCCGGCGCTGCTGAATCCGACGTTACAAATGAAGGCGTATTCCCATGTGCTGTTCGCGGGACAAATCTGCGGCGTCGAAGGCTACGTCGAATCGATTGCGACCGGCCTGATGGCGGGAATGAATGCAGCCGCGCTTGCAAACGGCGGCGAGCCGGCGCTTCCACCGCGAGCGACGGCGTTTGGCTCGCTTGTCCACTACATCACGCAGGCGGAGAGCAAGAACTTTCAGCCGGCGAATATCACATTCGACCTCTTGCCTGCGCTCGAAACCCACGTTCGCGACCGGAAGGAACGCCACCGCCAGCAGTGTGAGCTGGCATTGCGCGAGTTCGACGAGTGGTACAGCGCGCGCATTGGGCAAACTGCAGATCCGGCGCTGCGTATGGAATGACAATAGCGGGGCGCTTAGCTGTTGGCTCTTAGCTTTTAGCGAAAAGCCAAGAGCGAAAAGCGAAAAGCCACTCTACAAGTTCTCGATTGTTTTTTCAGTAGATTGGCTTTAGGGTGCTGATGTCACAGTGAGGTGCGTCCCGTGCCGGTTTCTGCCGTTGATTGTGTACAGCCCGCCCTGCAGCACGCGCGGGAACAACTCTTCACTCGCTTCCGGATCGGGCAATGGTCGCGCCTGGCGTTGGTTGGAATTCTGGCGGCGGAGCTGCATGTTGGCGGATGCAATTTCGGAAACTTCGGCGGCAGTTGGCCTCGCGTCCCACACAAAAGCGGGAGCGATTTGCTGCCATCTTCGAGTCTGCCGTTTGGTTGGCCTCCCTTCAATCCCGCGCACATTTCCGAGCACATCGCGCAGTTCATCGGATTGATCGTGGTGGGAATCTTTGCCGCAATCGTGTTGGCGTTCGTCTTCCTGTACATCAACAGCGTGTTCCGGTTCATCCTGTTCGACTCGGTTCTGCGGCGGCAATGTTCGATTGGCGAGGGATGGCAAAAATGGCGTCGCGCTGGCGGTCGATTCTTTCTGTGGCAGATTGTGTTTCTGATTGCGACATGGCTGTCGCTGGCGGTTCTGGTGGGCTTACCGCTGGCCCTCGCGTTAGCTGCGAGGTGGGCGACAGATCTGCGGCATCACATCGGACGGCTGATTGTCGGAGGTCTTTTGCTCGTGGGCCTGTTCGTCGTGTTCGCGCTGGCAGCCGCGGTGGTTCAGGTGCTGGCGAAAGATTTTCTGGTGCCGATTATGGCTCTCGAGGACCTCGATTTTGCCGACGGCTGGCACCGTTTACTGGCAATGATCCGGCAAGAGAAGGGACGATACGCCGTCTACCTGCTGCTCAAATTGGTGCTTTCGATTGCGGCGGGCATCCTTTTCACCATCATCTTGATCATTCCGGCACTGTTCGTCTTCGTCCCTGCGGCCGTTGCTGTGGTGGCGGGTCACGCCGCGGGACTGGGATGGAGCGTGACGACCATCAGTCTGGCAATAATCTTCGGAACCTTGCTCGTGCTCCTCCTGATTTACCTGATCGCTCTGGTGTGCGTGCCGGCCACCGTCTTCTTCCCTGCGTACGCGATGTATTTCTTGGCTTCTCGATATCCGAATCTCGACATGCTGCTGAATCCAGCCCCTACGCCTCCGGCGCCGGACTTGCCTCCAGTCCCGGAGTCTCCGCCGCCGTTCGAAGCGCCTCCCCTGCCGCCGTCGGCGGAGCCTATTGGCTAGAAACTTACTTTGGCTCGGCGCTCGGCTTGTGCTCATGCCCCCAACTGAAGCGCCGTCCGACGATGCACTTTACGATCAAATGATCGGCGGAGTTGGTAACATCCACGCCCACGCCAAAATTGAACTCCCAGTTCGGCGAGAGATTGAGATCAATCGTGGGGAAGATTTGCTGCGACTGTTGGGAAATGGGATCGAAGTTTGAGACCGGCCCGAGACTTCCGTAGTATTCGAAGCCGCCGGTGATCTTCTTTGTGAAATCAAAACCGACTTTTACATTCGGAGAAAATTCCCACCCCTTGCCTGTGTTCAGACCATGCAGCGCACGGTCGAACGCCGGGTTGAAATCGAAATACCAGCGCCCGAGTTTCTTGTCGATGATGGGACGAAGCTCATAGTTCCAACTGTCCTCGGCAAACTTCCGCCGCTGATACCCAATTTCCTGCGAGAGGCTCAGGCCAACCGGCAAGTGCCACGACTCGGGAGCCGTGAAGCGCGGGCGAATGTGATCGCCCACCCAGTTCCAGCCCCCGCCGTTCGAACCGAAGCCGGGCTGAATGCTCGAAAACACATAGAAGCCTGTTTCGAACCAGTCAGTCCAGCCGTGCGTGATCTCCAGCGTCTCGTGCTCGGCATGATTCGAAGGGAGCACGCCGTTGATCACTTGCTTGGAGCCGTCCACGGTGAAGTTGGAATGGATCTCCACCATGGTGACGTTCCGCGGGGTCGCTTCCGAGGAATAGACCTGGATTTCGTAGTTGTCCTGAGCGCGAGCCGGCAGAGTGAGCAGGAACAGATTGAGCCCGAAAAAGAGCGTTCCGACTACCTGAAAGAAATGTTTCGCCATGATCCTGATCTGTAAAGCTGGAATATACGACGCGCCGCGCGCCGCATGAACATTCGATTCTAGCGGGGCGCGGCGGGGAGCGGGGCGCCAACCGCTGAACAGCTCATTTATGAGGCGGTTCTAGTCTCGAGCCCGGTTCTTGATCCAAATGGGCGAACCGATGAAACCGAACGCATGGCGAATCTGGTTTTCGAGGAAGCGCTGATAGGAAAAGTGCAGTTTCACGGCGCGGTCGGTGAAGAGCACGAAGGTGGGCGGCGCTACTCCCGCCTGCGTCATGTAGTAGATTCTCACGCGCTTGCTCACGGGAACGGAGGCGCGGTCGAAGTCAACCGTCTTCAGAAAACGGTTCATCTCTCCGGTCGTGATGCGCTTCCGCCGCTCGGCGGCCACCTTCTCGATCAGCGGAAGAATTTTCTCCGTTCCCTTGCCGGTGTGCGCGGAGAGAAAGAGCACCGGAGCGTAGGCCAGGAATTTGAGTCCGTAGCGCAGGCGCTCTTCGTAGAGAGCGCGGTCGTGGGGGCGCTTGGCGTCCTGGATGCGCGCCGTCTTCGACTGGCTGATGGCGCGCTTCTCGCCGCTCGCCACCAGGTCCCATTTATTGACCAGGATAATCACCGAGCGTCCGCTCTCGTGGGCATAGCCCGCGATGTTCGCGTCGAGCCCGCTGGCGCCTTCGGTGGCATCTACCATGAAGAGCACGATGTCGGCGTCTTCGATGTTTTTGCGCGCCATGACCACCGACAGCTTCTCGGCCATCAGGTGCGTCTTGCCTTTACGGCGGATGCCGGCCGTATCAATGAAGCGAATCTTGCGGCCTTTGTACTGGAGGACTTCATCGATTGAATCTCGCGTAGTGCCAGGGGTGGGCGAGACAATGGCGCGCGATGTTCCCGTGAGTTGATTCAGCAGCGTGGATTTGCCGACATTGGGGTGCCCGATGATGGCCACCTTGATTTCATGCGGCTCCGAGGTTGGTGAGCCTTCCTCTGTGCTTTCCCCTGTGACCTCCGTGCCCCCTGTGGTTGCCTTTTCCACCGCCGGCAGCACCAGAAGGATGGCGTCGAGCAGATCGTCGATGCCCCGTCCATGCTCGGACGAAACCGGAAACACATTCCGCATTCCGAGCGAATGAAATTCTCCGAGCAACGAATCCTGCTTGTCGGTATCCATTTTGTTGACGGCGAGAAAGAGCGGCTTGCCGGTGCGCGCCAGGAGTCGCGCCAACTCGCGATCAGGCCCTGCGATCTCGGTGCGAGCATCGACGACCATGACGATGGCGGCCGCTTCTTCGAACGCGACCTTCGCCTGACGGAAAATCTCCGAGGGTATGAAATCTTTATCGTCGGGAACGATGCCGCCCGTATCCACCACTCGAAACTTGTGCCCGCGCCATTCCGCCTCGCCATAGAGGCGGTCGCGCGTGATCCCGGGCTGATCTCCGACGATGGCGCGCCGCGATCCGGTCAGCCGGTTGAACAGTGTCGATTTGCCGACGTTAGGGCGGCCGACTATGGCGACGAGGGGGATGGATTGCTTTTTGTTGCTCAAAGTCTTTTTTGCTCAAAGGCTGGATGAGTTACGAGGTCCATCCCGCTATTATAGAGACTCCGTGCCTTCCTCATCCCATCCCGTGTCCCCTCCAAAAACTCGGCCTGCGGGATTCTCGCTGTACCAGTTCTTCGCGCCGGGCGGCGTGCTCTCGAAAACGCACCCCGCCTACGAGTTTCGTCGCGGGCAGTTGCAGATGGCCCAGGCAGTGGAAGAAGCACTCGAAGAGAAGCGGCACCTGATCGTCGAGGCCGGCACGGGTACCGGCAAAACGCTGGCGTATCTCTTGCCGGTGATCCGCTCGGGCAAACGAGTCATCATCTCAACCGGTACGAAGAACCTGCAGGAGCAGCTCTTCTTTAAAGATGTCCCTGCGCTGGAGCGAGCGCTGTTCGCCGATGGAGACCGAAAACTGAGCGTCTGCTATATGAAGGGGCGCAACAACTATTTATGCCGCAAGAAGCTTTTCGATCTCACCGACCAGCCGGTGCTCAGCGGACTGGAAGAGATCGAGCACTACCGCGCCATCGCCGCGTGGGAGAAAACGACGCAGACCGGCGATCGCGCGGAACTCGCGGAATTGCCCGAGGCCAGCGCCCTTTGGCACAAGCTCGACGCCCGGGCCGATACCTGTCTCGGCCAGAAATGCAAGGAATGGGAGCATTGCTTCATCACCGAGATGCGGCGGCGCGCGGCCGAGAGCGACATCATCATCGTCAACCATCACCTGTTCTTCGCCGACCTCTCCATCAAGCTCGAAGCCGATGGCGCGTCCGATGCCGGTGTCCTGCCCGAGTGCGGGGCGGTGATCTTCGACGAAGCGCACGAACTGGAAGAAGTCGCCGGCAGCTTCTTTGGGATTTCGGTCAGCAACCTGCGGATGGATGAGCTGACGCGCGACGTCGAACACCTGCTGCAGCGCGAGCGCCTCTACACGCCACAGATGTCGGGAGCGATTCAGTCGGTGCGGGAGCGCTCGCAACTGTTTTTTTCGCTCCTGCCCGCGAACGAAGGGCGGTTTGCTTTCGACTCTCGCCGCGAGTTCCTGGAGGAAAACGGCGAAGAATTTCTCGCTCTCAATCAAGCGCTGTACCGGCTGGGCGCGGAGCTGGAGCAACTTCCGCAAAAGCCGGAAGAAGTCTTCACTCTGACGCGTCGAGCGCGGGAATTGCAGGTGCAACTTCGCTTCGTGATGGAAAGCGAGGATCCCAACACGGTTTTCTGGATTGAGCGGCGAGGGTTTCGCGCGCCGGTAGGCTCGCGCCGCAAGTCCTCATCTTTCACAACAGAAGAAAAAAACACAGGCGGGCGCACGAATATTTTTCTGCAAGCCACTCCGATCGAAGTTGGCCAGATCCTGCGCGAGTGCCTGTGGTCGAAGCTGGAGACGTCGGTGCTGACTTCGGCAACGCTGGCCGTCGGCGGTGGTTTCGACTACATACGGCAGCGGCTCGGGCTCGACCACGCGCGCGAATTGATCGTCGCCTCGCACTTCGATTACGAAAGCCAGGCGATCCTTTACGTCCCGCCCGATCTGCCCGATCCGCGCACGCCGCAATTCGCCGCCGAGGCTGCCGGCCTTGTCCGGCGGTTGCTCGAGATTACCCGCGGACGCGCGTTCGTGCTCTTCACCAGCTACGCGCAGATGAACGAAATCTACCAGCGGCTTCTTGGCCAGTTGGAATTTCCGATGCTCAAGCAGGGCGACGCTCCAAAATCGGCATTGCTCGAGGAGTTTCGGGTCACGCCCCACGCCGTGTTGTTTGGGACATCTTCGTTCTGGCAGGGCGTGGACGTCCAAGGCGAACAGTTGAGCTGCGTCATTATCGATCGCTTGCCGTTTGCTGTCCCGAGCGATCCGGTGGTTGCGGCTCGGGTGAAGGCCATCGATGCTGGCGGCGGCAACGCATTTTACGAATACCAGGTGCCGAGCGCGGTCATTACGCTGAAGCAAGGGTTCGGGAGATTGATCCGGTCGCTGCACGATCGTGGTTTGCTGGCTTTGCTCGACAACCGGATATTGAAGAAGTCGTACGGGCGCGTGTTTGTTGAGAGCTTGCCGAACTACAGCAGGACGACGGAATTGAAAAGAGTGGAGGAGTTCTTCGGAGTCAGTTCTTAACCACAGAGGGCACAGGGGATCACAGAAGGGTTGGAGCCTCGCTGGTCTGACCGAGGAGTTATTCGCACCGGAAGGACGGGCGAGACGTCCGTCCCTCCATCGCGAACCAAAAACTATTCTGCTGCTTCTTTGTCGACAACGACCTTCAAGTGCGTGGTCACGTCCCGGTGCAGCTTGATGGGGACAGTGAACTCGCCGACGGTCTTGAGCGGTTCGTGCAACTGGATCTTCCGGCGATCGATGTGGAAGCTCTTTTTCTCGAGCGCGTCGGCAATATCGCCCGCCGTAACCGATCCGAACAACTGATCGCTTTCGCCTGACTTGCGCAGGAACTTAACCTCGAGCCCGTCAAACTGCTTGGCCAGCGCTTCCGCTTCCGTCTTTTCCTTGGCAGAGCGGCGCACCGAGGCCGCCTTCATCTGCTCGATGACAGTCTTATTGGCGGCGGTGGCCTGAATCGCCAGTTTCTTGGGCAGCAGAAAATTCCGCCCGTATCCCTCGGCGACTTTCACCACCTCACCGCGGTTGCCCAGCTTGGGCACGTCTTCTTTCAGGATGACTTCCATGAATGACTCCGTTTTCTGTGGGCTTACTCTGTGCCTCCTGTGTCCTCTGTGCTGAAGACCTTTCTCAACCACAGAGGACACAGGGGTTCACAGGGGAAACCTTGATCTCATTTAACTGAAACTACTGCGCGCGGCCAGCGAACGGCAGCAGGGCGATATTGCGCGCCTGCTTGATGGCCCTCGACAGACGGCGCTGGTGCGGCGTGCACACGCCGGTCAGGCGTCGCGGAGTGATCTTGCCGCTTTCAGCTACGAACTGCGCCAGCAGACGCACGTCTTTGTAATTGACCGCTTCGATCTTCTCGACGCAGAACTTGCAAACCTTCTTGCGCCGGAAGAACTTACGGCCGCCTTCGCGGGGACCACCGGGGCCTCCGCCGGGACGCGGACCGCGCGGGCCGCTGCGCTCGGGGCGGTCGCCACCACTACGCTCCGGACGACTTTCGCCGCCACTTGATCCCGCAGACGCGGTCGGTGCTTTTGTTTCTTCTGCCATAGTGCTCCTGCTTTCTAAGAATTCGTTAACGGACGGGCGAGACGCCCGTCTCTCCACTGATCGTCGCGCGACCAACCAACGGCCAACTAAACGGGCGCCGAGACCGGTGCTTCCGTTCTAGCCTCCGGCGTTGCCGGTGTTGCTGGTGTTACCGGAGCGGCGGCGGTCGGTTGTGCGCTGACTTTCTTTTTCGCGTCACGAAGTTTCTTGATCTTGTCGAGCCGCTTCAGTTCTTCGTCCGTGCGCACGGTGAGGAACTTGATCACCGGCTCGGTCACGCGCAGGCGACGTTCGACTTCGTGAATGATGGCGCCGGTGGCGGCAATCATCATCAGCACAAAGATGCCATCGTTGAACTTGCCTACCCTGTACGCGAGACGGCGCTTGCCCCAGACCTCGCTCTTGGCCGTTCCGCCCGCCGAGGTCACCGAAGACTCGAGCGTCGAAATCAGCTTGTTCAGATCCTCGTCCACCATGTCGGGCCGGACGATGAACATCAATTCATAGTTACGATTCATTCGTTATCTCCAAACTCTCCGCTGCAACAAACTTTGTCCCGCGAAATGCGGCTATTTTTACGTCGCCTGCGGCTCTTCGCCCGGTTCGTTCTTGCGATTGAATCGGTTCATCGCCGCAGCCGATCCTTCCTTCAAAATCGCCTCAACCGCCTGCACTGCAGTGTCGAGGACTTCGTCCACGACTTTTTCCTGCGCCTTGCGGAACGGCGTCAGCACATACTTCACGCTGTCCGTGACTTTGCGATCGGGCGCAATTCCCAGCCGAATCCGCAAAAACTCGTCGGTACCCAGGGCGCCGAGGATGGATTCCATCCCGTTGTGCCCCGCCGAACTCCCCCGCTGCCGGATGCGAATCGTGCCCAGCGGCAGGTCCAGCTCGTCGTAAATCACAATCAGGTCCCGCTCCACATCGACCTGATGTTCCGCCACCAGTTCCCGCACCGAAAGCCCACTCAGGTTCATGTAGGTTACCGGTTTGGCCAGGACCGCCGGCTCACCGGCGATCATTGTCCGCGCGGTCAGCGCGCGGCATTGGCGATTCCTGACTTCGATCCCGAGGCCGTTGGCGATCCGATCAATCGTCAAGAACCCGAGATTGTGCGGCGTGAACTGGTACTCGATTCCTGGGTTGCCCAAACCGACAATCAGTTTCACGCAAATTAGCTTTCGGCTTTCAGCTTTCAGCTAAAAGCTCATAGCTTCGCTTAGGACAAACGCTTGCGGGCCGAATAAGGCCCGCAATGCGGGCGCTATTTTTTCTCTTTCTTCTCGGGCTTCTCGGGCTTCTCGGGCTTCTCGGGCTTCTCGGGCTTGACCTTGGCCTTGGCATCGCCCTCGGCCTCGACTTCACCCTCGACTTCCTGCTTGCCCTTCTTAATGACTTCGGGTTCAGCCGGAGTTGCCGCCGCCTCCGCCACCGCCTCCGGAGCCACAACCACTTCTTCCTTCACCGTGGTGATGTGCGCGATCATCTGATTCTCGTCGGTCAGGAACTTCAGCTTTTCGTTGCGCGGGAGGTCTTTCACGCGCACTTCGATACCGAACACAAGGTGGCTGATGTCCACTTCGATTGACTTCGGAATATCCGCCGGAAGGCACTCAATCTCGATTTCACGCAGCAATTGCTCGAGGATGCCGCCCTGCGTCTTCACGCCCTCGGCCTCGCCTTTGAGCACGACAGGAACCGTGACCGTCAGCTTCTTGTCCATCGCGATGCGCTGAAGGTCCACGTGGAGCAGGGTTCCCTTGATGGGTTCGAACTGCCAGTCCACGATCATGGCCTTTACGCGATCGCTGTCGAGCGCCAGGTCGAAAATCGTGTTGTGCCCGCTCTCCGACCGCAGGATGCGCAGGACCTGCCGCGGATCGACCGCGACCGAAGCCGCTTCTTTGCCCGCGCCGTATACAACGGCTGGAATTTTTCCGCCGACGCGCACGCGACGGGCGGCGTTCTTGGTGCCTGGTTCGCGCTTCTGCGCTTCCAGAATACTGATATCCGTTGCAGTCGCCATAATTCCGTTTCCGTCCTTCGTTGATCCAAAAGTCAGATAAAAAGTTTGCTGACCGAAGTCTCTTCGTGAATGGACTGAATTGCTCGTCCAATCAGCCCCGCGATCGATTTCACCTTGATCTTTGAGACTTGCCTTGCCGCTTCGGTCAGCGGGATGGTATCGGTCACGACCACCTCGGTGATCGGAGAGTTCACAAGATGTTCCACCGCCGCCCCTGAAAGTACCGCGTGCGTGCAGCAGGCATACACCGAGCTCGCGCCATTCTCCAGCAGGGCTTGCGCCACCTTCACCAGCGTTCCCGCCGTGTCGATGAGGTCGTCAATGATGAGACAAGTGCGGCCATTGACCTCGCCGATCACATTCATCACCTCCGCCACGTTCATCTCGACGCGGCGTTTATCCACGATGGCCAGCGCTGCATCCACCTTCTTCGCGAAAAAGCGCGCGCGCTCCACGCCACCCGCGTCCGGCGAAACCACCGTCAGGTTCGGCAGGTTCAGCTTCTTGAAGTAATCCACCAGCACCGGCGAAGCGAACAGGTGGTCCACCGGAATATTAAAAAATCCCTGCAACTGCGGCGCGTGCAAGTCCACCACCAGTGCGCGATCGGCACCCGCGGTGGTCAGCAGGTCGGCCACCAGCTTCGACGAAATCGGCACGCGCGGCTTGTCTTTGCGATCCTGGCGCGCGTAGCCGTAGTACGGAATCACGGCTGTGATGCGCCGCGCGGAAGCCCGCTTGAGCGCGTCCATCATCAACAACAGTTCCATCAGGTGCATGTCCACCGGTTGGCAGGTGGGCTGCATCACGAACACGTCGGCCCCGCGCACGTTCTCCTGGATCTGCACATACGCTTCGCCGTCGTTGAAGCGGGTGACCAGAGCCTGTCCACGCGTCAGGCCAAGAAAGTTGCAGACCTCATCGCAGAGCGCCTCGTTGGCGGTTCCACAGAAGACTTTGAATCTGTCGTCGACCCGGGCGCGCTGCAGCTTGCGTTCCGTTTTCTCGTCCGTGACCGGCCTTTTTTCCGCGCTTGTCGTCGCAACTGTGGACATAGTTTCAGTTCTCAGTTCCCGGTTCTCAGTTCTCGGTTTGGGGCTCCAGCGTCTCTACTGAGAACTGGCAACTGAGAACTGGTTATCTGGCTGGGCCGCTAGGATTCGAACCTAGACAAAGTGCTCCAAAGGCACTTGACCTACCATTAGTCGACGGCCCAGTGAAACGATCTGACTGGCTGATTGCACTTCAATTGTCGTTCAACTGTCGTCGTTTAACAATGACGTTCAACAATCGAAAATTAACAATCAAGAATTCTTTTCCAATACTTCTGGCGCGTCAACGTACTGGTCGCCACTGTCTTCACCCCCTGCTTTTGCAGACGGCTGGCCGCCTTCGCGGCATCGGCTGGCGACCGGAACAGCCCGTACAGGGTTGACCCTGACCCGGAGAGCGAAGCGTATCGCGACCCCGCGCGCTCCAGCGCACCTTTTATGTCTCGCAGTTCGGGATATTGAGGAAAGACGACTCTCTCGAAGTCGTTTTCAATCCCGGTACGGACAAGGTCGGAAAGCAAGTTCCCGGCCCGGCTCCCGCCTTTTGCAGAAGCACCGGTGTTGGGGTAACCACTCAGCCACGCCGACAGCACGCAGCCAACCTCAAACAGTCTATCGGACGCCCCCGGCCGCGTCAATTGATGATTCCGTGTGGGGACGGGGCTGTGCCCCGAGCGCAGCTCGGCGTCGCTTGCCACCAGCGCATCCCAATCGGCAAACGCCCTAGCCGTCGAGACCCCAACCTCCGGCGTTACCACCACCATCGCCACCGAAGGTAGATCCGGCAGAGGATAGACCTCCTCGCCGCGACCCACTCCCAACGTCGTTCCGCCTACCAGAAACAACGGCAGGTCCGACCCAACTCCGGCGGCAATTCGCAGGCACGTGGCAGCGGGGAGTTTCTTTTTGAGCGCCCGCGTCTTTTTCAGTGCAAGCTCCAGCGCGACCATGGTTGCCACCGCATTCGAAGACGCCGCGCCCATCCCTCCCTGCACCGGCAGGCGCTTCTCGATTTCGATGCGGACCCTTCCCTTCGCGCCGAGTTCGTCCATCACCCGCTCGGCCATGCGATAGCAGGTGTTCGACGAATCCAGCGGAACCCGCGGATCCTTACACAGAATCTCAATTCCGCGGCCACGCCCGACGCTCACCCGGATCACGTCATGCAGCGCGATCGTCTGGTACACCGTGCGCAGATCGTGATATCCGTCCGCGCGCGCAGCGCCGATGTAGAGCCCGAGATTGATCTTCGCAAAAGAACGAACCGCGATGGTCATGGAAGAGGAATTGTAAGCGATTTGGGCGGAAGGGCGGCTCCGCACTAACTTTAACTCCGGGACAAAGAGCCGCTGTTTGGCCCGTGGCAGCGGGGTGCTGCAGCTTCCAGACGGCCACTTCCGGCTGGCGACGACTCGCCAAGTGACCGGACGATTCTTGGATTGTGAGTGTAATGGGGATATTACAACAGTTGATCGTCTGGCTTTGTGGCTCTTGGCGGTCAACGCACATCAGAAGATGTGACCCGTGTCACTGACCTTGTGCAATCATTCGTGTGTATTTAGTATTCTCAGCCTCCCCGAAGAGCGGCCCCCAGCTGCATCGCCTGTGAGAGGTGGAAAGTCTTCACCCGATGGATGGTAGGTAGGAGTCTCCCATGACGATGGCAAGGATAGTCTCCGTTGCGGTGCTCTGTATCTCGGTATGCAGCGCGTTGGTGGGACAGCGCACGAAAGAGGAAGAGGCCGTCGAGAGACGAATCACGGACACTTTGCACCAGATGTACGAGGCAGAAAGGCGGAGGGACCTCAAATTTGTCTTATCTCACCTCGCCGACGATTTTGCCGAAGTTGCAGGTAACGGAGGCGTGTATCACCGTGTGGACATTGAGGCGGAATGGTCCAACGTGGCACTGCACGACTACAAACTCTCGGACTGCGCGTTCAAGCTGATGACCCGCGATTCCGCGTACTTGAGTTGCAAGATGGAACTGGATGCGACGTACAAGGGGCAGCCATTTCCAAGCCGTCTCCGGGTGACCACTGTGTGGACTCGTCACGGAGGCGAATGGTCGATACGGTTTGAACAGGGAACGACAATCCTCGAACCGTCGAATAGCAAGTAGGAAATTCCTCACCTCCATTCAAATCTCCATGAAAGTGTTGCAATCGCATTATAAAAGGGCGCCCCTTTTGGAGTAGGTTATGAGCGCAAGCAGTGACCTTCGAAGAAGGGACCTGGGCCGCCTGGCTGTATGATCTGGCGGGTGGCCCAGGCTTTTGATCTCGCCGGAGTAACTAACACTGGGGGGTGCCCCATCCTTCGCGTACTTTGCGAAGGGTGGGCGAGGAAATGTCCGCACAACGGGACGAACGCGACCTGCTTTTTTTTCATCACATTTTACTTGTACCGCCATCACAGACTCCCAACCGCAACCCTGCGAAAATCCTTCGAGAGTGCAACATCGAGGAGTGTGCCCGTCTCCAGAGACGGTTCCATTTTCGGCGCTCTTTGACAACTTGAGGCGTCTAGCGGGCGTGAGCGAAGCGGGAGCCCGCTGCCGAAATCCTGAGCGAAGCGAAGGATCCAGAGCTTGAGCCGTTTAGCCGGCGCGACCCGAGAGCAACCGAAGGGGGAAGCCCGCTGCCGAAATCCCGAGCGAAGCGCAGGATTTCGCAGCTAACTCCTTACCCCTGAGGATTTTCCATATAAGTCATTTAAATTGAGGATTTTGGCGAGCTACCCCGCTAAGTCAATGATTCTAATAGATCGGAAAAAAGGGGGGGTAGGGGGGTCCCCAAGAAAGAGCGCCAAACGCATTTACTGAGAACTGAGAACCGAGAACTGAGAACTGATTTAGGAGCCATCATAATGTCAATCTTTCCAGGCGAACTTTGCCAGCATATAAGAATGAATGGATCGAGGTGCGGATCGCCCGCCCTGCGCGATCAGAAATTTTGCTACTTCCACAACTGCTGCTCCCCAGTCGAGGTCGACGTCAGCACCTCCGCGACCGTCCCTGCCGCTCCCTTCTTCCTGCCCGTCCTCGAAGACGCCCCCTCGATCCAGTTAGCGATCACGCAGGTCCGCGAACATTTACTGCACCGACGCCTCGACCCGAAAAAGGCTGGAATTCTGCTCTACGCCATGCAGGTCGCGTCCTCGAATCTGGGTCGCCTGAGTGAGGATAAAGGTCAGGATAAAAGTCAGAAGAAAAGTGAGGAGAAGCATCAGGAGAATAGTCCGGAGAAAAGCGTAGAGTCGTCCTCTCCCGCCCCAGCGTCGTCAGAGGCTGTTTCGACTGGCCAGGACGATTCCGGCTCCATCTCGTCAGGCGAACCTGATCGCTTGCCGCCCGGAACAATTCAAGCCTGTGAGCAGCCGCGGCGATTCGTGGTCTGAAGGTTAGCAGTCTGAATCAGGCCGGAGAAATTTCCGCGATCATCAACGAAGAAGCGTTCGACGATCTCGGCGGCCCGATTGTTCCGCTGACGTCTCTCGACACGCCGGTTCCGTTTTCTCCGCCGCAGGAGGAGTTTTTCCTCCCGAAAGTTTCCGATCTGGTGCGTGAGGCACGCCGCCTGCGTGCTTACTAACCTCCCTGATCTGCTGCCGCCAGCGCTGCGCTTCTGTTATATACTGTCGCTTCTGTCTCCAGTAACTCAATCCGCCCCGTGAATTACCCGGCATCCTTTTCTCGCCATCAGAAGGGAGTATGGGAATGACGATTGGCCGCAAGCTTTCCTGCTACGTCACCATAATCGCCGCTTTGGCTTGTTCCATTTTTGTCTTCGCAAAACCCAAAGACAAGGACAAAGAGAACAACTCTGAAGTCAAATTCACCGCGCGCAGTGAACTGGTGCTGATCCCCACGCTGGTGACCGACAAGTCCGGCAATCACATCGGCGGACTCAAGAAGGAAGACTTCACGGTGCTGGAAAACGGCGCCGAACAAAAGATTGCCACGTTCGAGGAAATCACCAGCGACGCGCACCGTTTGTCGCGTCCCAAGAATCCCAACGAGTTCAGCAATTCCCTAGCCGGCGAGCCGTCCAACCGGCGCATTACGCTTATGGTGCTCGACTTCATTAACACGCCCTTTATGGATCAGGCGAATGCGCGCAAGGATTTGCTCAAGTATCTAACGCAATCGGTGGATCAGCGCGAGCCGACAGCCCTCTACACCCTCACCCGTAGCGGCATTCACGTGATCCATGACTTCACCACCGATCCTCGCGTCCTGGTAGCCGCACTGCATAAGGTGAAAGGCGACGCGTTTCAGATGGTCGATAGCCAGGGAGATGTGGAAGCTATGACCGGAACTGCCAGCCCCGATGGCAGCGCGGGTGTCGACCCCAGCGCCGTGCAGAGCGAAGCCCAACGAATCCAGACCATGATGGAAGACGCGGAACTGAATTTTCAATCGTTCCAGCAACGTCTTGCCATCACCTACACCTTGCAGGGAATGCAACAGGTATCACAGGCGTTGGCAGGATTCCCTGGGCGCAAGTCGCTGATCTGGGCGAGCGGCGGATTCCCTTTCAGCGTGAGCGACAACACCATGCAACTCGCGCCCGCCGGCCGCGATTCCCTCTCCGATGTGCTGCCGATGTACGAGCACACCTGGCAACTGCTGAACGATGCACAGATTGCGCTCTATCCAGTGGACGTCAAAGGGCTGCAGGTCGTGACCATTCCAAGCGCCTCCGTGCACAACCCGGGGAAAAACTACGCGCGCAACATGAGCTGGCGGCAAATGGATACCCAGTCAACCCTCCAGACCTTTGCGTCTATGACCGGAGGACGCGCCTATTACAACTCCAACGATCTGGTAAAAGGCTTTCGCGACGCGGTGCACGATTCTGCGGAATACTACATGCTTGGCTACTATCTGGACCGATCGAAGACCAAGTCTGGCTGGCGCAAGCTCGCGGTAAAAGTGAAGCGCGATCACGTGGAGGTGCGCGCGCGCAGTGGCTTCTTTGTGACCAATGCCACCGTCGATCCCGAGAACAGCCGCAACAGCGACATTTCGTCGGCTTTGCAGTCGCCTTTGGATTACACATCGATTGCGCTGGTTACGCGCTGGGGCAAAATCGAACCCGGCAAGGAGCCGGGCAAGAAGCATGTGAATTATGAGATGCACCTGGCGCCAAATCCTGCGCTGATCAACGACGCCGACAATAACCACGTTGCGCTGGAATTCTTAGCGCTGGCGATAACACCCGAAGGCAACCAGGTCGATCGTCCCGTGGGCCAGAAAGTTGAAAATCATCTGACCTCGGAGAAGTTGTCGGCGATTCGCCAGAACGGCCTTGCCTACAGAGGTGCCCTGGATCTTGCCCCCGGGGAATATACAGTCCGTTTCGTTGTCCGTGACGACCTTAGCGGACGCGTCGGCTCGGTCGCCGCGCCCTTGAAGGTAGAATGAAACAGAGTGGGTGCGTGGCTGCAGTTCGCCCGTGAACTCTACTGTGAACTGAAGCTGTCCGAGGATCTGAAATGCGCAACTTCATTCTGGGGATTGTCGTCACCATTCTGGTTCTGCTGATCGGCGGTCTTGGCCTTGCCCTGCTCGGCTTTCTGCCGACCCGGGCCAACAGCGCTCCCCCTGCGATGGAAGTCCAAATCGCCATGAGCGCGCTCGACAATTCGGTGGAACGCCATGCTCCCCGCGTGGACAGTCCCGTGCCCCCAACGGACGAGAATCTGATCGAGGGTCTGAAGATCTACACCATGAATTGCGCGCTTTGCCATGGCGGTATCGACCGCCAGCCCTCGGCCCTTGAGAAATCGTTCTATCCCCCGCCTCCGAGCCTCATTCTTCACCCACCGGATGATCCGGAATGGCACGTCTTCTACGTGATTCGCACCGGCGTCCGCTATACCGGCATGCCCGCCTGGGACAAGACCCTCTCTGAGCCTGACATATGGAAGCTCACGGCGTTCCTCACCCGCGTAGACAAACTGCCGCCTGCCGTGCAGGATTATTGGAAGAAATCCAGCGGCGTGAACCCTCCAACCGGCGGGCAGGAAGGACACGACGACCACAAGTAGTTCGTGCCGGACCAGAAAATTGCTTCTTGGGAGTAGCGTCGGCTTCGCTACCCTGGCGGATAGCTGAAATTGATGGTGATCATGGTTTGAGTTGCCGCAGCGTGGCCGTTAAGACTGTAGGGTTGGAACCGCCACTGCTTGACGGCGGCAATCGCCGCCCGGCCCAGAATAAAATACCCCCGAACAAATTTCAGATCCTCGACGCTGCCATCGCGCCCAATCACCGCCTGCAGCACCACCGCTCCGTGAAGTTTCTGCGCTAACGCTTCCGGTGGATACACCGGATCCACGGTGTGAACCAGCAGGGCCCGCGCTGCTTCTTCGCTCACCGCGACGGGTTCGCTGAATTGCTGAATTGCGGGCTGCGACTGCGGTGCGGAGACCGGCATCATCTGCGCAGGATTCACCGTCACCACAACCGGCCGCTCAATCGGCGCCGAGTTCCTCATGCTTTCTGGAATCGCCACTCGTTCCCTGCGGATTGGCGCCGCTTCTTGATGCTCAAACAAAGGCACGGGCAGCGGAAAGTCCGCAGCCTTTGGCAATGGGATGCGCGCTTCCGTCAGCGTGGACTCGGTTGCAACCACTCCCAGCGCCGGTGTCTGCGCACTGGAACTCGGATCTCTGCTGTAGTACGCATCCTGTTGCGCGTCGCTCCCGGCGGAACCGACGGGCAACGCCCCGGTTTGGTTCATATGAAAAAGCGCCGCCACCGATTCCCGCAAAACACGAAACCTTCCCTCCGGAGTCCGCGACAGATACTCGACGACCTCGCGTGATCTCCACAGGCAAAACACCGCTGTAAGCACAAGCACCGCAGCACAAGCTTCGCGGAACCCAAACGCATGGCTACGCCGTCGAGGTTCCTCTTCGTCTTCGTCAGTCGCAATTTCGCCGTTGCCCTCCGCTGCATTCGCTTCCGGGGAACCGGCTGGCGGATCCTGCTGACTGTGTTCCGTCACATCGGCGCCAACAGAAGCTGCGCTCGGGCCTTCGCTGCTCGCGTCGTCGCCTTCCCCTGACGACTCCGCGGCATCCTCTGCGCTCAACGGTTGCATCTGCTCACACGCTTTCGCCAGCACCGCGTCGGCTTCCTCGGCGGAAATTGGACGATAGATGAGAAAGTCGAGGCGGTTGTCGCGTAGTTCCGCCGTCGTGGGGTCGTGATCGACGATGGCGATGGCCAACGTGTCCCGGTTCGGCGCGGACTCGCGAGCTCGCTTCAAGAGGAAGCTCGCCTCCGGCTGGTCAGCCCAGTCCGCAATCACGCACGAAAAGGCGCGCGTCTTCCCTTTTTCGATGGCTGCAAAGATGTCCGAACAGACTTCAGCGCGGATCCCTGCACTCTCGCAGGCCGCGGTCATGGCGGCGTTCGTCTCGGGGCTTTTTGAAAGCAACAGGGCGCGGAAAGCCATCGCGGCAATAGCTTATCGGTATTTTCGTCACCGCGACAGGTAACCAGTGGGTACTTCACCCGGTGGAATCTGGCCATCCTTCTGGCAGGATTCCCGTTCCCGCGCCGGTGACCTTCGTAACCTGCCGCCCGTCCCACCCTGACAATGTCAGATCTCAGCCCACTCTCCCGATAACTCGTGGCGCAGCTTCTGCTGCCGTTCTTGCTGCCTATCCTGCAGCTTCCGCTGCGAATCTTGCAGCCTCTTCTCCATATCTTTCCAGCACAATGCCTGCTGCTGCACTTTCTCCATGATGGCCGGACCCATGCGGGCGATTTCTTCTCCAGCGCGGCTGATTGCCTGCTCGGTCTCTGCGGTGAAATCGGGAATGTCAAAGCTGTCTTCCAGCAGGCTGCCGGAATCCTTTTTTTCGGGAAGAGTCAGAGTGAGATTCTGCTCCCTCTTCTCGCGCATTACAGTCACGGCCACCGCGCCGCCCGACGATGACCGCAAAGCATGCGTGAAGTCGGAGGTATCGTGCACCGGCTGGTTGTTGACCTTGACGACCACATCTCCAGCACGGAATCCAGCCTTTTCCCCGCGGCTGCCTTTTTCCACCGAGCGCACCAGCACGCCGTTGCCGCCCTTGACGCCAAAGAAATCTCCCAGTTGCGGTGTAATGTTTTCCACCATCAGCCCGCTGCGCAACGACGAGTGGACGATGACCACCGAGACGGGCACGTCGAAGTCCGGCATTGCGGGCATCTCCGGCATCTCGAACTTACCCTTCGGCCACGCCATCGACTTGCGCCGGTCGGCAAGTTGCACCTTGATCGTCAGTGGTTGACCGTCGCGGCTGATGCCGAGATTCACCACGCGGCCCGGTGGCGTTTCTTTAATCATCCGGCGCAATTGGGCAGCACTCTCTACCGCCGTACCGTTCAGGCTTACGATGACGTCATGCTCGCGCAGCCCGGCTTTTCCGGCGGGAGCGTCCTGATCGACCATCGTGACCTCCGCGCCGTGCTCTTCCTTGAGCTTCAATTCTCCCAGCCGCTCCGGAGAAACGTCAGCGATATCCACTCCGAGATACGACGATCCGCCGCCCTCCTCCGCGCCGTAACTCCAGTTCCAGCTTTCGCCCGTGCGGTCGTAATTCGACTCCGCTGGTTGCGCGCTAGAGACCAGCGAAACGACCAGCGAAAAAAGAAACGTGCAAACCAGAAAGCGATGGATCATAGTCCCTCCCGATACAAATAACTCCGCCCAAACCTGTTGGTGGAGCGCCGGGCGTCCCCGCCCGGCGGGACGGGCGAGACGCCCGTCGCTCCACCATGTGACCTAGCGACTGACGCGGCGGAAGTTGACATTCCCAGAATTCGTCCGGACCTTCAGCACAGGTCCGCCACCATTAAGTTGACCCTCTGCAGTCACCGTTCTCGGCCCCCACGGTCCGCCTTCACTGGACACACGAATGTCAGAGAAGTCACTGCGGATCGTGTGGCCATTGGCGATTTCGATCTCCGCCCGAATGGAGATCGCCAGATCATTCGCAAGATAGACGGTGATGTCGCCGGCCGAGGTTTCAAGCGTGGAATTGTTGCGACCGCTCGCCGACGAGAGTAGCTTCACGACGATTCCGCCTGCCGAAGTTTCCGCCTGCACCGACGTCGCTCCATCCAATTGGATACTGCCGCCGCCGGTCTGGGCCTGAACGCGTCCTTTCGCGGAAGCCAGCCGAATGCTGCCTGCGCCCGTCTCAATTTCCGCCGGCCCTCCGATCTCGCCCAGGTCCACGCTTCCGCCGCCGGTCGTGGCTTTCACCGCCCCGCTGCACTTGTCCACCCGAATACTACCCCCGCCCGTCTCCAGCACCGCGCCTTGCAGCCCCGAAAGAACGACTAAGCTTCCCCCTCCACTTTCCGCCTTGATCTCGCCCTTGGCGGATGCGATCTTGATGTTTCCTCCGCCCGTCTGCAGACTTACGTTGCCTTCCACGCTGCCGACCTCAATCGTGCCCCCGCCGGTTTCCGCCGTCACCTCGCCGCCGATATCATCCAGGTGAATATTTCCACCACCACTCTCGAGGTCGACACGTCCGGCAATCCCAGTCGCGTTTACGCTGCCACCCCCGGTCTCGATCTTGGCGGACTCCAGGTTCCGTGGCACATTGATGACAAAATCATCAGAGCACTTACGATTTCCCCTGCCCTCCGACTCCGCCACGATCCAAGCCGTGTCTCCCTTTACAGACGTGTTGATCCTGTAAGACTCAAATTCGCGGCGGGCCTGCTGTTCCGAAGATGTATAGGCCCGGCGATGAATGACGTAAGTGATCCCCGCCTGCGATCCACCCTGAACCCGTACCGAACCCGCGGCCAGTTTCACCCGCAGATTCTTCGCCGCACCCAGGTCTCCAGTCATTTCCTGGACCCAGTTGCTGCCTTCGCGATACACACGAGCTTCCTGGCACAGGGCCAGGGATGACAACGCAGCCGCCAATACGGCAACGCTGACGAGTTTTATTGCGCGATTCAATGAATTTCTCCTGTACTTCGTAAGTCGATAGTGGTTGGTCGTTAGTCGTTCGGGATTCATCGTGGGGCGTATGTCTTTGCTAACGACCAACGACTAGCGACCAACGACTGCTTCTCAATCCATCTCCGGCATCTGCGCCAGCATGGTACGAGCCTGCGAGCGAATCGAGACGTTCTGATCCGTCTGCGCCAACCTAGCCAGCACCGATCGCACATTGCTGTCCGTTTTCATCGGCTCTACCAGTCGCAAGGCCTGCAACCGAACGCCGGAGTTCGTGTCGCCGATCAGCGCCCGCAAAACCTCATCCCGTACTCGCCCATCCTGCCGCACAAAGCCACTCAGCCCATCCAGCGCCTTCAAACGCACACCGGGATTGGTATCGTTCTGCAACGCATACATCAGCGCTTCCCGCACGCGCGAGTCGTCGGGCGCCTGCGTCAGCACATCCACCGAATCCATCCGCACTCCCGAGTTGTAATTGTTGCGCGCCGCAAACAACAGCAACTGCTGGATGCGCTGGTCGTTCAGCGAGCCTTGCGCTTCCTGAGTCAAAACCGTGTCGTACTTGATGCTCACCTGATTCGATCCCGGCTCCTGCGTCACCGAGCGAATGCCCGCAATCGCAGACGACTCCAGCGGTTGAGCGAGCGACTGAGGCTGACTGCCGCTGCCTGATTCGATCGAGCCCGTCACTACGCCATCCCCGCCGCGTCCGGAAAGAAAGTTGTAAGTCGCGCCAATGCCTCCGCCAAATCCCACGATGAAAATCGCCGCAGCCAGTGCCGGCGACATCCGAATCTGCCGCAGCCACACTCCCGGCTCAAGAATCAGCCGCTGCCAGAACCCTCCCGGCTGCGTCGTTTCCAGCGCTTCCTGCAGACGCATCCGCGATGCCGCCAGCAGGTTCGGACTCGGCTCCGCCACTGGCATTTCCGAAAGCGTCGCGTGGAACTTGCGCGCCGCTTTCAACTCAGTGGCGCATTCTGGACACCGCGCCAAGTGCTGCTCTACCTCGTAGCGGGCATCGTCCTCCAGTTCGTTGTAGACATAGAACAAAATGTTTTGCCGCACCCAATCACATTTCATTTTCGTATCCCTTCGCGGGGACTAATTCAAAACTCATCGCATCTCCGCCAGCGCGGCGCGCAATTTTTGCGTCGCGCGAAACAATGTATTCTTCGCCGTCTCTTCCGTCGTATTCAGCATCTCGCCCACCGTGCGCAACTTCAGCCCGTGATAATGCTTCAACTCGAACACTATTCGCTCACGAGGCGTTAGCATCGACAATGCCACTCCGATCTTCCGCCCCAGTTCTCGCCGCATCAAATCGCGTTCCGGGTTGGCTCCCGACCGCGCGTCCGCGAACTGCTCCAAGCGGCTGTACTCTTCGCCCGACGCGTCCACCGCAACCGGAGCATCCTCCTTGCGCACATTTCGTTTACGCAGATGATCCAGGCAGAGATTGGTGACGATCCGGTAGATCCACGTGTAGAAGGAACACTCAAAACGGAAACTGCCCAGATTCTTGTAGGCCTTGAGGAAGGCCTCCTGATAAACGTCCTGGGCGTCGGACTCCGATCCCGTCAGGTGCAGCGCCAGCCGCAGAACCGGCTGATCGTAATGACGCACCAATACCTCGAAGGCCGCACGGTTGCCCTGCTGCGCCTCCCGGATCAAACTCGTGTCGTCAATGCGGTTGCCCTGCGCTGCCAAAGAGCCCCTCACGGTGGGGTTCTGGTTGTCGCTGCCCTGTGCCGCCCGCCTCGGACGGGAATTATCGCCAACCGGAATTGCTACTGCGTAAGAGTCGGCCGGCATTGTCTGTCTCTGTCCCCTACAAGTGGTCCAACCTCAGCCTTGCACAGAAATAGACGGGGCAGCAGCCCGAACGTTAGCAGATTATAAGGAGTTGGCCCTTGGTTTGCTTGACAGTCGAAAACAGAAGCAAGAACAACGCCTGTCTGCGAGGTTGCAGCCTTAGCAGGATGCGGAGCAAGGTACAATAAAACTGACGCAGGTCAGAGCCGAGGCTAGCAAGATTCATGTTCGAAGTCACAGTCGAAGACACATTCGCGGCAGGACACTACTTGCGCAATTACAAGGGCAAGTGCGAGAACCCGCACGGCCACAATTACAAGATTCGTGTGACCCTCGCTGGCGCCGAACTCGACAAGGCCGGCCTGCTGCTCGATTTCAAAGACCTGAAAGACGTGATGAAGCACGCCATTGACCGTCTCGACCACCAGATGATCAACGACATCGAGCCCTTCACCGTCCTCAACCCCTCCGCCGAGAATCTCGCGAAATATTTCTACGACGAAACCAACGTCCGCTTGAGCGCAGTAACCAACGGCAGGGTGAGAGTGAAAGACGTCACCGTTTTCGAAACCGACACGACCACGGCTCGCTACAGCGAGTGAAATGGATCGGATCATCGGGTCATTGAATGGCTCTGCCTTTGAATTTCAGTGACTCAATGACTAAATGATTCAGTGATTCAATTATTCAATGATCCGATCACCCGATGGTTTACTTCCATGCAAGTCACAGAGATCTACAAGTCGCTCCAGGGCGAATCGACGTATTCCGGCCTGTCCTGCGTCTTCGTGCGTCTGACCGGATGCAACCTGCGCTGCTCCTGGTGCGACAGCGAGTTCAGTTTCTACGGCGGACACAGGATGACGCTGCAAGAAGTGTTCAGCGAAGTCGCTGGTCTGAGCGTCGGCGGCGGACTGGTCGAGATCACCGGCGGCGAACCCATGTTGCAGGAGCGCGAAGTCGTCCCGCTGATAGAGCAACTTCTGGACGCTGGCTATCGGGTATTGCTCGAGACCAGCGGCGAACGCCCCCTGGCGCGGGTCCCGGAACAAGTCATCAAGATCGTCGACGTGAAGTGCCCGCACTCCGGCGAACCAAACACCTTCGCACTCGAGAATCTGGAAGCGCTCCAGCCTCACGATGAACTCAAGTTCGTCTTGACCGACCGCGCCGACTACGAATTCGCCCGCGACTTCGTCCTGCATCACGCGCTGGCCGAGCGCGTTCACGCCATCCTATTCTCCCCCGCGTTCGAAAAGGCCGCCTCCGGCTCGCGAGACACTTCCCACTGCCTCCTCGATCCACAAGAGCTCGCGCAATGGATCCTCGCCGACAACATACCCGCGCGGCTCAGCCTGCAAATCCACAAACTGATCTGGGATCCCGCCGCCAAGGGTGTGTAGCAAATCTTGGATTTTGCCATCCCGAGCGAAGCGAGGGATCTGCATTTTGCCGCGAACTGCAGATCTCTCGCTGCGATCGAGATGACAATTCATGAAAGGTGTCGCTTGTGCATCGCTGCAGGCGGCACACCCTACGCCGTCCGCACCCGCACCCGATTCTCCGCGCGCAGGTGCGCCACCACCAGCCGTATGTCTTCGAAGCTGACATAGGGCGGCACCGCTTCCTTGATGTCTTTCAGCCTCTCGACCCCCTGCTTCAGGCAAGTCGCCTCAATCAGCGGCTGCGCGTCGGGAGAAATCCACTTCGGATCCAATTTCACCTGCCCGGTTTCGATCAGGTTCGCCACCGTGCAAACGATGGTCGAAACCTGCCGCGCCCGAATGCGGGCAATCTCCTCAAAGCTGCGCCCCTCGTTCAAAAGCCGAAGCGTCTGTTCCCCCGGAGCCGGCTCCCTCGTCGCTGTCGGCGTGGCACGCGCTCCAGCGCCAAAGTTCCGTGAAGCCTGCAGAATTTCCGCGCCGTACACATCTGCCTTGCGCTCACCAATTCCCGGTACCTGCATCAACTCCGCGAGATTGGCGGGACGCCGGCGGCACAGCTCCTCCAACGTGCTGTCGTGCAGAATAATGTACGCGGGCACTTTGTTCTCCCGCGCCATGCTTCGCCGCCACTCGCGCAGATACTCTGCCAGCGCCGGATCAGCCTCCGCCGGCGTCGAATCCCGCACGGGCCGCTTTTCGCGCGGCGGCAGCGATCTAAGAGTGGACGGAAAAGACACGGCCAGAGCCGAAGCCTGCCACGGCGCAACCCCTGGCAAGTCAACCGTCACCTTCTCCTTGCTCAGCCACTCCGGCTTGGCGCCGCAATTGTCGCAGTTCCCGCAGCGCTCCCATTTCGGAGTCTCTCCGAAATGCAGGCAGATCTGCCGCTGGCGGCAGCTCCGGGAATCCGCGAACCTGCTAATCACGCGTTTCCGCCCAGATGCTCGCTCGCGCTCCGCGTCATCCGCAATCTTGTTGATGAAGTATTCCAGAAGAATGTAGTCCCGCTTCTGCCAGAGCAGCACGCAATCCGCGGGACGCCCGTCCCGCCCCGCGCGGCCAGCTTCCTGGTAGTACTGCTCAATCGACTGCGGCACCGACAGGTGAATCACCGCCCGGACGGCGGGCTTGTTGATGCCGAGGCCAAACGCAATTGTTCCCACCAGCACTCGCACCTCGTCCGACATCCATCTTTCCTGATTCTGCCGGCGCATGGACGCTTCCATCTTCGCGTGATAAGGAATCGCTGCAATCCCGTTCTCCTCCAGGTATTCGACTGTCTCCTCCACCCGGCGAATCGTGGGCGAATACACGATCACGCTCTCTCCCGCGTAGTGGCGCAAAGCGCGGCTGAGCAACTCCATCTGCGTCCGCGGTTCGCACTCGTGCACCACGTAGCTCAAATTCTTGCGATGGAAGCTGGCGATGTAGAGATCCGGATGGCGCATCTGCAACTGCTTCAGAATGTCGTGCCGCACCAGCCGCGTCGCACTGGCTGTGAACGCCGCAATCGGAAGCGTGGGAAAGCTAGTACGCAACCGGCTGAGTTGCCGGTATTCCGGTCGAAACTCGTGCCCCCACTCTGAAATGCAATGCGCCTCGTCCACCGCAAAGAAACCTACCGGCACCTTGGCTAGCCAATCGAACGTATTTTCAGCAGCCAGCCGCTCCGGCGAAAGATAAAGCAGCCGATATTCCCCTCGCGCCGCCTTCTCCATCACCTGCCGTCGTTGCTCCCGACTCTGAAAACTGTTGATCGCCGCCGCCGGAATGCCCATTTGCGCCAGTTGCGCCGCCTGATCCTGCATCAGCGCGATCAGCGGAGAAACCACCACCGCCGTCTTCCCCGAAACCACCGCCGGAAGCTGGTAGCACAGCGACTTCCCGCCTCCGGTTGGCATCACCACACAAGTATCGTGTGCGGCCAGCAGACTCCGGATAACATTCTCCTGCTTGGGGCGGAACTCGTGGTATCCCCAATAGCGCCGCAGCGCTTCCGCCAAGTTTGGACCGGCTTCGGGCATTCTTCGGCAGTATAGCCTTAGACCTATGGTCGAAGTCTGTGAGCGTTCGACGCCAGATTTGTGATGAATTAGCAGGCACCACGTAGAGACGGCCGCCCTCGGCTATCGCCAGACTTCATCATTCCGGCCTTGGGCGAAGCGAAAGCTTTGACCGCAGAGGACGCAGAACTCGTGGAGACTCTCTTGTTTCTGTATTCATACGCAGAACCCGAAGTGCTCGAGTGAGGAGCACTGCGGCGGCAGGCTTTGCTCCTTTCATTTTTGTCTTGCTCCGCGTTCTCAGCGCTCTCCGCGGTTACAGCTTTCGCTTAGCCGGAACGAGAAAGTCGAGTAAAAAGGCCGGCGCGTAAGCCGGCCTTCTTGATTGTTTGGCGCGGACACTCTTGTCCGCGAAATTTACTTCTTTGGCGCAATCGAGTCCTTTGCGGCCTTCGCCACGCGGAACTTTACCACAGTCTTCGCCTTGATCTGAATCGGTTCGCCGGTCTGCGGGTTGCGTCCCATGCGGGCCTTGCGATGGGCCTTCACCAGGCGTCCCAGGCCGGGTATAACAAACACACCGTTCTTCTTCGTCTCTTTAATCGCCGTGTCTGCCAGGTGCTCCAGAAAAGTCGCGGCAGTCTTGTTGTTGGTGCCGAGCTTCTCGGCCAGGTGGCGGGTGAGTTGAGTCTTGGTCATACCAGAAGCCATGAATTCCTCCTTCAGGAACTTACAAATTTGCTTGTATCCAGCGCATGATAGCGCACTGCGCTGTGGAAAAGTAGCATTTTATGTAGATTTTATGCGGTTTTCAGTAAGGTACCCCCTGGAAAATCGGCATAAAATTGGGGTCCGGCAGCCAAAGAGTGCCCAAATAGCGCAGTTCGCTGGGACAATACGATCTTGCCATCCTCGCTACAGTTCAGCGCGGCTCCAGCTTGCACGCATGCGAGACGCAGTACCGGTTCCGCGCAAACCACCGATAACCCACGCGGATCAACCGGTTGAACGCTGGCAAACTGAAAATCGCATAGAAGGGCCAAGCCCACCAGATCCGTCGCGTCACATATAAATAAACATCGGCTCCGGAAATCAGCTCACCACCAGCCGTGAGCAACCGTATGTCGGTGAGCAGTTCTTCATGCGGCATCTTGAGCCTCTCCGCAACCCAAGGCTCATCCAGCGAGGCAATCTCGAATCCGTGCCGCCCGAGCGTCCCCGCCCAATACTCCACCCAACGCGAGCAGAAACCGCACTCCCCGTCGTAAAGAACCACGCCCTGGACTCTGTCGGCGGCCACATATCTAGGATGGTCGGACCGGGTGGTCCGATTCATTGGAAAATCCCGGGCAGTGGTGTGTTCTGAGAACTGGGAACTGACAACTGAGAGCTGAAGGCCCTACGGATCGTACACCGCCGTGTGCATGCCTGCATGGCGCGCAGCTTCCTGCATCCGGTCGAGTTTCCTCTTCTGCTCATCGAGTTGCTGCTGCATTTGCGCCACACGTTCCAGTTGCCGCGCCTGATACCGGTTGTACGGTCCCTCGCATTGGACGCTCCCGCCCACGATCCTTACGCGAACAAATGCACGGATACAGAAACCCGCCATCCCGCAGCCGCCGCCAAGCTTCCAGATAGTGCGTCCGGCGCTCACTCTGCGAGTAAGCGCCATACGGTCCGCCACAATCCGGCTCCTCACTCCAACGAATTCCGAGCCAGCGCAAATCTTCAATCATGGCGCGGGCAAATTCCGCCCGCGAGCGGTGCGGATCCAGATCCTCATTCCGCAAAATCAAAGTTCCCTGATTCTCGATGGCCCGTTGCGCCGCGATCCAGAAAGTCCGAGCATGACCGACGTGCAACAGTCCCGTCGGCGACGGCGCCAGGCGTCCGCGATAACCAAGAGAAAGGCTGGCCGAGGCTTGGCTCACAAAAACATTTTAGCGGGAAGGGCCGTGGCCCACGGGCGGCGTGTTGCCCGCCACACGGCGTGTATGGCGGCGCCCACGGTACCGCGCCACGTTCGCCTATAAGTCGCGGTAGCGACTGTCGCGCTGCCCGGCAGCTTGTATCCCGGCACCGACTTTGCATCCGCCTTCTTCAAAGTGAACGTAAATCGCAGCGTCTCCGAGCAGGAGTGCGCGCACTTTGCCTTCGTCGACACGCGCAATGCCGATGGCGAGCCGGTCGACGCCGAGAAAGTCAAAATTGGCTCGACCGACATGGAGATGACTTCCGATTTCTCCGCCAGCGCCATAAGGCAGGCCGAAACGCAGTACTACCACAGCTACGTCAATGGAGCCTGCTACGAATATGTCTTAGACCTGGGCACTGAAGGGTTTGCCACCGAAGGCGGTATTGAGCACGTCAACCGCGACGAAGTCTTCGCCAAGCTGGGAAAAATCCTGGCCACGGTGAAGATCGCTCCAGTCGAGCAGGAGCAGGTCGCCGAACAGGCAACTGGCGGCATCGCCGGCGACCAGGAATAAACTCGAAGCGCACGAAAAACATCCAGGCCGCGCGAACCTTTTGCGCGGCCTTCGTGTTTGGGCTAATTCGGAAACCGTCGCGGTGCCGTACGTTTCTCACCCGACAGTCGGCGCTAACCTGGCCGCACGCTGTGCAAGTCGAGGTACAATTCCGGTGTGCAGTTCGGCGTACAATTCCGAGGGACAGCGAGGATAGTGGAATGACTCAGAAAGTTATCGATGTAGTCGGGGTTTCGAAAGATAGTTTTGCCAAGGCGGCGGAGGTTGCCGTGAAGGAAGCGGCGAAAACCGTTCGGGGAATCAAGTGGGCGCACGTGGATTCACTCGACATGCAACTGGACGGAGCAAAGGTTCTGCAATACCGCGCCACCACCAAGATTTATTTCGACGTCGAGCACTAGAAACTGGCTTCGCCGCTGGTTTGCAGAAGTTGGTTTGCAGAAATTTTGTTGGCAGGATTCGATGCGGCGCCAGCCTCCTGCTTCGGCGTCCCGTTTGCTTTTTGTGCATCTTTGTCGAATCACGCCGCATCTCAAACGTTATTCTGATTCTGGAAACGCTTGGAAACTTTGCAGCAAGTACGGAATCCTTGCCGTAGGAAACTCACTCAAAGGATATTGAATCGTCATGCTGAAAACAGCCCAAAGGATTGGTTTAGTTTTCGCGATCGTCCTTCTCGCGAGTCTATCGGCGCTCGCGCAGACTTCAAACTGGAACCTTGACCCGGCGCACTCGACCGCACAGTTTACGGTGCGTCACCTGGGGATCTCGAATGTTAGCGGGAGTTTTACGAAGGTGACGGGAAGCGTCGTTCTGAACGAGAAAGACATTACGCAGTCGCAGGTATCGGCCAGCATCGACGTCAGCTCGGTCGATACACGGGTCGAGGCGCGGGACAAAGATCTTAGAAGTCCTAATTTCTTTGACGTTGAAAAGTACCCGGCCATCGAATTCAAGTCCAAACGGATCGTAAGCAGCGGCGGAAAGCTGCAGGTGATGGGCGATCTGACCATCCACGGAACCACGCACGAAGTCACGCTCGAGGTTGATGGACCTACGCCTGAATTGACCGATCCGTGGGGCAATTCGCGCCGCGGAATTTCCGCGACGACGACCATCAACCGCAAGGATTTCAATCTGGTCTACAACAATCTTCTCAAGACCGGTGAAGCGGTGGTTGGAGATAACGTCAAAATCCAGATTGACGCGGAAATGGTGAAGAAGAAATAAGTCATCGGGTCATTGGATCATTGAGGCATTGAATCATTGAAAACGCCCGAGCCGATTTTTAATGACTCAATGACTCATGACTCAATGGCCCGATCGTCAGGGTATTATCGAACTGTGGTGACCAATCGCGTCGCAAAGAACAAACTACAACTTTTGCGTTCTGAGAAGCTGGGGAAGCTGGCTTGGCTGGTGCATGCCTTCTCGACGCGGCATGGCGGAGTGTCGCGCGTCTACGGCGGAAGTACGCTGAATCTTGGGTTCACGCAGCAGGACTCGCGCGCGGCCGTCGAGCGCAATCGCGAGCTTTTCCTCAAGGCACTGGGCGCGGCGAATGGACGCAAAAGCTGGCCGCTGGTTTCGCTGCGGCAGATTCATTCCGATTTGATCCATCGAGTCGACCGCATGCCCGAGCATCCTCTAGCGGGAGACGGGATGGTCACGGATACGCCGGCGCTGCTCCTGGCGGTACAAACGGCCGATTGCCTTCCCATCATTCTGGTGGATCGGAAACGGCGCGCAGTCGGCGTTTTTCACGCAGGCTGGCGCGGCACGGTCAAGCGCATCGTCGAGAAGGGTGTCGGCGAGATGCGGAAACACTTCGGGAGCGATCCGCGGGATCTGGTGGTGGCGATTGGACCGGGCATACGGGGCTGCTGCTACGAAGTGGGCGAAGAAGTGCGCATCAAGTTTGAAGCTCAGTTTGCATACGCCAACAGCTTGTTCCGCGAGGTGAAGGAATCGGACCCGGTGCGGGAGAAATATCCATTGCTGTTTCTGACGGCGCGCGCGCCGGGACACAGCAAATTGCCGGTCAGACTTTTTCTAGATCTGGTAGAGGCAAACCGGCGACAACTGCTGGATGCGGGCGTGCCGGCGAAGAACATCGATGCGGCCGCGCCGTGCACGGCGTGCCATTCGGAACTGCTGTTCAGCTTCCGCGCGGAGAAGGGCGTGACGGGAAGGATGATGGCGGCAGCAGGAATAAATGATTGAATCATTGAGTCATTGAGGTATTGGGTCCAATGATTCAATGTCTCAATACCTCAATGATTCAATCGCCCTGTTTACGCCAAGTCGAACAGTAGAACTTCCGCTTCTTCCGTTGCTTTAATCGTCAGCTTCTTTTCTTCGCTGATGGCCGCACCGTCTCCCTGGTGCAACTTCTGGCCGTTCAGTTCGACCTCGCCCTTAGCGACCTGAAGCCACGCGTGACGCTTGGCGCCGAGCGGCTGCGTGACCTCTTCTCCGGGTGCAAGCAGAGTGACGAACAGCTTGGCGTCCTGATTGATCTTTACCGACCCCTCGGCTCCGTCGTTCGAAGCGATCAGGCGAAGCTTGCCGCGCTTCTCGCCTTCGGGGAAGCTTTTCTGTTCGTAGACGGGTTCGTGCCCTTGCTTGTCGGGAAGAATCCATATCTGCAGCAGGTGCACGGATTCGGTTGAGGACGGATTCGCCTCGCTGTGTCGGATGCCACGGCCGGCAGTCATACGGTGCCCGTCGCCCGGGAGGATCACCGAGCCGGTGCCGAGGCTGTCTTTGTGCTCGAGCTTGCCGGACAGGACATAGGTGATGATCTCCATGTCGCGATGGGGATGCGTTGGGAAACCGCCGTTGGGCGCGACCCAATCTTCGTTGATCACGCGCAGCGAGCGGAAACCCATCCACTTGGGATCGGAGTAGTCGTTGAAACTGAAAGTATGGCGCGTCTTCAGCCAGCCGTAGTCGCCGCCGCCACGCTCATTGCTCGCTCGGATGGTCATCATGGTGCTCGCTCCTTTTAGTCGTTGTAACGACTATATCAATTGTTTTAGATGTCGGGGGGAACGGGAAGGATTCAGAGGGAACCGTCGCCGGTCGGCGGTCGCTGGTCGTTTGCGGTTCGTCAACTGGCAAAGGCTGCTATGCTTCGTCTTTTGGTGGAGCGACGGGCGTCCTCGCCCGTCACCCATCCCTGACTCTAGCTATGCGTTATCGCGTTGTTTCTTTCACCATGGCGCAAGTGCGGCAAGGAGCGCTCGGATTCCAACGTCATCTGAGCGCTGCCCTGCGCGAATGTGCCGAGATTAAAGTGTATTCGGCGAGCCCGTTCGACCTCGATGAACGCCGCCGAGCCAAAGATCGATTTGGAGGAGACGTCGTGTACTTTCTCAACGACGCGGCCTGTCAGGAATGCGGGCGACGGGGCCTCGACCTGCAATTCCTGGCGGAAATCTCCGATGACGAACTGCCTCGCCGACGAACCTTGGTTGTCGGCAGGCCAGACCGGAGGGGCGGAGCCTCGGCGGTCTAGGAACGCAATGAAAACGAAGAAGACGAGAAGTAGCTAGTCTTTCTTGTGTTTCTTGTGCGAGGTATCGGACTTCGGCTTGTCGTCTTTCTTCGCGTCTTTCGTGTCTTTGTATTCTTTCGTTTCCTTCGTGCCGCTGTCTCCTTCCGAAGAAGAAGCGGACGAGGACGACGCCGCGGAACCAGCTCCCTTCTTCGGGTAATCGGTCACGTACCAGCCCGAGCCCTTGAACTGCACGGCTGGAGCCGAGATCACTTGTTCGAGGACGCCTCCGCATTCCGGGCACTTACTCAGGTGCTTATCGGAAAATTTGCGGATTTCTTCAAACCGGTGTCCGCACTTCTTGCACAAGTATTCGTAGTTGGGCATGGGTGAGCTGATTTTAGAGGCGGGGATTCATCGCCGTCAATTTCGCTCCCGCGCCTGGTAGTGTCCTAAATTCATCAACCACGAAGGGCACGAAGGTACACGTAGGCTTCAATCCACTGAAGATTTCCTTCGTGGGCCGGAGCCTGCCCTGAGCGCAGTCGAAGGGTGTCCTTCGTGGTTAAAGCACTCCTCAGCGATTCAACAGATCCACCGGCTCGCGGACGTCGTGCACCCGGAAGTATTTCGCCAGTGCCGGATATTTTGCGGCGACCGCTTCGTACATGGCATAGGCCACGTTGCGATAGGACGTGTGTCCGGCAGGCGTGGTGCGCAACTCGGAGATGTAAACGGCCTCGGCAAAGTCCATCTTAAACAGCGTGCGCTTGCGGAAAGCGAGGGGGATCGCGTACTGCGAGTCTTGCAGGGCTTCTTCACCGCCAGTCGCGGAAAGCTTCTGCACAGCGGTTTCGGCGCGCTTCATCGCGAATTCGTAGTCGGAGCGGATTCCGGCAGCTTCGACTTCGGGCGGCGTGTCGAAGCCGTGGGCGGTGGTGAAATCCTGCATGATCTGTACGCAGCGGCGGTGGCGGTGCATGTCGCGGAAGCCGCCGATGTCCATGAGGATGTCGAAGCGGAACTGCTGGCCCGCGGAGAAGGGACGCAGCAGCTCGTCGTGGGGGCCGCGATGGCGCAGGCCAAGGTCGATGATTTCGCGGCGGCGCGCCTCGCCGGCCGCTTCTATCGTTTTGCGAAGCTGCCGGTAGCAGTAATGACAGTGGCCGTAAAGGAGCGTGGTGGCGAGTTCGACCTCGAGCGGATCGGCGGCGGGCAGATCGTTGTCCAGCAGATCGACGAGCGGCGCGGGTTCGATGGCGGCGCCATGCATCAGTTCGGCGGCGGCCTGCTGGAGTTCGCGGCGCGTCTCGATTTCGTAGTGATTCGGATCGGCGTACTTGACCAGCGTGGGCGCGACCCGCACTTCGCGCAGGAGTTCGCGTTCGGCGCGATCGGCGATTTCGGGCGACACGGCGCGGATCTCGGCCACCAGGGCGCGCAGCGATTCTTCGTTCGCGTTGTAGGCCGGGGAAATGGCGGCTTGCTTCAGCAGCGCTCCCAGATCACGAACTTCTTTATGCGGTTGCGAGAGCAGGTGGGCGACCTGGCTTTCCAGCGTGCGAGCGTTGACGATCTCCCCAAGTGAAGTGTTGGTGGCGAGCGGCAACAGATAGCGCGAGATGTCGAAGGCGCGGGCGCGCAAGGTGCGCTCGTAAAAGTCCGGCTTCATTTCGGCGGGCCGAGGTGTGATGCTGGCGAGATATTCGAACGTCCGCTGCGAAATTTTCTCGTAGGCCGTGAACAAGGACTCGATGGTTTCGCGATAGAGAGTTTTGGCGGGCGAAACGTCCGCGGCTGCGCTGTCATTCTCGAAAACGTCATTCTGGAAACTGGGCGTGTAATAGCCGCTCTTCCTGAAGTCCTGATAGCGAGTCGAGCGCTCCTGGCCGTCCCAGCGCTGCTCGTCGACAACGACGATGGCGGCGAGGATGGAGAGGCGCTCGATGGCGAGCGCGATATGGGCAAGGTCAGCGATGGAGCGGTGCCCGTACTGGAAGTAGAAGGTATTGAGAAACTTTTCGGCCTTCTGCAGCGTAATTTCCTTCAGCGACTCTTTCATCGATAACGATGAGCGCGAATACTTGGCCATGGCGTAGGCCTGGATCTCGGGCTCAACGCCGTAAACGGCGAATACCTCGACGGAAGTTTCGGGGGAAACGGGATGCGAAGTGGCGGGCCCGGTTGAAATTACTTCAGACATGGGAGTGGAGGAATCTTAATCTCTCGGTGCGCCGGGCGCAATCGACTGGGCGAGGGATAAAATCTAGGGGAAGTTCCGGATACAACAGTAAGGTGCTCCTGTGACGACCCCTGCTGACGGCAAATGCGATGGGAGTCAGGACGATGTGAAACACGCCGATCAGGGTTGCGGCAATCGGAGCCAGATCGATTTGATTCAGGCCACACTCCCCGAACACATCGAACAAGCTCGCTGCCTCTTCCTCGAATATGGTAGTTCGCTCGGCTTCAGCCTGTGCTTCCAGAGTTTCGACGAGGAGTTGAAAAACCTTCCCGGCGCCTACGGCCCGCCGAGCGGGAGATTGCTGCTTGCCCGGTACGCAGGCCGCTCCGCCGGATGCGTTGCGTTGCGCAAACTTGAAGCCGGTATCTGCGAGATGAAGCGGCTTTACGTGCGGCCTGGCGATCGCGGCAGGGGCCTGGGCCGGATGCTGGTGGAATGCGTGATCGCCGAGGCGCGCGCCATCGGCTATGAGCGCATGCGGTTGGATACGATTGAATCGGCAATGAAGGACGCGGTTGCACTCTATCGCAGGATGGGGTTCCAGGAAATCGCGCCGTATTCTGCGATTCCAATCGAAAGCGCACTCTGGATGGAATTACTGCTGTAGACGGCCGCCTGCAGCACGTTGCCGGCCCCGGTTCGTTCACCTACCTTTATCTTTCGGGAATCCGTTATGCTTGGTGGAGACTTATGACCCTGCTCGACGCCCAGCCCTACGACCCCGCGAAGTTGCGGCGGCGGAAAATCAAGATCACGGCCACCGTCGTGGTCGTGATCGTTCTGGCCGCGCTGGCCTGGATGTATCGCAACTGGCCAGAAGAGCACGCCGTGGACAAGTTCTTCGCCGCGCTTCAGCACCAGGATTACGAAACCGCCTACGGCATTTACTTCAATGATCCCAGCTGGCTCCAGCATCAGCAGAAATATTCTCAATACACATACGCGGACTTCTATCGCGACTGGGGACCGGGCGGCGAGTGGGGCTTAGTCAAGTCCCACAGGATCTACGGATCGGCCAACACAAAAGGTTTTGGCAGCGGAGGCGTCGTGGTCGAGGTCGTCGTCAACGAGCGCACCGAGCACGCCCGCATGTTCGTACAGAAGTCAGATAAGACGCTGACGGTGTATCCGTACTAAGCGGCGCCCTCGGTCCTACTGCATTGTTCCCCGCTTAGGCCGCCCCTTGCCGCAATCTGCGCCAGCATCTTCTGCAGCGACGCCTCATCCCCCACCGTCACGCAGGTCTTCGAGCGGTCGATCTGCCGCATCAGTCCCCACAGAACTTTTCCCGGGCCGACTTCAATAAACAGGCTGGCACCCTTATTGATCAGCAGCCGCATCGACGGCTCCCACTTCACCGTGCCGGTCACTTGGCGAATCAGGGCTTCGCGCGAAGCCTCCGCGGAGCCGACCACCGCCGCATCGACATTGCAGACCACCGGGCACGACGGATTCTGAAAACTCAGCGCGCTCAAGTCTGCCGCCAGACGATCCTGCGCCGGTTGCATCAGCGAACAATGGAAAGGTGCGCTGACCGGCAGGCTCACGGCCTTCTTCGCTCCGCGTGCGGTGGCGAGCTTGATGGCGCGGTCCACGGCGCCGGCGTTTCCCGAGATCACGATTTGCTCGGGCGAATTAATATTGGCCGTCTGGCAAACTTCTCCCTGCGCCGCCTCGTTCAAAATTTTGCTGACCTTGTCGAGCGCAATTCCAATGACGGCCGCCATCGCACCCTGACCCACTGGCACCGCTTCCTGCATATACTTGCCGCGATTGCGAACCGTCCGCACCGCATCGGCAAACGTCAGCGTTCCGGCGACCACATGCGCCGAATACTCGCCCAGGCTGTGCCCGGTGACAAAGTCCGGCTTTAGACCTTTTTCTTGCAGCACGCGCCACGCCGCAACCGACGCCGTCAGAATCGCCGGCTGCGTGATCTCGGTCAACTTCAATTTTTCTTCCGGACCTTCAAAGCAAAGCTGCGACAGCTTGTAGCCGAGTGCCTCGTCGGCTTCCTCAAAGGTTCGACGCGCCACCGGATAGTTGTCGGCCAACTCTTTGCCCATGCCAACGGCTTGCGAACCTTGGCCTGGAAACAGAAAAGCAATGGGGAAAGTTGAACTTGTCATTAAGTATGCTCAGAATATGCTTACGTAGGAACAGCCATGCTCAGTTGCGCCAGCTCACGCTCGATCGTTTCGTTTACTTTGCCCTCGGCGAATTCCGCCGCCACTCGCACCGCGTTCTTGATGGCATTCGTATTCGACGATCCGTGGGTGATGATGCATACGCCTTTTATGCCCAGCAGCGGCGCGCCGCCATACTCGGTGTGATCCAGCCGCTTTTTGAAATCGGAAAACGCGTTGCGCGAAAGCAGCGCGCCCACCTGCCGCGTGATCGTCGCCTTCAAGGTCTCTTTGAGCACGGCACGCACCAGCCTGGCCACGCCTTCAGAAGTCTTCAAGGCAACATTGCCAACAAATCCGTCGGCCACGATCACATCCACATGGCCGTTGTATAAATCGCGGCCTTCCACATTGCCAATAAAGTTGATCGGAAGCCGCTTGAGCAGTTGAAACGCCTCGCGCGTCAGGTCGTTGCCTTTGCCTTCTTCTTCTCCGATGGAAAGCAGCCCCACCCGCGGATGCTTCATGCCGAAAATCGAACGGCAGTAAATATCGCCCATCACCGCGAACTGCGCCAGATTATTGGGCGTGCAATCGACATTCGCGCCGACGTCGAGCAGCACCGCCGCCGTGTTCAGAACCGTAGGAAACGCCGCTGCCAGCGCCGGACGGTCCACGCCCGGCAGCGCGCCCAGCACCACTTTGGCCGTGGCCATGGCGGCGCCGGTGTTGCCCGCCGTCACAAAGCCCGCGGCGCGCCCCTCGCGCACCAAGCGCAGTCCGACGCGGATCGACGAATCGCGCTTGGCGCGGATCGCCTCCACTTTGTCGTCCATGGTGATGACTTCGCTGGCGTGAACCACGTCAACCGGCAGCCGCCGCGGCCCGGGATAGCGCGCCAGTTCGGCCTTCAGTTGCGGTTCCGGTCCCACCAGAAGCACGCGGACGCCGTGATGGCGCGCCGCCTGCAATGCGCCTTCAATCTCCGGCTTCGGCGCCTTGTCGGACCCCATCGCATCCAGAGCTATTACGCTAGGCATGGAAGGAAATTAGGACTTCTCTTCGACCTCTATGACTTCTCGGCCCTTGTAGGTTCCGCACTTCGGGCACGCACGATGTGGCATCTTCTGCTCATGGCAGTTCGGACACTCCGACAGCGAGTGCTTCGAGAGCGAGTCATGTGCGCGCCGCGTGGCAGTGCGCCTTTGTGAATGTCTGCGTTTCGGATTCGGCATGATGTCCTTTTTAGTTCTCAGTTCTCAGAAGAGCGGGTTTGGCTGAGAACCGAGAACTGGGAACTCTTTCTTATTGATTCAGCTTGTCCCTTATTTCTTTCAGCGCCGACCACCGCGGATCCTCGACCTCGTCCACGCACGAGCACTGAATTTCATTCAAGTTCTTGCCGCAGTGTGGACACAAACCTTTGCAATCTTCGCGGCAAACCGTCTTCAACGGCAGCGCCAGAAGTACTTGCTCGCGCAGCGTGTCTTCCAGCAACAACCCTTCGCCCTCGTAATAACCGATCTCGGCCTCGGCGTCCGTGACCGAAAGCTCTTCGTGTCCGGCGTCGGTTCCGAGCGGCCGGTACAGAAGATCGAAGCTGCGCTCCACTTCGTGCACGACCGGATCGAGACAGCGCGCACAAGCCACTTCCAGGCTCGTCTCCAGCTTGCCCTTCACCCGGATGTCCTGCACCACCTTGTGCTTGCCGTGATGCTCCTCGACCAGATCCGCCCGGCCCTCGCTGCGCAGCGGCGACCGCTGCCGGACCTCCGCCCCCAGATCAATCACACCCGGGCTGAACTCCTCCCGGAAATCGACCGGGTGAATTTCCAGATCCTCAATTTCGATAAGCATTGGAACCTCCGCCGCCCCCACTCCAATTACCGCAAAGGCCCGCGGAAGTGCGCACAGAGACGAAAGTCTCTCAGGGAGCAATATGTAAGAATAAAGGCCAAGAATAGCGGTGTCAAGGAACTGTACTCGTTGGTAGAGCCTACTCACATCGTATCCCCCTGTTCCCCGTCACTTCCACCGGTGCCGTTTCTCACTGACAACCCGCCGTTCATTCTCTTAGAATTTTTCCATCGCCAGAAAACTAGTCCATAACTTCCCCATCCAGCGGAAGAAAGGAAGCACTCCGCCATGCTACCGTCATCTTCGACCAAGCTGAAACTTTCCTTCGATGCCGTCTTCTACTACGTCACCGACATGGATGCATCCATCGCCTTCTATCGCGATACCCTCGGTCTCCCCCTGGTTTCGCATGATTACGTCGCGCGCTTCGATCTCGATGGCGTGTTCATCGAGCTTGTGCGCCTCCCACCCGGATCGGTGGTCCCCGGCAGCGGCAATGGCCGCCTCTGCTTTTCCGTCGCGAACTTGCAGGAAACATTGGAGCAAATGCACGCCCGCGGCATCGCGACCAGCGCTGTTAAGAACAAAAAGGGCGGGAAACTGGCCTTCTTCCGCGACCCCGACGACAACGAACTCTGCCTCTGGGAGTACGCCGAAACCGAGGATGCGAGAGAAATCGTGAAGTCAGCCTTGCTCCACGGCTAACGCCGGCATCATCCGGATGGCACCAGCGCCCCGGGGATTCTCTCCGGGCCTTTCATTTTGTCGGGCAAATCCCCGGCCTAGGAATGTGCTAGACTATCCCTATGCCAACCCTATACGTGGAAAACGTGCCCAAGGACCTCTACGAAGCCCTGCGCGCCCGCGCCCGTAAGAACCGCAGTTCCATCGCCGCCGAGGTCATCGCGCTGCTGGAGCAGTTCGTTCCAACCCCAGAGGAATTGCGGCGCCGGAAGCGCGCCTTTGAGGAACTCATGGGGCTGCAAGCCTCCACTCCTCCCGGCCCGGGGCCTTTTCCCAGCACCGAGGAGATGATCCGCGAGGATCGCGAACGGTGACGACCTGCGTCGTGGACGCCAATGTCGCCGCCAAGTGGCTTCTGCCCGCAGCTGGCGAAGGCCTCCTCGACCAGGCGAATCGTTTAGTCGCATTGCACGTGAGGCGCGAATTGCAGTTGCTGGCGCCGGATTTGATCGAGGCCGAAATCGGCAATGTGCTCTGGAAAGCCGTGCGGCGCAACCGGATCAGCCAGGCGGAAGCCGGGAATTCCTTGCGACGTTTCGTTGCTCTTGCGATCCAAGTCGTCCCCACCTCCGACTTGCTGGGTCAAGCGTTGCAGATCGCGGTGGCTTGCGGCCGCAGTTTCTACGACAGCCTTTATGTCGCGCTGGCACTCACGACCAAGACAGAACTCATTACCGCCGACGAGCGCCTGGTAATCGCCCTCGGAAGTCGCTTCCCCGTGCGCTGGCTGGGAGTTTTCTAACCAGATTGTCGTGCCCAATTGCGCACAGCGGTCATCTTCGCGCCTGCTGAGCCTCTACGTTATACTGTTGCGTTGGCGATGGAGTTCGCCGTTAACCGCCCTTCGGCTGATAACTCCTACAGAACTTTTGCAGGAGGACTCCGTCGTGAACCATCTCGCGAACTATCTCTCCAACTATATATGGATCGCGCTCGGCGCCGTTGTCGGAGCCAGCGCCCGCTACTTCCTCAGCACTCTGATCGCCCGCGACTTCTCATCCGCGTTCCCCTACGGCACGCTGCTGATCAACATCACCGGCAGCCTCGTCCTCGGATTCTTTCTCGTCTTCTCGACCGAACGCGCGCTGCTCGACCCGCGCTGGCGCCTGCTGGTCGCCATCGGCTTCTGCGGCTCGTACACCACTTTCTCCAGCTACGCCTTCGAAAGCTTCGCGCTGATGGAGCAGGGGCAATGGCTCCTGACCGGCATCAACATCGTCGGCAGCAACGCGCTCTGCCTTGCCGCCGTTTTGGCTGGCGCCGCGCTTGCCCGGGGGTTGTAAAATGGCAGCCGGCGTCCTTATGGCCGTTCAAGTCACCGTCTATCTCACCGAAGGCGACTCCTGGCACCATCGCGCGCTGCATCTCGAAATCCTGAAATATCTGCGCGAAGAAAATGTCTTCGGAGCCGTCGCCTTCCACGCCGTCGCCGGCTTCCTCGGACGTGGCAAAGTCCACACCGCGCACCTCGTCGAAGCCGGGGGCGAACTACCCGTCGTGATCTCGTTCGTCGATACCGACGAGCACGTCAACCGCGTTCTCCCCAAGCTGCGCGAGATGGCCGCCCACCGGCTGATCGTGCGGGAGAATGTGGTGATCGAACAGGGGAGTTTGGACTGAGGCCGACTTTATTCTTGAACTGACATGACTCACTTCATCCCCAGCGCCCGCAGCACCCCGTCATCCGCCACTACCTTCCCATCCTTCTTCGTAACCACGCCAAACGATCCCGAGTAGTTCCACATCGCCCACCCAATCCCGTTGCGCTCGAGCGCCGTGCGCACATCGTGCAACCACTCCACCCGGTCCTGCGGGTCGGAATACTCTCGATACACGCCAAATTCATTGCACGCCAGCGGCACCCCGCGCCGCCGCGCCCACTCCGCCGCCTGCTTCATTTCGGATTCAATACGGGCAGCGTCCCAGTGCTCGCGTCCGTAGCGGATCACCTGCAACCGGTCCACTTCATCCGGCACCAGCGCCGCCACGCGCTCCGCCGACTCCGCCGTCGACGGATATCTCACGCCGCGCAGCCAGTGCCAGTAATATGCGCCCCAAGTCGCGCCCTGATGTGTAAAGATGTGCGGCTCATAAAAGTGAAAGTTGTAAATAGTGTTCGGATCGTGCAGCGGCTCCTGAAAAACAAGCTCATCGTCATTCGACCAGCGCGCGCCCGCCGCAATGATCGTGTGCAACGGCGCGCCCTCCCGGATCGCTGCCGCCAGCTTCATTTGCACACCCAGCCACCGATAGCGGTCGGTGAATTCCGGCTCATTCAGAATTTCCAGAAATACGCGGTCCGCATCCCACGTCGAGTAATGTTCGGCCAGCGCCCGCCAGAAGTCTGCAAACCGCTCGACAAACTCATCGTCCTTCGCCAGCCGCGCCTTGAAGTCGCTCTCCGGATGCAGGTCGATCACGACGGCCAGCCCGTGGTCGAGGATCATCTTCACCGCCGCATCCAAATAGCCCAGATACTCCGCCGGAATCTTATTAGGCTCGCGCGCGTTAAACATCGGCTGCGGATTCACGCTCAACCGCACGTGATCGAAGCCCATCGACTTGATCAGCGCGATATCATCCGCGGTCGTCCACGCCTGAAAATGTTCCGGCGTGTAGCCGCGCTTGTCATACACCTGCGCGAACCATTCACTGGCGTTGATTCCCCGCTTCAACTTTTCAGCCCGCGCAAAAGCCGGCGAGGCTTTGGTGCTCGCGGCGCTACCAGTCTGTGCAGCCGCGCAGCCTGCCAGCAGACCTGACAACAACATGAAAGCGACCCGTAGCTTCACTCTCTTCATTCGATCCACCGCCGGCAATCCCTTCTGCATTGATACACTAATGGCCAAGTCCAAAGACTAGCCCATGATTCCCTGCCAGCGCCATCTCTTCGATATCCCCGACGATGTCGCCTACCTGAACTGCGCCTACTTGTCGCCGCTGATGAAACCGGCGCTGGAGGCCGGAACCGCGGGCCTTGCCCGCAAAGCGCACCCGTGGGAACTCACTCCCGAAAAATTTTTTACGGGATCGGACGAGTTCCGCACGACCGCCGCGCCGCTCCTCGACTGCTCGGCCGACTGCATCGCCATCGTTCCCTCTGCCAGCTACGGCATCGCAACCGCCGCGCGAAATTTGCCGGTCAAAAAAGGCCAGAGCATTCTCGTGCTCGCCGAGCAGTTCCCATCCAATTACTATCCGTGGCAACGTCTAACCGAAGAAACTGGCGCTTCGCTGAAAGTCGTCGCCTGGCCCGAAAACAACGACTGGACCGCCGCTGTTCTGAATTCCCTGACCGCCGATGTGGCCGTCGCCGCGCTCCCGCACGTGCAGTGGACCAGCGGCGGACAACTCGACCTCGTCCACATCGGCGAAGCTTGCCGCAAGCTCGGAGCCGCGCTCGTTCTCGATCTCACCCAGTCGCTCGGCGCGCTGCCTTTCAGCGTGCGCGACGTGCAGCCGGATTTCGCCGTCGCCGCCAGCTACAAGTGGCTGCTCGGGCCCTATTCCGTCGGGCTTCTCTATGTCGCTCCAAAATGGCAGGACGGAATACCGCTGGAAGAGAATTGGATTCAGCGCGCCAACGCTCGCGATTTCTCGAGCATCCTGTACACCGGAAATTACGACGTGGGCGCGCGGCGATTCGACATGGGCGAGCGCTCCAACTTCGCGCTGCTGCCTGCCGCCGTGCGCGCCATGAAGCAGCTGTTGGAATGGGAGGTGGCGCAGATCTCCGAGACAGTCGGCGCGCTCAATCGTCAACTGGCGAACGCCGCGGCGGACATGGGATTTTCCGCGCCCTCCGAACCGTTCCGCGCGCCTCACTACCTGGCCCTGCGGAGGAAAGCGGCGATTCCGAAGGAACTCCCCGAAATGCTCGCGAGAGAGAAAGTATTCGTCAGTGTCCGCGGAAGTTCGATTCGAGTGACGCCACACGTTTTCAACACGGCCGAGGACTGCGAGCGGCTCATCGCATGCCTGTGCCGCATCGCCGGCACTTAGGAAACGACTCCAAAACTACTGCTTGAGTGCGCCCGCTCGCCGTTGCGCCAGCGATGCCGCTTCGCTGGCCGGATTTTCTTTCTCCACCTGGTCGTAAATCTTCTTGGCTTCGTCCGGCTTCTGCCGTGACTCGTAGAACCCGGCGAGTTCGAGCTGCGCCGTCGCCTTGCTGACGACGAGCGTAGGCTTGTCGATCAACTGCTTATAAAGATCGACCGCCTGCGTGTCCTTATTCTCCGCGCGATAAACGGAAGCCAGTGCGAATTTGCCCAACGCCGCAAGATCGGCGTTCGAAGAGCCGGCTGCCTCCTGCAGACTGAGCGCCGCTGCCGTGTTGTCGTTAAGCTGCGCCGAGGCCAATCCCACAAAATAGCGCGCCATATCGGCAGTGTGGGTGCGCGGATACTTATCGACGATCGCCTGGAACTGTTTGCGCGCCGCCGTGGCACGCTCCTGCGACGACGCGAAGCTATCGTACCCCGGTTGCGCTGGCACGCCTGCCGGACGCACCGGCGTTTCAAAGGTGCGGACCGCCGTTGAAAGCTCGGCGCTCGCCTTTTCGTCCTGCGAGTTGACGTAGTACCAGCCGCCAAACGCAATCGCTCCAATGACGACAACCGCAATCGCAGCGGCAATGAGTTTCGACTGGTGCTCCGCCGTCCAGTGGGCGGTCTTCTCCGCCGCCTCGATCGTGACCTTGCTGAAGCGATCTTGTTTCAGTTGATGCCGGGTTTCTGCGCGCACGGGCTTCCTTCTTCGCTTAAGAGTAGGCTGACAATTCTTCAGTTTAACAGCCCGATTTCCAGAGCGTCAAAGCGCCGCTGACGCGTAGTGCCCTAAATTCATCAACCACAAAGGACACGAAGGCGCACGAAGGTGTGAATTGAATGAGGGGTTCCTTTGTGCCCTTCGTGGTTAATTAAGACAGTACCCGCTCGCAGTGCAACTCCCCTACTTCTTCACTTCGGATCTGTCCGTAGCTCCAGAAGCCGGCGATCTTCTCTTGCAGAACATAGAAGGGAGCCTCGCGAGCTTCGGGGGGAGAGCCCGTCGCCGCATCTTCGCGCACCGGGATGTTTGTGGTGATAGCGCCACACTCAAAACTCTACACTGAAGACTATTGAGCGGTTTCGAGCAGGCCCTTTTCGGCTTTTTCCTGGCACGCGATGCAATGGCGGGTCCAGGGCACGGCTTCGAGACGCTTGGCGTTGATCTCTTTGCCGCAGGAGACGCATTCTCCGAAGCTGCCTTCGTGGATGCGAGCGAGAGCGCCATCGACCATGTTGAGCAACTGGCGGTCGTTGTTGCTCTGGCTGAAGAGGAATTCCTTGTTGTAGGAACTGGCGGCGCGATCGGCGACGTCCTGAGTGGCCTCATCGTCGGCGGTGCGACCGTCCTGTTGATTGCGGGTAACCATGTGGCGCAGTTCCTGGCGCCGGGTTTCCAATCTTTTTCTGAACGTCTCTAGTTTCCTCTTATCCATGATTGCTGCCTGCCGTGAAGCAGAAGTCGCGCCTTACAGGACCCCATTCCACATGAAGTCGAACAAGTATCGTATGCGCGGGAGAGATCGGGCGTCAACTGGAGGGAAGCGATGGCAGAAGTCAGAAGTCTGCGATCTGACTTCTCACTTCAATCTTCCGACTTCAATCCCTAATCGCGGCAGCAGCTCGGGCATGCTGGCGAGCGCGTAGCCCATGACGGCCATGGCGGCGGCGTTTTCGCGCAGTTCTTGCGGATCGACTTTGTCGAGCGTATCGGCGGCGGTGTGGTGGTAGTCGAAATATTTACGGCCGTCCTGGATGATGCCGATGCCGGGGACGCCGGCTTCCACCAGTGGATCAATGTCGGAGCCGGGACTGTGTTCAGCCGAGCGGAAAACCGTCGAGCCGACGGGGCGCAGGATGTCGCGCAGCGGCTGCAGCGCAGCGATGGCAGCGGGCGGCATCTTCAGATAGAAGCCGAGTGGGTGGCCGGCTCCGGCGTCGCTCTCGATAGCGGCGATGTGGTTGGCGAATTCCGCGGCGTGAGTTTTGGCATAGGCCTGGTGTCCGCCGCCTCCATTTTCCTCGTCCATCCAGGCAATGACGCGCAGCGTCCGGCGCGGGCGGATATGCAACCGCTGGAGAAGTTCGGCGGTGGCCATGGAGATGACGACACCCGCGCCGTCGTCGATGGCGCCGCGACCGAGGTCCCAGGAATCGAGGTGACCGGAGACGACGACGATCTGTTCGGGATGCTCGCTGCCCTTGAGGTCGGCGACAACATTGTAGCCGGTGACGTCGGGAAGGCTTTGCGGAGTGAGCGTGAGGCGCATGCGAACGCGGCCCTGGGCGGCGAGGTGCTCGACCAGGTCGGCATCTTCAGCGGCGAGAGCGGCGGCTGGAATTCCGGCGGGAACGCTGTAACCGGTGTGCGGCAGGCGATAGTCAGCTCCTCCGACGGAACGGATGAGAGAGGCGACGGCGCCCATTTCAGCGGCAGCTTTGGCGCCGCGTCCGCGATAGACAACGGCTTCGCCGTAAGCTTCGAATGCCATGCCGGCGAGGGCTTTGCGCTCGTCGTAAGGGACGTTGAAGAGGACAATTTTGCCGGCGACTTTTTCGCGGCCGAGAGCGGTGAGTTCGTCGAAGTTGTGGACGACGACGACGTCCGCGGTGATGCCTTCGGCGGGAGTCGCAGAGCTGCCGCTGATGGTGGTGAGAACAATTCGCTGGGTTGTGTCCGGGGCCTGGCCGGGATATTCGACGAGTTGGGCTTTTTCCTCACCGCGAATCCAGTGGGAGACAAGCGCCGGCTCCAGGTGAACATCGAGGCCGAGTTTGCGCATCTCGGCGGCCACGTATTCGGCGGCGGCCTGCGCTTGCGGCGATCCGGCGGGACGAGGACCGATGTTCTCGGTCAGGTGCTCGAGCTGATGCCAGGCGTAGTCGCTGGTGAGAGCGGCGTCGCGCACGGCTTGCAACTGATCGCGCAATTCTTTGGAAAAAGTCGGCGCGGGCGGAGCGGCTTGCGGTCTGGGCGGCTGAGTCTGTGACCACGCGGCTAAGCTGGCGGAGAGCAAGAGCGCGCAGATCGGCGTCAGGCGTTTCAAGTTGAGTTACCGCGAGTGTACAGGAGCGGGAGAAACAAAAAAAGCGGCCCCTTTCGGGGCCACCCTTTTCAAAGAGGCTAAGTGGCGGGAATCAGAGGAAAACTAGTTTGACGCCGCTCCGGGGACAGGAACGGACAGAGTGAGATGTCGAGAACATCGAGAGTGAAGTTGTCCAACGGGTGCGGCCTCTTCATCTGCCATGGAAACAAGCATTTGCGGAACCAAAATGGTAACTGGGGGCGAGGGTGAGGCCCATTTTGGAAACCTGTTCAAAATCAGGATCTTAGGGTGAATCCCTTAGGCACAGAGCGGTGGCGGATTATCGGACAATGCGCGACCGGATGCACAAAGCTGCACATTGGCAGAAAATCCGGGCAGAAATTCAGGGCTGAAGTTCAGGGCTGAAGTTCAGGGCTGAAGTTCAGGGCTGAAGTTCCACGTTCCCGGAAAAAGCAAAACCCCCTCGAAAGGGGGCTTGGGACAAATCGGCAAACGCTTCTAGCTGTCGCCAGCGACGGTGCGCACCTTGCCGGGCAGGAAATGGTAGGGCGGCCAGGGACCGGTCACGACCAGTTGGCAATTCTTGAGTTGCTTAGCGGCCGTGTTGTAACGGTTCTGATATTTTTCGATCGACTTGGTATCGATGAGGTGAGCGATATCGAGCAACATTCCGTCGGCGTCGACCTTCTTGCAGCTGACTTCTTCCTCGAGGGGGTTGAAGAGTTTGTGCACCTGGACGGAGAGGGCGCGGGCTTTGGTCTGGCGTTCGCGCTCACGGGATGCCTTCTCGCGGAGCTTGATAAGGTACTCGCGGCCGACGGTATCGGGCAGGACAATCTCTTCCATGGAGCCGCGGAGAGAACCGTCGCGGACCACCAGCTTGATGCGCATTTCGGACTTGCCGCGAAGCCGCTCCACGCTCTCGCAGAAAGTGCGGCGGTTGGCTCGAACGGCCTGCCGAATGGCATCTTCGGTGTCGAAAATCGTTCCGAAGCGGAAGGGTAAGACGGTGGCGGTTCGGAAGCTCTGGCTTACCACGCGGGCATGTTCAAGAACGGACTTTTCGTCGAGTTTGGAGGTCGCGCGGTCATATTCACTGACGATCACCGCGAATTCTCCGCTCGGGTAGCTCATGACGGGAGCGGAGTTGACACCCTGGATTCCATCTAGAACGAAGGGACGGCGGGCGCGAACACCGTTAGCAAGGGTCTGGTGTTCCGTGAGGCAGTACGCGTACCACGACATGCATTCTCTCCGAATTGCACAGGGGCCTTGGGCGCCCCTTTAGATTTTCATTTAAGGCTAGGGCTGCGCTTCTACCTGGAAGATTTGGTTTTTTGGACAAGGTGAACGCGAAATGCTGCGTCCAAAGTCATATTACTTCCGGTTCGTGTTATTTGCAACCTTTCTTGCGATGATTGCATCGCCGATTGTCTCAATTTGCTACTGCGATTCTGTGGCGGTCATCAGGCCGTCGAAAAAAGTCAATCCCTCTGCCTCGGTGGCTAAGAGAAATGCGGGAAAACTGCACTTCCATAACTTGGTCGCGGCGCGGGTGCCAGCGAAGCTTCAGGATTTCTGTTGCTTTTGGGCAGCGGCGCGGTCCTGCAGAGTGATCGTAACCGCGCGCAGCATATCAGCGGCGGGAGCGGGCTTGCCGGTCCAGATTTCAAACTGGCGGGCGGCCTGTTGCACAAACATTTCGACTCCGGGGATGACGGCGATTCCCTTGGCGCGCGCGACCTGCAGCAGGTGCGTCTCGACCGGGTCGTACACCATGTCGAAGACGACGCGGGCCTGAATCTCCTCGTCTTTGAGCGGGCAATCGCGCGTGTTCCCCATTCCAACCGGAGTGGCGTTGACGATGACGTCGAAGGCGATCTTGCGGAGGTCGGCGCGTCTGATGGTGTGCGCTTTCGACTGGCGGGCGAGCTTCTGAGCCTTGACGGCAGTGCGATTCAGTATCCAGACTTCAGCGCCGCGCTCTTTGAGACCGAAGACTGCGGCACGGGCCGCGCCCCCGGCGCCGAGCACGAGAACTTTCGCGTTCTCGATGGAGAGGCGCTGCTCGAGCGGACGAATTACGCCGGCGATATCGGTATTGAAACCGTAAAGCTTGCCTTCCTGTCCACGAACGACGGTATTGCAGGCGCCGATCTTGGCAGTGTGCGCGTCGGTGTTATCGAGATACGGAAGGATGGCCTGCTTGTACGGCATGGTGATGCTGAGGCCGTGGAGGGGAATCCCGCGCACGCAGTGGATCAGATCCTTGAGCGTTTTGGCGTGGAGAGGAAGATAAACGCCGTTCACGTTCTCGCGGCGAAGCGCCGTGTTCATGATGACGGGCGAGAGCGAATGCTCGATGGGATCGCCGGCGACTCCATAGATGCGAGTGGCGGCGTCGACTTGCTCGATGCGGTAGATGCTGCGCAGATCCGGCGCACTGACCTGGCCGGGTGCGGTTTTGAGATCGGCGCTGATCGCGCCAAAGGTGAACGCGCTGCCGGCGCGCACGCTGAGCACGCGGCTGATGATGCCTTGCTCTCCCATGCACAACCCGATCAGCGCATGTTTGCCGCTCTGCGTCTGCAGAAATTTCATCATGGCCACGTTGTCCGAGAGCGTGGTGGCGGTGGTGACGACCTTGTAAAAATCGGCCGGGATCTTGAGCATTTTCTCCAGCGTCTCATCGAGGTTGCGCGTACCGCGGAAATCATGAAACGACAGGATGAGTCCGGCGCGGCGGCGCAGGCGCGCAATCGCTTCGAGCTTCGATTTCAGCGCGCTCTGGAGTTCCAGGTCGACAATCTGACAGCCCGCGGCGTGGGCCTTGGTGAGCACATCCAATTGAGAAGCCAGCGATCCCTTGAACTTGCCGCCATTGTCGGCACGGCGGCAGGTACCGATGGCGGTTACGTACTGGTGGGTTCCAAGAAAACGATGGATTTTGGGAAGCGCGGCCAGGGGTTGCTTCAGGTAATCCAAACGGAACTCGAGGAAGGGGTTATCCCGGGCCATGGACTCGGCGGTAGCGAGCATGTCTTCGACAGTGTCGCCGCTCAGCGCAAGGCAGACCCTAGGCAGGCGCATAGGCAGAAAACGGGGCACGGGAGTGGAAGACAAAGCCAAGGCCATTTGTTCTCAACGACGGCGCGATATTACAGGGGTGCAAGCGCAGATGCAACATAAGGATTGCCGAACGGCTCGGAAAACACTTTGGGGCAAAGGGGCTAAACACCGTCGTAACCTTGACCCTTCCCCAAGCGCTTGTTACTTTTCGGCTGTAACCCTTGTCTTCCGAGAGAGATAGCCGGGGCAGAGCTGGAGCGGTTTGGAGTCGGAGGTAACATGAAGAAAACAGGATTGTTATTGCTACTGATGGTGATGGCGACCTTGGCGGCGTCCCAGCAGTCGACGACGGCGACCACGCCCGATGTGTCCGGTATCATCAACACGTCGGTCAACGTACCATTCGTGCGTTTCCAGACGCCTACCGCGGCAGATATTTACTGCGCCGGATTTCTTACCAAGGACCGGGTTCCCGACGCGAACTACGTGAACGGGGGCCTGCAGACACCGACCTCAACCAAGTTCGAGATCGGGGAACTCGTCTACCTGGCGGGGAGCGGCTACCAGGCGGGACAACTGTATTCGATCATCCGCGAACTGCGGGACGTCAACGAGTACGAAATCTATCCGGGGCAGAAAAAAGTACTGGCTGCCGCGGGACGCCCTTACGGGGAAATCGGGAGGGTGCGGGTAATCGATACGCGCAGTCACAGCGCCATCGCCCAGGTGGAATTCAGTTGCGATCCCATCAATCCGGGAGATGTCGCCGTGCCTTTTGTGGAAAAGCCGCCGATTACGTTCCACGTCCCCGGGCATTTCGACCGGTTCGCGCCAGCGAATGGAAAGCTGAGCGGACGGGTCGTGCTCGGCAAAGACTTTGACAGCTTCCTCGGCACGGGCATGAAGCTTTATATGAACATGGGTTCGAACCAGGGCGTAAAAGTGGGGGACTATTTCCGCGTAGTGCGATCCTACACAGCCACCTTGCACGATCCGGTGGACTCGCTCTCCTTCAAAGCTCAGACTTCAGAAGACACGCAGGCGCGCCCGCCAAGTTTTGAGGCCAATCGCTTCACAAAGACGAAAGGGCCGAACATTCACGTAGGCGATCTGCCGCGGCGCGCCGTCGGAGAAGTGGTCGTTCTCAACGTAACCCCGACCGCATCGTCGGCCATGATCGTCTTCGCGCTGGAAGATGTGCACGCGGGCGACACGGTGGAACTGGACGAGCAGCAGTAAGAGAACGCAAACAACTTCATCGGAACGAGGGGAGAGCGAGTCTCCCCTTTTTCTTTTGTCCGGAGTACTCGTAACGGAGTCGGGTAGAAGAACGGACCAGTGTCGCGTCCCGTAAATTCGCGACATAAGTTCGGGTTGTCATCTTGAGTGAAGCCCACGTACGGACAATACGAGCTTGAACCTTAGACCTGGCTTCAGCGGAAGAAACGAATTTTCGGATTCCCAGGAATCATCGCACCCGCGACGACCACTACGACGATCACAATAACGAGTTCCATGTTGCCCTCACAATGTTGCCCTCGCAAACCGCCAGCGCTCAGCTTAAGTCCTCTTGCAGAGAAGGCAAGTTACTCAAGTGCGGTGGGAGGCGCGGAATGCGGAATCCGTGAAGAGATTGTCGGAAACAGATTCAGCGGGGCCCTTCGACATCGGCATCGGCAAAGACCTCGGCGGTGAAAGCCTCGAGGGTTGCGGTCTTGCGCCAGGCATCCAACGGCAGACCAGCTTTGCGGCAGGTTTGCTCCAGAAAAGTTTCCCGGTCCCAACCATTTTCGACGGGAACCTGGGGTAGCAGCAGGCCGCGGCGAGCGCCATCGGAGAGGAGCAGACCGTGGCGTCCGACTTCCACTGCCTCGGGATGAATCGGAAACAGGCGGGAGAGCACGCTCAGAGAAACCTCCAGCCTAAGAGCTTCTTCCTTCGTCACCGGCAAAAAACGGAAATCTTCGAAAGCGGCGGCGCGGGCCGTTTCGGCCACGGCGCGATACAGGGGCGCGATGGGCAGGGCATAGCCGACGCATCCCCGAAGTTCGCGGTGGGGATCGCCGTGTCGATCGCCGTGCAGATAAAGAGTGGTGAAGACGCCTCGTGGATCCGACAGCCCGGCCGGAAGCGGCGGCGCTTCCGGAAAAGACTGGCGCTCCAGAACGGAAAGAATCGCCTGGTGCGCGATGCGGAGCAAAGTCCGGCGCTGATCGAGAGAGAATTCCGGGGATCGCAGGGCGGGAGCGCGAGCCACCGCGCGCGCGGTCAGATTCTCAGACGGCTTTTCAGACAGCCTGGACATCGCGTTTTCTCCGCCGGGCAAGGACGAAGGCCCGGCGCCGCCGCTTCTCCGATTTGCGGTCGATTCGCGACCAGAAGGCAACGAAGTAGTCGAGCGCGGAAACCAGCGAAAGCAGAACCATGAACCAGATGGCGAGCCAGGCAATCCAGTAAACCGGGAAAATGTAAATGCCGTACACCGGCCACTCATGCCAGCGGCGAGCGAGAATCACGGCCACCACAGAAATGATCTGCACTAGCATCTTGAACTTGCCCAGTTCGCTGGCTTGAATCGTAAAACCTTCGGAAGCGGCAATGGAGCGCAGCCCGCTTACCAGAAACTCGCGGCCGATGATGACCACGGCCATCCAGGCCGGCACCAGCGCGGGATTGAACTGCACCAGCGTGATGAAAGCGGCGGCGATCAGCAACTTGTCGGCCAGTGGATCGAGCAACATGCCCATGGTAGTGATCTGGCCGCGTCTGCGCGCGAGATAGCCGTCAATGCCGTCGGTGATCGAAGCCAGGATGAAAACGGCCGAAGCCAGGATTTCTCTTTCGCTCTGCTCGCTCGCGAAGCGCGGGCTGCAAAGAATCCATATCAGCAGCGGAATGGCGGCGATGCGGGTGAGCGTGATGTAGTTTGGAAGATTCACGCGATGACTGAGCCAGGGCCGCGGCGGCGGTAATGTGATTATCCTCTACATCAGAGGCCAAGGCAACGGAGGAACGCGATTGAGCCATTGAAGCCATTGAATCATTGAATCAATGCCTCAATGACTCAATCGCGTTTTATTTCTGAGCTTCTTTGTAGCCGGCAGCCTTCGCTTCGGATTCGGTCATGAACTTTCCCGCCTTGGTCTTGCCATACCAGCGGCCGCTCTTGTGATAGACGCCGCTCTCGGTGTTGACCCAGACCTTGCCGCTGGCTTTCGCCGCGGCGATCTCCGGACTGGAAGCCTTGCCAGCCGCTGCCTTGGTCGTCGTCTTGGGCGCAGCCATGTTGCCGGAAGAAGCCGGTGCGGCTGGAGCAGCCGGAGCTGCGCTGGGACTAGCCGGAGCTGCGGGTTTTGCTGCGGCGGAGCTGGTGCCGCTCGCGCTCGCCTGCGCCTTCGTCAAAGCAGGCGAAATGGCGACCGTGAGCATCAGACAGAAAGCGAGCATCCACAGAGTAAGTTTGCTTTGGGAGTGATTCATATTTCCTCACGAGATTAAGAGGCATCAAGCCCCGTTTCTTTACGAATCAATACTTTGAACGTACCTGCGAAATCACAGGCGATGCTGAAATGCCCCAGCATGATTACACCGTGAGGGACCAAGGGTCAACCAGAAGTACGAGGGCCTCCTGCTGGAAGCCCCGAGAATATGGCTAGGCATAGATTCCGCGCTGGCGGATGGTGTACGCCACGCGGTCGATCGCCAGCATATAGGCGGCGATCCGGTTGTTCACGCCATGAGTTTCAGAGTACCGGACAACATCATCGAACGCCGTAACCATGATGTCCTCCAGATGCTCGTTGACCACCGATTCCTTCCAGAAGTAGCCCTGGCGATCCTGCACCCACTCGAAGTAAGAAGTAGTGACGCCGCCGGCGTTAGCCAGGATGTCGGGAATGACGAAAACTTTTTTCTCGGAGAGGATATCGTCGGCAGCCGCCGTAGTGGGACCATTCGCGCCTTCGGCCAGGATTTTGCATTTCACGCGGTCTGCATTTTGGCTCGTGATCTGGTTTTCGGTCGCCGCAGGGATCAGGATGTCGCAATCGACGAGCAAAAGCTCGTCCGGATCGTACTTCTCGGCGCCCGTGAAGCCGTGAATGGTGCCATTGCGCTGGCGGAATTCCCACAGCGCTTCCACGTCGATGCCGTCCTTTTTGTACAGGCCGCCGCCAACCTCGCCGACGCCGATGACTTTGTATCCGGCTTCCGCCATGAGGCGGGCCGCGTTCGAACCGACGTTGCCGAAGCCCTGCACGATGACGCGGGTACTATCGCGATTCAGGCGCAGTTTCTTGATCGCCTGTTCGCAGACCATGAGAACGCCGCGCCCAGTAGCCTCGCGGCGCCCGCGCGATCCTCCGATGTTGACGGGCTTTCCGGTTACGACCGCGGTGCAGGTCTGCCGCATGTGCATGGAGTAGGTATCCATGATCCAGGCCATGGTCTGCTCGTTGGTGTTCACGTCGGGGGCGGCGACGTCCTTCTCGGGACCGATGAACTCGAACAGCTCGGCGGTGTAGCGGCGGGTCATGCGCTCCAGTTCGCCCTGCGACATTTTGTGCGGATCGCAGATGATGCCGCCCTTGGCGCCGCCGAAGGGAATGTTCACCACCGCGCACTTCCACGTCATCCAACTCGCCAGCGCGCGGACTTCGTCGAGGTTCACGTCGGGCCCGTAGCGCAGTCCGCCCTTGGCCGGGCCGCGCGCAATGGAGTGCTGCACCCGGTATCCCGTGAAGACTTCCAGGTGCCCGTCATCCATCATCACCGGAATATGAACAATAATTTCACGGCTCGGACTACGCAGAACCCTCCACAGTCCTTCATCGAGATTCAGCTTTTGCGCGGCCAGGTCGAAGCGGGCGGCTTGCGCCTGCCAGGGATTAGTTTCCTGTTCGAGGTCCACGGTCGTCATAAAAGTCTCCGCATGATTGCGATTGTGATTGTGACTGCGATTGCGATTGCCTCCCCAAGTCGTCAGGCAAGCTTCGCAAAGTATATTGCCGCCCCGCAGGCTAGGCAAGCGAAGGAGAGCGCCAAAAGTGAATCCTGTATTTACAACGTGCGCACGGCAATGTATAGTCGTTGTGTATACACGGGAGGGTCTGATGCCGGCGACAGGAACAAAAACTAGGAGAACCCGCGATGAAAACATCAACCTGCGCGCCAGTCAGCGCCAGAAAGCGCTGATCGACCGGGCGGCGGATGCGCTGGGCCGGAACCGGTCGGATTTCATGCTCGAAACCGCGTGCCGGGAAGCGGAAGCCGTCTTGCTCGACCGCCGGTATTTCGCCTTGTCGAGCGAGGAATTCAAGCGCTTCACGTCCATGCTGGACAAGCCTCCGGCGAGCAACGCGAGGCTGCGGCGGCTGCTGAAGACGAAAGCGCCCTGGGCGCAATAAGAATGACCCGGAGCGACCAACCGCTACGCGCGCCCGAGAAACTGCGCGCGGATCACGATCTCTCGGAATTCGAGTGCGGAGAGCCGTCGCTGGACGACTGGCTGCGGCGCCGGGCGCTGCAGAATGAGGAAAGCGGCGCTTCGCGTACGTACGTGGTCTGCGCCGGGCAGCAGGTGGTCGGCTATTATGCCCTCGCGCTTGGCACCGTAGCGCATGCGGAAGCGCCGGGCCGTGTCAGACGCAACATGCCCGATCCGGTGCCGGTCATGATCGTCGGCCGGCTGGCTGTCCACAGAGATTTTCAGGGGGAAAAGATCGGGCCCGGCCTGCTGCGCGATGCCGTATTGCGTACATTGCAGGCCGCGGAGATTGCCGGCGTACGCGCGATCCTGGTGCACGCGATTTCAGAGCGAGCGCGAAAGTTTTATGAAGATTGCGGATTCATTGCCTCCCCGATGGATCCGATGACGCTGATGATCACGGTGGCGGAAGCGGTGAAGGCGTTCGTTGGCAAGGATGCCAGGTAACTCCACTGCTCCCAAGATCAGCCGAGTAGTAATCTAGTCGCTGAGAACTGAGAACTGCTTCGTGCGATGCTAGACACGATGCTAAACAAATGATCCGTCCTGACTACAAAGAGTTCGCCCGCTTGTCACGCGGCGCCACACTGGTTCCAGTGGCGAAGTCGATCTCTGCCGACCTGCTGACGCCGGTTTCCGCCTTTCTCGCCGTGGCGGACGGAGAGCCGGATGCCTTCCTGCTGGAGTCGGTCGAAGGTGGCGAAAAGATTGGACGGTACACGTTTCTCGGCGTGCGGCCGTTTCTGCGGCTGGAGTCGCGCGGCGCCGAGATCAAGATAGAACGTGGCCGCATTAAGAAAGTCGAGCGGCGCACGGGAAATGTTTTCGACGTCATCAAGGAACTCTTGCAGCAACATCGTCCAGCGGCGATGGAAGGTTTGCCGCCGTTCACCGCCGGCGCGGTCGGTTATTGCGCGTATGACATTGTGCGCCAACTGGAGAACATCGGAGAGCGCGCTTCCGACGACCTCGACGTCCCCGACTGTGTGCTGATGTTTTTCGACCGCGTCCTCGCCTTCGATCACCTGCGGCACCAGATCCACATAGTGGCGTCGGCGGACGTAACGCGGGAAACGCCCAAAGTTGCCTACGAGCGCGCCGTGAAGGACATCGCGCACATCGAGAAAAAACTCGCCGCAGGATGGAAGCCGGCGTACTGGCGCAAAGCTGCCACGAAGTCAAGACTGGCGAAGTTAAAGCCGAAGCTGCGGGCGTGCACTCCAAAGCACAAGTTTCTGGAAAGCGTCAGGCGTGCCAAGGAATACATCGCCGCCGGGGACATCTTCCAGGTCGTGCTTTCGCAGCGCTGGGATTTCGAGCCGGGAGTCGCTCCGCTCGATCTGTACCGCGCGCTGCGCACGGTGAATCCGTCGCCGTATATGTATTTCTTGCGATTCGGAGGTGGACAAAAGAAGGCAGGGAAAAATTCTGGAGCGATGCACGTGCTGGGCTCGTCTCCCGAAATGCTGGTGCGTGCCGCGGGAGGAGGACGAAAGCTCGAATACCGTCCGATTGCCGGGACGCATCCGCGTGGACGCGACGAAGCGGAAGACGCGGCGCTGGAAAAGAAAATGCTCGCGGACGAGAAAGAACGCGCTGAGCACGTGATGCTGGTCGATCTAGGCCGCAACGACCTCGGCCGCGTCAGCGAGTATGGCTCGGTAAAAGTTCGCGATCTGATGTATGTGGAGCGCTACTCGCACGTGATGCACCTGGTTTCCGCGCTCGAAGGGAGGCTGCGTCCTGAACTGAATGCCATGGACGCGTTCGCCGCGTGCTTTCCCGCGGGAACACTGAGCGGCGCGCCGAAAGTTCGCGCCATGCAGATCATCGAAGAACTAGAACCGATGCGCCGCGGAGTGTATGGCGGGTCCGTGCTCTACGCCGATTTCGCGGGGAATCTGGATTCGTGCATTGCGATTCGGACTCTGCTCATGAAGGGCAAGAAGGCGTACTTGCAAGCGGGCGCGGGAATCGTGGCCGATTCCGATCCGCAGCGTGAGTTTGAAGAGACGGAGAACAAGGCGCGGGCAGTGCTGCGGGCGGTAGAGATGGCTAGGGGCAGTGGATAGTGGTCATTGGCCAGTAGTCAGTAGTCAGTGGATAGTGAAGGCTCGGGGTTGTGAATGCCTTACCGTGCGCGCTATCCACCTTTGAGAAAGTTTTTCACGAGCTTTTTCCCCTCCCCGGTCAGCACGCTCTCGGGATGAAACTGCACTCCCTCAACCGGGAAATTCTTATGTCGCAGGCCCATGATGACTCGGGTTCCGTCTTTGTCCAAAGTCCATGCGCTGACTTCGAGATCGCTCGGCAGGCCGTCCTCGGCGACGATCAGCGAGTGATAACGCGTCGCGGTCATCGGCGAAGACAGGCCGCGAAAGATGGTCTTGCCATCGTGCTCAACCTGACTGGTTTTGCCGTGCATCAGGTTCTTCGCGCGAACTACCTGGCCGCCGAAGGCCGCGCCAATCGCCTGGTGTCCGAGGCAGACGCCTAGCAACGGCACCTTGCCCGCAAAATGACGGATCAGCTCGATGCTGATGCCGGCTTCCTGCGGAGTGCACGGTCCGGGAGAAACGACGATGCGCTCGGGATGCATCGCCTCGATCTCGCTGACCGTCACTTCGTCGTTGCGGCGAACCTCGACCTGGGCGCCCAGTTCGCCGAGATACTGGACGAGGTTGTAAGTGAACGAATCGTAGTTATCGAGGACGAAGACCACGGGTCCATTGTAGCTGTTGAAGGCCAGGTTTCAGAGTTTCAAGGTTTCAAGGAGCCAGCAAAAGCTGTGCGCTTCGAATCGTGACGAATCTTTGAAACTCTGAAACCTTGAAACTGTGAAACCCTAATCTTTGAAACCTTGCTTGACAGGCTTGCCGCTAATTGCCATGCTTACAAGCGATTTTCGACGAATCCTTGAAACCTTGAAACTTTGAAACCTTGCTCTTGAGGAGGTTCGATGGCCGAGACGCAGCAGGACCAGGACCATGACAATGATAAGCGGGCCACGCGGCGGTTCGCGCTTCGTCTGCCAGTAAGCGTCCGTTACGGCGAAAATGAGCCGGAGCAGGCGGCGCAGACCCGCGACGTCAGCGCGCGCGGAATCTGCTTCTATGTCGATTCCGCCATCCAGGCCGGCTCCGCGATTGATTTCACGCTGACCCTGCCGCCCGAGATCACGCTAACGGAAAGCATCCGGGTGCGTTGCAAGGGCCGCGTGGTGCGGGTCGAAGGGGGCGGTCCCGCCAGCAAGATGGCGGTGGCAGCCGTCATTGATGAGTATGAATTCCTGGCCGACTCGTAATGCCTCGCGCGCTTTTTTCATGCGCTGCTTTCAGGCGTCTTTTCCCAGGCGCTTTTTTTCACGAACCCCCGAGTGGTATGGTTGCTGTAACACTCGAGCGCTTTTGTGAAAGACTTCCCGCCGAATCTTGCGTTCCGGCAACTGCTGTCTCGCTGCAGTTTGCGGGCGGATTTGTGCGCGGTGATTGCGGTGGGAATGCTCGTGCTCGGAGCGCCGTGGCTTCATTCCCAGACACCGGTTAAGACTGGGGTTAAGCCTGGCTCCAAGTCGGCCGCTTCTTCTGCCGTGAGCAAGAGTGCTGCGATCAAGAGCATCCGGATTGTGCAGGAAAAAGATGGCCCGGCAGTTGAAATTCTTTCGACGAAGCCGTTGGTTCCTTCGATCCAGGCGATCAGCGACCCTGATCGGCTGGTGATCGATCTGCCGAATGCGCGCCTGGAGACGCAGCAGAAGCGGATCAGCGTACAAGCCGATCAGATCAGCTCGATACGCGCCGACCAGTTTCAACAGAATCCGCCGGTAGCGCGCCTGGTCGTGGATCTGCTCGCGCCGCGCGCCTACACCTGGTATGCTGCAGGAAATCGCCTCGTCGTGCGTCTCGGGAAAAATCCCAACCAGGCAAGCAGTTCGCCGTTTCAGCCACCTACGGTTCCCAGCCTGACGCCCGCGCCGCAACCGGTAGTGGCGGCGGTGCGCGCGGCCGGCCCGCTGGCGCTGGCTGGAAATGACGGAGGCGCGGGTTCTTCGATTACGGCCGGGCCCAATACCGCCGTTCTCCGCCTGTCGAGTGGCGGCGAAGTGCATGTTTGTCCGGGAACGACCGTGTCGGTGACTCCGTCGCAGAACCGGCATAACCTGATGCTCAGCATGAACACGGGCGCACTGGAAGCGCACTTCGCTCTCGACGCTTCTTCGGATTCCGTGATGACGCCAGACTTCCGCATCCTTCTGGTGGGGCCAGGGGAATTTCACTATGCCATCAGTGCGGACAATCAGGGCAATACCTGCGTGCGCGCGCTGCCCGGCAACACGGCGTCGGCGATGGTTACCGAGTTGCTCGGCGACCGCACTTACCAAGTCAAGGCAACCGACCAGCTCGTGTTTCGTTCCGGGCAACTCGATCGTATGGATATGGCGGTGCCGCTGGAGTGCGGATGTCCGCCACCGCAGGACGCTCCGCTGCGGGCAACAAACAATCTGCCCATGCAGAGCCGAGTCCAGAGCGAAGCACAGAGCAAAGCACTGCCGCCCGTGAACGCGAGCCCAGCGCCGGTTGCCGAGACGGTTCACGCGGAAAGCGCGCCCTCGACAGGGGTACCGGCAGCGGCCTCCCCACTTGACGCCTCCGTCGCGCCGAACGAACTTCACGTGCAGGTAGAGGCGCCGTTCGTGTTCCGCGGGGCAGGTCCTCCGCCTGCTCCGGTGGAGGATGTGCGCGCTTTGCCCCTGGATTCGCGTCCACGGGCCGCTCCGGCTTTGGCCGCTCCGCTTCCTCCACCCTCCGATGGAAAGTCAAAGCCGGCTGGCACTGAAACGGCATCGGCGAATCACGCGCCGACGCGCGGGTTCTTCAGAAAACTCGGCGGATTTTTTGCCGCGATTTTCCGCTGACACTTGCCCAAGTGTGTTGCGTCGCCGGGCAAAGTTTTCTGTCGCGCTTGCATCTATATCTTTAAATCTTTCTCGCGCCGCACGTTTCAGATCGCATGCTCAAACCGCACACAAGGAGAAAAACAATGCGAAGACTGTGGACTCTTGTCTTGTTACTGACGACGCTGGCCAGCGCCGCCTGGGCGCAGATTCCGACGAAGGGAAACGCGTTCTTCGGTTATTCCTATGACCGCACTTCTGTCGTCTCAAACGACACCACCAATCTGAATGGGTGGGACGCATCGCTGGAAGGGAAGTTCCTGCCGTGGATTGGCCTGGTGGCCGATGTCGACGGGCATTATGGCAACCACAATTTCAGCGGCACCAGCGCCGACGTCAGCGCACATAATTTTCTGTTCGGCCCCAGAGTGTCGGTGCAGTATCACCGTTTCCGTCCGTTCGCGGAGTTAATGGCTGGCGCAGGGCATATCAGCCGTAGCAACGGAATTTCGGACTCGAATACTTCGTTCGTCAATGCGGTCGGCGGAGGGCTGGATTATCGAATCTTCGGCCCGGTAACGCTCCGCGGACAGCTCGACTGGATCAACACTCGTTTCTACGGTGAGGGCCAGAATGGCGTGCGGTTTTCGACGGGAGTCGCGATTCACTTCTAGGAGTTTGGATCACAACTCTTGCGGCAACTAATTAGACAGCAGCCTGAGATTGAGTTGGAACCAAGGTGTGCTGCGCGCATTGTTCCAGGATGATGGGCACTTCAAACAGCGCTCGATTGGAGTACTCGTTGGCCTTCAGACGGAATTCATTGAAAGTTGCGCTCTCGAGTAAGCGCTGAACGGCGGGCGCAATTCTTTTGAAGCTCGGCACGACGATGCCGTAGCCTTTCTCAGTCACCCATTCCGCGTTGTAGCGCTCTTGCGGCAGTGTTCTGGAATTGCATTCAACGATGACGGGCAAGTGGAATTGCAGTGCCTCGCTGATCGAGCCAGGGCCTGGTTTCCCAATAAAGAAGTCGGCCAAGGCCATGTAGTACTCGACATTCTGAGCAAATCCGACGACTAGGATTGGCTTTTTGGTCGGCAGATTCTTGAGCTCAGCGGCGAGCTTCTGGTTGTGCCCGCAAATCAGAATCAACTGGACGCCGCTGCCAGCTTCGTTGACTTTCCTGGTGATGTCGACCATCACCCGGGAACCATAGCCTCCGAACAGGACAATGCCAGTTCGGCAATCAGGTTCCAGGCCGAGCCGCTTCCTTTCAGCGACGCGATCGACGGTGGTCTTTTCGTAGAACCTTGGCTTCAGGATCATTCCAGATGTCTGGAAGATATGGTCGGCGGGGTGGCCCATGGTTAAGGCTTGTTGTCGGGCGCGTTCCGTACCGACGATGATGTATTCCGACTTCGGCTCGATCCAGAAGTGTGGCGGGTAATCTGCCAAATCCGTTATGAGAGTGACAAAAGGCGTTCGTGTGCCATCGGTGCGAAGGCTGTCGACGATCGCGCGATTGAAGTGCGGGATTACGGAGAGCACCAAGTCCGCCGGATGTTGCGCCCAGTAAGCGCGGAGTGCTTTCACGATTGGAGAATGGTAGAGACGGATAGTCCCTTTCAGCAGGACCAGGAGTTGGGGCGTGAAGCGCGTCCAGCCTCGGCGGAGAATCAGGTTGTAGGTGTCCTGAATGCGCAGGCCCGTGGCGCGACGAACCACGTCGAGGGGATCGAGCAATTCTTGAATGTCGAGAAGAGTGACGTCGCAAGGATGTTCTTGCCTGGAGAGCGTGTCTTTGAGAGCGTCCGCTGCACTGCGATGTCCTCCGCCGGCGTGGTGGAAAACGATGGTCAGTTTGCGCAAGAGTCACCTGGTCTTTGTAAATGGGTCTTTCGTAAGACCGTGCCGTCGGTACAGTTGGAGTCAGCGGCCAACACCCTCGTACTCGCCATCTTCGAGTAGTCCTGCCTCGCCAGCGAATGCGGCAGGTTCGGAATCAGTTCGCTCTTCGGTGGGATGGAGTTCGTCAGCTCGCTCAACATATTCATGGATCTGGACTCCCTCTTCACCAACGGTGATATAGGTAGGATGCTCGTCAATCCAGCTTCCGCAATTGAAATAATCGATTCCGTGCTCGTGCTTGTGCATGGCGGCATGAGTGTGGCCGCAGAAAATGCGCGTTGTCTGATGGTGACGGGCATGGGCCAGGGCGCCCTCGGCGACCTTTGGCGACAAGCGCAGCCAGCGCGTGTTGAGCCGGTCGAGGAAACGGGTCAGGGTCTTGTTTTTCGAATCCCACTTCTGCAGTTGCAGGTAGAGCAGCGTCCCGATCAGATAGCTGACGCGGACATTGCTCACCACGAAGCCGTCGAACTGGTGACCATGCACGGCGATGTGGCGCAGGCCCTGATATTCCCATTGATATTCCTGGTACACGCGGATCCCCACCAAATGGGACATAATTTCGGCCAGGCCGTGGTCGTGATTGCCTTCGACCCAGACCACTTCGACGTTACGCTTGGGATTGGAGAGCTTGCGAATGAAGCCGAGAAATTTCCAATGCTCTTTTTCCAGGCGTCCGAAATTGAGGTCGGCAAAAATATCGCCCAGCAGAATGAGGCGGCGATATTGATTTTCTCGGAGAACGCGCAACGCCTCGCGGGCGCGGCTCATGTCCGCGCCGAGGTGCAGATCCGAAAGGATCAGCGTGTCATAAACCTGCGGCGCCACGGCTTCCATTGTCGCCGAGGAGTGTTACGAGGTGATGAATTTGGAAACGACTGAAGGGCCAGAGGTAATCTGTCAGTAACCTGCCTGCAACCTGCCTGTAAAACCGGCTGACGGCGCAGATGGCTTGCCCCGCGCCGTTTTCGGCTCAGTTCGCTGTCGCAGTGCGCTCAGTGCGCCGGGGGAACGTATTCGGCTGGACGCGCGGATCCCTCACCGAAGAAAAACTGCTCCATCTGCTTCACGATGACTTCCTGATCCTGCTTGCGCGCCGGGTTCAGGCGATATTCGTTCAGCAACATTTTGCAGTGTTCCATCCACTGGCCCCACGCCTGTTGCGAGATCTGCTCGTAGATCTTTTTCCCCAAGTCGCTGTCGAACGGAGGCTCGGGGAGCCCAGGCAATTCCTGTTTCAATTTTGCGCAGAAGACTTTGTGATCTGACATAAATTTCTTCTGAAATTATCGCACAGGCAGCACGGCTTCACTGGCTTCTGACGGGAAGGTTCTGCCGTAATGGCGAAATTTGGGTGAGTTCGCTCGAACAGGCCAAGCACGTACTTCACCAAAATCGCTCGGTGAAGTGAAATTTCTATTGACAAATTACATACAAATGGCAATATCTTGTGGTAGGACAGCTGCTCATACAACAACTTGAGTAGCCCGGGCATCAAGGTGCCCTGCGAGAACCTTGGGAGAACAAATCGTTCAAACGGAGGAAACACTTCATGGCAACCAAGAAGAAAGCCGCCAAGAAAAAGAAACACTAAGCGAACCGATGCTCGTTCAGAAATTCCTCAAAGCCTCTCAGGAGAAGCACCTCTTGAGAGGCTTTTCCATTTGCGGCTGCGGCAGAGCGTTGCCGAACGCCGGGCTGGCCAGAAACGTCCGTTCCGCAACTTGACGTCCGCGCCTCAACGAAGTGCGTAGCGCCAAAACGCCCTTGCGGCGGCCATCCGTACTTTTGGGGGTTGTCCAGCAGCGCGGCTCGTGCTAGAAACGCGTATACAGGAGTACGGAAGCGGCCTCCATGAGCCTCCGCAAGAAAGCGTCGAAGAAAGCGACCCGCAACGCCGAAATCATTATTCCGGACAAGCTCTACTTCCGCATCGGCGAAGTCGCCAGCCTGTGCCGTCTGCCTGCCTACGTACTTCGGTTCTGGGAAACCGAATTTCCGCAGCTCAAGCCAGTAAAAAGCAGCACCGGACAGCGCATGTACCGCAAGCGCGATGTAGAGTCTGTAGTGCGGATCAAGAAACTGCTTTATGACGACGGCTTCACGATCGCCGGGGCGCGGCTGCAGTTGCGCGAGGAAACCAAGTCTGATCGGAGCCAGACCCCCCTTCCGTTTCCGATGAATCCTTCCGTGAGTGTGGCGCACTTACGGAATGAACTGCAGCAGATCCTGCACATTCTTTCCGCACGCCACTAGCTCGCTGCGCACCAGCAGGCGGCGGAAAACCCGGGGCCCTGGACACTTTCCTGTCGAAACCATCAGACTCCCAGGGTGAAGCAGCTTACTTCGAGCTAGTCAGAGGTGAATCGAGCACCCCAAGTACACGTCCGACCTTCCATGACCCGTCCGACTGCCGATTGAGTGCGACGATCGTGGTGGAATGAACGTGCGTGGATTCGCCTCCGCATTTTGGCGCGAGCCTGCTTTCGACTTCGGCATTTCAAAAGCCCATCTACCACGAACGACAACTTCGGCCGAGGAGACATTCTGCTCAATCGAGAATGATTCGAAGCCCTTGAGAAAATCAGCCTTCAGATCTTCTCGACCACGTACGCAACGCCCGTTGCCATGCACCACCACAACGTCGTCAGTAACCATGGCGGCAAGCCGTTCAAGGTCACCGGCTCTCACAGCGTCCAGCCAAGCCTGTCGGACAGCGGCAACGGACGACGCGACGGAATTGCTGTCTGGTGCGGGAAAGGTATCCACGCATACCTCCTTTTAACAGGACGGACATACGTAATGTAGCAAACGTGATTACTCATCTTCGATGACAGCCCCAAGAAACGCTGTGGTTCCCACAAGCTAAGCTGATAGGGGAAAGACGAGCAATAGTTGGATGTTTTCAGCATTGCCGAAGCCAGTCGGCAACAAAAACGCGGGCCGTGAAGCCCGCGTCCATTCCATCGCAAATCGATTTTGTCTTATGCCGATTTCCGCAGGGGCTCGGCTTCGACCAGCGGCGCATTGACCAGGTGTTCGCTCAGGAACCAGACCTGCAGTTCGCTGGGGCGAAGCACATCACTCACCACCAGATCGTTGGTGCCGGGGTCGCCGAGTTTGGTTGCAAGCTCCGCGAGTTCACGGCATTCGGTGATGATGACCTCGTGCGCGTCCAGCAGGCGAGACAGTTGCGCGGGAACCTCTTCGCGGCCCTTGGGCGGGCGCGGAATACGCGTCAACTCGGCGACGTCGGCCGCCATGGCGATACTGACTCCTCCCAGAAGTTGGATTCGTTCCGCGATCGTGTCGACGATTTCGTTCTGTTCTCCGTAGTGCTTATCGAACAGAAGATGGAGTTGATAGAACGTGGCTCCGGACACCTGCCAATGGGACTTTTTGTAGAGATCCCGAAGAGTCATGGTGTCGGCTAACAGTTGGTTGAGTTGCTCGGTCATTTCCAGACGGATTGGTTCTTCCAATTGCAACGGCATCGCACTGGTCACCGTGCCAAATGCCTGGAGTTCGCGGGCGGTCTGGTGGTAGCGGGGTTGGGCTGAAGCTTTGTTCACATTGCTGGAGCTTGGTTTCTTATTCATGAAGTTCTCCTGAAACTACGCATTTGGGGGCAACCCAGAAGAGGAGGAAATCGCCAAAACGGAGGTATCTGCTTCCGCTCCTGTTTGCCGGTTCAACCCCTTTGGATGCGAGCCGCCGGAAATGGATACGGGAATTCTACCCTCGCGGGAGTGCCTATTTACGACGGTTGGTGGACAGTCTGCCCTGCACGCTCAGTCGGCAGCGCTGCGCCGGACGCTGTGCACCTCAGTGAGAAAGTCGACTCGAGTTGGGTCTTTGACACCCGCGCTCGCCATTTTAGCTTTGAGTTCGTCGGAAGCGATGAATGCGCGCGCCTTTTCCAGACTCTCCCATTCGAAGAAAAGAGTGACGTCGTTGACGTTTCCAACGCCGCGGAAAATACGGTAACTGCACTCGCCGTTCTTGCGCCGCCAGTCGAAGGCAGAATCGAACGCCGCTTTCCAGGTCGTATAGTCGGCGACTTCGTGGTGGATGAGAACGTTGATCATGATGTCGGGGGCACTCCTTTCGCATTGAAAACGTTGCTCCAAACGCAGGAGAAATGCAAGGGCAGGGATCACACGGAAATGGACTTGCAGGCGAGGGTGGTTTACCTCTCAGCAATTGCAAGTAGGCCGAGCGACTGCCCGTGCCACCGGATACCCGAGGGAAGTAAATGGTCGGGACGGCCGGATTTGAACCGGCGACCCCTTGCACCCCAAGCAAGTGCGCTACCAGGCTGCGCTACGTCCCGATGAGATCCGCTGCCGACGATCACAGCGTGGGGTTGACTTTCAAATTCTACACCAGTCGGCAGCCACGGGCGAGGACCCTTGGTCCTCCATCGATGAGGAACCCCTGAGACAAGCACTAACTCAACTTCTTTTCCAGCCTGTTTCGGGTCGAGCACCCGCAGCGACCCTCTGTCACAAACGGAGCGTGATGGGTATCACCTCGGGGCGGCCGCTTTTCGCGGCAACATGATCGCGTAGAAAAAATCAGCTCGTGGAATCATGCGAGGCTTTTCTTGGCGATCTTAGTATCGGGCGGAGCAGGCTACATCGGCAGTCATGCGGCGCGCGCACTGCGGCGTTCCGGCTATGAGGTCGTGCTTTATGACAATCTCTCTACCGGGTTTCGCCGCCTGGCGCAAGGCTTCGAACTTGTGGAGGGCGATATCGCCGACGAAGCCAAACTCCGGCCCGTGCTCGCGCGCGTGGACGCGGTGATGCACTTTGCCGCCCACGCCTACGTTGGAGAGTCGGTCGAGAATCCGCGCAAGTATTTCCGGAACAACGTCGCCGGGGCGCTCAGCCTGCTGAACTCCGCGCTGGACGCCGGTATCCGCCGCTTCGTGTTTTCCTCCAGTTGTGCCGTGTACGGCGTCCCCGGGCAAATTCCAATCACCGAGCAAACGCCGCGCGAGCCGGTCAATCCCTATGGAGCGTCGAAGCTTTTTTTCGAAAACGCCCTCGAAGCATACAGCCGCGCTTACGGACTACGCTCGGTGAGTCTCCGCTATTTCAACGCAGCGGGAGCCGCAGACGGTGAAGACGACAACGGCGAGATTGGCGAGCTCCACGACCCGGAAACTCACCTGATTCCACTGGCGCTTGCCGCCTCCACCGCGAACGGACCCGAGTTGCAAATCTACGGGTCCGACTACCCGACTCCGGATGGCACCTGCGTTCGCGACTACATTCATGTCAACGATCTCGCCGATGCGCACGTCCGAGCGTTGCAACACCTCGAAAGATGCGCTGACGAAAAAGGCGGCGACTCGCTGGCCATCAATCTGGGGACAGGCCGGGGACATTCCGTTCGCGAAGTCATCCAGGCAGCGGAAAACGCCACCGGACGGCCGGTTCGGCGAACGATCGGACCGCGGCGGCCGGGCGATCCTCCGGTTCTGGTGGCCGATCCGTCAAAGGCTCAAAGCGTGCTGGGATGGACCGCCAAACGCAATCTCTCCGACATCGTCTCGAGTGCGTGGACGTGGATGGAGAAATTTGTAATTGGTAATTTGTAATTGGAGACACAAACCAAGAACTTCAAACGCGCGGGCTTCTCAAATTACCAATTACAAATTACCAATTACAAATCCTGTCCCATGGCCTTCCGCAACCGCTCCCAAGTCACGTCCAGCGCTTCGGGCAGCACCCTGGTTTCGCCGATGACACTGACGAAATTGGCGTCCGCGACCCAGCGTGGCAGAATGTGCATGTGGATGTGTCCGGCCACGCCGGCACCCGCGGCTTTTCCGATATTCATGCCGAGATTGATACCGTCGGGTCGATAGAGAGAGCGCAGAACCGCCGCCATCCGCTGAGTCAGAACTATCATCTCGTGGGCGGCATCGTCGGGGAGCTTGTGCAGCTCTTCCAGGTGCGCGTAGGGCACGACCATGACATGCCCATTCGTGTACGGATAGGTATTGAGAATGACGTAGCAATGCTCCGCGCGGTGGACGATGCGGGCCTGCTGGTCGGTTTCTTTGGGAGCATTGCAGAAGATGCAGCCCGACTTCTGGTCGGCGCCAGTGACATATGCGTAACGCCACGGGGTCCAGAGATAATCCATGGGGGGAGGGTAGCAGAAGCGGCCAGCGTGGAGCCAATGGCTGTTTTCCGGGTAGTGGGCTAATTCTGTGTTTCCGAGCAAATAAGCTGCGAGCTACGGGCTACGAGCTGCGGGCAACGGTTTGCTTGAAGCTCGCGGCTCGAGGCCTGTAGCTCAGCGCCAGTGTGACGAGTCTGTAAATTCTTGGGCCGCCCGCCCGAATCGGCGCGTTTCGCGTTTGACACTGTTCCAAAGCGGTTGTTATAGTCGAGGAGTCCCTATTGGACGCGGTTTCGAACCAGCTGGAATTGTCCCAGGTCGTCCGCCAGGTCGGCCTCAACGCAACCTAAAGACCACGCCAGCAGTCCGCTACACCACGTCCCACATGAGTCGCGCACGAACGCGTCGACACAGAGGCTATGAACTTGATCGACGACAGCACCGCCCGCAATCTTGAATCCAGTCTTGAAACCATGACACCTGCACACGACACCCACACCGGCGGCCCGGCCGTAATAGACGCTCCCGAGCACGCACAACCCTCCCCTGCGGAAACACAGGCTTCCGCCCCTGACGTTCATCAAAATGACGTTCCTGAAAATTCCGCCCCCGAGAATGCCGCGGTTGGCAGTGACGATTTCGCCGCCGCGCTCCAGAACTTCGAGACCGAAACCGAGGAATCGGTTGGCGACGACCACGTAATCAAAGGCACCGTGGTGAAGCTGACCGCGACCCACGTCGTCGTCGATATTGGGGCGAAATCCGAAGGCATGGCGCCGATTGCCGAAATTCTCGATCACGAGGGCAAGCCCAAGTTCCAGCCCGGCGATGAGATAGACGTAATGCGGGACAAGGGTGAAACCGAAGAGGGCTATGTTAACCTCTCGCACCTGAAGGCGCAGCGTCTGCGGTCGTGGGACGAGATTGAGCGCGCTTACACCGAAAAGAAACCGATCAAGGGCGTAGTCGTGGAGCGCATCAAGGGCGGCCTGACTCTCGACATTCATGGCGCGCACGCCTTCCTGCCGGGCTCGCAAGTGGACCTGCGTCCGATCCGCAATCTGGATGGGATGAAGGGCCAGACGATGGAAGTCGCCATCATCAAGCTCAACAAAAAGCGCGGCAACATCGTGGTCTCGCGGAAACAGCTTCTGGAAGAAGAGCAGTCGGAGAAGCGCGGCAAAACACTGGAGCACCTGGAAGAAGGCAGCGTCCTCACCGGGATCGTCAAGAACCTGACCGAGTATGGGGCGTTTGTCGATATGGGCGGAATCGACGGGCTGCTGCACATAACCGACATGTCGTGGGGACGCCTGACTCACCCGCGCGATCTGGTCAACGTCGGCGACCAGATTCAGGTGAAGGTCTTGAAGTACGACAAAGACAAGCAGCGCGTCTCGCTCGGCTTCAAACAGCTCACGCCCGATCCGTGGCTGGATGCAGAGCACCGCTACCCGGTGGGCGCGCACGTCCACGGGCGCGTGATCAGCGTCACCGATTACGGCGCCTTTGTAGAACTCGAACAGGGCATTGAAGGCCTCGTCCACGTGAGCGAAATGACGTGGTCGAAACGGATGAAGCATCCGTCGAAGCTGGTCAACGTAAACGACGAGGTGGACTGCGTGGTCCTGAGCGTGAACCCGACCGAGCGCCGGATTTCACTCGGCATGAGGCAACTCGCCTCCAACCCCTGGGATACGCTGCACGACAAATATCCGGTGGGAGCAACGGTCGAGGGCCGGGTGCGCAATCTTACCGAGTTTGGCGCCTTCATTGAAATCGAAGACGGAATCGACGGCCTGGTGCATGTCAGCAACCTAAGCTGGACCACGCGTGTGAAGCATCCGTCCGAGGTGTTGAAGAAGGGCGACAAGGTCAAGGCCGTCATCTTGGCCATTGAACCGGACAAGCGGCGTCTTTCGCTCGGCGTGAAGCAGATGCAGCCCGACGTTTGGGATTCGTTCTTCGTGCAGCATCGCGTCGGCGACATCGTGCATGGCAAGATCCTGCGCGTGGCGAACTTCGGCGCATTTGTCGAGATTGCCCAAGGCATCGAAGGCCTGTGTCACAACTCCGAGGCCGTCGACGCGAACGGACAGCCGATGCATCTCGAACCCGGCAGCGAGTTCGAGTTCAAGATCATCAAGATGAATCAGGAAGAGAAAAAAGTCGGACTGAGCATCCGGGCGGTCGGCGAAGAAGCGTCGCGTCAGGAAGTCGAATCCTACAAGCACCCGGCCTCGTCCTCCTCAACCAGCACCACCATCGGCGACTTGATCTCGTGGAAACGGGCCGGCGGAGACAGCAACTAGCTTCCGAGCACGCACATCAGGGAATTTAAGGCCACCACCAGCGGTGGCCTTTTTCTTGCCCTCGTAGCCGATGGTGGTGTTGTGCGCTCGATTCTCTGAGCGGCTAGGCAGTGCTTTGTCCCCGGGCGAGTGAGAGTTTCACTTCCACCTGTTGCCGCTCCTGCTCGTTCACCCGGAACATCTGCTGCGGCTGCAGTTTCATCAGCCGCGCCAGGAAGACTTCGGGGATCTGTGCGATACGCGTATTGTAGGTGTTGACGTCGTCGTTGAAAAACTCGCGGCGGTCGGCAATTCGCTCCTCCAGATCGGAGATGCGATTCTGCAGCGCCAGAAAATTCTGGTCGGCCTTGAGCTGCGGATATCGCTCCGCCACCACAAAAAAAGATTGCAGAGCACTCGTCAGCAGCAGGTCTGCCTGAGCTTTCTGCGGAATGCTGGCCGCGTTCATCGAAGCCGCGCGAGCCTGCGTCACCGCCTCCAGCGTTTGCCGCTCGTGGTCCATGTAGCCCTTGACGCAGGCCACCAGGTTGGGAATCTCGTCGTGGCGCTGCTTGAGCAGAACGTCGATATTGGCCCAGGCACGGCCGATTTCGTTCCGCAGACGCACCAGTCCGTTGTACACGATGACCGCGTAGATCGCGGCACCCGTAACCAGCAGAACGACCGCGGCGCTAAGAACCGGCATGACCGTTTTTGCCTGAAACAGCCTCGAATGTAGCGGAAGGGTCGGTCACAGACAAGTTACGCCCGGGTGGATGCGGCGGCCCGATGCAACCCGTCAGTAACACGGTGGAGTGAACCGGGCAACGCGTCGCCAGGCGGAAGCGAAAGGGCTTACTTGGTGGTGATTTTCAAACTGATGTAGACCTGCGAACGATCGTCGAATTGGCTGACCGTTTTGGTGCCGCTCTTGCGGTTGTTGTACTGCGCATACACTTCGTAATCGATGCTGGGCTGAAGCGCCGGAAAACGGTAGGCTCCGTCTGGACCAACGATATAGGTTTTCACGGAGCGGGTGTGAGTGTTGGTCAGGTACACGACCGCGTTCGGCAAAGGGTTTTCACCGCTGTCCAGCACCTTGCCAGTGAGCAGGCGGGTCTTGTCTTCCTTCGAAGAGCGGCCAAACTGCGGCGCTGGAGCCGCCAGGACCAATGTCGAGAAGACCGTCGCCGACAACATAACCAGCAGCGAAACCGCGATGATCGCCTTCTTCATGAATTTCTCATTGCCGCCGATTCCCAACCACAGCGGCCATTACCAGTCTAAATGAAGACCGATGTCAGAACGCTCGTCATCGTCGATATGCACGGTTACTTCGGAGCCAGGCTTCAACTGTCTTCCCGAAGGCAGCTTGTAGCGCTTCACGTCCGCCCAAACGATGTAGTCGGCCTTGCCGACGGGCACTCGCTGGGCGAACTCGCCGGTGTGATTGGAATAGAGCTCCCAGCGGGCTCTTTTCTCGTCGGCCCGCCGGATCTTCACCTTGACCCCGCAGAGCGGGTGCCCGTCGGGGTCCCAAACCGTTCCGAAGATTAGCGCGTACGGCTGCGGCTTCTCGCGGCCGCTACCCCGCGCGCTCACAGGGGCAAGCAGAGACGCCAGGAACAAGACTGACGAAGCCATTGCGACCAAGCGCCGGAACACCCGGAAATGCGTAGAATTCTTCAGGAATCCTCGTCCTCATCCTCTTCTTCGTCGGCTTCTTCTTCGTCCTCGTCTTCTTCGATCTCGTCTTCGCCGACCACTTTCAGTTCAACCGGATTCACTGTAACCACCTCGAAGTCCGTGCCGCACTCCGGGCAGGAGACGACCGCGCCTTCATCGACCTCATCTTCGTCGATGTCGAGATCCGTCTCGCATTCAGGACAGTACACCATGATTTCCTCCACGTTCGGGGTACCCTGTTATATTTAGTTTCTTCGAGAGGAAAAGGTCAAGTGGCTTACCCAGAAAATTCTAAAATTGCCGAGTCTTCCATTTCCGGTTATTTTTCAACAGGTCTTGTGGCAGCCGTGCTGGTTGCCCTGGCGCTGGCGTCTTGCGCTTCTCTGTGCCTGGCGCAGGAAATGGCGCAGGGACGCGCGCCGCGCTTGGCAGCCGACCCACACACCGACTCGCACATCGCCGAAGCGATCCAACAAGTTTCAGCTGACCACATCCGGCAGACGATCGAGAAGCTGGTCAGCTTTCAGAACCGGTCCACGATTTCCGCACAGGACGAGGAATCCATCAAGGCGGGCAAGGGAGTCGGAGCAGCGCGGGAGTGGATCAAAGCGGAGTTTGAGCGCTATTCGAAAGACTGCGGCGGCTGCCTGGAGGTGAAAATTGACACTTTCACCGAGCAGCCCGGAGAACGCATCCCGAAACCGACCGAAATCACCAATGTTTATGCGGTGCTGCGCGGGACCGACCCCCAGCAGGCAAATCGCATCGTGCTGGTAACCGGCCATTACGACTCGCGCAACAGCGATACGTTTAGCGGGACCGACCCTGCGCCGGGAGCGAATGACGACGGCAGCGGGATGGCAGTGAGCCTGGAATGCGCCCGCGTCTTGAGCAAAGCTGTTCTGAACAAAGTTAAACTTCCGGCGACGATCATTTTTCTGGCGGTCGCGGGAGAAGAGCAGGGCCTGAACGGCAGCAAGCACTTCGCCCAAATGGCCAAGCAGCAGGGGTGGAAACTCGAAGCCGTTTTGAACAATGACATTGTGGGAGGCGATCGCAGTCCGCAACAGGATGCGAGCGTGGTGCGCGTGTTTTCCGAAGGTCTGCCGGCTGCGGCGAGCGAGTCTGAAATCCGGCGAATTCGAATGCTCGGCGGAGAGAGCGACTCGATTTCACGCGAGCTTGCCCGCTACATCGCCGACGTCGGGCGCTCGTACGACGCCGGAGTGAAGCCGCTTCTGATCTTCCGGCTGGACCGCTTCCTGCGCGGAGGCGACCACTATTCTTTCAATCAGCAGGGTTTCGCCGCCGTGCGGTTCACCGAATTCCGCGAAGACTACAACCATCAACATCAGAACGTTCGCAGCGAGAATGGCATCGAATACGGAGACCTGCCGAAGTTTGTGGACTTCGACTATGTGGCGCACGTAGCGCGGCTGAACGCGGCGACCCTGGCCTCGCTGGCATCGGCTCCAGCGCCCCCGGCAACCGTAAGAATGCTGACCAAGAACCTCGAAAACGACACGACTTTGACGTGGGAACCGTCGGCCGGCGCGACCGCCTACGAGGTGATCTGGCGCTCGACGAACGCGGCCGATTGGGAGTACGTCCAAACGGTCAGTAGCGGTACGCGTGCAACCCTGAAGGTTTCGAAGGATAATGTGATATTCGGTGTGCGGGCAGTAGATACAGGGGGACATCGCAGTCTGCCGGTTGCACCTGAGCCAGAAAGATAAAGACAGTGAGTCGCGGACAAACCATCTCGTTCAGTTTCCCCCCATTTGCAGGATGGGTGAAGCGCATCATTCTGACTTGCACGGGGATCTACCTGCTTCAGGTGGTGGTGGGCAGGTTCGCCCCGACCGTTGTCCTTCAGATGCGGGAGTGGCTGGCGCTGATCCCGGTTGCCGTGATGCACGGCAAAGTGTGGCAAGTGGTCACGTACTCGTTGCTGCACGCCGGCTTCGGTCACGTGTTCTTCAACATGCTCACGCTCTGGTTTATCGGCGCGTACCTGGAACGCGACTGGGGGCCGCGACGATTCATCGAGTGCTACACGTTCTGCGTCGTGGGCGCCGCTTTGGTAACGATTGCCGTCTCCTATACCCATTTCCTTGGGATGGACCCGAGAACCGGGACGGTGGGCGCGTCAGGCGGAATTTTCGGTTTGTTGATGGCCTTTGGGATTCTTTACGCCAATCAGGAAATGTTTCTGTTTCCTCTGCCCTTCTCGATCAAGGCCAAATACCTGGTCGGCATTTGGGTCGTGGTCGCGATCATTGCGGTGTTTGAGCCATCGCAAGGCGGAATCGCGGTTTTTGCTCATCTCGGGGGATTGCTTTTCGGCTTCCTGTGGGTGAAGTTCCTGCCTTCTCGCGGCCTCAGCTATGCGACGTCCGAGCGCTATTTCGGTGTGCGGAATTCTTACTACCGCTGGAAGCGGCGGCGCGCTGCGAGAAAATTCGAGGTGTATATGAAAGATCACGACCGCAAAGTTACCTTCGACGAGCACGGAAACTACGTGCCCCCCGACGATAACGATAAAACGAATGGCGGATCGAAATCGGGCTGGGTGAACTAGCTGTCAGCCGTCAGCACTCAGCCGTCAGCAAAATCTACCTCAAGCAATCCTCAAAAAACCCCAGGGCTCTTAAGAGGATGTTCCCCGGCAATTCCTTCCGTTCGGTCTTCCCTTTGAAACCCAAGTCGTGACCCGCGCCTTCCACTTTCATTAACTCGGTTTTGGCCGGGATTAGCTGCAAGGCTTTCGTCATCTCTTCAATGCTTCCGAAGGGGTCGCGCGTTCCGTGCACGAACAGGCTCGGAGCGAGCAGACTGGGCAGGTGCTGGAGGCGGAGTTGCTCTGGTTTGCGTGGCGGGTGCAAAGGATAGGAGAGTAACAGCAGTCCCGAGGCCAGCTCTGATTTGACCAGCGCTGGCTCGGCGGTGCAGAGGATCGTCGACTGGCGCCCACCGTATGAGTGGCCACCGAGAAAGATCCGGCCCTTGACATTCTTACGCAAAACCGCAACCGCGTTGCCGAGACCTGCGCGATCGCGTTCCGCATTGCCCGGAAACGGCGGGCCGGTCCGCCGCTCCTGGCGGAAAGGCAGATCGCAGCGCAGAACGAGGTAGCCATGTCCGGCAAAAGTTTCACTGAGCGCCACCAGCAGAGGAGCAGTGCAATCCGAGCCCGCGCCGTGAGTCAGGATCAGCGCGTCGCCGTTTGGCGCAGGTGGAGTGTGTAGCCAACCTCTGACTGCGGGATCGAGCGAGTCATCGGAAAACGAGATTATGGATTCCATCCCAAACTTCAACGAGATCCAGTTTGCGTTCTTTCAACGCAGCGAATCCTCTCTCCAGAAAACGCCGCCATCGTCTCTCACAAGCGAGGCGTCTGGGAGCCGGCCCCTGACTTCACAGTCAGCGAGCTTCGGTGTCTACCGGCGGAGGCGGAACTTTCGTGAGATAGCGAGGAAAGAGCATGGCGTTGAATTCGGCGCCAATCAGTACAACCAGCGAGATGATGTACATCCAGAGCAGCAGCGCAATACCCACACCGAGCGAACCGTAGATCACGCTGTAGTCAACATAGTGCTGCAAATACCATCCAAATAATGCGGTGGAGATCAGCCACATGGCGGTCGCGAGAACAGCGCCCGGCAAAACGCTGTGCCAGGGTTGCGTGCGGGGCACCGCGTTGTGATAGATAAGCTGGATCACGGCGATGCTGGTCAGGATCGCGATGGCCCAGCGTATTGCGCCCCACAACAACAGAATCAGAGGTCCGAACTCATGCCCGATGTGAAACAAAATCCGCGTTTCAATGCGGCTGCCGAATGCAACCAGAATGGTGGCAAAAGTCAGCGGCAGACCCGTCATCAAAACCAGCGAAATCGCAATCGTGCGCTCCTGGACTAACCCCCAGGTCTTGGGAAGCTGATAGGCGCGGCGAAAACCATCCATCCAGGAGATGATGACGCCGGAAGCGCTCCAGACCGTCAACAGCGAAGTGGTAACGAGCAGGCCAACCGGCCGGTCCGTGCTGCCTCTCAGGTAGGAAATTGCGGCTGAGCTACCCGCCGGCAAGATGGTGCCCAGGGCGTAGGAGATCTCGCGAAGGTAGACTTGGCCCCGGCTAAGGGTGGCGACAACCGCGCCGAGCACCAGTAAGGCCGGGAAAAAAGTGAAGATGGACGAATAGGCCGAGGCTTTGGCGGTCCCGAAAGCATCGTGCTCGAAGGCGCGCCAGATCGACAAACGGAACAACCGCCAGAAGCGCCCCAGGGCCGGGGCCAACACCAGTCCACCAGGAACCGGCTCCGGCGTGGGGTTGCGATCCTGAGGTTGCCCGGTCAGGCGCTGTGGTTCCAGTGCTAAAGCCATTGGTTTCAAAAAAACGTCGTTTCCGAAAATGAGGGGCGACTCGCGTCGCTCCTGTCCTGGATTCGTTCCGTCTTACTCCGCGGCGAGTTCTTCGGTCTCGCCTTCGTGCCGCATGAGTTCGAGCGCGCGTTCGGCATCTTCGTAGGCTTGCGAGACTTCCTCCTGCACCTTGCTGGCGGCCTCTTCCATTTCCGGAGAGAGACGCACGTTCCGGTAATATTCCATGCCGGTGCCGGCGGGAATCAAGCGTCCCACGATCACGTTCTCCTTCAGGCCGCGCAGATGATCGACCGCTCCCTGAATCGAAGCTTCGGTCAGCACGCGCGTGGTCTCCTGGAAGGAGGCTGCGGAGATAAACGAATCGGTGGAGAGCGACGCCTTGGTGATCCCGAGCAGCAACGGACGCCCGGTGGCCGGTTTGCCGCCCTGCGCGATGGCACGCTCGTTCTCCTCGTGGAAGCGGAACTTGTCCACTTGCTGTTCGAGCAGGAACTGGGTATCGCCTACATCTTCGACCTTCACCCAGCGCATCATCTGGCGGACGATCACTTCGATGTGCTTGTCCGAAATGTTCACACCCTGCAGCCGGTAGACTTCCTGGATTTCATTCACCAGGTATGACTGCAGTTCCTTCTCACCGAGCACGGCCAGAATGTCGTGCGGGTTGAGCGGCCCGTCCATCAGCGGTTCACCCGCCCGGACGCGCTCGCCTTCCTGCACGTTGATGTGGACGCCGCGCGGAACGGAATATTCCTTCTCCGTGCCGTTATCGGCGGCGACGTAGATTTTGCGCTGTCCCTTCGCAACCTCGCCGAAGCGCACCACGCCATCGATCTCGCTGATGACGGCGGTCTCGCGCGGCTTGCGGGCCTCGAACAATTCCACCACGCGCGGCAGACCGCCCGTGATGTCCTTGGTCTTGGTGGTTTCGCGCGGGATCTTGGCCAGCACGTCGCCCGGAAACACCGTGTCTCCGTCCTGCACCATGAGGTGAGCGCGCGAAGGCATCAGGTATCGCTTGCTCGCCTTGCCCTTGATTACCATCGCCGGCTGGCGCTTCTCGTCGGGCGAATCCGCCACCACGTGACGCGACAGACCGGTGACCTCATCCACTTCTTCGTGCAGCGTGATGCCTTCCTGCAAGTCCTTGAACTGCACCGTGCCGCCAATTTCGGTGAGGATGGCAAACGTGTACGGATCCCACTCGACGAGAGCCTGGCCGAGTAGCACCGGGCCGCCTTCGGTGACTTTGACCTTGGCGCCATACACCACCGCATAGCGCTCGCGTTCGCGGCCCTTTTCGTCCACCACCGCGATCGAGCCCTGGCGATTCATGACCACCAGATCGCCAGTCTTGGACTTCACGGTCTGCAAGTTGATGAAGCGCACGGTGCCGTTGCTCTTGGCATCGAGGCGTGACTGTTCCGAAACTCGCGACGCCGTACCTCCGATGTGGAAGGTACGCATGGTGAGCTGCGTTCCAGGTTCGCCAATGGACTGCGCCGCGATCACACCGGTAGCCTCGCCCAGTTCGACCAGGCGCCCGGAAGCCAGATTGCGTCCGTAGCACATGACGCAAACGCCGCGCCTCGACTCGCAGGTGAGCACCGAGCGAATCTTCACCCGCTCGATACCGGCAGCCTGAATCGCGCCCGCCAGATCTTCGGTGATCTCATGGTTCACGTCGACCACGATCTGGCCGTCATAGTCTTTGATCTTCTCCAGCGACACGCGGCCCACGATACGGTCGCGCAGCGGCTCAATAATCTCGCCGGCTTCGACGATACCGGAGACGAAAATTCCGTCCACGGTGCCGCAGTCGTATTCGCTGATGATCACGTCCTGCGCGACGTCCACCAGACGGCGCGTCAGGTAACCGGAGTCGGCAGTCTTCAGAGCCGTATCGGCCAAACCCTTGCGGGCGCCGTGCGTCGAGATGAAATATTCGAGCACCGTTAACCCTTCACGGAAGTTGGCCGTGATCGGAGTCTCGATAATTTCGCCCGTTGGTTTCGCCATCAGTCCGCGCATCCCGGAAAGCTGACGGATCTGCTGTTTCGATCCGCGGGCGCCGGAATCGGCCATGACGTAAATCGGGTTGAGTTCGCCCTCTTTATCCCGTTTCTGCATCTGGCCAAACATTTCATCGGCAACTTTTTCCGTAATCGCCGACCAGATTTCGATGACCTTGTTGTAGCGTTCGCCATTGGTGATCGCACCGTCCAGGTACTGCTGCTGCACGTTGATCACCTGCTTGTCGGCGTCTTTCACCAGGGTCTTCTTGTTGTCCGGGATCACCATGTCATCAATGCCGATCGAGAGGCCGGCGCGCGTGGCGTAACGGAAGCCGAGCGACTTGATCTCGTCGAGCATCTTGACGGTGACTTCCAGGCCGAACCGCAGATAGCAGTAATTGACCAGCTGGCCGATGCCCTTTTTCTTGAGCAGTCCGTTGATGTACGGCATGGCCACGTTGCCCCCGGGCACTGCCTTGGGCAAATGGTCGTTCAGAATGGCGCGGCCGACGGTGGTATTCAGGTAGTCGCGCTTAACGTGCACCGGCTCCGTATGGTTCACGTCCTGATCGTCGTAGGCCTGCGTCAGGTCAATGACCTCGCCGGTGTAGCGTAGCCGAATCGGGGAGAGCGTTTCCACCTCGCCCATTTCGAGCGCGATCACGACGTCGTCAATATTGGCAAAAGAACGGCCTTCGCCCTTCGCACCCGGTTTCGCTTTCGTCAGATAGTAGAGACCGAGCACCATGTCCTGCGTGGGCACGGTGATGGGTTGGCCTGATGCCGGCGACAGGATGTTGTGCGAAGACAACATCAGAACGCTGGCTTCCACCTGCGCCTCGGGCGAAAGCGGAATATGCACCGCCATCTGGTCGCCGTCGAAGTCGGCGTTGAACGCCGTGCAGACCAGCGGGTGGATCTTGATCGCCTTACCTTCCACCAGCACCGGCTCGAAAGCCTGAATGCCCAGGCGATGGAGCGTTGGCGCACGGTTCAGCATGACCGGATGGTCCTTGATGACCTCTTCCAGAATGTCCCAGACGATCGGTTCCTGTTGCTCCACCATTTCTTTCGCCTGCTTGATGGTGGTGCAGTTTCCCGTCTGTTCCAGCCGGTGGTAGATGAACGGTTTGAACAACTCGAGCGCCATCTTCTTCGGCAGCCCGCACTGGTGCAGCTTGAGCTCGGGGCCAACCACAATCACCGAACGTCCGGAGTAGTCCACGCGCTTGCCGAGCAGGTTCTGGCGGAAGCGTCCCTGCTTGCCCTTCAGCGTGTCGGAGAGCGACTTCAGTGGCCGGTTGTTGGCGCCACGCAGAACGCGCCCGCGGCGTCCGTTGTCGAACAGAGCGTCGACCGCTTCCTGCAGCATGCGCTTCTCGTTGCGCACGATGACTTCGGGAGCGTGTAGGTCCATCAGTTTCTTCAACCGGTTGTTCCGGTTGATGACGCGCCGGTAAAGATCATTCAGATCGGAAGTGGCGAAGCGTCCGCCATCCAGAGGAACCAGTGGACGCAGCTCCGGTGGAATCACCGGAAGCACGTCCAGGATCATCCATTGCGGCTTGTTGCCGCTCTTGCGGAAGGCTTCCACCACTTTGAGCCGTTTGGTGTGCTTGAGCTTCTTCTGCTGCGAGCTTTCGTTCTTCATCTTCTCGCGCAGTTCGGCAGAGAGCGAATCGACCTCAATGCGTTTCAGAAGTTCCTTGATCGCTTCCGCGCCCATCATGGCTTTGAAGCCGGCGGGGCGATATTGCTGGTCGAGTTCGCGGTACTTCACTTCGTCCTTGATGACTTCGCGCTCTTTTACCGGAGAGTCGCCGGGATCGACGACCACATAGGCCTCGAAGTACAGAATCGCTTCCAGATCGCGCAGAGAAATATCGAGCAGATGCCCGATGCGGCTGGGCAGCCCCTTGAAGAACCACACGTGCGAACAGGGCGAAGCAAGCTCGATGTGCCCCAGGCGCTCGCGGCGGACTTTTGACAGCGTGACTTCCACGCCGCACTTATCGCAGATCACCCCGCGATGCTTCATGCGCTTGTACTTGCCGCAGAGACATTCCCAGTCGGTGACCGGGCCGAAAATGCGCGCGCAGAACAAGCCATCGCGCTCCGGCTTGAAGGTGCGGTAGTTGATGGTTTCCGGCTTGGTCACTTCCCCATGCGACCAGCTCCGGATCTTTTCCGGGGACGCCAGGCTGATGCGAATGGCATCGAAGTCAGCAACGGGATTTGCCATATCGAACGGGCTCGAACGAAACATGTTCCTCCGCTTTCCTGCGGAACTAACGCGACCGCCAGCGGCCCTCGACTTCAGTTTTCAGTTCCCGGTTCTCAGTGAAAACCGGTTTGAGCTTTGCCTTACCGCGGCGCTGAGAGCGAATGCCGCGGCGGCCAATTGTTCAAAACTTTTTTTCAAACTCTTTAGCAGCCTCCCGGCTTCGGCCCGCGCTCAGTCTGCCAACTGAGAACTGGGAACTGAGAACCGGGAACTGCTCTTAATCCGCTGCTACGGCCACCGGCTTCTTCTCCGTGATCTTGATCAACTCGACATCCAGGCAGAGCGCCTGCAATTCGCGAATCAGCACGTTGAACGACTCGGGCACGCCCGGCTCCATCGCGGCCTCGCCTTTGACGATCGCCTCGTAGATTTTGGTGCGCCCGTACACATCGTCCGACTTCGCGGTCAGCAGTTCCTGCAGGATGAACGCCGCGCCGTATGCTTCCAGAGCCCACACTTCCATTTCTCCGAAACGCTGGCCTCCGAACTGCGCCTTGCCCCCCAGCGGTTGCTGCGTGATGAGCGAGTACGGCCCGATGGAACGCGCGTGAATCTTGTCGTCCACCAAGTGCGACAGCTTCAACATGTAGATGTAGCCCACCGTGACCGGCAGTTCGAACTTCTCGCCCGTCATGCCGTCGCGCAAAGTGGTCTTGCCCGACGTCGGCAAGCCCGCGCTCGTCAGCAACGCCTTGATTTCGCTTTCGCGGGCGCCGTCGAATACGGCCGATCCCATGAATACGCCATTTTTAAGGGTCGGAGCCACTGCTTCGATCTCATCTTCACTCATGTCGGCGATGGTGTCCGCCAGCACGGTGTCCTTGAACAAAGCTTTGAGATCGCGGCGGATGGCTTCGGCGCGAGTGTTCTGCTTCAGCAACTCCGCGATCTTCAGACCCAGTTCATGTCCCGCCCATCCGAGGTGGGTTTCAAGAATCTGCCCCACGTTCATACGGCTGGGCACGCCGAGCGGGTTCAGAACGATTTCGACTGGCGTTCCATCCTCGAGGTACGGCATATCCTCTTCCGGCAGAATGCGCGCGATTACGCCTTTGTTGCCGTGCCGTCCGGCCATCTTGTCGCCGACGCTCAGCTTGCGCTTCATGGCGATGTACACCTTGACCAGCTTGATCACGCCCGGCGGCAGCTCATCGCCCTTGGTCAGCTTGTCTTTCTTTTCGTTGACGATCTTCTTGAGCACATCGATCTGGCGCGACGTCATTTCCTCGATCTCGTCGATCTGCTCGTTCACCCGCGGATCCTTGTCGGCGTACTTGATCCGCTTCAGGTTGCGCGTCGAGATGCGCTCGATCGCGTCGCGGTCCAGAATCGTGTCCTTGGTCAGCAACCGCTTGTTGGTGCGCTCGTCGTGCAGATCGGCTTGCACTTCCTTGCCCCCCAGCAGGCCTTCCAAACGCTTCAGGCGCTCATCGGTCAGAATTCGGATCTCGTCCGAAAGGTTCTTTTCGAGCTTCATGATCTGGTTGCCTTCGATCGCCTTGGCGCGCTCGTCCTTCTCCTGGCCTTTGCGCGAGAAGATCTTCACGTCCACCACGATCCCTTCGATTCCGGGCGGGCAGTAGAGCGAAGCGTCGCGCACGTCGCCGGCTTTTTCGCCGAAGATTGCGCGCAGTAGTTTCTCTTCCGGCGTCAGTTGAGTCTCACCCTTCGGCGTAACTTTGCCGACGATGATGTCACCCTGCTTGATGCCGGCGCCGATGCGGATTACACCCGCTTCGTCCAGATTGCGCAGCGTGGATTCACTCACGTTCGGGATGTCGCGCGTCACTTCCTCGGGACCGAGCTTCGTGTCGCGGGCTTCGAGCTCGAACTCTTCGATGTGAACCGAGGTGTAGTAATCCTCCTTCACCATTTTTTCCGAAACCAGGATCGCGTCTTCGAAGTTGTAGCCGCGCCACGGCATGAACGCGACCAGCACGTTGCGTCCCAGCGCCAACTCGCCAAAGTCGGTGCATGGACCGTCCGCAATCACTTGCCCCTTCACCACCCGCTGGCCTTTCTTCACGATCGGCTTCTGGTTGATGCAGGTGTTCTGGTTTGAGCGTTTGAACTTGGTGAGCTGGTAAATGTCGCTGCCCACTTCGCGCGAAAGCTGCATCGGATGATGCTCGCCCTCGACCCGAACGATGATGCGTTCGGAATCGACCGAATCGATGATGCCGTTACGGCGTGCGAGGACCACCGCGCCCGAATCGCGCGCGGTAACGCCTTCCATCCCAGTCCCCACAATCGGAGCCTGAGCCCGCAGCAGTGGCACCGACTGACGCTGCATGTTCGCGCCCATCAGCGCGCGGTTGGCGTCGTCGTGCTCCAGGAACGGCACCAGCGAGGCGGCCACAGAAACCAACTGCTTCGGGCTGACGTCCACGTAGTCCACTTCGTCGCGGTGCACCAGCACGAAGTTGCCCGCCTTGCGCGCGTTGACCAGCTCGCCGGCGATGCGGCCTTTTTCGTCCAGTTCGATGTTGGCCTGAGCAATGGTGTGCCGGTCTTCTTCCCACGCAGAGAGATAGAACGAAAACGGCTCGACCTCGACCGGCTTCTTGCGCCGTTCCTTCAGGTCCGCGTTAACCTTTTCCATCTCGCTTTTCTCGGCATAGTCGCCGACTTTGTAGCTGCTGTCACCAGCATTGACGACGATGACGTAGTCCACCACGCGCGCGCCCTTCACCTTGCGGTATGGCGACTCGATGAAACCGTAGTCGTTAATGCGCGCAAAGCAGCTCAACGACGAGATCAGTCCGATGTTCGGACCTTCCGGCGTTTCAATCGGGCAGATGCGTCCGTAGTGCGTCGGGTGAACGTCGCGAACTTCGAATCCGGCGCGTTCGCGCGACAACCCGCCCGGCCCCAGGGCCGACAGACGCCGCTTGTGCGTGATTTCCGACAGCGGATTCGTCTGATCCATGAACTGCGATAGCTGCGAGGATCCGAAGAACTCGCGAATCGCGGCCATCACCGGCTTGGCGTTGACCAGATCGTGCGGCATGGCCGTCGACATTTCCTGGTACACGCTCATCTTTTCCTTGATCGCGCGTTCCATGCGGACCAGGCCGATGCGGAATTGGTTTTCCAGCAACTCGCCAACCGCCCGCACCCGCCGATTGCCCAGGTGATCGATGTCGTCCACCGCGCCGATGTTCTTGCGCAGCTTGAGCAGGTACTTGATCGTCGCGTAAAAATCCGTGGGATCAAGGGTGCGCTGTTCCAGGCTCGTGGCTTCCTGGTTTTCGAACAGCTTGATATTGAACTTCAACCGGCCCACGCGCGAGAAGTCATACTTGCGCGGATCGAAGAACATGCCCTGGAACAATGCCGTCGCCGTATCCAGCGTCGGCGGATCACCCGGACGCAGCTTGCGATAAATCTCGATCAGCGCTTCCGATGGAGTAGCAACCGAATCGCGGCGCAGGGTCTGGCTGATCACAGTGCCCACGTCATCGCGCTCCGGAAAGAAGACGCTCATCTCGACCACGCCCGATTCCAGGATCTTGGCCAGCTTGTCGGCCGTGATTTCCGAGTTGGCCTCGATCAGCACTTCACCGGTCGTGGTGTCGACGATGTCGCTGGCCGCCCACGCGCCTTCGAGATCGGTCGTGTCCACTTCGATTTCGCCGACCTTCGCCTTTTGAATTTCCTTCAGAATCGCGGGCGTAATCTTGCGGCCGGAGTGCGCCACTTCGTCGCCCGACTTCGACTTGACGCTGTGCGCCAGCTTCATGCCCAGCAGATTCGTGGGCTTTTCACTAGCCGGATCCAGCGTCCAGAACAGCTTCTTGTCGCGGACAATCAGGCGATCCGTCGTATAGAAAGTCTTCAGAATGTCTTCGCCGGAACGCAGGCCCAGCGCGCGCAGGAAAATCGTGCCCAGGAACTTGCGCTTGCGGTCGATGCGCACGTACAGAACGTTCTTCAGGTCGTATTCGAACTCAACCCATGAACCGCGGTAGGGAATGATCTTTCCCAAGAAGTAGGTGCGGTTGGCCGCCGTCTCGAAAAATACGCCCGGCGAGCGGTGCAACTGGCTGACGATGACACGCTCGGTTCCATTGATGATGAACGTGCCGTTCTGCGTCATCAGCGGGACGTCGCCGAAGAAAACTTCCTGTTCCTTGATGTCGCGGATGGAACGGTTGCCGGCCTCGTCCTTATCCCAGATGGTGAGCCGCATCGTGACCTTGAGCGGCGCCGAGTAGGTCATGCCCCGCTCTTCGCATTCCGCCACGTCATACTTCAGTTGCAGCCCCACCGGATCGCCGCACTTGTTGCAGAAGTCGGGAGTATTCGCGTTGTAGGTGCCGCACTTGTGGCAGAGAACTTCGCCGGGATGAAACGGGTCCGTGATCACCGTCGATCCGCAATTCTTACAAGTCGTGCGCAAGTGATGGAGCCCCTTCAGGTGGCCGCACTTGCACTCCCAGTTGCCAATCGCGAAGTCCACAAACTCAAGCTGGGAAACGTTGCGGAAGTCGGTAATCGGAAACACCGACTGGAATACTGCCTGCAGCCCGCCGTCAACGCGCTCGCTGGGCAGTTTGTCCATCTGCAGGAAGCGGTCATAGGAGCGCTTCTGAACCTCGATCAGGTTCGGGATCTGGATGGTCGCTGGAATCTTGGAAAAATCGAAACGCTTGCGGTGTATATTGTGCTTTGTCATTCTCAGGAACTCCTGCTTTCAGGCAGCCCGGGCTGCAGTACAGAGCGGAATGAGGGCGCAAAAAAGTGGCGCCACAATACTGCTTAACGAGCGGTGTACACGGAAAAAAGACATAGGCCCCCGCAAGGACATGCTTGTCCGCAGGCGCCGCGTGCGACGCTTACTCTTGAATAACTTGTAAAATTCCGCGCCAGTTCAAAAGGCCTGTTCCGTCCCGCCGCCCGCGGGACCGGCTGCCATACTTTCATTCCAGCGACCCTGTTCCGTTCCGCTTCCTGGGTTTATTTGGAGGATGCGGGTCGCCGTCGCCTCGCAGTGAAGCCAGGGTAAGCGGGTTATTTATTAGATATTAACACCACACCCCAGGATTCAGCTACTGTTCGGTCAAATAATTGCATGCGGGATGGCTCCCCGTTCCGGCCGTGCTCGTCCGGATCGGCAGAAACCCTCCCGCGCTGCCAAAATTACTTGACTTCGACAGTTGCGCCCGCTTCGGTGAACTTCTTCCTGATGGTCTCGGCTTCTTCCTTCGAGACGCCTTCTTTTATGCTCTTGGGAGCGCCATCCACCAGGTCTTTTGCCTCCTTCAGGCCGAGGCTCGTGACCTCGCGTACTGCCTTGATTACGTTAATCTTATTGGCTCCCACTTCCTTCAGAACGACCGTGAACTCGGTCTTTTCTTCCGCCGGGGCTGCCGCGCCGGCCGCTGCACCGCCGGCAACCATCACCGGGGCCGCTGCCGCCGCCGAAACGCCCAGACGCGATTCCAGTTTCTTGACCAGCTCTGCCGCTTCCAGCAACGACAGGCCAACAATCGACTCTTCCAACTGCTGTAGATCCGCCATGTGAATCTCTCCGCTTTATGTGAGATTTACGATTTTGCTATCGCTTTGCCAGGTTTCCAGTGCGACCAGGTCCTCAATTCCAGCGCCAGACAACGCCCGAATTTCAGACCGCGCCACCCCGAGCTTCACGATAACTAAATCTTTTTCGGGCAGCATTGCTGCCCCGAAACTTGTGTTGGATTTGTAATTGGTGATTTGTAATTTGTAATTGAAAACCCGCGCTCACCGGGTTCAGATTACCAATTACAAATTTCCCAATTACAAATTCCAGAGGCTCACGCCTCTTTGAACTTCTTCTGTTCCACGCCCTGGCTCACGACGACCGCCAGGTTCCGCCCGACCGCATTCATCGCCGTAACCAGACGCTGCGATGGAGCGTTCAGCAGGAACAGCAGCTTCGAGTAAAGCTCGTCCTTCGACGGCATGGTGGCCAGCGACTCGATCTCCTTGATCGTAATCACGCGGCCTTCGACCACACCGGCCTTGAAGCTGAATTCCGGATTGTCCTTGGCGTACTTCGCAAGCGCTTTCGCCAGCGCCACCGGATCGCCTTCGGTGTAGGCGATCGAGGTCACACCCTGAAGGTTCTTCAGCGCTTCCTCGACCTTGGTTCCCTTGCCGGCGTGCTCGGCCAAAGTGTTCTTCACCACGCGGTACTTCGCCCCGGTCGGACGCAACGCCTTGCGCAATTCGAAGTCCTGCGTCACCGTCAGCTTGGAATAGGTGGCCACGATCATGCTCGAAGCGTTCTTCAGTTCGCCACCAAGTTGCTCAACCTGCGCGACTTTCTTAGCTCTAGTAACCGCCATGTCAAAACCCTTTCAAACCTCGTGTGGTGACGGGGCTATGCCCCGTCTGCCGGGCAAAGCCCGGCAACTATGCCTTCGCCGCGACTTCGATCGGAGTGGTATCCAGCGCGATCCCCGGCCCCATGCTCGAACTCAGGTAGCAGGCCTTAATGTACTTACCTTTGGCGACCGAAGGCTTAGCCTTGATCACACTCGAAATCAGCGTGGTTGCGTTGTCGATCAGCTTGTCGGGCGAGAATGAAATCTTCCCCACCGGCACGTGCACCAGCGCCGTCTTGTCGGTACGGAACTCGACCTTACCGGCCTTGACTTCCTGCACGGCGCGCGCGACATCCATGGTGACGGTACCCGTTTTCGGATTTGGCATCAGACCCTTCGGCCCGAGAATCTTGCCCAGACGGCCCACCGATTTCATCATGTCGGGCGTGGCAATCAGCGCATCGAAGTCGGTCCAGTTTTCTTTCGTGATCTTCTCGACCATGTCCTCGCCGCCGACGAAATCCGCGCCCGCCGCCTCGGCCTCGCGAACCTTTTCGCCGCTCGCGATCACCAGAACTTTTTTCGACTTGCCCAGTCCGTGGGGAAGCACGACCGTGCCCCGCACCATCTGGTCGGCATGCTTCGGATCGACGCCCAGCCGCAACGTCACTTCGACCGTCTCGTCGAACTTTGCGTATTTCACTTTCTGCAGAAGCGGAACCGCTTCCTGCAGCGTATAGGGCCGCGGCTCAACTGCCTTCCGCGACTTCTCGATATTCTTTCCCGACTTCTTCATTTTCACCTCAGTCTCCCACCGCGCTTCGCTGTTCCGAAGAGCCGTGGTGTTTTCGACTACAACCCCTCGTGTGGGGACGGGCGACTCGCCCGTCGAAGCGGGGCATAGCCCCCCTTCCACACAAAACTTATCCAACCACTTCAATCCCCATCGACCGCGCCGTGCCACGCACGCTCTTGATAGCGGCATCGACCGAAGCCGCGTTCAGATCCGGCATTTTCTGCTTCGCAATGTCCTCGACCTGCTTCAGCGTCACCTTGCCAACCTTATCTTTATTCGGAGCGCCCGATCCCTTGGCGATGCCGGCCGCGCGCTTCAACAATACCGATGCCGGCGGCGTCTTGGTAATGAAGGTGAACGAGCGGTCGCTGTAGACCGTGATCACGACCGGAACAATCAACCCTTCGAGTTCTTTCTGCCCGGTGCGGGCATTGAACTGCTTGCAGAACTCCATGATGTTGACTTGTGCCTGGCCGAGTGCCGGTCCCACCGGAGGCGCCGGCGTGGCCTTGCCCGCCGCAATCTGCAACTTTACCGAACCTGTGGCTTTCTTTGCCATGATGCCTTTCCTGTCCCTGCCTGAACCCGAGCCCCGAGTCTAGGATTTTCGGCTCAGCGCTTTGAAACTCAATGCTTCTCAAACTTGCAGCCGCCGCTATGCGACTTTTTCCACCTGCCCAAATTCCAACTCCACCGGAGTCGAGCGGCCGAAGATGGTGACCATCACTTTCAAAGTCTCGCGATCTTCGTTCACGTCGTCGACCACGCCGGTAAAGGTTGCGAAGGGGCCCTCGCCAATGCGCACCGTCTCGCCCTTTTCGAATTTGACCTTGAGCTTCGGCTTTTCCCGGCTGTCGGCCACTTTGTAAACGATGTGATTGACTTCTTCTTCCGACAGCGGAGTCGGCTGCTGTCCCGTGCCCACAAATCCGGTAACCCGCGGCGTCGACTTCACAACGTGCCAGACGTGATCGTCCATGTCCATCTCAACCAGCACGTAGCCGGGATAGAACATGCGCTCCGAGGTGTACTTCTTGCCACCACGGACTTCGGTGACCGACTCGGTCGGAATCAGCACCTTGCCGATCTTGTCCTGCAACCCGAAAGCCTGCACGCGCGATTCGAGCGACTCCCTCACCTTGCGCTCAAATCCCGAATAGGCGTGGATGATGTACCACTTCATATTCGGATTGCGCGCGGGCTCGCCGCCCGGAACTGCTTCCGCGGGCGCTGGAGGCGGCGCCTGCTGGCCGTCTTGGCCAATGCTAACCGCAGCGCTTTCGTTCTTTTCTTTATCCGTGTCCGGCATTCAATCGCTTCTTTCGCTCGCTGCCTAATGGCGCGAGAAATAATGCAGCATTCGCTCCAGGCTGTTGCTGATCGCCAGATCCACCAGCCAGAAATAAAAAGCAAACAGGAACACGGTGATGATCACCACCGTCGTCGTTCCCTGGACTTCCTTGCGCGAGGGAGACGTGACTTTCTTCATCTCCGTGCGCACGTCGCGGTAAAAAGTCCTGATCCGCTCGGGCCAGGACCTCAGCGTGGTTGCAATCGCGTTCTGCTCTACCGCTGTCGCCATACCTTCCCGCTTTCCTCGACTGCTCCCTCTCGGGGCCTGAACTCTGGCAGGGGCGGAGGGATTCGAACCCCCAAGTTCGGTTTTGGAGACCGACAGTTTAACCGTTGAGCTTACGCCCCTGAACTTATTGAGTCATTTTGTCATTGGACCATTGAATCATTTCGTGGTTTTTCCAATCGCCCAATGATTCAATGACAAAATGACTCAATCGCTCTATTTCACTTCCTTGTGCGGCGTGTGCTTGCGGCACCGGTTGCAGAACTTCTTCAGTTCCAGACGGTCCGGTGTCGTTTTGCGGTTCTTGGTCGTCGAATAGTTTCGCTCTTTGCAATCGCCACACTGCAACGTAATAATCTCTCGGGGCATTGCTCACTCCCTAAAACAGCTCTTAAGCTTCTAGCTCCCAGCGTCTTGCGCGAGACGCTTTCTGCCTTGCGAATTTACTTGTGTGGGGACGGGCGCCTCGCCCGTCCAAGCGGAGCGAAGCTCCGCAGCTTACTCTGCTAGGCGATAATCTCCGCGATCGTGCCCGCGCCCACCGTGTGCCCGCCTTCGCGGATCGCGAACCGCAATCCCTTTTCCATCGCCACCGGCGTGATCAGTTCGATCACCAGGCTCACGTTGTCTCCCGGCATCACCATCTCCGTCCCCGCCGGCAACTCCGCAATCCCCGTCACGTCCGTCGTCCGCAAATAAAACTGCGGACGATAGCCCTTGAAGAATGGCGTGTGCCGTCCGCCTTCTTCTTTCGTCAGAATGTAAACTTCCGCCTTGAACTTCGTGTGCGGCGTGATCGATCCCGGCTTCGCCAACACCATCCCGCGCTCCACGTCTTCTTTCGCGACGCCTCGCAGCAGCAACCCCGCGTTGTCGCCCGCCATGCCTTCGTCCAACTGCTTCTTGAACA
>Ga0208191_1000058_pt1 | contig 106846 bp, 111 predicted proteins | sample June2015DPH_13_5_FD_184709 | JGI IMG/M metagenome (GOLD analysis project Ga0208191, IMG submission 184709) | Peatland microbial communities from SPRUCE experiment site at the Marcell Experimental Forest, Minnesota, USA - June2015DPH_13_40... | ecosystem: Environmental > Terrestrial > Soil >... | reverse complement strand
ATTTAATTGGATTTATTTTATCATTTACCCTATGGTTGCTTGGTTTTAGTTTATTGAGCCATGAGTTCTATGAATCGGGGAATCAAGAATTTATGCGGCTTTTCAAGAACGCCGGGTGGTTAACCACAATTGTGGTTCTGGTCACGATATCCTGGAGCTACTACAATTATTTCGTTTATAAGATAAGAGGGGAACGCCGGGGCAGTCGAGTCAGAATCTGTTTTGATAAAGATCTGGCGGATTTTTTTAAGGTTGATCCCGAGATGTTGGAGAAGGTCAAAAACTATTCCCGCGTCAGCGTGGTAATGGAAGGAGATACCATTATCATTAGTGAGAGTGCCATCTCAGAGGGGATAATTTAGGCGGCTATTTCTGCCAGCCAATCAAGGCATAAGCACACATAGTTTTATTCTTAATAAAGGTATGAAGCCGCCTTATGCTTCGTCCTCTCGCGGTAATTGCCAAGGGTCCGGTAATGAGATTGGAAGCCAGGTGACGGTAAAGGCTGGGGAAGCCGGTCCCGAGCCGGCGAGCTTCAAGCGGCTTTTGGGGTTGACCTTGACCTGCCCCCAGTAATGGTATCAAGGTTTAAGTTAGAATGGGGTTCAAGTCAAGATAGTGATCCTGGCGGAGCCTAGCTTGCTAAGAGCTTCCCTTATCGGTAGTGTGATAAAAATTCCAGATATTATTTGGCTGGCGAATTGGGGCTTTATTTTTTGTATTTTTTGTATTTTTTTTTAAAGGTCCCTGGCCCTCCCCCAAATCATCATTCCATCAGCTCGTAAAAGGACTCGATGGAGGGGAAGTCCGGGTGGGATTCGGCCTCCTGCCGGGAGCTCGATTTGGCCTTGAAGAAGGGGTAGCGGATGCCGGAGACCCGGGCCGCGGCCAGGGCCTCGCCATTGTCGTCCACCAACAAGGTGGACCTGGGGTTAAATGCCAATCTCTCTTGCAGCATCTTCCAGAAGCGCACTTCTTCCTTGGGGATTCCCAGGTCGAAGGAGGAGACCACTTCATCGAAATATGCCAACAGGCCGGTCTGGTCCATCTTTAAGGCCAGGGTCTTGGTGTGGGCATTAGTCACCAGGGCCACCCTCTTCCCCGCCTCCCCCAGGAATTTCAAGAAATCTTCGGTGTCGGGGTGGACCTCGATGAGGTGGCGGATGCCCTCCTTCAGCGCCGGGATATCCAGTTCCAGCTCCCGGGACCAGAAGTCGATGTCGGTCCAGTTGAGGGTGCCCTCCTCCCGCCGGTAGCGGGCGAAGACCAGTTGCCGGGCCTCCGGCAAGGGGAGCGCCTGGCGCCGGGCGTATTCCTGGGGTACCAGGGTTTCCCAGAAGTAGTCGTCAAAGTGTTTATCCAGCAGGGTGCCGTCCATGTCCAGGAGCACCCAGGTAATTAACTGCCACGGGAATGGCATGGGCCATCCTTCCCAATCTCTCATTTTTCCTTTTATTTATAGATGATATCGGCGATTTTTCAAGCCCCGCGTCCCTTGACTCCGGGATATGAGATGCTTAAATTTAAAATTTGAGTTTAAACTTTTCGAAAGGCGGAGGAGCATGATCATGCCTATAATTTTTCGGGAACCGGGGCTAACCCAAGGTCCCCTCCGAGAGCTGGAGCAACTGCAGCGCCGCATGGACCGGTTCTTTCAGGGCACCTTCAGCCCGGAGGGCTCACCCTGGCAGGTGGGAGTCTATCCCCTGGTGAATCTCTCCGAAGACCGGGATCATATCTATGTGCGGGCCGAGCTGCCCGGGGTCAGGGCGGAAGACCTGGAAATCACCATCCAGGACCTCAGCCTGATCCTCCGGGGCGAACGCAAGATCGCCTCCGAGGAAAAGCAGGTCAATTACCAGCGCCGGGAGCGGGAATCGGGCTTTTTCCGGCGGGTGCTGGCCCTGCCTTCCCGAGTTCACCCGGATAAGGTGGAAGCCACCTTTAAGGACGGCGTCCTGACCATCAAGTTGGCCAAGCCGGAAGAAGTCAAACCCCGGAAGATCAAGGTGAAGGTTGCCTGAGGGAGGACTCATGACTGAAAAGGAACTGCAGGTAAAGGCCAAGGCAGAGGCTCCGGCCAAGGGAGAGCGGGTTCGTCCCGGCCGGGTCTTCCTGCCGGCGGTGGATATCTTCGAGACCCCCGAGGCCCTGGTACTGGTGGCCGATATGCCCGGGGTGCCGGCGGATAAAGTGACCGTGGACTTGCGGGACAATCAACTGATCATCTCCGGCGAAGTGGGCCCGCCGCTGAGCCAGGGCGAAACCATGGTGGGGCAGGAATACTACACCGGGGACTACATCCGGGAATTCCACCTGGGCAGTCTGATCGATCAGGGCAAGATCGAGGCCCTCATGAAAGACGGGGTGCTGCGCCTGGTGCTGGCCAAGGTGGAGCGGGCCAAACCCCGGAAGATCAAAGTGAAGACCGCCTGAGCTGGCAAAACTTGGGCGCCCAGCGCTGGGAGACGCGGCTCCGGGAGCTGCGCCTCCCCCCTTTTTTTGGGGAGAAGGCTTAGAAGCCATTGCCAAACCTGATTTCACTGTCATCCTGAACGGAGTGAAGGATCTCAAGTCACTAAAAATACGAGATTCCTCGCTTCGCGCCGAATGACATTTTTGGGCAGACCGGGGTTTTGCAATAGCTGCTAGTGTTGCGTCCCAGGTGTAGCTATCAATAGTAGGGGCGGGTCTTAAACCCGCCCCTACAGGGGCGCACCCAGTCACAGGCTGAAAGCCTGTGCCACTGTGCGCCCTCTGGGCGCGGACACCGGGGTCCGCCCCTACCAAAAAAGGACATCTTTTTGAAAGAAACATCCGGGGCATAACTCCAGGCGCCTGCGGGGTTACCCTGCAAGGGCAATGAGCACGACGAAATCGCATTAGTAAACATCCTGGCCTGGCAACTGGCGAAATTAATCGCAGAGGTCTTAAATTGCTTATGGTCCGAGGTTCGTTCAGGTTGGTTATTGGCCGCGGTTAGCGGTAGGCGTCTTCCGGGGCAGAAGATTGATGAGCAGGTTCAGGGCCGCGACCAGGAGGGCCGCGGCAAAGGCCCGCTGGTAGGGCGCCAGTCCCGGGTAAACTTCCTGCCCCAGCCGAGTCTGGTGCAGCTCCAACCAGGCAAAGACCGTCACCATCAGGGTGATCCCGATCAAGGCCCCCAGATTCTTTAGCACCGCATTGGTGCTGGCCGCCAGACCCACCAGGGACGGCTGCACCCCTTGGAGAATCTCGTTGAGATTCGGGGCCTGGAACAGACCTAAACCCAGCCCCAGGATGACGAACCTGGCCGCCAGGCCCAGGGCGGTATCGCCGGGCCCGGTGAACACTAGGGAGGCCAGGCCGCCCACCATCAGCAGGCAGCCGCTGCGCAGCACCAGCAGATTCCCCCAGCGGTCCGCCAGGTACCCCCCCACCCCGGCCACCGCGGCGTTGGTCAGGGCCAGGACGCCCAGCAGCAGGCCCGCCTGATCCGGGGAGTAGCGGTAAACCTGCTCCAGGAAGAAGGGCAGCAGGAAAAAGGTCCCCATTACCGCGGCGAAGGTCAGAACCACCGCCAGCGACCCAGCCACGAAGGGCCAACTTCGCCACAACTCGCCGTGGATCAAGGGGAAGGGCTGGCGGCGCTCCAGAAAGATCAGGATCAGGAGCAGCCCGAGCGCCAGGGCCAGGAGACCCTCCGTCAGACCGTCACCCCAACCCGATTCCCGCAGCCGGGTCAGGGCCAGGACCAGCGATCCCAGGGCGAGGGCCAGGACCAGAGAGCCCCAGAGGTCCAAGGCCCGCCGGTCCCAGGCCATCTGGGACCGGAGCCTTCCCAGGGAAGTCCCGCCTACCAGCAGGGCCAGGGCGCAGATGGGGATATTGATGAAAAAGATATAGGGCCAGCCCAGGTAGGAGGTGATAAGCCCGCCCACCGGAGCGCCAACGCTGATGCCGGCGGCAAAGGCGGTGGAAAACAGGCCCAGGGGCAGACCCCGCTCTCCTTCGCCAAAGGTCACCGCGATGAGCTTGGGCGCCAGGCCCAGCATCAGGGCGGCCCCCAGCCCCTGGCAGGAGCGGGCCGCCACCAGCCGGGGAAGGTCGGAGGCCAGGCCACAGAGAGCCGACGAGCCGGTGAAAACCAGCAGCCCCAGGAGATAGAGGCGCCCGGGAGCCCACAGATCCCCTAAACGGCCGCTGATCAGGAGCAGGGAGACCTGGACCAGCAGATAGGCGACCATGACCCAGGAGATTTGCGAAAGGGAGCTGCCGAATTCCCGGCCTATCTGGGGCAAGGCGATGTTGACGATGCTGGTGTCCAGGGTGGCCATGAAGGCCCCCAGGCAGGCGGTGAAGAGGATCAAACCTCGCCGGGGATGCTGCGGGTCAGCAGGGTTGGCCGCCGTTGACGGCCTGCCATTTCGCCAGCTTATAGGTCACCACCCTGAAAAACCAGGTGCAGATAGTTTGGCATAGCCCCGATCATCGGCGGCCACAGGCCGCCCTATCAAACTATATTCTGGAGTTCCTTGAAATTCATCCAGCCAGAGATGGACTTCTTCATAGGGTTGTCCGAAAAGATTGATAGATTCTTTGCAATGGTTTTCAAAGCTGGACATATTAAACTTTAAGTTTTTCTCCGTAGGGCGCGTCTTACGCGCCATTAATGGTGCGTGAGACGCACCCTACGGGGCGGCAGCCATAGGCCGCTATGGTGCGGAGTGCCTGCCTACATGCTCAAATTTGACTTTTTATTTTTTACTTTTGCCTTTCTCAATTTCCCGCCGGGGCTTCTTCCCGCTCATATGAGTCGAAGGTGGTGTACTTGTCCCGGAAAATGAGCTTGATCTTGCCGGTGGGGCCGTTCCGCTGCTTGCCGACGATGATCTCGGCGATGCCCTGGTCCGGGGAGTCTTCCCGGTAGACTTCGTCCCGGTAGATAAAGATGACCACGTCGGCATCCTGTTCGATGGCCCCGGATTCACGCAAGTCCGCCAGTTGCGGCCGTTTGTGCGGGTGGGGGCGGTCTTCCAGGCGGCGGTTTAATTGGGAGAGCACGATGACCGGCACCTTCAGTTCCTTGGCCAGGGCCTTTAGGGACCGGGAAATCTCCGAGATCTCCTGTTCCCGGCTGTGCACGTCGGTCCGGCCGCGCATGAGCTGGAGGTAGTCGATGATCAGCATCTGCAGTTTGCCGTCCGCCTTGAGGCGCCGGGCCTTGGCCCGGATGTCCAGAACGGTGGCCGCCGGGGTGTCGTCGATGTAGATGGGGCAATCCAGGAGATAACCCGCGGCATCCTGCAGGTTGGCCCATTCCATGGTGCTCAGGAAGGCCCGGCGCAGGTTGGAGGCGTCCACCTTGCCGACGCTGGAGAGCAGCCGCCGCACCAACTGCTCCCTGGCCATCTCCAGGGAGAAAAAGGCCACGTGCTTTTGGTCCTTGTAGGCGGCGTTGTAGGCGATGTTCAGGGCCAGGGCGGTCTTGCCCATGCTGGGGCGGGCGGCGATGATAATCAGGTCGCTGTTCTGGAAGCCCGCGGTGAGGTTGTCCAGGTCATTGAAGCCACTGGTCACCCCGGTGATCCGGGTCACATCCCGATGCCAGATGGCCTCCAGGATGGCGATCTCCTTTTCCACCAGGACCGACAAGGGCTGGAAGCCCAGGCGCACCTTGGACTCGGCCACCTCGAAGACCTTCTGCTCGGCGGCGTCCAGAAACTCGGCGACATCTTCCACCGGGGCAAAACAGGAGCCGGCGATCTCCTGGGTGGTGTCCAGCAGGCGGCGCAGGATCGCCTTGTCGTGCACCAGGCCGGCATAATAGTCGGCGTTGGTGGCGAATCCCACCTGCTCGCTCAGACCCGCCAGGAAGACTGGACCACCCACTCCTTCCAACTGGCCCCGCTCATCCAACAGGGCGGTAACGGTCACCAGGTCCACCGGATCGCCCCGGCCGTAGAGGTCCAGCATGGCCTGAAAGATACGGCCGTGAGCCTGCCGATAAAAGTCGCCGGACCCGATCAAATCGGCCACCCGGTCCAGCACCTCCGGACGCACCAGGATGGCCCCCAGGACCGATTGCTCCGCCTCGGGCGAGGCCGGCGGGGTAAAACCACCGGGGTGGGCGGCTTCCGCCGGGGCCGCGGCCATCCGTTGGGCGTTGCGCCGAATGCTTCCAGGCATGGTGACTCTCCCCGGGTGGCAGAACGGTTCTCTGTTAGTAACTATTTGAATTTAAAAGATGATTAGTTGACCGGTTACAGGAGTTCTCTTCAGGCATCATATCGAAAACCCAGCGGGATTGCAAATGAGGGTTGGGCACCCCAGGGAGGTGGGGAAGGAATGAAAGTTAAAGATTTAGAACCAAGTTATTGTTTTTACAGAAGATTAAGCGATCTTCCCCAGGGGGTTAGCTGGATTTTTCACCTGATGGCTCTAAATCCTGCCTCCATTCCGATTAAAAGCAGCCAATTTTTGAATTTTTTGCATCAGGGCGCACCGGCTGGCCCCAACCATTATCGAGAGAGTGAAGTTTTTAGGGACGACCGTGGCACAGGCTTCCAGCCTGTGGCCGGGTCCGCATGCCACCCCCACCCGGTGTTGCCGCCCAAGGGCTCATCATTACCCACAGGTGGGAGAGGGGCGGCGTTGCGCGTGGGGCGGGTCTCCCCGCGTACCCCCAAAGCTTGTGGGTAATGATGAGCTCAAGGGGGAGGGGATTTTCTCTCGTTCGCAAGCTCCAGCTTGGGAACGCACCCTTGGCGCCAAGCTCCGCTTGGCGAGAGCCTGCTTGCCCTCAGGACGAGCCGGCTTCTGAGAAAAGCAGGAGCTTTGCAATAAAATGGGTCCCCAAGCAGTAATTCATGGGCCCTGGGCTTACCCGAAACGATGAAAAATTTGGTGGGGCGGGCGCAGTAATCGCCGCATCGGATGCACAGGCGGGACGCCGGTGCCACCACTTTCTACGAACTTTTCGGAGCAGGAGCTCAGGAGCCTTCGGCTCACTCCAAAAACATGCAAAGTTACGCATATTTATGGTGCGCAGGGCGCACCCTACATGAAGACTTTTTGGAAAAGGAACTTGGGAACCAGAAAGAATGCATTATAGGTAGCGGGCTAAGGGCCCGCGGCCCCTTACCTCCTGTGTTCTCTGCGCACTCTGCGCCTCTGCGGTGAAAGGGTGGGAAGCGCCCAGGGCCGACCCCCCCACCCCTTTCCCCCAAAAATCATACTGGGAAAGTTAATCTGCCTCGGCCACTACTGCCACGGTGATTTCGGCCTTGACTTCCGGGGCCAGGCGGACGGGGACCTGGTAGTTGCCCAGCTTTTTGATAGGCTCCGGCAGGTCCAATTGCTTGCGGTCGATATTGAAGCCCTTGGCCTCCAGTGCCGTGATGATCATGCCCGCGGTCACCGACCCGTAAAGGCGTTCTCCCTCTCCCACCCGTTGGGCAATGGTGACGCTCACCCCTTCCAGTTGGGCGACATTGGCCAAAGCGGCTTTCTGCTCCTTGGCCCGGAGCTCGGCATATCTGGCTTTAACCTGTTCCACCTGGGCCAGGTTGCCCCGGGTGGCTTCCATGGCCAGGCCCTGGGGAATCAGGTAATTTCTGGCATAACCCCGGGCCACCTCCACCACGGAGCCGAGTACGCCCAGGGCGGTAACGTCTTTCGTCAGAATGATCTTCAACTCTTGATTCCTCCTCCGGCGTCCCCGGGTTGCCGGTGCAAGCGGCGAAAATCGAACCAGAGGTCCAGCACCCCCAGGATGGTGATCAAAAAAAACAACGGGTTTAAAAACAGTACCGCGTAGCCGATGATCCGCAGAACCCGGGGCAGCCTCAGACGCTGGAACCAGCCAGCCACCACCCCCAAACCCTGACAGAAATAGAGGACCGCCAGGATCAGCAACAGGTTGAGGCTGAGGGAACGCAACGCGGCCACCGGAACCAACAGCATAAAGCCGGCGCCCAGAGCCACGAAGATGAGCCATTCGGGGAGGGCCCAATAATAAAGGGGCGGCTCGGGCTTCTGGCCGCTCAGCTGCCAGGCCAATTGCCGGGCCAGCACCACGTTGAGCCAGGCTACCAGGCCGGTATTGGTGACCACCAGGGCCGGCAGCAGCCGTTTAAACAGGGCTTCCAGTTCGCCCGGGTAAATCCCCGGGGTTAGCACGGCCCCGGAGGCGCCGCTGCCTTCCGCCAGCACCTGGTGCACCGACTTCATGATTTCCGCGCCCCTCTGGGCCAGGAGAACCTGGGGGCTCACCCCCTGATAAGCGGCCTGTCCCAGCAATATCAGCAAGGCCAGGCCGCTCAGGGTCAGCACCGTGAGCATGATGGCCCCGGGGGCGGACAGACCCCGGTGTTGCATGGCGCTCAACAAGAAGCCCATGAGCAGCAGACTCAGGAAGCTGAGATGCGTCCAGAAGGTTTCCAGCCCGGGCTTCAAGGCCAGGACAGCCACGACGCCGGCCAGGGCCAGCAGCAGGGCGTCCCAGTCTCCCAGGCGCCAGCCTACCAGCAGCACCGGCAGGGGCGCCAGGATGCCCGCTAGCAGGTAACCCATGGGGTGCAGGTGCGCCCCGATGAAGAGCAGCAGCAGGAAGCTTAAACAGGCGAACCAGATGGAGAGGCGGCCTCCGGGTAACAAGGCTCTGCTCCAGGCATCATGCTGGCGACGGCGTGGGAATGAACGGAATCAGGGCCAGCAGCCGGGCTTGCTTGATGGCCCTGGTGACCCGGCGCTGGTGGCGGGCGCAATTTCCCGAAATTCGCCGGGGGATGATCTTGCCCCTCTCCGTGACAAACTGCCTCAAGGTGTTGAAGTCTTTATAGTCGATGGGCAGATTGGCGTCCACGCAGAAGCGGCAAACCTTGCGCCTGACGTAGAACTGTTTCCGTTTGCGGCGAGGCATTACCGGCATGGCTCAGTCCTCCTGTCCCTGAGGGGTGGCTTCCACCTCCGCAACGATTACCGCCGCGGCCTCAACTGCCGCTACGGCCTCCGGGACCCTCTCCGCTGGTTCCACTTCCGGGGCCGGGGCCGCCACAACCGCCTGGACCCCGGCGGCGATTTCCGCCTGCAGGGCCTCCAGGTTTACTTTATCGGATTTCCTGGTGGTGTGAGAGCGGATGAGACGGTCGTCGATGCGGTAGTTCCGCTCCAGTTCTTTGACGGTGGCCGGCGTGCCGGCATAGTCCACCACGACGTAGTAACCCCGGGTAACCCCCTGGATCCGGTAGGCCATCTTCTTGCGGCCCCATTCCTCCAGGCGCACCAGGGCGCCTCCCTGGGTGGAGATGATCCGGCTGAACTTGTCGATGGTGCCCTTAATCTCTTCGTCCGGGAGGTCGCCGTTCACCACCCAGACCGACTCATAGCGGCGCATTCTTCCTCCTTATGGCCTGATGGCCCTGGCGCCTCCGGCCCAGGGCAAGGAGAGTAAAAATGAAATATAACAAAAGGATGGAGTCTTGTCAACCGGCAGGTAACCCTAAAAGTACTCCAATAATGGACCTCCGGGACGCGCCCCGGGAACCGGCGGGGATGAGGCGGCCGGTGACGGTTCTCACCTGCCGCCCCCTGCTGACCTGGCCAGGATCTTACTGGACGCTGAAATAGGCATCCCGCTGGTCGCTGCCGTAACTGCTGGTCACCCGGCAGGTGACGGTATAACTCCCAGAGGCCGCGCCGTTGGGCAGGGCATAGTTCACGGCATCGGTGAAGCCACCGTTCCCATTAGTGACCACATTCTGGTACGGCTCCCCTATCAACTGGCCGCCAAAGCGGACTTCCCGCACCAAGGTGACCGAGGTTGGAGCATTGTCAGGGGTCAGGATGGTGTAATTCATCTCCAGGTTAACCTGCTGGCCAGGGTGTGCCACCGGAGGGTTGGCGGATACCCGGTCGATTTTCACCAGGTTGCCCTGAGAGGGGTCGTAATTGTAGGACTGGGCGGCGGCCTGACTGGAGCTGATCTCACTATTAGCGTGTTCGGCATAGAGATAGCCGCCCACTCCTCCCAGGAGCGCGCCGGAGGCGGCACCGATGATGGCGCCGGTGGCGGGCGCGCCGGTGGCCGCACCGATGATGGCGCCGAGGGCCGCCCCGGTGACCGCACCTCCCAAGGCACCAGCGCCGGCGGACTGTTCCGGCGAATAATACCCGCTTTCAGTCATGCAACCCGCCAGCGCCAGGGGAAAAATGACTATCATTGCCAGTGCCAGGATTCTCCGGAACATTTCAACTTCCTCCTTTTGCAGTGCCGGTGGAGCCGGTTCAGATTTCTTTTGGTACCGGATGGCAATTTCTAGAGATAATAAATCTTTATTTTCCGGTGTGCAAGTTTGCCAGCCAAAAGCAAAGGCGGGGATCAGTAGGAGCGGACCCAGGTGTCCGCTCCCCGGAGGGCGCACCCCATCACAGGCTGAAGGCCTGTGCCACTGTGCGTTCCCTGCGGAGGATATTTCTAGTTCTTTGACTGCACCTTGGTATAATTAACCCGCAGCCACTTTTTCCTCACTGCTCACCGCTCAATGCTAACTTCTTCCGGTCCGCCAGGATCTGGTCCAGGATGCCGTTGACAAAGGCCCCCGAGTCCTCGGTCCCGTAACGCTTGGCCATCTCGATGGCTTCATTGATCACCACTTTGGGGGGAATATTGTGCTGGTAGAGGAGTTCATAGGCTGCCAGGCGCAGGAGGTTGCGGTCCACCGCACCCATGCGCTCCAGGCGCCAGTGTTCGGAAAAGCGGCTGATGATGGCGTCCAATTCTCGCTGATGGGAGGCCACCCCGGCCGTCAATACACGCAGATAGACCGGTACGCCGGGGCCTTCCGGATGAAAATGGCTCCAGAAGCGCTCTAAATCCTCCGGGCGGTCGCTCCGGGCGAATTCACCGTGATAGAGAAATTGCAGGGCCCATTCCCGGCAGTGGCTGCGGGAATAAGCCGGCAAGGAATCAGGCCCCCAAGGCCTTCAGAAGATTGGCCATCTCGATGGCGGCTTCCGCCGCGGCAAATCCTTTGTTGCCCGCCTTGCTGCCGGCCCGCTCGATGGCCTGCTCCAGGGTGTCGGTGGTGAGAATGCCGAAGGAGACAGGCACCCCGCTCTCCAGGGCCACCTGCGCGATCCCCTTGCTCACTTCCCCGGCCACGTAATCGAAGTGGGGAGTGGAGCCCCTAATCACCGCGGCCAGGCAGACCACTGCGTCGTGGGCCTTGGAGGTTGCCAGACGTTTGGCAGTTAGCGGGATTTCCCAGGCCCCGGGTACCCGCACCAGCATTAAATCGTCTTCCGCCACCCCCTGGCGCCGCAGGCAATCCAGGGCCCCTTCCAGCAGGCGCTCGGTAATAAAGGAATTGAAGCGGCTGACCACCAGGGCAAATTTCAGGCCGGCGCCGATGAGCTTGCCTTCTACCGTACGCATCCTTCCCCCTTCTGAGTTTCTCAGTTTGAATTTTTGGTATTTTTCTGGTCCGCAAGCCCCTGGTCAGGAGAGAGGTATCGTATGCTTGCTGGTACTAGTGGTCTGTTCCGCAATTGATTATCCATTGAAATTGACTGATTACCTCCCCTTGGAAAAGGGGGGTAGGGGTGATTTAATATAACCTAATTGAAACCCCCCTTAATCACCCTTTTTCAAAGGTGGACTTAACCATGCCAAAGCCAGCGTTCCAGTCCTGATATTATGTCCAGCTAATTATGAAACATGACACTAGTTTTCCACCAGCTTCAACAGGTGCCCCATCTTCTGGCACTTGGTCTTGAGATAGTTGCGATTCATCCGGTTGGGAGGAATCTCCAGGGGCACCCGCTCCACCATCTTGAGGCCGTAGCCCTCCAGGCCGATGATCTTCTTGGGATTGTTAGTCATCAGGCGCATCTGGCGGACTCCCAGGTCCCGCAAGATCTGGGCCCCGATGCCGTAATCCCGCAGGTCCGCCTTAAAACCCAGGGCTTCGTTGGCTTCCACCGTATCGGCGCCCTGGTCCTGCAGCTCATAGGCCCGCAGCTTGTTGACCAGGCCGATGCCCCTGCCCTCCTGGTGCATGTACAGAATGATCCCTTTGCCTTCGCACTCCACCAGTTGCATGGCGGCTTCCAACTGGTCGCCGCAGTCGCAGCGCAGGGAATGGAAGACGTCACCGGTGACACATTCGGAATGGACCCGCACCAGCACCGGCTGCTCCGGAATAATCTCCCCCTTTACCAGGGCCACGTGCTGGTTGTCGTCCACGTCGTTGTCATAGGCAATGGCAGTGAATTCCCCAAAATAGGTGGGCAACTTGACGCTGGCCCGGCGGTGTACAAAGGATTCGTGCCGCAGCCGGTATTCCACCAGGTCGGCGATGGTGGCGATCTTCAGGCGATGCTCTTCGGCAAACTTCTCCAGATCCGGCATCCGGGCCATGGAGCCGTCGTCTTTCATAACCTCGCAGATCACCGCGGCGCCCTTCAGCCCTGACAGACGGGTCAGGTCCACGGAGCCCTCAGTCTGGCCCGTGCGCACCAGGACCCCGCCCCTCCGGGCCCGGATGGGAAAAACGTGCCCGGGGCTCACCAGGTCCTCGGGAAGGGTGTGGTCCGCCACCGCAGTGAGGATGGTGGTGGCCCGGTCCGCCGCCGAGATGCCGGTGGTCACCCCTCGCCGGGCTTCCACCGAGACGCAGAACGCCGTCTTGAAGCCCGACTGGTTGTCCCGCACCATTTGGGGCAATTTCAGGCGCTCCACCAGGTCCGGCTCCAGGGCCAGGCAAACGAGTCCCCGTCCGAAACGGGCCATGAAATTGATGGCCTCCGGGGTCACCAGCTCCGCGGCCATGGTGAGGTCGCCCTCGTTTTCCCGGTCTTCGTCATCTACCAGGATGATCATCTTGCCCTGGCGTATATCTTTGAGGACTTCTTCAATGGGTGCTACCGACATTTCTTTTAGTTCCTGCTTTTCGGTTTTCCGCGCCGCCGGGGGCGGCGGCCCTACCTTTCATGATTTACGGGTGAGCCAAGGGCTCATGAGCGACTGTTTCCGGTTTTCTGTTTTTGCTGGCGCCGGCATCTGAGCCGGTGATTCTTTGGCCCACTACCCACTTGCCCACTACAGAAATCCGTGCCGGGTCAGCACCTCCACGGTGACTCCCTGGCCTATCCCGGAGTCCTTCCCCAATAACCGGGCCACGTATTTGCCGATGAGGTCCGCCTCCAGGTTGACCCGGTCCCCCACCCGCAAAGCCCCAAGGGTGGTTTTCCGGGCGGTGAAGGGAATGATGTTGACGCTGAAGGCGGCTCCTTTGATTGAGTTCACCGTCAGAGAAACCCCGTCCACCGCAATGGAGCCCTTCTCAATGACCAGGGTGCCCAGGGGCGCGGGCAGCTCTATCTGTAACTGGAAATAGGCCGGGCCGGACCTGAGCTGCCCCACCACGCCGGCGGCGTCCACGTGGCCGGTGACCAGGTGTCCCCCCAGGCGGTCGCCAAGTCGCAGGGATCTTTCTAAGTTTACCCGGTCGCCCACCTTTTTCAAGGTGAAAGTGGTGCGGGCCAGGGTCTCCGGCGAGACCTCAAAGCTGGCCGCCGGCGGGGCGATGGCCACCACCGTCAGGCAGGCTCCGGCCACCGCCACCGACTCCCCCAGGCTCAGCTCAGCCACCGGGAACGGGGTCTTGACCGTGACCTTGAGTCCTTCCGCCAGGGGCGTGAGCCCTACGATCTCCCCCACCCCTTCCACTAATCCGGTAAACATGAAGCATATCCTGAAGCGGCGATTTGCTTTAAGATTTTACAATTTATTGGCAACTGGGGGAACCTTGCCAAAGGAGGCCCCGCCAGGGCGCTTAAGCCACCGTCACCTCGGGGCTGAGGAAGACGTCCTGGATGGCGTTGAAGAGCTCCACCCCTTCCTTCATGGGACGCTGGAAGGTCTTGCGCCCGGAGATCAGCCCCATGCCCCCGGCCCGTTTGTTGATCACCGCGGTGCGCACCGCCTCGGCCAGGTCGTTCTTCCCGGAGCCGCCGCCGGAATTGATGAGCCCGGCCCGGCCCATGAAGCAGTTGGCCACCTGATAGCGGCACATGTCGATGGGGTGGGTGCCCGCCAGCTTGGTGTAGACCAGCTCATTGGTCTTGCCGAATTTCGGCAGGGCCTTGTAGCCGCCGTTGCACTCCGGCAATTTCTGCTTGATGATGTCCGCCTCGATGGTCACTCCCAGATAATTGGCCTGGCCGGTGAGGTCGGCGGAGGCGTGCATATCCCCCTGCTCCGTCTTGAAGGCGGGATTGCGCAGATAGCACCAGAGGATGCAGGCCATCCCCAATTCGTGGGCCATTTTGAAGGCCTCGCTGACCTCCTGGATCTGGCGCCGGGACTCAACGGAGCCGTAATAGATGGTGGCCCCCACCGCCACCGCCCCCAAATCAAAGGCCTGTTCCACGCTGGCGAACAGGGTCTGGTCATAGAAATTGGGATAGCTGAGTATCTCGTTGTGATTTAGCTTGACGATGAAAGGAATCTTGTGGGCGTATTTCCGGGCCACCGCGCCCAAGACCCCCAGGGTGGAGGCTACCGCGTTGCAACCCCCCTCCAGAGCCAACTTAATGATGTTTTCAGGATCGAAATAGATGGGATTGGGGGCAAAGGAGGCCGCGGCGGAATGCTCCACCCCCTGGTCCACCGGCAGGATGGAGAGATAGCCGCGGCCAGCCAGGCGGCCATGGCCGAAGAGGGCCGCCAGGGAACGCAGCACCCTGGCCGAGCGGTCGCTCCCCACTAAGACCCGGTCGATGAAGTCCGGCCCCGGCAAGTGCAGGCTCTCTTTGGGGAACCCCTTGCAGGTATGGTTCAACAGTTCCTCAGCCTCGGGACCCAGCAAGGATTGAATCTTTTTAATCATGTCCATTGTCACCTCCTGAAAGGCAGTTTTCTGTTTTCTGTTTTCGGTTTTCAGGTTTCAGTTTTCAGTTTCTTTGATTTTTGCGGGGGAACCGGCAAGATGCCGCAATGAGTCAAAAGATCTCCCTCATCTAATTAAGATAAGATCCCTCTAAACTTAGGCAATAGCAAATATTTTTTCTATTTTTTCCCCCCAGCCATCAACTCCAGGGCCACCTGGGCCGCCCCTTGCGAGGCGTCGAGGCCCTCCAGGCTCCTAACGATCCGGGCCAGACCCGGCCCCAGGGCGGCGAGGCGCTCCCGATCCCCCATCCAGCCCAGTGCCTCCCTGGCCAGGCGGTCCGGGGTAAAGTCTTCCTGGATCAGCTCCGGGAAGAGCCGTTCCCCGGCCAGGAGGTTGGCCATGCCCACATGCTCCACCCGGATGAGCAGCCTCCCTACCCGGTAGCTCAGGGGCGACAGCCGGTAGACGATCACCATGGGCGTCCCTGCCAGGGCCGCCTCCAGGGTGGCGGTGCCCGAGGCCACCATCGCCAGGTGGGCCGCGGACAGGACTTGAAAGGATTGGCCTTGAATGGTCTTGAGAATCAGGCCTCCCTGGCTTTGGGCCCGCAAACCATCCTCAAATTCCCCCACCAGCTTTTGCACCAACTCCCACGGAGCGGTGGAAGCGACCGGTATGATGAATTGGCTTGGGGGGATGGCTTGCCGGATCAGAGCCGCGGCCTTAAGCATCCCGGGCAAGTGGCATTCGATTTCGCCCGCCCGGCTGCCCGGGAGCAGGGCGACGGTAAGGCGTCCCGGTTCCAGGCCCACGCGGGCCAGCCAGGAACGCCGCGCCTCCGGGGGCGCCAGGGTCTCCATCAGGGGGTGGCCCACATAGGTCGCCGGCACCCCCCGCTCTCGGTAAAAATCGGCCTCAAAAGGGAAGATCACCGCCAGGCGGTCCACCAGGCGGGCCAGGGTGCGCACCCGGTAGCTGCGCCAGGCCCACACCTGGGGGCTAATGTAATACATCACCGGGACCCGGTAATACCTGGCCAGGCGGGCCACCCAGAAGTTGAAATCCGGAAAATCGACCAGGATGGCCAGGGCGGGCTCCTGGCTCTTCAGGACCCGGCCCACGTCCCACAAGGCCCGCATTACCGCGCCCAGGCGGCCCGCCACCTCCCAGAGCCCCACCACCGCCAGCTCCGAGGCGGGGCAGAGGAGGCGCACCCCCTGGGCGGCCAGGGCCTCCCCCCCGATGCCGAAGAACTCCGCCTGAGGCAACCGATCCTTAATGGCCGCCACCAACCGGGCCGCATGCTCGTCCCCCGAGGCCTCCCCGGCAACGACGAGGATTCCCCCAGGTTTTTTATGGGTCTTGGCCATTTCCTTGATGAGAAAGGCCCGGAGGCCCGCGGCCAGGTATAAAAAAATCTTTCGACCTCGGCCCGGATCTTCAGGCCAGAGGCAGCCACCAGAGTCACCTCCGGCAGCGCCCGCTAATCGGTGGCCGCAGGCCGCCCTAGAAAATACCCTCTCCCCACCCGCTCCCAGGGCTGGCTGTGCCCGCCGTTTTAGCCAGCGTTTCCCATGAATTCCCGGTAACCTGGCTCCTGGGCCGGCCTGCGGCGCCAGCGTCTCCCCAGGAGATATTGCCAGCCGGTTAATTTGGGCCGTGATGGCACCCCTTACGCCTCTGCCACCAACCCGGGCAACCCGATCACAGGCTGGAAGCCCTGCCACTGTCGCCTCTACACCCGCCAGGCGCTCCCTGGCCCTCCCCCCACCATCTCCTCCCCCCTCAGCTAACTTTTGCTATCTTCATGGCGGCATTAATCTTAAGTGCCAGGTCCAGGGCAGCCCGGCCGGCCTCGCCGCTAATGGGCGGCTCCTGCTCATTTAAAACCGCCTTCACAAAGGCGCTGATCTCTTTCAGCAGGACGTCTTCCTGGGGAAAGCGCCGGCTTTCCAGGGCCACACCGGGAATGGGGCCCTGGGCGCCCTCCTTTTTGAAGGCCACGGTCAGTTCCCGGTTCTCAAAATCCACGGCCAGGTAGGCGTCGGTCTGGAAGAGGCGGAACTTGCGCATGCTCTTGAAGGACATGCGAGAGGCGGTGAGGTTAGCGATGCAGCCGTCGGCGAACTCCAGGCGGGCGTTGGCCAGATCGATGCGGTCGGTGAGCACCGAGATGCCCGCCGCCCTGATCTCCTGCACCGGTGCCTGGGTCAGGGAGAGAACATGGTCCAGGTCATGGATCATCAGGTCCAGGACCACGTCCACATCGGTGCCCCGCTCCTTGAAAAACGCCAGCCGGTGGCTTTCGATGAAGCGGGGTCCGCTCACCCGGGTCTTGAGTTCCTCCATGGCGGAATTGAAGCGCTCCAGGTGCCCCACCATGAGGATGCGGCGGCGCTCCCGGGCCAGACGCACCAGGGAGTCGGCCTCGGCCACCGTGACGCTGAGAGGCTTTTCCACCAGCACCTGGCAGCCTGCCTCCAGGGCATCCCGCACCACCGCAAAATGGAAGGAGGTGGGCACCGCGACGCTCACCGCGCTGACCTCTCGCAGCAGCGGCCGGTAATCGCTGTAGGCTTCGGCTCCCAGGGCCCCGGCCACCTCCTGGGCCAGAGCCTGGTTGAGGTCGGCCACCCCCACCAGTTCCGTCTCTTTTAGATGGGCGTATTTCTCAGCGTGGAAGCGGCCCAAATAGCCGACGCCGATAACCCCGACTCTTAAGGGTGAAACCATGATGAACAGATTCCTCCAGAGGAGATACCCTGTTTGCAGGTAAGAACGGACCCGCGTCTCCGCCTTTAATGGGGGGGACAGCCCGGGTGCCCCTAAAACCCATTGTTTTGAAATGGCTGGTAATAAATATTGCTAGCCGGCCAAGCTTATCATACCGGAAAAGGAGGCCCGGAGGCAATGAAATCCGGGGGAAACCGTTTGACAGGCGCCCTGGGAAACGATAAAAACTTCCAGACGCTCCTTAGGAGGACGGATGGATGGTAGAGAAGGCTGAGTATATCTGGCTGGACGGCAAATTCATCCCCTGGGCTGAGGCCCAGGTGCACATCATGACCCATACTTTGCATTACGGACTGGGAGTATTCGAGGGTATCCGGGCTTACCACTGCCAGGACGGCCGCAGCGCCATTTTTCGCCTGAGGGAGCATATCCGCCGGCTGTTCGACTCCGCCCACGTTATGCAGATCGACATCCCCTTTAGCCGTTCCTTAATCGAAGAGGTCTGCTGCGACCTGCTGCGGCGGAACGGCCAGGCATCCGCCTACCTGCGCCCCCTGGTGTTTGTGGGCGAAGGAGTCATGGGCCTGCATCCCCAGGACAATCCCATCCGGGTGGCCCTCATCAGTTGGGTTTGGGGCGCCTATCTGGGAGAGGAGGGCCTGAAGAAGGGTATCCGGGCCAAAATCTCCTCGTTCTCCCGGCACCACGTCAACGTCATGATGACCAAGGCCAAGACCACGGCCAACTATGTCAACTCCATCCTGGCCAAGCGGGAAGCCACCGCCCTGGGTTATGACGAGGCCCTGATGTTGGATATCGACGGCTATGTGGCCGAGGCCTCCGGGGAGAACATCTTCATCGTCTCGGATGGAGTGCTGCGCACGCCGCCAATTACCTCAGTACTGTCGGGGATCACCCGGGCCAGTATCCTCACCCTGGCCCAGGACCTGGGCATCCCGGTGAAGGAAGAGATTTTCTCCCGGGATGAACTCTACCTGGCCGACGAGGCCTTCCTCACCGGCACCGCCGCCGAAGTCACCCCCATCCGGGAAGTGGACGGCCGGGTCATTGGCCCTGGGAAACCTGGCCCCATCACCCTGAAACTGCAGACCATCTTCTTTGACGTGGTCCTGGGCCAGGACCCGCGCTATCGGGACTGGCTCACCTATATTTAAGGCGGTTTTCGGCTTGCGGTTTCCGGTCAAAAATTAACTTGAACAAGGAAAAGGGCCCGGGAGAGTAAAGGTCTCCCGAGCCCTTTTTTCCTTTTTACCGAAAATCGAAAACCGGAAACCGCCTTATTCGCCGCCGCAGTTCTTAAGATATTGCAGCATAATATCGGTTTCGGTAATCAGGCCCACCAGGCGGTCATGGTCCATCACCGGCAGGCAGCCGATCTTCTTGTCCACCATCATCTTAACGGCCTGCCACAGATCCAGCTCCGGGGAGATAGTGACCGGCTCTCGCACCATGATGTCCTTAATGCGCACGGTCTTCATCAGCTCACGAGAGCTCTTTCCGCCGTAACCCAGGGCCTGGGCCAGGGAAGTGCGAAACAAGTCCCGCTCCGAAACGATCCCCACCAGCCTGGCGCCATCCACCACCGGCAGATGCCGAATCCTCCCCAATCGCATGATGTCGTTGGCCAGACTCAGTTCGTCGTTAACATCCAGGGTAGCCACTTCCTTGACCATCACTTCCTTGACCTTCATTCACCGTCTCCTGGGAGTGATTAGCGTGAGAGGTGGCACATGAAGGGTGAGCGTATGACCCATCACCCCCAGCCCATTACCCGCCTTACATTGATGCCAGCCACTCCTGGCCCCGGGCGCTCAGGCCCGCCAGAATCCTCAAGGCCCGCCGGGCCTCGTCCGGGCTGAGATAACCCATGCCGCAAGCCGGGGTGAGAATGGCCCGGGACAGAATCTCCTTGGAGGTGGCCTTAAGCTCCTGCGCCAGTTGGGCCACTTGCCGGGTGAACCGCAGCCACAGGCCCTCGGCGGTTTCCTGACGGAAATCCTCGCCGGTGGGTACCAGTCCCCAGGCTAGCCAGCCGCCCCGCTGAAAAAATTTCACCAGCGCCTGCCCATACAGTTGCAGGCTTTCAAAGTAACCATAGGAATCGAAGCTGAGAAGATCGATGGGGGCCTCCAGCAGCATACCCCAGTCAGTGTTGCCGCAGCAGTGGAGGCCCACGACCAGCGGTGCGTCAGCGGCCTGGCGCAGTTCTCCGATGGTCTGGCCCAGGATCTCCAGGACTTCCTCCCGGGAGATGGGTAAATATGCGGACCCGAAACCGCTGAGATAAGGCTCATCCAAAAAGATGACCGGGTCCTTCCCCAAATCCCGGAACCTGCGGGCCTGCCAGGCGGCCTTGCGGGCCAGGCCCAGGCAGACCGCCTGGGTCAGTTCCCGGTCGAACAGGATGGCCTTGCCCTCCTGGTCCTTGACCATCCCGGCAAAGGTCACCGGTCCCGCCAGTTGACCTTTCAGGGTCTGGCAGGGAAGCTGTACGGCGGCCGCGGCCCGGAGCAGGGCAAAGAACCCGCGGGCCTCCTGCTCCTCCATGGCAAATGGGGTTAGCTCACCAGCCAGGATCGCCTCATAAAATTCCGCCAGGGCCTGATCCCGGGGAAGATCCGGGTCCACCTGCACGGTGCGGGCCGCCTCGTCGATCTTCAAGGCCGCCAGGCCCCGGGCGGCCTGGGCAGTCATCTCCTCCCTAAACCCCAAGCGCACCATTTGAGGCCAATAGGGCACCCGGGGCATGGCCTCCAGGATCAGGGACACCGCCTCCTCCGGATCGGTAAAAGGCACCGACCCGATGCCGGTGGCGGCCATGGGAGTCAAGGGCAGCTCGATCTTCGTCATTCCGGTCCTCTCACCTGAACGGGTTGGAAACCTTTTTCACGGATCCCCTAACTAGCAAAAATCTATGATTTTTACCCGCACTTGTCAATGGAGGCCTTAGAAAAGACCTCATCCCCGGGATCGAAGGTCCGGGCTCAGGGATGGAGATCTGCCCCCCACTTGAGACGAAACCCGTGGCCTCGCCCCGGTCTGACCCTTACCAAAAATACAAAACTTATAAAAAACCCTTTGCCGGGGCCGCGACTTAGTCAAAAATATCAGTTATCCCGGCGCCAACGCCCCAAAACCCTCATTTTTGCTTGCATCCGAGAAATTTTTGAGGCAATATCAGTTCAGAAGTCTGGTTGGGGGGGGAAACATGACTTCGCCGACTGCTCCATTCGAGGTCGCCAGCTCAAAGGGCAGCCATAGACTGCTGACCGGATTGGTCGTCATCCTGGGGGGGGTGATTCTGGTCATGGTATTCTTCAGCCACCGGAGCCTCTACCAGATCTTCCGCTCTCATCAGGAAGAGTTGCGTATGGATCAGGAGAACGCCCGCCTGGCCGAGGAGAACGCCCGCCTGGCCCGCACCATCGACCGCTTGCAGAATGATCCGGAAATGATCCAGGACCTCATTCACCAGGAGTTGAATTTCGTTAAGAAAAACGAGATAATCTTTCAGTTGCCCCCTGGCCAACGTCAGCCCTCCGCATCGCCCTCGCCGCCCGCCGGCCGCCCTCTTGCTGAGTCCCCAGCCGAGGCCGGAGCCCCGCCGGAATCCGGCAAGCACCCCTGGTCCTGGGATTGCCTGGAGGGGGCTCCCAAACCCAACCCCAAGAATACCCGCTGAAGCCAGGTGGTTGGCCGTTTAACTCGCCACGGTTACGGTTTACCCCGGTAAAGCCGGATAGTTCCAGGGGTGGCCCCCAACCTCGTAGAGCTTGGTATTTCACGACACGGAAGGAAAAAGGTGGCCTATGTACTCCACCGCCGAGTTTAAAAAAGGCCTGAAGATCGAGCTGGATGGCACTCCATACATCATGGTAGATTTTCAACACGTCAAGCCCGGCAAAGGTGGCGCCTTTGTGCGCACCAAGCTGAAAAACCTCCTCACCGGCCGGGTGTTGGATCAGACCTTCCGCTCCGGGGAGCGGGTCAAGAAGCCGGACCTCATGGAACGGGAGATGCAGTATCTCTACCGGGAGGGGGACCGCTACTGCATGATGGACAACGACAGCTACGAACAGATCATGCTCACCGAGGCGCAGGTGGGTGAGGCGCGCCTCTATCTCATCGAAAACCTGGACCTCAAGGTCCTCTTCTTCAATAAAGAGCCGGTGGGCGTGGAGTTGCCCAACTTTGTGGAGCTGGCGGTGGCTCAGACCGAACCCGGAGTCAAAGGCGACACTGCCGCTGGCGGGACCAAGCCCGCGGTCCTGGAGTCCGGCGCCAACATCCAGGTGCCCTTGTTCATCAATGAAGGGGACCGGGTCAAGGTAGACAGCCGCACTGGCAGTTATATTGAGAGGGTTAAGTGAGGACGGGGCTCAAGCCAGCTTCACCAGGACCACATAGCGCCGCACCCCGAAACGCAAGGCCCTTTCCTTGCACCCCATGTAGATGTCCACTTTCTTGTGCATCCGAGAGGCCATGCGGTCTTTAAACTCAAAGACCCCCAACCCATTCAACAAGACCCGGTCGCCGAACCCCAGGTTCATGCCCTCTTCCACATCCCGGCTAACCGCCAGGATGCCTTCCCGCACCCGTTCGCCCGAGGCGGTGATCCCCTTGGAGGAGCCGGGGCAATAGGCCGACGGATAACAATAAGCGGTAACCGTGACAATGGACATGCTGACGCACATGGTAGGTCGAGGGGCGCATAGCATGCCGACCCCCAGGAGACTGACGATCGCCATCGTTTTCATGTTCCCTCCCTTTAGAGACAGTTCAGGATTGCTTCGGATGGCTGGGGAATAATTTGGATAAGGAACCGACAGGAAAAGTTTGGGGCCGAGGCCCCAGGATTTCTTTGCAAGTGATTTTGTCGCCTTCGGCCTTGGGCCGCTTCGGGACCATCCCGAATATTAACGGCCACCCGGTCTCAGGTTCCCATCCCCATCAATCCATTGGTGAAGTTCACTTGGCGAACAATCAAAAGGACCGCTGCGATTTGCTTGTACCATATATCACAATATTCTAAAGGCTGTCAAGAAAATAATCGTATTATTATATAACATATGGTAATAACTTACTAATTAGCTGCGAAAATCTTTTCTTTCCCTGATTTTCAGAGATTACTGATCTGGTTTCGGCTGATTTTTTTCGAAAATGGAGGGAATTTTTATCATTTAGCCTATTTTGGGGCCTTGGGTGGAAAATTTTTCAGGCTGGAAAAACTGACTTTTAGAATATGTTAATATTAACAATATTAACAATAATTTCATAAAGTTATATACATTAAAATTAATTTAAATATTTTAGTTAACCGGGATCCCCCCCACCGAGGCCAATTTGCGCTTTCTGGTCATGGTGGTCCGGGTGAGCCAGGGAACCGGCGCCAGGAACTTAGCGGAACTTAAACTCTCCCCGCCCCAAGAGGTCGTGGAGGTGGACGATCCCCAGGACCCGGCGGTCCTGGTCCACTACCGGCAGCGCCGTGATGGCGTGGTCCTCCATCAGTTCCAGGGCCTGGGAGGCCAGGGCCTCGGGACCGATGGTCCGGGGCTGCGAGGTCATCACCTCTTTCACCCCCCGGCCCTGGAGATTCCCCCACTTTTTCAAGGCCCGGCGCAGATCGCCGTCGGTGATGATCCCCTGTAAGGTGCTGCGGTGGTCCACCACCAGGGTGACCCCCAGTCCTTTGGCGTCCATCTCTCCGATGGCCCGGCTCAGGGTATGGGATAGCAACGTGCGGGGCACCGGCGTCCCGGCGAGCATCACCTCGGAGATGGCCAGGGAGAGGTGCTCTCCCAGGCGGCCCCCGGGATGGAAGCGGCGGAAGTCGGCGGCCTGAAACCCTCGACGGGTGAGGAGGGCCACTGCCAGGGCGTCGCCCATGGCCAGCATGGCGGTGGTGCTGGCGGTGGGGGCCAGTCCCAGGGGGCAGGCCTCCCGGGGCACCCCGGTGTCGATGGCCACCTGGCTGAGCCGGCCCAGGGTGGAGTTAGGCCGCCCGGTCATGGCGATGAGTGGCGCGCCCAGGCGCTCCAGGCTGGGAATGAGGATGGTGAGCTCCCGGGTTTCGCCGCTGTTGGACAGAGCCAGAACCACGTCGGCGGCGGACACCATGCCCAGGTCGCCGTGCATGGCCTCCACCGGGTGCAGGAAGAGGGCCGGGGTCCCGGTGGAGTTGAAGGTGGCCACGATCTTCCGGGCCACGATACCGGGCTTGCCCACCCCGGTGACAATGACCCTGCCCTTGGCCCGGTATATCAAATCCACCGCCTTGACGAAGCTATCGTCCAGCTTTTGGATCAGGGTGGTAAGGCCCTCGGCTTCGATGGTCAGAACTTCCCGGGCCAGGTCCAGGATCTTGGTGGACACTTAAATTCCTTGGTTTTCGGTTTTCGGTTTTCGGCAAACATCGCCAGGCCAGCAAAAATCAGCCTTACTTCATCTCACCATTGCTGGCACAGGCCGTCCCGCCGGCGCCTTAAATGGTGCAACCGGGCGCAGCTAGCTATCTTCCACCGGCGTCAGGGTCCGCCCCAGCATGATGCGGTCTTTGCCCCGGCCCTTACTGGAAAACATGGCCCGGTCCGCCATGGCGAGCAATTCCTCCCGGTCCCGGGCATCTCCGGGCAGGGTGGCGATACCGTAGCTGGCGGTAACCCGGATATCCAGTCCTTCATCATTCAAGAAGCTGGTGTGGTTGAGCTTCTCCCGGAGGCGCCGGGTCAGCCCCAGGGCCTGGGATTGGGAGCAACGCGGCAGCAGGAGGACGAATTCGTCGCCGCCGTAGCGCACCAGGCTGTCATCAGGCCCCAGCAGCGAGTGGATCGTCCGGGCCACCTCTCCCAGAACCTTACTGCCCCGGAGATGCCCGTGGGCGTCCACCACCGCCTTGAAATTGTCCAAATCCAGGAAGACCACGGAAAATTCCCCGCCCTGCTGGATTATCTGGGGAATGAGGCGGTCCATGCTGAAGAAGAGATAGCGGCTGTTATAAAACCCGGTGACCTCATCAATGAAGGTGCGGGCCTGGAGTTTCTGGAGATTACGTATGTTGTCCACCGCAATGGCCACGTAGTCCGCCAGGATATTCAAGTGGGGTAGAGACTGCTCCCGGAAGAGATTCTCATCCTCCACGTTGATCACTTCAAAGACTCCGATGACCTCATCCCGCACCACCAGGGGCAGGGCAATGATGGAGCGGGTTTCGAAGCCAGTGATGGCGTCCACCCGGGCGGAAAACCGGGAGTCCTGCTCCACGTCGGGAATGAAGATGGGCTGCCCCGTTTGGGCCACGGTTCCGGCGATCCCCTCCCCCGGCGCCAGGCGGATGCCTTTGACGTACTCCTGGGCCAACCCCACCGTCACCGCAAAGGAGAGCTCCCGGGTTTGGGGGTCCAATAATAACAACGACCAGTGGGCGGCCGGGTTCATGGCCTGGATGCGCTCCAGGACCGCGGTGAGCAAGGTTTCCATGTCCCCGGCGCTCACCAGGACCTTGGAGAACTCGATGTCGGCCAGCAGACGTTCCACCGGCCCGGGTCCGGACGGCTGATAGGACGGCTCTTCTTTCTTTTCCAAAGACCCTGGCTCCGAAAAGATTCTATGGTTAACCGGTCGTCATTGCAAGGAGTTTGTCGGCCTCGCCCCCGGAGTCGTTGGCTCCGGTGCTGGGGATGATTAAAATAGCGCTCACTTATTTCCGCTGAAAAAGGAGGCAGAGATGGCCAAGTTGCTGATCGCGCTGGACAGTTCCAAAGGGGCCTGGAGCGCCGTGGAATATGTGGCCAAGACCTTCGGGAATACCCCGGGGGTGCAGGTCACCTTGTTTCACGTCCTGTCGGGCCTGCCTCCGGCCTTTTAGGATGACGGCCACATCATGGAGGAGAAGGAGCGGGATAGCCGGCAGCGGCTGGTGGCCGCCTGGCAACAGGACCAGGAGAAGCAGTGGCGGGGCCTGGTCCACAAGGCCAACCAGCATCTCGGCGCCATGGGTCTGGCCCCCCAGACGGTGCACCGCAAGTTCAAACCCAAGTACTTCGACGTGGCCGAGGATATCCTTGAAGAAGCCCAGGCGGGCGCTTACGGCACCGTGGTCATGGGCCGCCGCGGGCTGGGGCTGGCCAAATCCCTCCTCCTGGGTAGCGTCACCCGAAAGGTGGTGGATAATGCCAACGGCTGCGCCGTGACCATCGTGGCTTAACCACCCCACATCTAATAAAAGGGCGGGGTAATCCCCGCCCTGAGCCATTTTTCAAGTGAAAAATGGCTCCTTGCTTTCTGCCCGGTGATGATTATGTTTCCCTCAGGCAATATCACCTTTGGGCCTGATAGGGCCCAAATCATTTCCAGCCATGGCGCTGGAATCCCGGGGCGCCCCCGGGAGGATGCCCGGACGCCCCCAGAGGGCGGGGCGACCTTGGTAAAAGGAGGCACAGATGGCGTTGGAGATCTGCTGGCTGGACGATTTGGCCAAGGGCCAGGAAACCGCGCGCAAGATCAATAAGCCCATTTTCCTGGATTTTTTTAACCCCAAGTGACTGGGCTGCCAACAGATGGGTGCGGTTACGTACCCCAACGAGAAGGTGGCCAAGTTTGTTTCCTTGAACTTTGTCCCGGTAAAGATCGAAACCTCCAACACCGCCATGATGCAGAGGTTTTCGGTGAGCTGGACTCCCACCCTGCTGGTGCTGGACGCGGAGGGGCGGGAGCACTACCGGGGCGTGGGGTTTTTCGCCCCGGAAGACCTGATCCCCACCTTGATGACGGCCAAAGGTAGGTGGGCCCTGGATACTGACCAGTTTGCCGAGGCCCGCGCCCTTCTCGAGGAAGTCATCTCCCTTCACCCCGATATGGAGACGGCCGCGGAGGCCCTGTTTTTCCTGGGGGTGGCCAAATACAAGATGAGCCACGACCCTAAAAATTTGCGGGAAGCCTACGATGAGCTGACCGCTAAATTTCCCACCAGCAGCTGGACCAAACAGGCGGACCATTACCGCTTGATCAGCAAATAGCCGGGCGCCTCCCAGGGTTTTTTATATTTTTTTTGGTAAGGAGTATCCCCCAACCCGCCATGGTCCGGGGGCGAGTCCTGCAGGGGCGGGGTGAAGCCAGCCCCACTTATCCCCCGGGACCATCAGCGGCCGGGAACAGTTGCTCATGAGCCCTTGGCTCCCCGTAAATCATGAAAATGTAGCGCCGCCGCCCCCGGCGGCGCGGGAACTCACCCGAAACGATGAAAAATTTGCAACTTTTCGGAACAGCCGTTCATGGGCCTTTGGCCCACCCATAAATTATGAGAAGACTGGTGGGGCGGGCGTCTCGCCCGCCACTCAGTCCGCACAGGTTTTTTTCGAGGGACGCCTGTGCCACCAATTCTTCACAACTTTTCAAGGCAGAGGCTCTCATGGAAGTGAAGATCGGCGAGTCGCGCCTGGAATTGCTGGAGGGGGATATCACCCGGCAAGATACCGAGGCCATCGTCAATGCCGCCAATCCCTCGCTGTTGGGCGGCGGTGGGGTGGACGGCGCCATTCACCGGGCCGGCGGTCCCGTTATCCTGGAAGAGTGCCGCCGCTTGGGGGGCTGCCCCGCGGGTGAGGCCCGCCTCACCCGCAGCGGCAACCTCAAGGCCCGCTACATCATCCATACAGCGGGTCCGGTCTATAAGGACGGGGGGGGGCGGGAGGCCGAATTACTCGCTTCCTGCTACCGGGAGAGCCTGAAGTTGGCCTCCGGCCAAGGCATCACCTCCGTGGCCTTCCCTTCCATTTCCACCGGCGCCTACGGCTATCCCCCGGCCGCGGCCGCCCGCATCGCCTTGCAAGCGGTGCTGGCTTATCTGGACCAACATGCGGAGGTCAAGCTGGTCCGCTTCGTCCTGTTTGGCCACCCCGCCTATGAAGTTTACGAAAAGACCCTGAGGGAATTACTGCAGAGCCCTTCAGATTCCGGGGGGCGCTGAGCAATCGCGGCTGTCCAGCTGACAAAAAAGACAAAAAAAAGATAAAATAGGCCCCACCCGGGGACGGGTGGGGCCTGAAGGCAATAATTAGCGGACTAGCGGGCTTCCGCGCCTTCTGGTCCGCCTTCCAGCTCGCCGATATAATTCTCCAGGAATTCCTCAACGAGATAAACCCGTCCCAGCTTATGGTCCATGCGGGGAAATACCTCCATCGGGGCCCGGTCGCCTTTCTTGGTATAGCAACAGAGGGCCGTGATGGTTTTGCCGAAGTATTCCTTATAATCCGAACCACGCACCTCGCCAAAGATGGGGCGATACTCGGAGGCGGGGCCACTGGATGCCTTATGGTATTGCCGGAAGGGATCGGGATTGTCGCCCAGGTCAATGGCCGCCGTTTCCACCCCATTGGCCTCAAGGCTCTTCAGCAGGTTGAGCACATTGGCGTTATCGCATTTATATTTATCGGTGGGTTTATGTTTTGTGCTGTAGTAAAATTCAATGTAACCGAGTCTTGCCATTTTTTGGCTCCTCCCCTGTTCGGCTTATTTATTTGTGCTCTTTTTCACTTTCCCTGTGCCATAGATACCATCCATCAGCCAAATATGTCAAGGCTTTTTCTGGACCAAAACGGACCACCGGCAAAAAAAGGACCGATACGAGAGCAGTTATGTTAGAAAAAACTGGACCGCAAGGACAAGGACAGTTAGGAGGACCCTTTGAACCAAAATTTCCAGAAATGGCGGCACTTGCCTTCGTTACTCCCCTTGCCCCACGGCCGCGCCCTGCCCGCAGTCATCCAGGAGGCCGATTCGGGTGCGGTGCTGATGCTGGTGGAATTGAACCGGGAGGCCCTGGAGCTGGTGGCCGCCACCGGCCGTCTCCATTATTACCATCCCCCAAGGCGCAAGGTGGTGGCCAAGGGGGAGGCCTCGGGGCACTTCCAGGAGGTGTTGGAGATTCGCCTCAACTGTCAGAGCGACCAACTGCTCATCCGGGTGCGCCCCGCCGGCGGCGCCTGCGAGCTAGGCTACCAGTCCTGCTTCTACCGCCGCCTGGGCCAGCAAGGTTGGGAAATCGCCGACCCCAAGGTTTTTAACCCGGAAGAGGTCTACCCGGAGATCGCCTTTTCGCATTAGGAAAGATGATTGTGGGGAGAGGGCCAGGGATACTTACAAAAAATCCCTGCCCTCCCCCCACACACCACTCCCAACCCGTATAAGTTGAAAAGCCATATCGGGGCAAGGCCCCGATATGGCTTTTCAAATCATTCTTTCAGTTTTTAGACTTAATCACAACACACGGTATTTCAAGCCAGGATAAATCCATATTCCAGCCTGTCCTAACCAATGCAGCACCTATTAAGGAATAAGTCGATTCTTAATCATGTCCTACCTGCACATTTAGCACAGGCGAGACGCCTGTGCCACCAAAAATATAGGGGCGACCCCGCGGGTCGCCCCTACGTTTTGGTGCGCGGGGCGCACCCTACATTTTCTTTTCACATATGGGGGTTGGGGGAGGGAGTTTGAGGGAAGGGGCAGGGGCCACTTACAAAAAGCCCCTGGCCCCCTCCCTCAAATCAACCATGCCAACTTAGATCTTCACCAGGCCCGCGGCCACTTTAGCGGCCATGACGGTGTTCTTCATGAGCATAGTGATGGTCATGGGGCCGACGCCGCCCGGCACCGGGGTGATGCAGGCGGCCTTCTGGGAGACCGATTCGAAGTCCACGTCGCCGGCCAGGATGGCCTTGCCGGTCTTTTCGCTTTTGCCGATGCGGTTGACACCCACGTCGATGACACAGGCCCCTTCTTTTACCCAGTCTCCCTGGACATACCTGGGCACCCCGGCGGCCACGATGAGGATATCGGCCCGGCGGCAGTGCTCAATGATCTTATCCTTGGGGGTGCCGGTGTGGATGCAGGTCACGGTGGCGTTGGCCCCGAGACGCTTCTGGATCATGATGGCCACCATGGGTTTGCCCACGATATTGGAGCGGCCCAGCACCACTACTTCCTTGCCCTTGGGGTCGCCGTAGGCGCGGTTGATGAGCTCCTGGCAGCCCCCCGGGGTGCAGGGAAGAAAGGCATAGTTGCCGATCAGAATCCGGCCTACGTTCACCGGATGGAAGGCGTCCACGTCCTTGTTGGGATCGATGGCGTAGAGCACCTTGTTGGAATCGATGTGTTTGGGCAGGGGCAACTGGACCAGGATGCCGTGGATCTTGGGGTCCTTGTTGTATTTGTCGATCAGGGCCAGGAGGGCCGCCTCGGTGATGTCGGTGGTTTGATTGTCCTGAATGGAATAGAAGCCCAATTCATGGGAGGTCGTCTGCTTGGCGGTGACATAGCTGATGGAGCCGGGATCTTCCCCCACCAGGATGGTGACCAGGCCGGGGGTGAGTTGGTGTTTGGCCTTCAGTTCGTCCACTTCCTTCTTTAATTCCTCGCGGATCTGGGCGGCCACCTCCGCCCCTTTGATCAATTTAGCAGCCATTTATCTGGTCTCCTTTTTGTGATTTATTTCATTAATACCATCAAATTTCCCCCAGCGTCAATGGAAAAATTCACCGGTATCTTGATCTGCCGGCAGATTATGAGATCAAAGAAACCTTGGGGCCGGTCCGCCAGACTGGCGCTTTCCTTTTTTCAAGATTTTGGATATAATAAATAATTTGATAATTCAGGAGTTTCAGCAGTGGCTCTGATCGTACAAAAATATGGCGGTACTTCGGTGGCCAACCCGGATCGCATCGCCAACGTGGCCAACCGGGTGATCCAAGCCTGGCGGGACGGCCATAAAATGGTGGTGGTCCTGAGCGCCATGGCTGGCGAAACGGACCGCCTCATCGCATTGGGCAAAGAATTGGCGGAAGACCCCGAGCCCCGGGAACTGGACGTCCTGTTGGCCACGGGCGAGCAGGTTACCGTCTCCCTATTCAGCATCTTCCTGCACTCCCAGGGAGTGCCGGCCACCTCGCTGTTGAGTCACCAGGCCCGCATCTATACCGACCGGGCCTATGGCCGGGCTCGCATCCTGGGGATCGACACGGCCCGCATCAAAGAAGAATTGAAGAAGAACCGGGTAGTCACCGTGGCCGGCTTCCAGGGGGTGGATGAAGTGGGCAACATCACCACCTTAGGAAGGGGAGGCTCCGACACCACCGCGGTGGCCATGGCCGCGGTCCTGAAAGCCGACTGCTGCGAAATTTACACTGATGTGGATGGGGTTTACACCGCCGATCCCCGCATCTGCCCCAAGGCCCGGAAGCTGGAGCGGATCACTTATGACGAGATGCTGGAGATGGCTTCCCTGGGCGCCAAGGTCCTGGAGATCCGCTCCGTGGGTTTTGCCAGGCGGTACAGCGTACCCCTGGTGGTGCGCAGCAGCTTTACCGAGGGGCCGGGCACCCTGGTAACCTTGGAGGATGAAAAAATGGAAATTGTGCCGGTATCCGGCGTGGCTTTGAGCAGAAACGACGCCCGGGTCACCATCACCCGGGTCCCCGACCGCCCCGGCATTGCGGTACGCCTCTTCCGGCCGGTTGCCGACGCCAACATCGTGGTGGATATGATCATCCAGAACACCAGCATCGAGGGCTACACTGATCTAACCTTCACCGTGCCCCAGGGTGACTTGAAGAAGACCATGGAGCTGATCCGGCCGGTGGCCGCCGAGGTCGGCGCCCAGCAGGTGGTGGGTGATGAGAATATCGCCAAGATCTCCATCGTGGGCGTGGGCATGAAGAACAACGCCGGGGTGGCAGTCCGGATGTTTGAGGCCCTGTCCGGGGAAAACATCAACATCCTGATGATCAGCACCTCGGAGATCAAGATCTCTTGCGTCATCGAGGACAAGTACGGCGAACTGGCGGTGCGGGTCCTCCACGACGCCTTCGACCTGGGTCAGCCGCCGCCGAAACGTTAGAGTTCAAGAGGGCCTGCTATGCGCCAGGTAAAGATCTACGACACCACCCTGAGGGACGGCACCCAGGCGGAATATTTCTCCCTGTCCCTGGCCGACAAGATCCGCATCGCCAGGAAGCTGGCGCAGTTCGGGGTCCATTATCTCGAGGGCGGCTGGCCGGGCTCCAATCCCAAGGATCGCGATTTTTTTGAGGAAATTCGCCAATACGGCGAGCTCAATGGCTGCCGCATCGCCGCCTTTGGCAGCACCCATCATAAGGACCGGCCTCCGGAGTCGGATCCGGTCTTCCAGGAACTGTTACTCAGCCGGGCCCAGGTGGTCACCATCTTCGGGAAATCCTCCCTCTTCCAGGTGAAGGAGATCCTGCAGACCACCCCGGAGCGCAACCTGGAACTCATCCGCCATTCCCTGAGCTATGTCAGGGCCCGGGTGGCGGAGCTGTTTTATGACGCCGAGCACTTTTTCGACGGCTTCAAGGACGACCCGGAGTACGCGCTGAATACCCTGGAGGCCGCGGTGGCCGGCGGGGCCCAGTGCCTGGTGCTGTGCGACACCAACGGCGGCACCCTAACCTCCGAATTGGCCGGCATCATCAAGGCGGTACAGAAGAAGTTCCGCCGGGTTCCTTTAGGCATCCACGCCCACAACGACTCGGAGCTGGCAGTGGCCAACAGCCTGGCCGCGGTCGAACTGGGCTGCCACCAGGTGCAGGGAACCATCAACGGCTTCGGGGAGCGCTGCGGCAACGCCAATCTCTGCTCCATCATCCCGGCATTGAAGTTGAAGATGGGGATTGATTGCCTCAGCGATGCGAACCTCAAGCGATTGACGGAGATCTCCCGCTTCGTCTACGAGCTGGCCAATGTCCATCCCAATCGTTACCAGCCTTACGTGGGCGTCAGCGCCTTTGCCCACAAGGGCGGGGTGCATGCCGCCGCGGTGAAGCGCGACCCCCGGGCCTACGAGCACCTCTCGCCCGAGCTGGTCGGCAACGTCCGGCAAATTCCGGTCTCTGAACTCTCCGGCAAGAGCAGCATCTTCCTCAAAGCCAAGGAGCTGGGATTGGAGCCGGCGACCCATGACCGGGACGTGCAATTCGCCCTGGAGAAGATCCAGGAGATGGACCTGAAGATGCCGCCCAAGAGCACCGAAGCCCTGCAAACCATCCTGGAGCGGGTCAAGGACCTGGAAGCCGAAGGCTACCAGTTCGAAAGCGCCGAGGCCTCCCTGGAAATGCTGCTCCGGGCCGCCCTGGGCCAATATCGGGAGTACTTTCGCCTCCTGAGCTACCGGGTTGTGGACCAGAAGGTGGGGGAAGACGAGCGGCCACTGGTGGAAGCCACCCTCCGGGTGCGGGTCGGCCTCCACGAGGTACACACCGCGGCCATGGGCAACGGCCCGGTGAACGCCCTGTTCAAGGCCGTGCTCAAGGCCTTGCTCCGCTTCTACCCGCGGCTGGCCGAGATGCGCCTGGATGACTACAAGGTACGGGTCCTGCCGGGCTCCGGCAGCACCGATGCCAAGGTGCGGGTCCTCATCGAGTCCCGGGACGCTCACGACCGCTGGGGCACCGTTGGGGTTTCCCATGACATCATCGAGGCCTCCTGGGCCGCCCTGGTGGATAGCATCAACCACAAGCTCTTCAAGGACGAGGCGCAGGCCCGCTAACCGGCCTTTTTCCTGATCTTCCGGTGGGGCGGGCCTCCGGGCCCGCTTTTTTTGAGTTTTCGCTTTCCGCTTAGAAACGCCAAACCATCGCTTCGGTTTTCCGTTTTAGGCGTGGGGCGCCCCTCCCTTCCGGCGGCCATATATATTCTTTCCTAAAAGCGTGACCTTGTAACTTATGAAAAATCCCCCCTGCTTCAGCCGGTCGCAACTGGGAGCCATTTTGCTGCTGGGAGCGGGCCTTTTACTATTATGGGCCTGGCGGGCCAATTTCGGTTTGGGTCCCTCACCTCCCCCGCCCCTGGGACAAGACCGCAACCCGGTGTTTGTGGAAGTGCGCGGCGCGGCGGCCGCGCCAGGGGTCTATTGCTTCGACCACTCTCCGAGTCTGGCGGAGGTCTGGCGTCAGGGCGGCGGCCCGGGGATGGCCCCGCCCGCCCCTGATCCTGACCAGACTGACAAAATAGGCAAAATCACCTCGGGCAGCCTGGTTACGATCAGCCCGGATCGGCATTACCAGCTGAGTCGCATGGCCGGCGCCCAACTCCTCACCCTGGGCCTGCCCCTGGAGCTGAACACCGCCAGTGCCGCCGATCTCGAGGCTCTCCCCGGGATCGGCCCGGCCCTGGCCCAAACCATCGTCACCTATCGCACCGCCCACGGCCCCTTTAGGAAAATCGACGACCTGCTGCAAGTTTCCGGCATCGGCCTGAAAAAACTGGAGAACCTCAGGCCTCACCTAATCATCTCAGAAAGCACGGATAGTGCCGCGGCGCGCCACTGATAAAAATGCTTATCTTGGGCATCGAGACTTCCTGCGATGAGACCGCGGCCGCGGTGGTGGCGGACGGCCGGCGCATCCTCTCCTCGGTGGTGGCCACCCAGTTCGAGTTGCACGCCGCCTACGGGGGGGTCGTGCCGGAGCTGGCAGCCCGGCGGCACCTGGAGAACATCCTGCCGGTGATCCAGGCGGCCCTGGACCAGGCCGGAGTGACACTTAAAGAGCTGGACGGCCTGGCCGTGACCCAGGGACCCGGGCTCATCGGCGCCCTGGTCATCGGGATGGCCGTGGCCAAGACCCTGGCCTTCCTGCACCGCTTGCCGCTGGCCGGGGTCCACCACCTCCAGGCCCATATCCTGGCGGCCTTTCTGACCGGGAAGCCGCCGTCCTTCCCCCTGGTGGCCCTGGTGGTTTCCGGCGGCCACACCAACCTCTACCGGGTAAACGGCTTTCTGGAAATGAAACTCCTGGGTAGAAGCCGGGATGACGCCGCCGGGGAGGCCTTTGACAAGGTGGCCAGGCTCCTGCGCCTGGGCTATCCCGGCGGCCCCAGGATCGAAAAATTGGCGGCCGTGGGCCACGCCGCCACCTTCCCCCTGCCCCGGCCCCGCATCCTGGAAGAGCCCCTGACCTTCAGCTTCAGCGGCCTGAAGACCGCGGTGGCCCTTACCCTCAAAAGACACCCGGAGATTCTTACCGACCCCCAGGCCCGGGCCGACCTGGCCGCTGGCTTCCAGGAAGCGGTGGTGGAGGCCCTGGTGAGCCGGGCCTGGCTGGCACTAACCAAAAATTCCCAGACCGGCAGCGACCGCCTGCTGGTCTGTGGCGGCGTGGCGGCCAATGGCCGCCTGCGCCAGGTTCTTAAGGAGCGGGCCGCAGCAAGCGGCGCCGGGCTGTTCCTGCCTCCCCTCCACTTGTGCGGCGACAATGCCGCCATGGTGGCGGCCCTGGGTTACCATCTGCTGGCGGCCGGGGCCCGCCTCGACCTGGAGGCGGACGTCTTCTCCCGGGGTTAGGACAGGGTAGGGGCGATTTTCTTAGCCGTCAGCCGATTAGCGGTCCGCGGTCAGCTTTTGGGTTTTCGGTTTTCGGTTTTGCTTTAGCTGACTGCTGATAGCTGACCGCTATTTTTGCTGAAGACAGGCCTGGCCGCTCTTTTTCATTTCCACGCAGAGGGCCGCGGCCAGGGCCGCGGTGCAGCCTTCCGCCGCGGCCGTGACGATCTGCCTGGCGTATTTTTGCCTGAGGTCGCCAATGACAAAGATTCCCGCGAGGTTAGTTTCGCACTTCTCATCGGTCATCACGTAGCCGTCGTGATCCATGCGGATGCCCTCGGGCACCAGCTGATTATTGGGAAGGAAGCCGATGAAGATGAAGACGCCGTCCACCGGCAGCTCCCTTAAAATCCCGGTCTGCTTGTCTTGCAAGGTGACGCCTCGCACCCCCTGGTCATTGGCCATGATTTCCGTGGCGATGGTGTTCCAGAGGATTTCAATATTGGCCTCCGCCATGACCCGCTGCTGCAAGATGCGGCCGCCGCGCAAGGCGTCCCGGCGATGGACCAGGTGTACCAGCCGGGTTATCTTGGCCAGATAAATGGCTTCCTCCAGGGCGGTATCACCGCCGCCCACCACAACCACATTCTTGCCCCGGAAGAAAAAGCCGTCGCAGGTGGCGCAATAGGAAACCCCCCGTCCGTGGTATTCCAATTCCCCCGGGATATTCAGCTTGCGGGGACTGCCGCCGGTGGCCAGGATCACCGCGTGGCAGTTGAGAAGGTCGCCGTTGGCCAGCCGCACCGAATGAAACGCCAGCCCCGGTTCCACCACCGCCACCTCCTGCTGCCTCACTTCCAAGCCGTAGCCCTGGGCATGCTGCAAGAACTTCTGGGACAGGTCGTAGCCGCTGATCTTGTCAAAACCGGGGTAATTCTCCACCGCCTCGGTAAGGTTCACCTGGCCGCCTGGAAGCCCCTTTTCGATGAGAACCGTCTTCAGGGCCGCCCGCATGGCATAGATCCCGGCGCTGAGACCGCCCGGGCCTCCTCCCACGATAATCAGATCGTAGAGTTCGCATTGGCTCATAGTCAAACCTCATGGAGAAGAAGATAATTATATTATTTATCTTCTTAACCAGGCGCATTTCAAGGAAAAACCGCAAGGTAAGCTCTTTTAGAGATATCTTCCTTTAGTTATAATAAATTGTTGATTTTGAGGGAGGAGTGGGGGCGGATCGGTTTTCGCCCGGAGGATCGGCATGGAGCAGTCCCTGGAAGAGCCACCGGCCCTGCGCCCGGTGATGGGCCGGGGCCGGATCATCAGGCCCTTGCCGTCCCTGAACGACAGCCGGGAATATTTTCTGAGCCAGTTTGCCTTACTGCCCGAGCCCTATAAAGCCCTGCGGGACCCATCCCTTTATCCAGTGGCTCTGAGCCCCGGTTTCCGGGAACTGCAGTCCCGGGTGGAGTGGCAACTGCAACATGGCGAATTAGGAGAAAGTTGACGCCGCATGGGACTTACCGAATCTCTCTGTTACGTTAACACTCTGTTCATCAGCCGGTGCAGCTACCCGGGCATCTTCGTGCTGATGGCCCTGGGGAGCATGATCGCCCCGGTTCCCAACGAGCTGGTCATGCCCTTTGCCGGCTTCTTAATCTTCACCGGCCGATTCGATCCCCTGGCGGTGATGGTGGCCAGCACCCTGGGGTCCATTTGCGGCTCGCTGATATCCTACGGCATGGGAACGCTGGGGGAGCCGGTGGTGCTCCGTTATGGCCGCTACCTGTTCCTCAATCCGCACCACCTGGAGTGGACCCACAGGTTTTTCCGGCGCCACGGCGGCAAGACGATTTTCCTGTCCCGCTTCCTCCCGGTGGTGCGCCACTTGATCTCCATCCCGGCGGGGCTGGCCCGTATGTCCTTGGCGCCCTTTATCCTGTATACGGCGGCGGGAGCCACTTTGTACAACGGCCTCCTGATCTACCTGGGGGTGCGCCTCAAGGAAAACTGGCGCCTCATCCAGCATTACACCCACATCCTGGATTATCTGGTGCTGGCCGGAATGCTGGGGCTGGCTGCCTATTTCCTGTGGAAATTCAAAGTGTCCAGAACGCCGCCGGAAACCGGCTGACTTCTCGTTACTCGCATGACTACTAATCATCCGCGCCGCGGTCCCATCATGGCCCTGGATATAGGGGGCGGCACCCAGGACCTGTTTATCTGGGAGCCGGGCCAGGCGGTGGAGAACGCGGTGAAGCTGGTGCTGCCGGCCCCCACCCAAATCCTGGCCCGCCGCATCGGCCGCCTGGGCGATGAGGGACAGCCCATCTTTTTGCAAGGCCGGCTGATGGGTGGCGGCGCGGTCAGCCAGGCGGTGCGCCGCCATCTGGCCCGGGGGCTGCCAGTCTCTGCCACCCCCCAGGCCGCCCTCACCCTGAGCGACCGCCTGGAGCAAGTGGCGGCCTGGGGGGTGGCCCTCACCGAAACCCCACCCCCGGAGGCCACTCCCCTAACCCTGGGCGATGTGGACCCGGAAGGCTTGGGCCGGCTGCTGGCGGCCTTTGAGGTCCCTGGCCCCCGCCACTTTGCGGTGGCGGTGCAGGACCACGGTTTTTATCCCCAGGGGAGCAATCGCCGTTTCCGCTTCCGCTATTGGGAAGAGATGCTCTCCCGGGGCGGAGTCTTGCGGGACCTGGCCAGCCGCCAGCCTCCCGACTTCTTCACCCGGATGCAGGCCGTGGCCGAAACTCTGCCAGGGGTGCTGCTCATGGACACCTGCACTGCCGGACTACGGGGAGCGCTGCTGGACCCCCAGGCCCAGCAACACCTGGACTCCGGCCTGATGGTGGTCAACCTGGGCAACGCCCACACCTTTGCAGCCCTGGTCCGGGAAGACCGCCTCTGGGGCATCTATGAGCACCACACCGGTCTTTTGGATCAGAGCAAACTGTTTGCCCAGTTGGGCCGCTTTCAGTCCGGAGAGCTAACCAACGACGAGGTCTTCGCCGACCAGGGACACGGCTGCGCCTATGCCCCCGGTTATCCGCCGGCCTCTCCCTTTACCTTTACCATCGTCACCGGACCCCGGCGGCGCCTGGCCCGGGGCTGGCCCGGGGTCTTCGCGGCTCCCCTGGGAGATATGATGCTCACCGGCTGCTTCGGCCTGGTGGCCGCATTCCTGGAAATGGAGCGGCTTCCCGTTTCCCTGGGGGATTAACAGGCTGTTGAGAACAACCAAATTCTCTGAAACGCTTGGGGCGGGACGCCCGCCCCAAGCGGGAAATCCCGCATCTCCTAAAGCTTGTGGGTAATGATGATTTGAGGGGAGAGTGGGGGAGAGTATTAAGTTATGGGCGGCAAGGCTCCGGATTTCCATCTCACCCCGCCGCCTCTTGGGGGAGATGGAGATAAGGAAAATGGTGGGCCGTGCCCACCATAAGTGCAGGGTGCGCACTGCGCACCCTAGAAGCTATTGCAAAACCTGATTTCACTGTCATTCTGAACGAAGTGAAGGATCTCAATTCATTAAAAATACGAGATTATTCGCTTCGCTCAGAATGACCTTTTTGGGCAGACTGAGGTTTTGCAATAGCTTCTAGAAATTGATTGAGCAGGAAGGTGCGCGGTGCGCACCCTGCATCATACACAGGCGAAACGCCGGTGCTCCCGAAAATGGGAGATTTCATCATTAACTTGACCCCAACACGGCCATGGTCTTTAATGTCTGGAAGGCTAACGTCCCTAACGGCCGGATTAATTATAAGGTGCGGCATCAGTCCTGAGAGGAGCTGAGACGATGGAGATCAAATTTTGGGGGACCCGGGGCTCAATTCCTGCCCCCGGGGCTGATACCCTGGAGTTCGGGGGCAACACCACCTGTGTGGAAGTCTTGCTGAACCGCGGCAAACGCCTCATCATCGACGGCGGCACCGGCCTGCGCCTCCTGGGGAAACATTTGCTGGAGGACGCCGCTCCCGTCAAAATCCACTTGCTCCTCAGCCATGGCCATTGGGACCACCTCCTGGGCATCCCCTTCTTTCTTCCCATTTACCAGGAAACCACCGAGATCCTGGTGGACGGTTGGCCGCCGGCCTTTCAGGCCATGACCCGGGTCTTCGACAGCCACTTGGGGGACGGCTTTTTCCCGGTGGCCTTTGAACATCTTAAGGCCCGCATCGACTTTCTCAACCGCCTGTCCCATGGGCCCCTGGAAGTGGACGGGGTCCGCATTGACGCCATTCCCACCAACCATCCCCAGGGGGGCTTCGGCTTCCGCTTCCGGGAGGGAGACCACTCCATGGTCTTCATCACCGACAACGAGCTGGGGACCGACCAGGGCCGGAGGCTGCCGGAATTTGCGGAATTCGCCCGGGACTGCGACCTGTTGATCCATGACGCCCAATTCCTGCCTTCCGATATGCCGGAGCACCTGGGCTGGGGCCACTCCACCTACGCGGAGGCGGTGACCCTGGCCCAAATGGCGGGAGCCCGCAGCCTGATCCTGACCCACCACGATCCTGGCCGCAGCGACGCCGAGGTGAAAAAGATCATCGCCCTGGCCCGCAAACTGGCGGCTAAAAGTACCAACCTTTACTATCTCGACGCCGCCCGGGAAGGGGCCAGTTTCCGCCTGCCTTGAAGGCGGTTTGCGCCTTGCCGGAAAAATCGGAAACTTTCCTGCATGGATTTTAGAAGACTGTTTCTCGTTTTCTGTTATCTGTTTTCTGTTTTCTGTTTTCTGTCTCTGCTAGGGGGCCTTTGCCTTTGATTTTGCCTTTGACTTCACAGAAAACCGAAAACAGATAACAGCTTCTGGGGAACGAGGATGCTCTAGCTGTTAACCTCGTCCATCAAAAAACTGAGAGCTGACCGCTGAAAGCTGAGAGCTATAAGCCCTGGTAATTCTTCCTCTCTTTTCTTTTCGGGAGGTTTTTGGTAAACTTAGGCCAACCGATTGCCAATATTGGGATTTTTGCGCTAGTCCTCCTGATTTTCCAGGATCAGACCTGGGTGTTTAATGGATAATGCCAGCAATCAGCGCCCGGACCGCAACCTGGTCCTCATCGGTTACCGGGCCACCGGGAAGACCTCGGTGGGCGCCAAACTGGCCCGGGTCCTGAAGCGTCCCTTCGTGGACCTGGATCGGGTGCTGGTGGCCGAAGCCCGCCAATCAGTGGCCGAAATCGTGGCCCAGGGCGGATGGGACGAGTTCCGGCGCCGGGAGAAGGAGCTGGTGGCCCGCTACCACCGGCGCCGGGGCCAGGTGCTGGCCACCGGCGGCGGCGTGATTCTGGATCCGGAAAACGTGGGGAAATTAAAAGAAAATGGGGTCCTGGTCTGGCTTAAGGCCGATCCTGAAACCATCAGGGAGCGCCTGGCGCAGGACCAGACCCAGGTGTCGAATCGTCCCAGCCTCACCACGGATAACTATCTGGCGGAGGTGGAACAAGTGCTCGCTGAACGGCAATCTCTCTACCGGAAGGTTGCGGACCTGGAAATCGACACCGGCGGCCTCGGCATCTCCCAGGTTGCCGATCTGATCCTCGCTGCCACCCGTCCTCTCGGAGTTCAACGCCATGGCGGGTAACACCTTTGGCCAGGTATTTCGGGTCACCACCTGGGGCGAGTCCCACGGCCCGGCCCTGGGCGCGGTCATAGACGGCTGTCCGCCCCGGCTGCCTTTGAGCCCCGGAGATGTGCAACTGGAGTTGGAGCGGCGCCGTCCGGGGATTCAGGCCCACGCCACCTCGCGGCAAGAGCCCGATGCAGTGGAAATCCTCTCCGGCGTCTTTGAGGGCCGCACCACCGGTACCCCCATCAGCCTCATCGTTTACAACCGGGACGTTAAGAGCCAGGACTACGACGCCCTGCGGGACGTCTTCCGCCCCGGGCACGGCGACTTCACCTTTCAGGCCAAATACGGCATTCGGGACCACCGGGGCGGCGGCCGGGCCTCAGCCCGGGAAACCGTGGCCCGGGTAGCCGCGGCTGCGGTGGCCCAGAAGGTTCTGGATCGGGACCACGTCCGGGTGCTTGCCTATACCCTGGAACTGGGCGGCATCCGGGCCGAAAAGCTAGACGAGGCCAGCATCTGGGACAATCCCTTCTTTTGCCCGGACCTGGAGGTGGTGCCGGCCATGGCCGCCCGGGTGCAGGAAGTCAAGGCCCGGGGAGACTCCCTGGGCGGCCTGGTGCAGGTGCGGGTGCGGGGCTGTCCCCCTGGCCTGGGCGAGCCGGTCTTTGACAAGCTGGACGCCATCCTGGCCCAGGCAGTGATGTCCGTGGGCGCGGTGAAAGGGGTGGAGATCGGCGCCGGCTTTGGGGCGGCCCGCATGTTGGGCTCGGAGCACAACGATCCCCTAATCCCCGGAGGCTTCGCCTCCAACCACGCCGGCGGCATCCTGGCAGGCATCAGCACCGGTGACGACCTGGTGGTCACCGCCACGGTCAAACCCATTTCCTCCATCGCCCGGAAGCAGCAGACCGTTGACCTGGAGGGCCGCCCCCGCACCATCTCGGTGGGCGGCCGCCACGACATCAGCGCCATTCCCCGCATCGTCCCGGTGATCCTGGCCATGGTGCGCCTTACCCTGGCCGATTTTCTGCTGCGCCAGAGGGCCATCTCATGGCCGTAAAGATCGGCCTGATCGGCGGCCGCGGCCAGATGGGCCGCTGGTTCCAGCGCTTCTTCGCCTCCCAGGGACTGGAAGTGCTGGTGGCGGACCTGGATACGGAGCAGACTTCCCAGGAAGTGGCCCATTTGTCCGACGTGGTGATGCTTTCCGTGCCTATTCCCGAGGTAGCGAAGACCGTGCGGGCCCTGGCCCCCCATCTCCATCCCCAGGCCGCCTTGATGGACCTGACTTCGGTGAAGCAGGGCCCCATGAGCGCCATGCTGGCCCACTTCCCGGGGGAGGTGGTGGGAACCCACCCCCTCTTCGGCCCCGGCGCCAAGGGCATCGCCGGCCAAACCGTGGTCCTCTGCCATGGCCGGGGGGAGCACTGGTTCAACTGGCTCAGGGACCTCCTTACCAACGCCGGGGCCCGGGTGAAGATCACCACCGCCAAGGAGCACGACCGCCTCATGTCCGTGGTCCAGGGCCTGGCCCACTTCACCCTCATCGCCCTGGAGATGGCTATCCGGGAACTGGGGGTCGCCCCCCAGGACCTGGAGGATTTTGCCACGCCCACCTTTTCCACCCTACACCACCTGGCCCGGCGCCTCTTCAGCCAGGACGCCAAGCTGTATGCCTGCATCCAGCTGCAGAACCCCGCCAACCGGGCGGCCCTGCGGGCCCTGGAAGATGCGGTGGCCGATATCCTCTATTTCATCCAGCGCCAAAACGCCGCCGGCCTGGTTAAGCTCATCGAGAGCGTCAGGGAAAGATTTGCTGAACAGGACAAACCTGAGGGCCCGGGAACTGAGGATTAACCGGTTCCTGGCGAAGTTTCCTAAGCACCCGATTTCATAAATCCGGTAACGTATTTATTAACAGCGGGAGCAACTGATTAATTCCCCCTCACCCGGTGTCGTCCCCCACTGGGGGAGAGGGAATAAAAAGCCAAGGCTTGGAATGCTCCCTCTCCCCCAGCGGGGGTGTATAGACCGCGGAGAGGGAATAAAGAGCCAAGGATTGGAATGCTCCCTCTTCCCTCAACGGGGGTGTATAGACCGCGGAGAGGGAATAAAAAGCCAAGGCTTGGAATGCTCCCTCTCCCCCCAGCGGGGGGAGAGGGCTGGGGTGAGGGGGGGGCGACAAGAAACGTACCATATTTAAGAAATCAAGTACTAGCCCAACCGGGCCTGGAGACCTCGCGCCTGCGGGAATCGCGGGATTCGCTTTGATGGGGGTAACCATGCTTGACCTGAAATTTGTCCGGGAGCATCTGCCGCAAGTGGAACAGGCCATGAAAAACCGGGGGCTGGAGGTCTCCCTGGCTGACTTTCTCCTCCACGAGGGCGAGCGCCGCCGTCTGCTGACCCGGGTAGAGGAACTGCGGCGCCAGCGGAATAGCCTGTCCCAAGAAATCGGGGGCCTGATGAAAAAGGGGGAACAGGAGGAGGCCAAGGTCCTCAGAACCAGGGTGGCGGTGATCAATGAGGATATCCATGACCCGGAGGCCAGGGCGGAGCAACACGACGCCTGGCTGCGGGATTTTCTCCTGACCTTGCCCAACCTGCCCCACGCCTCTGTGCCCCTGGGCGCCGGCAGCGACGATAATCCGGTGGTCAAGACCTGGGGCGAGCCCCCCGCCTTCGATTTTCCCCCGCGGCCCCATTGGGAGATCGGGGAAGCCCTGGGAATTCTCGACTTCGAGCGGGCCGCCAAGATCACCGGCGCTCGCTTCGCCCTGCTCAAGGGCGCGGGCGCGGCTCTGGAGCGGGCCCTGATCAACTTTATGTTGGACCTGCACACCCGCCGGCACGGCTATCTGGAGGTGCTGCCCCCCTTTATGACCAACGCGGCCTCCATGTTGGCAACCGGACAACTCCCCAAGTTCCGGGACGACCTCTTCAAATTGGAGGGCTGGGACTATTTCCTGGTACCCACCGCCGAGGTGCCGGTGACCAACATCCACCGGGACGAAATCCTTCCGGCCGAGAACCTGCCCCTCCTTTACACCGCCTATACCCCCTGCTTCCGCTCCGAGGCGGGCTCCCATGGCAAGGACGTCCGGGGCCTGATCCGCCAGCACCAGTTTGACAAGGTGGAGTTGGTGAAATTCACCACTCCCGAAACTTCCTATGAGGAGCTGGAGCGCCTGCTTAGGGATGCGGAGGCGGTCCTCCAGGAACTGGGGCTCCCTTACCGGGTGGTGGTATTGTGCACCGGGGACCTGGGCTTCGCCGCGGCCAAGACCTACGACCTCGAGGTCTGGCTGCCGGGCCAGGGGCTCTACCGGGAGATCTCCTCCTGCAGCAACTTTGAGGACTACCAGGCCCGGCGCGCCAGCATCCGCTTGCGGCGCCCCGGGGCCAAAGGCACCGAGCTGGCCCACACCCTGAATGGCTCCGGCCTGGCCGTGGGCCGCACCCTGGTGGCCATCCTGGAAAACTTTCAGCAACAGGACGGCAGCGTCATTATTCCCGAAAAGCTGCGGCCTTACATGGGAGGAATGGAGAAGATCGGGCCTTGATGGTTTTCGGTTCGGCGTTTTTGCCAGGCTTCCAGGAACCTGCCTCACCCCGCGGAAAAAGCAACAAATAGGGGCGGCCTGATCACAGGCTGGAAGCCTGTGCCACGGTCGCCCCTACATTTTATCTTAAATCAGCCTGTGGCCCCATGTTATCGGGACTATGCCTGATGGTGGGCAGTGCCCACCCTACACGGGCGACCCGGCGGGTCGCCCCTCACTTCGCCCGCACCCGGTCGTTGGCATTGAAGGGGCCGCCGCTCACCGGGTCGGCCTCCGCCCCGGTATTCCCCAGCAGCCCCGTCACCTTCAATTCCCCCTTGGTCTCGTCGGCGGTGTATCCCAGGGTGGCGTGGGTGGTGGGGTTGACCACCTCTTTGCCCGGGGCCACCACCTTCAGACGGTCGCCCACCTTGAGGCCGGCGTTCTGGCCCAGGTTGAGATAAACCTTGCCGTCTTTGACAAAATCGACCCGGCCGAACCAACTGATGTTCATAAGGTCGCCGCCCACCCGCAGGGCGTTGTCCCTGGCGAAGTTGGCCACCGCCTCGGCATTCATGCCGCCGGTAACCGTACCGGCGACGGATTGCTCCTTGCTCCCGGTGAAGCTGTCGTAAATCTGCAGGGCCATGGCCCCCGGCGCGCCCTGCTCCGGCGGTATGATGCCGGTGAGCACTATGCCCTGAACCCCCAGGCTATCACCCAGGGCCCTGATGTTGGGCGCCAGGGTCAGCTTCCCCATGATCCCGGCCTTGCCCAGGGCCTCCTTGACCTTGCCCTGGTCCGCCACCTGGATGTCCTTGGTCCGTCCCAGGGCTTCCCCCAGCGAAATGGCCAGGGTGCGGTTGAGGCCGTCATAACTGGTGGGCGTATCCAGGTCCGGGATCACCGCCACGGAGCGCCCCATATACGGGCCCCTGGCTCCTCCCCCCTGGGAGACAAAGCCGCCCAGCCCCTGTTCCCGGAGGATGCGGTCCACCTCGGCCTTCACCAGTTCCTGCAGCTTATCGGGGGGAATGGTCTTGCCCGCCGCCTGTTCTTGTTGCTCACCGATGGCCTTGGCCAGGGCTTTGACCAGATATTCTTGCGTGGTATGGAATTCCCTGCCCTTCTCCACGTAGATATATTCCGGCTGATTCGGGTAGGTCAGCCAGTAGGGGTTCCTGCTGCGGACATAAGGCTTGCCGTCGATGATCACCGTCTCTTGCCTGGCCTCGGGGGGAACGCTCTCAGTCTCCTCTTCTTTATCTGCACTTGGATATCCCGCCCAATTCTTCATCTTGCTCCAGGTGGCACTGCAGCCCATAAAGACGGGGGCCGCGAAGGCCAGGAACATGATCACCGCCAGCAGCGCGCTAGACTTCCTGAACAGCGGGTTTTCGGTTTCCGGTTTCCGGTTTCCGGTAAAACCAAAAAGACTCTTTAACATCATATTATTCCTTTTTATGTTTTCGATTTTCGATAAAAAAGAAAAACAATAATTCAGGTTATTACTTTCGCTAGTCCCCTGAATTTCCAGAGCATCGAGTTTTCGGTTATCGGTAAAACCCTAACCGAAAACCGGAAACCGAAAACATTTTTAAAAACCGACAATAAAAAGCCCACAGGGATAATACCCCGTGGGCTTTTGGAAGTCAACCGCTTTTGGTTTAGAAGAAGAAGAAACCGGCGAACTCTATCCGGTGTTCGTGCCCTAAATCACTGGGTCTCCCATTGGCCTGGACCAGTGTAGGACCCGCCGCCCCATTCGCGTTAGGATACGCATCCGACACCCATTTGGTCTGCATGAAGGAGTACTGCAAGCCAAACTTGAGGGCCTTGATGGGCTGATACCACAGGGTGGCGTCCACCTGCTGGTTCATCCTACTCTGACCTAATGGATTGTTGTATGCATACTGCGGGTAGAAGCCAGTTGCTACGTGAGATTGATTGACGTCAAACGCGGCGCTGACGCCGTAGGCGGCGTTCAGGAACCACTGGTTGGTGAAGTAGTACTGACCTTCGAGCATGGCGCCGAAACGGTGCAGCAATTCCTCGGACACATCCGCAACCCCGCCGCGGCCCATGTAGTTAAACTTGAAGACCCCGGTGCCATCCCCGGCCATCCCAAACTCGTTCGTCCCCTGGCCGATCCACGGCTGGATCAGGAGATGGGCGGTCCCGGTCAGGTCCTTGGTGTAGGTCGGGATGACCGGGATGAACAGGGAGCCCTGGATCATCCAGGGATTGAGATACGTATTTGCCATCCAGCCATTATAGCCAACCCAATTCAAACCCACGGGATTAATGACGCCATACCGTTGGATATTGCGCTGCCAGCCGGCGGTAATCGACGCGGTGAAGGGAATAGGATTGCCGAAAAAGGCGGCCTTGCCCCACCAGTCGTGGGCGTACTTGAGTTGACCCTGGATCTGGGGCGTTTCTGCATCTCCGCCGCTGGTGGTGGTAATACCATAAGGGTTGCCGTTGAGCAGGCCAGTAGTCGCCGTGGCACTGTTGGCCAGCCCGATCAGACCGGCCACCTTCCAGTCGCCCGCGAACCCCTGGGTTAACCGGATCTGGGGGAGACGGGCGGTGGGGATGCCGGTGACCTGGAAAGGCCCGTCTTCAGCCACTTCAGGGAACCAATCGCAGAACATGGACCAGTACTGGCCGAACAGCAGTTCGGTATCACAGGGCCAGTTCAAGCGGAACATGGCGTGCCGCAACCGCGGTATATAGTTGTTGGACGCGGACTGCGAACCGGCGTTGGTAGGAGCAGCGTTCGAGCTCAAGGCCGATATGCTGCCCACGTCGGTGCATGAGTCGAAGTCCATTTCGATGAAGCCGGTGAGCTTGGCTCCCAAGACCTCGGGGCCCTTGATGGTGAAGTTGAACCGGGAACCCTGGGCCGTGAATCTCAGGTTGCCATGGTGAAAGGATTGATCGTTGTCGCGGGCGACGGCCCCATTGATGTTTTTGCCCTGCTGCGTGGAATCCCAGTAGGAATCCAGCTTGATATAGCCGCCCAGGGAAAATTCGGTGTCGGCCAAGGCGGCCGCAGGCACCAGTAGGGCCAAAACTACTGCGAAAATCAAGATTTTTTTCATCATTCCCCCCTTGTGATTAGGAAAGTAGGTTACCAGTTTCTCCTTTCCGAAATGCCTAACTAGCTCTTTTACCTGCCTTTATCCCACCTCCTTTCTATCTTTCGGTTTTTCCCAGCGCCATATTAAAATGGCCCGCAGCTTTTGTCAACAAAAATTTGCAAAAAAAATGCGCCCCACCTTTTAAAGACGGTCTTCGGTTTTCGGTAATCAACTACCAGGGGTCCGCCGCGGCCTGGGCTCATCATTACCCGCAAGTGGAAGAGGAGCGGTCTCCTAAAGCTTGAGGGTAATGATGAGCCTTGAGGGGGCGACAGTGGCACAGGCTTCCAGCCTGTGCTCGGGGCATCCTAACGATGGCGGCGGGCACAGCCCGCCTTGGGAGAATGTTCTTTGGCCCGCAAGCGGCTACCAGGACCTCCTACCGAAAACCGAAAACAGAAAACCGGAAAATAGTCTTCTAAAAAATCGGAAACCCAAAACTGGCAACCGTATTATAGGGATCCCAGATAAAGGCCAAAATCCCGGCCAGGATCATGTTGCCCTCCACCAGGGACTCCAGCATCAGGCCGGCTTCCATGAGGCCGCGGCGGTAGAGGGTGAGGTAGCCCAGGGCGTAGAAGCCCGAGAGACTCAGGAGGTAGCCCAGGGAGGGGATGACCCCGGCGCCGGCGGCCAGCAGCAGCATGGCCACAAAGGCCAGGCAGCAACCGGACAACAGCTTCAGGGTGCGCTCCCGGCCCAGGGCGATGGCCAGGGTCTCTTTGCCCACCACCCGGTCGCCTTCCATGGCCATGATCTCAAAGAGGCCGGTGCGGATGAAGATCATCCCCGCCACGAAAAAGAAGGCGATGGCGGTGGCCCCGGAGGCCGCTGGTTTGGTGTCGGAGCAGACCACCGGAATCAGGGCCGCCAGGACCCCCCAGGCCACCGCGGTGAACACCGCCCTGGAGCCAGGAATCTTCTTGAGGGTGGTGATCAGGGTGACCCGGGCCACCGAGTCCGGGATGATCTTGAAATTGTAAAGGAGGCCGATACCGCTCATGGTGACGATGAAGACAAAGGGCAGCCAGCCCAGATAAGCGCCCAGGGCCAGGGCCAGGCCGGCGGAGATGGCCCCGGTGCTCAGGAGAAACATCCGGTGGCGCCCGTAAAACATGGTCTGCACCGGGTCGTTGAGCTTGGAGGCCTTGTCGGTAAAATGGTGCAGCAGGTGCATGGCGTAGACGTAGAAAAAGGCCACGAAGAAATAGGTGAACTGAGGTTCCACCTGTTGCAGCAGCGAGGACACGTAGCTGAGGGAGCCGGCGCCGGTGGCCACATAGAGGTTGGACTTGAGGAAGAAGCGCCAGGCCCGGTAGAGGTAGTTAGTCCAGGAACCGGGGCGGAAGGCCCAGGCGTGCTTCAAGGTGCTGACCACGTTGCCGATGAGCCAGTGAGGGGTGGAGGCCCCGGCGGTCACCCCCACCGTGTGGTAGCGGCTCATCTCCTCCAGGTCCAGTTCCTGCTCGGTCTCCACGTGGTAAGTGGGGATACCGGTGGCCCGGGAGATCTCCACCAGGCGCTGGGTATTGCCGCTGTTGCGCCCCCCCACCACCACCAGGGCCTCGGCGTGGCTGGCCAGTTCCTGCACCTCCGCCTGGCGGAAGGCGGTGGCGTCGCAGATGGTGTTGAAGATGCGGGCCCCGGGGAAGCGGGCCTTGATTTCCCCCACCCGTTCCTCGAACAGGGCTTCGCTCTGGGTGGTCTGGGCTACCACGATGGGGACGCCCAGCTCCGGCAAGGCGGCCACCTCGCGGGTGCTGGTCACCACGTGGCCCCGGCCCCCGGTGTAGCCCAGCAGGCCCTCCACCTCCGGGTGGTCGGCGTCGCCGACGATGATGGTGCCGTGGCCCTTGGCGGCCCAGCGCCGGATGATGGCCTGGACCTTGGCCACCCGGGGGCAGGTGGCGTCGATGATGCGGGAGGCGCCGCCCTCCAAATGCCGCCGCTCCCGCGGAGGGATGCCGTGGGCCCGGATCACCACCAGTCCCTCCGGCACCGCTTCACCGGGCTTGAGCACCGTGATCCCCCGCTCCCGCAACAGCTCCAGCACCTGGGGATTGTGGATCAGTGGACCATAGGTATAGATCTGGGTCTGAGTTTCGTTAATGGCCTCCAGGACCATCTCCAGGGCCCGCTTGACGCCGATGCAAAAGCCGGCGGTGCGGGCCAACACCACTTTCATCTGACGAACCTCCTCCCGCCTCCAGGCTGGCCGTTCCGGGTTTAGATCGTTTTCCGTTTTCTGTTTTCTGTCTCTGCTAAGGGGCCTTTGACTTTGATTTTGCCCTGGCTCGTTCCCAAGCTCCCGCTTGGGAACGCCCTTTGCCTTGCCAAGCTCCGGCCTGGCCCCAGCAGCACGCGTGAGGGCGGGCCTTCATGCTTGCCGCCCTGATGGTGGGCAGTGCCCACCCTACGTCTCTAGTCAATGGTAATTTCAACGATATCAACCTGTTATATTGATCCAACCAAATCCCTTCTCTTGAACTTTGAACTTTGAACCTTGAACCTTGAACCTTGCCCGGCCCCAAGCTCTGCTTGGGCAACTTACCGTAATGAAACGATATTTTAATTTTATTCGGCATTTACCCTTCACCTGGTTCAGGGTGGCGGGAAAAATAGGTTTTGCAATAACTGCTAGTAAAGTATCGCAATTTTCCCTGATTAAGGAAAGGAATTTAAGGTGGGCCATTCATCATCGGACTCTTAGAGTCATTTCCCCCTCTCTGGGAGGAGAGGGGATTAGGCTGCTGGCGCTAAAAATTTAGCGGCCCCCTATCGAGTCCAGCATCTCTTTGGCCCCGGCGTTTCCGAGATTTTTCCGGAGGGCGTCTCGAACATCTCCCGGACTTCCCGAACCTGGCCTTGCTGCAAATAGGCCCGCCCCGGATTGAAATATGGCTGGTCCAACTCGGGATTAACCGAGATTATGCAGCAGACTTGGCAGCCTATGCATAAAAATGATTTTGAGCCTGGATTATTCCGCAAGAATTGATGGAAATTGGCATAACGATATGATATAATGAGATATATTTGGCAATTAGGGGGTCTCCAAGATGCTCGATAGTGGTGAAAGCCAAAAAGAGATGATTCGGCCGGATTTTAACCGGGCCATCATGATAGATTTCCAAGGCGCCCAGATCTCATCCGGCACCGGCTTTATCCTAATTGAGAGAGATAGATGAGCGCTTCAGCATCATTGACCCCATGAGAGACTGCCTGGAAGACTTGAGATCACCTGCTCATACGAAACATGACTTGGTCCAGATGGTTCGTCAAAGGGTTTATCAAATTGCCGCCGGTTATGAAGATTGCAACGACGCCGATTTTCTGCGTATTGACCCGGCCCTCAGACTGGCTATGGGTAAAGATCATCAGGCTGGAGCCAGCCAGTCCATGCTCTCCCGGTTGGAGAATGACGTCCTGGGTAATGCCATGGGTTTAGAAGCCTTGGATGGCGCTCTCACCCGAGCCACCGACGCCCTACTGAAAAGGAAGAACAAGCGGCGGCTCATCATTGATCTGGATTCCACCGAGAAGCCGGCCCACGGCAAGCAAGAGGGAGTTGCCTACAATGGCCATTTTGCCAAGAACTGTTTCCAACCGCTTTTTGGCTTTACCAGCGAGGGTGACTGTCTGGGGGCCAAGCTGAGACCGGGTAACGTCCATTCCGCCGATGGCGTCTTGGAGTTCATCAACCCCATGGTGGAGCGCTATCGGGCCTGGTTCAAGCTTTTCTGGTTTCGGGGTGATGTTTCCTTTGCCAAACCTGAGATCTACGAGTATTGCGAGGAACAATGCCTCACCTACTTCATCCGGTTACCGGCCAACGAGAACCTGGATAAGCTAGTGGCGCCTCACCTCGGTCGTCCAGTGGGCAGACCGCCCAAGAGCGGCATCCAGGTCAAGACCGTTGACCTCCTCTACCAGGCCAGGAGTTGGAGCCGGCCTCGGCGGGTAGTGGCCAAGATAGAGTGGCACCGGGGCGAGTTGTTCCCCCGTATCGGGTTCGTGGTCACCAGTTCCAGGCTGCCGGCCGGCAAGGTGGCCAAGGTCTATAACGGCCGGGGGGATGTAGAAAACCGAATCAAGGAAGGCAAAAACACCCTGCGCTGGGACAAGACCAGTTGCCAGCGGTTCGAGGCCAACCAGGCCCGGCTCAAGATGGGGGTTCTGGCCTATAACTTCCTGCACATGATCCGGCAGTTCTATGTTTGGGGTGAAGAAGTGCGGCGGTCCATGGACTGACTGACCAAGCGTATGATTAAAGTGGGAGCCAGAGTCTCTTATCATGCCCGGAGGTGGTATGTTCATGTGGCTTCGGCTTTTCCCCTGGCCCACCACTACCGGGCGGTGCTGGCCTGGGGTCCTTAACCTCCACAGCAGTGATGTGTCTTGGGTTCTGAGAGTGTGGTGTGCCCAAAATTCAGGGAAAAAGTATTTTTTCAAGGAAACTTGTGCTACCATGGGGTCGACGAGAGGGTTCGGCTTCAAGAGCAGAAACTTTGCGGATTTTTTCCAGGCAAGAGGTCCCAAAAATCTTTTTTGGGTTGCCGTGGCCAAGGCTGCTGCATAATCTCGGATAAATAAATGTGGGTGATAGGCAAGCCCCAGAATAAACGACAAATGGATGGTTCCCTTGGTAATTGGGGGTCTCGCGTTGAATTTTTCTGGTCCAGCCATAAAACGGTCAGTTTTTGAAATCGGTAAAGATATCGTTTTAATTTTAGGGGGATTGGTTCTGGCGCTGGCCCTGGTGGAGGTGGCGCTCAGGTTTTATAATCCCCTGGGATTCAGGATTAAGGGAAATGAGATCGTCCTGCCGGTGAACCGGACCCAAGTCGTCCACAACAAGAAGTGCGGCAAACTCGACGAACTGGTAATCAATAAAAAGAATTCTTTGGGCTTCCGGGGTGAGGTTCTCCCCGAGGATTTCCACTCCCGCCTGTCCATCATCACGGTAGGCGGCAGCACCACGGAATGTCTGGCTTTAAATGAGGAAAAGAGCTGGCCCCAACTGCTGTTCAGGCGCTTGCAAAACTCCTTCCCGAAAGTATGGTTAAACAATGCCGGTTTGGGCGGCCATTCCACCTTTGGACATATTGTTTTAATGAAGGACTTTATTATTCATCTCAAGCCTAAGGTGGTTTTATTCTTAGTGGGAATCAATGACGTGGGGCGCAGCGATCTCGTGGAGAAAGAACATTTTCGGAGCCTGGGCAAGAATTTGGAAAAGCTTCTGGTGGCTGGAGCCGCTCATAGCGAAGTGGCCTCAGCCCTGTTAAATTTATATCGCTTTTATTTCCCGGCATCCATCCCGTTGAGGGAAGTTGGCGAACTTGACTTTCGCTCCAGTGGCACCAAAGAAATTCCCCCTAACAAAGAAGAAGCAATTCTCGCCAAAGATCGACAGACTTACCTCCAACCTTACCGCGAGAGAATGGAGACGCTCGTCAGCCTGTCGCAAGGGCACCATATTGATCCTGTACTTATCACCCAGCCGGTGCTTTACGGCACGGGGGTGGATGAGGTCACCGGAGTTCATCTGGATGAATTAGATGTTTATTCCTCCACCAACGGTAGGACTGGCTGGAGGGAATTGGAACTGTATAATGAGGTCACTCGGCAGGTGGGAAAAGAACATGGCATCCTGGTAATTGATCTCGCCCGGGAATTACCGAAAAGCTCACGCTATTACTATGATTGGGGCCATTATTCCAATGCGGGGGCAGAAAAAGTGGCCGAAATTATCGACTCCCAGCTTGCCCCCTATTTGGCGAAGAAATTTCCCGAATACTATCGCGGCACCAGCCTTGCTTACCATTAGCCGGCAACGACGAAGCTGAGATGATTAAAATCGCCATTACCGGGGGGGGGCCGGGCGGGGAAGAGCACCGTGGCCCGGATGTTTCGGGCTAAAAGGAACTTTTTTGGTGCGTAGGACGCACCCTACGGAAAACTTAAAAACCATAAGATCTATGAATCGGGGTAGGTGCATAATGCAATTTTAATTGCCTTTTCCCATTATGCCCTTATGGAGTGTAGGTTTCCTGGTTTTCGGGGTGGGGTTTTAAAGTATTTTAGCCGTTTTGATATACAAACCCCCTGCCTGGGGAGTCCCGGCTCCCTCCACAAGGTGGTAGAAAATCTACCACCAGCTCCCCCACCTCCCAAAATAAAAACCTTTGAGAGCGATGCGGGTAACCCTTTTCAGTCGGCTTACCCCGGATTACTTACTTGTGGTCCCATCTGAGGGGGGAACCACGAATAGGAGACTGGCTTGGATTCTAAAAAAAAATAATTACCGGGGCGCCTTGCCAAGTTGACTTTGCACATAGGAGATAACCGGCATAAAAAGGTCTCTTTATGGAGTGGTGGTAGCTGGACGGCCTGCCTGATATAGACGCATTCTGGATTCAATGTCTTTGGCGAGCTCGCTCATGTCTGCGGAATATGCCAGATCCAGTGCCTTTTGGGATGCCTGGATAGCCTCGGGGAAACGGCCAGCCTCAGCATAAGCGGCCGCCAGGGTATCCAGCATCTCCGGTTGTCCATATCCCGTAAGCTGGTTGGCCCTTTCGGCCATTTGCACCGCGGTAGCGCCGTCACGAATTTTCTGGTTACGAGCCGTAGCCAGAAGGCGAGCCAGGCCGTCAAGGGCCTCCGGGTAATTCGGGTTTAGTCGTATGGCCTCCTGGAAGTGCAATATAGCCTGATCTTCCTTATTCTGGGAGAGCAGGACAAGGCCCAGGTTGTTATGGACCTCGGGAGAGTTGGGCCGGATACTCAGAGCCTTTTCAAAATGGGCAACTGCCTGATCCGCCTTACCCTGAGAAAGCAGGGCAAGGCCCAGGTTGTTATGCACCATGGGAGAGTTGGGCTCGATACTCAGAGCCTTTTCAAAATGGGCAACTGCCTGATCCACCTTACCTTGAGAAAGAAGGGCAAAGCCCAGGCTGTTATGCGCTTTGGCATAGTTAGGCTGGAGCTGTAAAGCCTCTTCATAATGGGCCAGTGCCTGATTCACTTCACCCCGGGAAAACAAGGCATTCCCCAGATTGTAATGCGCCTTGGGATAATTGGGCTGAAGGCGTAAAGCCTCTTCACAATGGTTAATGGCCTGATCAACCTTGCCTTGAGCAAGAAGGGCAATGCCCAGGCTGTTATGCGCCAAAGCATTGTTTCTAGTTACCTGAAGGGTGTGGGCAAACAAGGATGCAGAATCGCGCCAATAGCCGACCTGCACCCAGGTACAGATCATTAAGGCCGACAAGACCACTCCGGCGCCCACGGGCAAAAGGAACCTGGGGGCGCGCCATCTGGCCCCAAGGTCAGCCATCCCATAGGCTACCATGATAAACAGACCGATAAGCGGCACATAAGTGAAGCGATCCGCCAACGCCTGCTCTCCCGCTTGTACCAGGCCAATGACCGGCACCAGGGTACCTAAATACCAGAGCCATCCCACCAGGAGATAAGGATGCCGCGAGGTCTGTCTGATTATTAATAGGGAGATGAAAACTAGCGTGAGGCTGGCTCCTAGCACCTGCCAAAGGGGGAAGGCATCCCTGGAATGCGGGTAAAAGACGGCCAGGCCGGATGGATAGATCATCCTAACCATATAAGTGACGTAGGTCACGAGGGCGTTAGCGAGACGGCTGGGTAAAGGAATATAGGCCAGTTGCGCTAACGCTCCCTGTTCTTTTTGCGCATAGATAGTAACCACGCTGAAGATCACTACCAGGGCAAGTAAAGGGATTTTCTCCCAAATTAAACGCCCGAGGGGAACACCGGACCGGGGCTTTTGGGCCCGGGAGTTTTTGGCTGATACAGGGGATTTCTGCGGCCAGCGGCCTAAAGGCCAATAGTCCAATAGCAGAAGGACAAAGGGCAGGGTCACCATCATGGGCTTGGCCATCAGCCCCAGGCTGAAGCAGACCAGGATTAACAAGTATCGTCTAATCCCTGGAGACTCCACATACCAGATATAGGCCCACATGCTTAACAGCCAGAAAAAGGTGCTCAGGACGTCCTTCCGTTCTGTCACCCAGGCCACCGACTCCACGTGCAGGGGGTGGAGGGCAAAGAGGGCGGCCACCAGGAAGCTGCGCCCCAGGGCCCGGGTGGTCCGGAGGAGCCACAAAAACAAGAGCAGGGCGTTGGCGATGTGGAAGAGCAGGTTGGTTAGAAGAAAGCCCCCGGGGTGCAGCCCGAAAAGTTGGCTGTCCACCATGAAGGAGAGCCAGGTCAGGGGAATCCACAAGCCGGCATGCAGGGTGGTGAAAGCCCAGACCAACCCCGTCAGGGTGAGGCCCCCCTGGATCGGGGGATTATCAGTGACGTAATGATCGTCATCGAAATTGATGAAGTGGTGGTTTCTTAGGTCTCCATAGACAGTAAGGGTGGCCACGACCAGGAAGAGGCAGGCTATTATTTTCCAGCGACGGGAGGGCATCTAGGCTCTTTAGAAGGCAGGTAATTTAATTAACCCAAACAGATAATTTCTCCCGGGGCCACCTCATCCCAGGCAAACCGGCTATCCGCTCATTTTCCGAATCATGGCTCCCCGCCTGGCAATAGGGGTAGCGCTTTGCAGAGGTCTTCATTATTTCAAAATCGAGGGAGGGATGTCAAGTGCGCCAGAGAGTATTTAACTTAAGGCGGATGGCTTTCTGGAAAATGAAGACCGCCTCATCAATTCTACCCATCCCGGCGAAGACGATGCCCCAGTTATTATTCGATCTTAATCCACAGCAAGGAGCCTATTGGCGAGGAGTTAAAAAAAGAGGCGAAGAGGCAAAGATGTTGCGCGACCAGTATCCGCAAGAGATTGTGGAAATATTTGAAAAACACGGATTTATCTGGGGCGGAAAGTGGTCTCACTTCGATCTGATGCACTTCGAATATCGCCCAGAATTATTGCAGGAATGGCGGCTCGTACAGGGAACCAGGGGGACCTCCATTATTTCTTATTATTCCAACACTTCATCTCTCAAGAAGGCCTCCAGTTTATCTGCATATTGTTTGTTGGCTTTGGCGTTCGGGTGGCCGTCATGAGGATAATCTATGTTTTCTTTAATATTCAGATCAACGGATATATCAACAGCCTTAAATCCATTTTCTTGGATGAATGACAACATTTCACGGGTTCCCTTACTCTGAGTGATGCCTGCAATAATCACGGGTATTTTATGTTCTTGCCCAGTAATGGCAAATTCCATGAGCAGTGCTTTGGTGACCTCGCGAATGTGATGATAACGCTCTTCAATTTTATCATATTTTTGTTCGATAAAATATATGAAGGCCGAATATCTTGTAAGTGGAAATTCATGGAATTCAACTTTTCCTCGGTAATAATTGAGGTTGCCATTCTGGTCCAACCTGGCATAGGGATAATCTAATTGCCCCAGTTTATTATACGGGCCGATTGCTTTCTGCCAATTTCTTGAAAAAATGTTTCTTTCGTCATGCCAACTGGCGAAAGCCAGCACGACCATTTTTGGGAGCCGCCCACTTTCGAGGGCCTGGCGAAATTGCAGCAGTGATTGTACTGTGCTATAGGCGTCCACCCCAAAATTGACCACTTCATACTCAGGAAATCTTTCCTGTAGCAACCAAGGGAAAGTCTCTTGATCATTCAAACTCCATCCGTAGGTAAGAGAGCAGCCGAAGATCCAAATCTCTTCTTTCTTTCCGGCTTCTCCGTAGGTGCTTAATGGATGGGTTATTCGATGTGTATTTGGCAAGTTAGTAACTTTGAAGGAGTAACCATCAGATAAGGTTACAGTCAGCTCCCCTGGAATATTGGCAAATCCGAGCGTAGGATTTTTGACGTATAATTTCCCCCCAGGATTGACTTTTATGAGTGCCGGATCACCCGCTCGCCATGGCTGGAATCCTTTCAAACGCAGGATAATCTCTGAAGTAATTATGGCAAACACTGCCAGGATCAAAAAATAAACTCCAAAGAATAATAGCTTCTTTGGAAGCGTAATCTTTGAGGTGGTTGAAGAATTTTCCATGTCTCTCATTTATAACCGAGATTATGCGGCAGCCCGGGTCATCCCGGTCAATAAATGGTTTTTAGGCCTCCCATCCCGGTTTCCATCCCGAAGAGGCTCCTCTTCTGGCAGCCAACTCATCTTCTAGGGCGTAGGAGAGCACAAAGATACTTCACAATGGCCCGGCGGCAAACCGCAGCTTTCTTAGGGAGTGCCGGAATCGACCAGATGAGGTGGTATTCCAGGAGTTAGAATTTTTTCTGAGCCTCGGTTCTTAAAAAATCTTGGGGCATTCCCGCCAGCGGCTTGCCCGGGGCCTCCCCGGCCAGGAGCCGCTCCTTCAAAACCTCTTCCAGGCGGCTGGCCACGATTTTCCGGCCCGGGTCCAGGAGGTGGATGCCGTCCGATTGATAAAGGGGCTCCCCCCGGTCGCACAGGATGTTGCGAAAATTGATGAAATAGGGCTTCTCCTGTAGCCGGCCCACCAGGGCCTGATAGCACACCATAAAATTATCGCGTATGGCCAGTTTTTTTCCCAGGACCACGTCTTCCTGCGCCCGGACCCTGGCGGCCACCGGCTTCGTCTCCGCCCACCAGCAAGGCTGATAGACCAGCAGGAATTTCGCCCCGAAGCCGGCGGCCAGCTTATCGAGGTAATCGTACCGCTGCGCGCAACTGTCCGCAAATTGCCGCAGCTCCGAGCCCTCTGGGTCGATGTGCAGGACGCCCTGCCTTATTTTGTCATAAAGTTCATGGGTGAAGGAAGACCACATGGCCGCATTCAGGGGCTTCAGCAATCCGAAAAGGCTGCGGTGGTAATCCTCGATCATGCCCCGCACCCGTTCGTAGCCGTGGTGGGCATAAGGGTTGCGGTCTTGGGCGAAATAAGCGGAGTCGTTGCCGCCGTCGTAAAAGACGATCAGGGACGGGGCACGGTTTTCGATGAGGAGCTTCTGCAGGTACTTGGTCTCCATCAGAGAATTGAATCCGTCTTGCCCAAAGTTGACCATGGTGGCCGGCCGATCCGGCTCCTCCCGGTTCCAGTTCAGGGCCAGTAAGCTGGGAATGGTGCGGTCGTCGAAGTCGGTGGCGCCCCGCATGGTAGACCCGCCGAACAGCCAAAAGGTCCAGGCCCCTGGCCCCGGCGCCGCGGGATTGTTCAGGGTGGGCCGCACCCCCTCCAGAAACAGGGCGTAGGGGTCGTAGCTGACCTTCTCCCCATCCCGGATTTGCCCGTAAATCCAGTAGTTGCTCAAGCAGATGATCAGGAAGCTGGTGATCTCCACCAGGATGATGCCGGCGATGACCCACTTGCACAGTAGGAACAGTCGCGAGAAGATTCGTTTCAATTCCGGCCCTCGATTTATCGGTCAGCTCGCTAAACTTTGCTATTATACACCTGGAAACCAAGAAACTGGATGGATTAAAATTTTCCTGCCGCCCTTTTTTCCCCGGTGTCCGTATCGCCCTCCCCTCTCACCCTCATTAACCTGGGGATGACCTTTCTCATCGGCGAGACCTGCCTGGGCTGGGTGGGAGTCTTTATCTACCTGCCGTTTCTAACCTGGCTGGCCCTCAAGCACCTGCCCGGCTCCGGCCAAGTGCGGTAGCAGGACCTGGAGGGCCTGGGCCAGCCGCGCCGCGGCCAGCCGGCTGCGGCGCCAGAGGTGGAGCAGGTCCGCCATGCGGCGGGGGTCCCCCGCCAGCCAGCCCAGGGCGTCCATCCACCCGGGGGTCCCGGGGTTCGGCTGGGGCCGCGCCAGAAACTCGGGGATCTCCTCAGCCGCGGTATCGGTAATCGCCCGGAGGCCCAGGAAAGGAAGGCACTCGGCCCGGGCCACTTCGGCCACCGCGGCGGTCTCCAGGTCCAGCACCGGCCGGCTCAGCCGCGCCAGGGCTTCCCCCAGGCCGCTCTTGCGTATAATCCGGGGCGTGGTGATGATACTGCCGGCAAAGGCTGAAGGCCCCGCCGCGGCCAGGGCCCGGAGCAGCTCCGGCAGGGGCCGGGGCGGCGGCGGCGCCGCCACCGGCTGCAGCAGCCGGGTCACCGGATCGTAACTGGCGAAATATTCTCCCAGGACCAGGTCTCCGGGGCTCAGCTCCGGGCTGACGGCGCCGCCGAACCCCAGGGAGAGCAGCAGGCGGGGCCGGAAACGGCTAACCAGGCGGGAGGCCGCCTGGCGGGCCGCCTCGGCGCCCAGACCCGTGAGGGCCAGCAGCCCCCACCCCGGTCCCACCGCCAATTCCCAGACCGGGCCTTCCACCCCGGCCCGGCGGCGCCGGGACCGGCTGCGGCGCAAAAAAGGCCGCACTTCCCAAGGAAGCGCGGCCAATAACAGCATCCGGCAAGGCCCGGTGGCGCCCAGATCCGGCGAGCCATCCGGCATCAGGACTTGGCCACCGGCAGGTGGTCCCCGCCCTGGGGCGCCGGCGGCGCCAACTCAGTCTGGGAGACCAAGGTGGCCACCTGCTTCGGCCGCCGCCCGCGGCGCCCCTGCACCAATAGGCTGCCGTTCTTATGCAGCACGGTGCGATCATCCAGGATGATCAAACCGTGGCGCTCGGAAATATTGGTGTAATACTGGTATTTCAAGTGCCGCTGGTTGAGGCGGTATTTGAAAAACAGAAAGAACATCAGGTAGATGACCACGATGAGGCCCAGCCCCGCCAGCACGTAACTGAGGAAGATAAAGGCGTTATAGCCCAGGGAACTCAGCCAGGCCATGATGTGGTTCATGTTGTACAGGGCCAGCACGGTCACCAGCAGCAGGAAGAGGATGGACAGATAGGGCAAGCGCTTGAGCTGGACGATTACCGCTTCCATCTGGGAGCCGGACGCCTCGCCTTCCCTGGTCTGCGCTTCCGGCTCCCCCAAAAAGTGGTTGAAGCCGGTAACGATGACCCCCATGAGAAAGGTGACTACAATGGGGAAGGCGAAGGCCACAAAGACATACTCCCGCCAGGGAAATGCGGTCTGCACCCGGTGGTATTTATCATCCGAAGCCCACAGCACCACCACGATAAAAATGACGATCTCCAGGATGCCGATGAGCTTAAGGTAATCAAAGAAGAGCTTTTTACGTTCTGCCTTGTTGAAATCACTGGCAATTTTGGACATGCCGCCGCCCGCCTCAGGCTATTCGAAGTACCTATAAAATAACCCCTAAACCTCCCCGGGTCAATCCCTTTCTGGATGGGCCTGGCCCCAGTTCCGGGTTTCCGGGGCCCGAGGCCCTGCGGCGGACCAACAGCCTACAGGGGCAACGGGGATGATTCCGGCGGGCAGTCGTGAGCCCCTTCCCGCAAAAAAGGCGGAACGGCGGGCGCCCCGTCCGTTCCGCTCCTGCTTGCCACTAATTCTTAATAACCCGCAATGCCATTTCCTGGGGCACTCAGAGAATGCGGCACTTCCCCCTTCCCTCTTTGCGGTTCCGGGCGCACCCCGGCCGCCGCTTCTCTCCTTCCCTTCTCGGGGGAAGCGCTCACCTCAGCCTTGGGGCAAGGTCACCACAAAGTTGGAACCGTCCTGTTTCGGTTCGTAACGAAGGTTGCCGCCGTGCCGGGAGACGATGTCCCGGCTGAGATATAGGCCCAGTCCCATGCCCGAGCCATCGCCTTGGGCCCGCCGCATCTTTTTGGCGAAATTGGAAAACAGCATGGAACGGGACTCCTCAGGCACCGGCTTGCCGGTGTTGTGAACATTGAGACGGCAATTGGTCCCCTGCTTTTGCCAATCAATGACGATGGTGCAGCCGGCGCCTCCGTGTCTGATGGCGTTATTGATCAGATTCCGGAAGACGCTCTTGAGCTCCAACTTGCTGCCCTTCACCGGGATGACCGCGGCTGGACGCCGTTCCAGGCGATTGTCCAGGTTTATCCGATGGTTACGGAGTTCCACCCCTATCTCCTCCAGGACCGGATCCACCACGTCATGCCGCAGGTCCAGCATCTCCTTTTCCATCTCCTGGTCGATGGCGCCGGGGCAGGCCTTAGCCATGAACTCTTCAGTGAAGCAAATCATTCTATCCATGTTGCCGGAGACTTCCTGCAGCTTTTCCAGGGCGGCTCCGCCCACCTCCCCGAAGGTGCCCCGGACCAGGAGCTTCATAGAGGCGGCGGTGGACACCATGGAGCCCCGCAGATCGTGAAAAATCATCATCAAGCGATCCAGGGCCCGCGCGTTGACTGCGGTCGCGGTTTGCGCCGCGAGGCTCGTGGCCGGGACCACATCGACGATGTCCAGGCTTTCCAGACAGTGGCTGACTCGCCGCCACAGCTCGGTGGGACTCACCGGCATCAGGAGATAATCGTCCACCTCAATCTGATAGGCTTCCCGTGGGAAGGTCACCTCATGGTTGCCGCTGACCACCATGACCTTCACCTCCGGGTTCAACCGTTTGGCCCGCTTTAAGACCTCGATGCCGTCCAGCTCCCCCATGTTGAGCTTGGCGAGCACCAGGTCATAATTCTTTTTTACCAGGGCTTCCAGGGCCGCCTCGGGGCTGGCCGCCGCCCTGACTTTGTATCCTTTGTATTCCAAGACCCAGGCGATTGTCCGAAACAGGTGTGATCCGTCGCCCAATAATAGAATTTCGTAGGTAGCCATCCCTCTGATCTCCTTTGCTTCGCCGGTTTAGCTTCAGATGGTGAATAGGGCCGATTTTGGATACGCTCTTATCAAACCTTCTTTCGGAGAAGAGGTCAATCGGCACATATGCCTATTTTCATATGGGTAAAACTGCCTATGGGCAAAACTGCCTACATCAGGATCGCGGGCCGGGCTGCGGGCTGCTTGTCTAGAAAATATCGAAGGGCTGGGATGAAATAAATTGGCAGAAATACCTATATGAGGATGGATAAAAGTACCTAATCACGCGCGGTCGTGACTCGTGGGGCTCACCAGTCGCTCCCACAGTTTGCTGCTGCACTTATCGTTTCTTCGGTGAGGGGGAAGGGTGCGGCGAACGGAAAGCAGGCGCCGCCGGAGAGTTCTTGGTCAGGGACAGGGTCAGGCGGCGGTGGTGGTGTAACCTTTCTGAATGGCGTATTTCACCAGGTCAGCGGTCTTCTTGACCTTCAACTTCCTCATGATGTTGGCGCGGTGGTGTTGCACCGTGCGGCTGCTGATGAACAGCAATTCGCCCACTTCCTTGCTGGATTTGCCTTCGGCGATGAGCTTGATGATCTCCCGCTCCCGGGTGGTGAGATGCTGACCGGAACTGGCCGCCTGCTCCCCGGCGGGCCGGGCTTTTTCCTTGAACAGGTCCGCCAACTGGGGAGCCAGCAGCGGCGAGATATAGGTGCCCCCTTTCCTAAGGGTGTCGATGGCAGAGATCAGATCACTGTCCGCATCCTCCTTGAGCAGATAGCCCTCCGCCCCGGCCGCAAAGGCGTGATACAGATATTCCTGGTCTTTGTGCATGGTCAGAATCAAGACCTTGACTTCCGGATTGATGATCTTGATCTCCCGGGTCGCCTCCAGGCCGCGCAAATTGGGCATGGAGATGTCCAGGATAACCAGTTGGGGGGAGGTCGTTTTCAAGAGCGCAATCAACTCGAAACCGTCGTTGGCTTCCCCCACCACTTCCACATCGTTGATGCCCTGGATGATTCTTTGTATCCCTCGCCGGAACATCACGTGATCATCAGCCAGCAGTATACTGAAAGGGGCTGCCATGACGTTCCTACCTCATCCTGTGGAGAGACAGTTTTGGCATGAATGACGATGCTCTTTATACCGAATTTTTCTTTAAAATGCCAGTAGTTTCCGGCAACAAAAAAATTGCCCGGAGAAACCTGCACTATCTCGCAGTTAAACTCTAGACCATGGTAATTTCAACGATATCAACATATTATATCGACAGAAACAGAAACAAATCCTCTCTCCCCTGCGAGGGGAGAGGAAATCCGGCAAAGGTTTTGCAGCACCGCTCGTTTCCAAGCCCTTGGGGGGGACGCAGGGGGGCCAAGGAGAAACCTGGGAATCGTCAGGCGGGGTAACCGCCCACCTTTGGCAGGCGAGACGCCTGCCCCGGAAGGTTAACCGGCAACCTCGGGGGCCACCGTTTGCTCATCTTTTTTTTGAGGAATCGGGATGCGGCAAACGATCTTGGTGCCCGCCCCCTGCCGACTCCAGACCTGGCAACTGCCCCCCAGCATCCGACCCCGTTCATACAGGGCCACCAGCCCCAGGCCGCGGCGGTTGGCATCCCGTCCCGAGATCTGGGTCACATCGAATCCCACGCCGTCGTCCTCTATGTTGAGGGTGACGGCGCCGTCTTCCTGGCGCAGCGCCATCGAAACCCTGCAAGGCCCGGCGTGCTTGGTGACGTTGTGGAGGCATTCCTGAAGGATGCGGTAGATGATGATCTGGGATTCCAGGGGAAACAGGCTGTTCAAATCTTGAACCTCAAAGGACTGCTCTACGGGGAAATATTTACCTATGCCGTCCATCAGGTATTTCAAGGCCGCCAGCAGTCCCAGGTCCTCCAGGATGGAGGGGCTCAGGTCCCGGGACAAACGCCGGACGTTGTCGATGACCTGGTCCAGGTACGCAAGCAGTTCCAGGCATTCCTGCTTCAGGTTCGACTGCTCGTCCGGCAGCAGCCCCTTTTCGATGGCCCGGGTGCGGAGCTTCATAACCGTCAGGCTTTGCCCCAACTCATCGTGCAGCTCCATGGCGAGACGCTTCCGTTCATGCTCCTGGGCCGTCAGGAGCTCGGAACTCAGGTATCGCAGGCGCCGCTCCGATTCCTGCAAGGCCATTTTGCCCCGCTGGGCTTCCGTGGCATCGAAGAAGACTCCGCTGAAAAACTCCACCACCCCCTCTGCGTTGAAGATCATCTGGCCCCGGTCCTGGATCCAGAGGATCCGGTTGTCCCTGGTCCGGACGCGAAATTCCCGGTAGTAAGCACCGTCGCCTTGGCGGGCGCGCCTAATGGCCTTTTTGGCCGCGGGGAGGTCTTCCCGAACTATCAGGTCCAGCCACTTGAGCCGGCGGGAATCGAACTCCTCCCTTTTATAGCCCGTCAACTCCTCGATCTTGCGGTCGAAGAAATCGACCGACCAGTCCAAATAGCCTTTGTAAACCACAGCGGGGATACTACCCACCAGAAGCCGGTATTTTTGTTCACTCTGCCGCAGGGCCTCCTCCGCCTGGAGGCGCTCCCGGATCTCCACCGCCTCCCGCAGGGCTCGTTTCACCGCGGGCGCCAGGCGGGAGATCCGATCCTTGAGAACGTAGTCCGTGGCCCCTCGCTTTAAGCTGTCGATGGCCACTTCTTCGCCGATGGCCCCGGAGACAAAGATAAAGGGCACATCGGGACATCTTTCCTGGGCCAAGGCCAGGGCCGCCGGCCCGTTGAACTGGGGAAGGTGATAGTCGGAAAGGATCAGATCGGGAGGGGATTGTTCCAGTTCCCTGATAAAATCCAGGTCATTATCCACCAGCTGGGCGGTGAAGGTCAGATTGGCCTGCCGGAGCTCAAAGGCCATCAACTCGGCGTCGCTGGCCTGATCCTCCACTATCAGAATACGCAACCTCGGAACCAAGAAACTATCCCCCTTGGGCCGGTCGGCCCTCAGGTTGGCTGACCGGAATTAAGTCAAAGGGACACCTTATTGCGCCGCAACCAGTAAAGGGCCAGGTCTTCCACTACCTGGAAATACTCATCGTAGTCCACCGGTTTGACCAGGTAGCTGTTCACCCCCAATCGATAGCTCTCCAGGATGTCCGACTCTTTCTGGGAGGAGGTCAACATTACCACCGGAATCAAGCGGGTGCGTTCATGCCCCTTGAGCCGCCTGAGAATCTCCATGCTGCTCATCTTGGGGAGCTTCAGGTCCAGAAGGATCACCTTGGGAAACTCATAGGGCGCATCCGGAGCAATAAACAGAAAATCGAGGGCCTCCACCCCGTCGGGAAAGACCTTCACCTTGCCGGCCAGGCCCCCCCTCTCCAAGGCCCGGAGGGTAAGTTCCGCATCGCAGGGGTTGTCTTCAATGACAACGGCCTCGAAATCCTTTGCCAGGGACGCCAACCAGACACTCTTTTGCCGGACGGGATAATATCGCCTCGGGAGCTGGCCACAGCCACCACCCCGACCCTCCGGCGAAATCCTCGTCTGTTATTTTTACCGTCGTATGATTATTTTAGCAGGCCTGGCCGGTAAATGCACGGAAATTCACTATAACTCGTGACCGATAGATATTTTGTTGATAAGATTTGAGGACAGGCCGGAAACGCCTGGAAAAATAGATTTAAGTGCCCGGCGCTAAAAATATGTTATAATTTGGGCGTCTAGAAGTTAGATAGGATACGGCATGGCTGTCTCCGAAAATCGTTCCGGAAAAAAGCTGAAGGTCACCGGTGTAGTGCAAGGCGTGGGCTTCCGGCCTTTTGTCTACCGGTTGGCCAGGGCCCATCAGCTGACGGGTTGGGTGCGCAACACCTCCACCTGCGTGGAAATCGAGGTGGAAGGGGCCACCGCTTCCCTGGAGCAATTTATCCGCCAGCTTTCCACCGAGGCGCCGGATCTGGCCCGGGTTGAGGCGGTGGTGGCCCGGGACGCCGAACCCCGGGGGCGCTCCGGCTTTGCCATCCTGGAGAGCCGGACCCAGGCGGCCACCGCGGCCCTGATTCCCGCCGACGTCTCCACCTGCGCCTCTTGTTTTGCCGAGATCCTGGACCCGCAAAACCGCCGCTACCAATATCCCTTTACCAATTGTACCGACTGTGGCCCCCGCTTCACCATCATCCGGAAGGTCCCCTATGACCGCGGCCAGACCACCATGTCGGTCTTTTCAATGTGCGCTGCCTGCCGGGCCGAATATGAAGACCCGGAAGACCGGCGTTTTCACGCCGAACCCACCGCCTGTCCGGTCTGCGGCCCCCATATCTGGCTGGAGGAACCCGGCCGGAAACTCCTGACCGAGGTCGCCGTGGAGGCCGCCGCCAGCCTGCTCCAGGGCGGAAAGATCGTGGCGGTCAAGGGCCTGGGGGGGTTTCACCTGGCCGCCGACGCCCGCCAGGACAGGGCGGTGGAGACCTTGCGCCAGCGGAAAGGCCGGGTGGCCAAACCCTTCGCGGTGATGGTCCGGGACCTGGCTGAGGCTGAAAAACTGTGCCACCTGGGGGAGAAGGAGAAAGCCTGGCTATTATCCCCGGAGCGGCCCGTAGTCCTGGCCAGGAGACGCCCGGACTGCGAAGTCTCGCGGCAGGTGGCCCCGGGCAACCCCTATCTAGGCCTCATGCTTCCCTATACCCCGTTACACCTGCTGCTCCTGTCCCGGGACCCCGGGGCCCTGGTAATGACCAGCGGCAATCTCAGCGAAGAGCCCCTGGTGTTCAGCAATGCGGCGGCCCGGGCCAGACTGGCCGATCTGGCGGACGCCTTCCTCATGCACAATCGGGACATCCAGGTCCCTTGCGACGACTCGGTGGTGCGCCCCCTGTCCCCAAACCGGGCCATCCCCCTCCGCCGGGCCCGGGGTTTCGTGCCTGCTCCCATTTACTTGCCGTTGGAGTCTCCCCCCATCCTGGGGGTGGGGGCCGAGCAGAAGAACACTTTTTGCCTGGGCTGGGGCAACAACGCGATCCTCAGCCAGCACCTCGGCGACCTGGACACGGCGGAGACCTACGACTACTTCAGCCAGGCCATCTCCCATTTTAAGGCCTTATGCCGCCAGGACCCGAATATCGTGGCCCACGACCTGCATCCCCTCTATCTGAGTACCCGCTATGCCCTCGGGCTTAAAGAGACGACCCTGGTGGGGGTCCAGCACCATCACGCCCACATCGCCGCCTGCCTGGCCGAGAACCGGCGCCGGGGAAAGTGCATCGGCATCGCCCTGGACGGCACCGGCTACGGTCCCGACGGCGCCATCTGGGGCGGGGAAATCCTGGTGGCCGACCTGGCGGGCTATAGCCGCTCCGGACACCTGGCGCCGGTCCTGCTCCCGGGGGGAACCGCGGCGGTGCGGGACCCGCGGCGCATGGCGGCGGCTTATCTCTACCATGTCCATGGGGAGCGGTTCGCTTACCTGGCCCAGGAGTTGGGACTGGCCTATCCTCCCCTGGAATGGCGCATTCTCTTCCGCCAGTTGACTTCGGGCATCAATTCGCCGCTCACCACCAGCGCCGGGCGCCTCTTCGACGCGGTGGCCGCCACCCTAAATATCTGCCGCTGCCGGACCTACGAGGGCCAGCCGGCCTTGGAGCTGGAAATGGCCGCCGACCCCGATGAGGACGGCTTTTATCCGGCGCCCATCCGGAGGGAGGGGAATACCCTTATTCTGGACACCCTGACCATCTTCCGCCGGCTCCTGGACGAGCACCTCAACGGCATCGACGCCGCCAAGATCGCCGCCCGCTTTCACAACTCCCTGGTGCGCCTCCTCACCGCGGCCTGTGAACTGGTGAGGGATCAAACCGGCCTGGATCTGGTGGCCCTCTCCGGTGGAGTCTTCCAGAACGCCTGGATGTTGCAACAATTGAGCAACTCTCTGGAGCAGCTCGGTTTTCAGGTGCTGACCCACCGACTGGCCCCGCCTAACGACGGCTGCATTTCCCTGGGCCAGGTGGCCGTGGCCGCAGCGCGGCTGGAGAAGGAGAACTGCGGAAAATATGCTGAGCCTTGGAAAGCGAATCTTTCCTAAACCTTCTGAGGTTTTTTGAAATGGTGGGCAGTGCCCACCTTACATTGCCTGGATCAAAGGGGGTAAGCTAATGTGCCTCGCCATCCCCATGCGCCTCATTGAGATCGACGGCGCCTGTGGGGTCGCCGAAGTGGACGGCGTCTCCCGGCAAGTCCGTCTGGACCTGGTCCCAGAAGTCTCCCTGGGAGACTATATCCTGATTCACGCCGGCCTGGCCATCGCCCGGCTGGACCAGGAGCAGGCCCAGGAGACCCTCTCCCTGTTGCGGAGCCTGGCCGATGAAGTTTATTGATGAATTCCGCGACAAAGACCTGGTCCAGGAAATCGTACGGCGCATCGGGCAGTTGACTCATGACCCCGCGACTATCATGGAGGTCTGCGGCACCCACACCATGGCCGCGGCCCGCTTTGGCTTGAAGTCCCTGTTGCCGGAGGGGCTGCGGCTCATCTCCGGCCCCGGCTGCCCGGTGTGCGTCACGGCCCAGGATGACCTGGACGCCTTCCTGGCCCTGGGCGGCGAAGTCAATATGGTGCTCACCTCCTTCGGCGACATGCTCCGGGTCCCAGGCAGCCAGACCTCCTTGGAACAGCGCCGGGCCCAGGGCGCCGAGGTGCGGGTGGTCTATTCCCCCCTGGACGCCGTGGACCTGGCCCGGCGGGAACCCGGAAAGCAGGTGGTCTTTTTCGGGGTGGGGTTCGAAACCACCATGCCCGCGGTGGCCCTGGCCATCCGCCTGGCCGCGCAGCAGCGGCTCGAGAACTTCTCGGTCCTCTGCGTCCATAAGACCATGCCCGCCGCCCTGCGGGCCCTGCTGTCCAGCGGTGAGGTGCGGGTTTCGGGCCTCCTCTGCCCCGGGCACGTCACCACCATCATCGGCTCCGCCGCCTACGATTTTATCCCCCGGGAATTCGGCATCCCCTGTGCGGTCGCCGGTTTCGAACCCCTGGATATGCTGCTCGGCCTGGAGGCGATTCTGCGCCAGATCCATCAAGGCCGGCCCCGGGTGGACAACGTCTATGGCCGGGCGGTCCAGACCCAGCCCAACCCCCAGGCCCAGGCCCTGCTGGCGGAGGTCTTTGCCCCCGGCGACGCCCACTGGCGTGGTCTGGGAATCATTCCCGGCAGCGGCGTGCAAATTCGCCAGCCTTACGCCCGCTTTGACGCCCGCACCAGGTTCCCCGAGGTTTGGCGGCGGCTGACCCCGCCTGTAAATCCCTCGCCTTGCCGCTGCGGCGAGGTGCTGCGAGGGGCGCTGCGTCCCCAGGAGTGCCCCCTGTTCCAGCAGGCCTGTACCCCCGCCCAACCAGTGGGACCTTGCATGGTCTCCAGCGAAGGGGCCTGCGCCGCCGCCTACCGGTATGATAGGTAAGTTGCTGCAACCCTGCCCTCTCCCCCCCCGAGGGGGGAGAGGAAAAAAGCTATAAGTCCCATGAAATGATACAAGATAAAACGCAGGGGCGACAGTGGCACAGGCTTCCAGCCTGTGATTGGGTCGCCCGTGGGCTGTGAGCAGACCTGGGGTTCGCCCCCACACACCATCATTCATTAGCTATTGGACAGGTCTAAGTTCAAACATCTTTACTGCCTGCCTCATAGCAAAAACCTTTTTTTATCTGGTTCCCAAGCTGCGCTTGGGAACCACTGATTTGCAAAGCTTTCCTTTGCACTCCAAAGCGAAGTTTAGGCCCTAATGGCGTTCCCAAGTGCAACTTGGGAACGAGAACAAACGGCTAGTTAAAGAAGCAGGGCCGGAGGCAAGGAATCTTCTGCAGATAGGGGCTGGGAATCATGTCCGGAGAGACCAGAGAAGAAAACCGCAAACCGCTGAAACAGATTCTTCTCAGCCACGGCGCCGGGGGCCGGGAGATGACCATGCTCATCGAGCAGGTCTTTCTTTCCCGCTACGGCTCCGAAAATTTTTCGGGGGACGACAGCGCCACCCTGTTCCTCGGTTCCCACCGCCTGGCCTTCACCACCGATTCCTTCGTGGTGGACCCCCTGTTTTTTCCAGGAGGCGACATCGGCCGCCTGGCGGTGGCCGGCACGGTGAACGACCTGCTCACCGCCGCGGCCCGGCCCCTGGCCCTGTCCGCCTCCTTCATCCTGGAAGAGGGGCTGGAGATCGACTCCCTGGCGGCCATCGCCGCCTCCATGCAACGGACCGCGGATGAATGCGGGGTCACCATTGTCACCGGCGATACCAAGGTGGTCCCCAGGGGCTCGGCGGACAAGGTCTTCATTACCACCGCCGGGGTGGGCCTGGTCCTGCGCCCCGGGGTTTCCGGAGCCGCCGCGGTCCCCGGGGACAAGATCATCCTCACCGGTTCCGTGGGCGATCACGGCACCGCGGTGATGCTGGCCCGGGAAAAGCTTCTCAACGGGGAGGCCATTGAAAGCGACGCCGCCCCCCTCACCGACCTGGTGCTGAACCTAATCGAGTCGGGCTGTGCGATCCACGCCATGCGGGATCCCACCCGGGGCGGCATTGCCGGCTCTTTAAACGAGATCGCTCGCCAATCCCAGGTGTCCATGGAGCTCGAAGAGGCCCTCATCCCGGTCAAGCCGGCGGTGGCCGCGGCCTGCGAGGCCCTGGGGCTGGAGGTCTTCCAGGTGGCCTGCGAAGGGAAGATGCTGGTGGTAGTGGCCCCGGAGGACGCCGGCCGGGCCGTGGAGATCATTCAGGGGAGCCGCTACGGCTCCGAGGCCCGTCTCATCGGCGAGGTGGGGGCCCACCCCCCCGGACGGGTGACCATCCGCACCAGCATCGGCACCGCCCGCCTCCTGGACCCCCCTTCCGGGGACCTGCTGCCCAGGATTTGTTGAGGAAAAAGGACTGGGCGAACCTAATCACCCCTACTGGTTCTAGGCCACGTGCTTCTGGAAGCGCAGCACCGCCAGGGCCAGCATGATCAGGCCCAGGATCGTCATGGCGGCCATCTGCTGCCACAAGAGGTCCATGCCGGCGCCCTGGAGAAAGATGCCCCGGACCACAATGATGAAGTATCTCAGGGGATTGAACAGGGTGAGGTACTGGAAAAAGGCCGGCATGTTGGCAATGGGGAAGATGAGGCCCGAGAGCATGACGGCCGGGGTCAGAAAGAGGTTGCCCGCCATCATCGCCTGCTGCTGGGTGGCGGCAATGGTGGAGATCAACAGCCCCAACCCCACGGAACTGAAGAGAAAGGCGATGGTCCCCAGCAACAACACCAATATCTGGCCCCGAAAAGGCACTTCGAACCACAGGACACCCACCAGGGTCACCAGGATGACGTTCCCCAGGGAGATGAGGACAAAGGGGATGGTCTTTCCCAACATCAACTCGACGCTCCGGATGGGGGTCACCAGGATCTGCTCCAGGGTGCCGATCTCCTTTTCCCGCACCACCGATAGGGCCGTGAGCATCAGAGAGATGAGCAGCACCACCATGGCGATGACCCCGGGCACCATGGAGTAGCGGGAAATCAGATTGGGGTTGAACCAGGCCCGGGCCTCAACGCTCAAAGGAATGCCCGGTTTCCCGGCCCACTCCACCCCCTGGCGTTGGAAGCGCGATACCAACTGCTCCTGGGCATAATCCCCGATGGCCGTACTGGCATAGCGGCTGACGATGAGGGCGGCGTTGGAGTCGGTGGCGTCCACGATCACCTGGACCTGGCCGGTTTTTCCCTGGCGCAGTTGCCTGGCGAAATCCCACTGGATCCACAAGGCCATGGTGATCTGGCCCCGGTCGATCAGGTCCAGGAGTTCCTGCCGGCTGTTGAGATAATAATTCACCTGGAACCAGTCGGTGGAGGTGAACCGCTGAATGAGCTCCCGGCTCTCCATGGTGCGGCTTTCGTCGAAAATGGCGGTGGCCACGTGCTTGATGTCGAAATTGACCACGTAGCCATAAACTATGAGCTGGATCAGGGGCGGCCCGATGAGAAAAAAGCGGAGTTTCTTATCCCGCCAGACCTGGATGAATTCCTTGATGATGATGTGCCGGATGCGTCGGAACATAGTTTATCTAGCTCTCAGCTTTCAGTGGTCAGCTTTCAGCTTTGGTAGCGGATTGATTATATAGCCGGATTCGAGGTCTCCGATCATCTCGTTGCGGCTGTAGCTCCATGCCCAGAAGTACGCTGCGAGGTAAGCGCAGAAGGTCGCGTCAAGAACATCTTCATATTGTTTTAGAGCGGTTCCTCTCAGTTCCTCAAGCGGCTCCTCCAAGAAAGCAGACAGTGCAGAGTTTATAATAAGCGGAGGGTCCGACGTGGAGAGATGGATCTTTATGTTCTGACGAAATTCAGATAGTCCCCTCCGGCGGGAGGCAACAGGCGGTTTCTTGTACTTGATTATCTTGGTCCGCCTGAACAATACAACGTGAGCGGGATGAGGATATACCTCAAAGAACCACTTTCCTGGCATATGACGTGTGTGTTTTTCGGGGCAGTGTAAAAAGCCCTGTCCCTCGAGGTCCTTTGCAAGATGTATACTATGAGCGTTAGGGTATAATGTTAAATTTGAAGAGTGAGCATTTGCGTCCGCCGCGCCAAATCGTCGGCCAATCTCCGTCTCACATGGCCTTTGGCCAAGTTTGTTTTTGATAATCAGAGGTGCATCTATTGCAATTACGGTATTGGCGTAGGTATTACGGCCAACGAACGCCTTGATATCCTCGAGTGTCTTGAGGCAGTTGGAAAACTCCCGAACTACCAACCCGTCTTGGTCACCATGGAGCACGGCGCCGCCGCTGTGTTTTTCGCTTCTCCACGAAAGATCAATACCAATGAAGCTGGGCATATTTTACCTTTGAGCAGTTATGTAGGGTGGGCACTGCCCACCAATTCCTTAATAATCTATTCGCCAAAATTTGAATCAAATTTGAGATCGATATTTTCACCCCAATTAACCTGGTAAAGGTTACGGCGGACAAATTCCCGGAAGCTGGAATGGGGCCATTTCCCCGGCGAAGTCACCATTCCATGCCTAACCGGGTTGTAATGAATATAATCCAGATGCATCCGCAAATCCCGTTCATCGCGAATCTGGTGCTCCCAGAAGCGCCGTTGCCAGATGGTGCTCTCCGCGTGGCGGATTCTGGAGCCGGTGAGCAGGGCGGACCTGCCAGCCTCTGAGGCTATCGCCTTGGTGAATCTTGCCTTGATCAATCCCCAGCGTTTGGAATAATCCGCCTCCTTCGGGGGCAGGGTCCAGAGACAATGCAGATGGTCGGGCAATAATACCCAGGCGTCCAGGGTGAACGGATACTCGTTCCGGACCTCGGCGATGATGTTGTTTAACATTTCCAGATTTTTCGGACTTGCAAATAATCTCCTTCTTTGAAAGGTAACCAGCGTAAAGAAAAAGGTGCCGCCAGGCGTTTTGGATCTCAGGTAAGTGGGCATTTTTTAAGGAATTGGTGGGCAATGCCCACCCTACGTTTTTTTTCTACGTTTTCTTTCCTGAAAACCGTACTAAATACATTAGCCATTAACTCTTTCATTTGCTTTTGCTTTTAGTCTTTTGCTATTAGCTGACCGCTGCTAGTATTGTGTCCCACGGAAACGTTGCCTAAATGCTTTGCCTTTTTCCCTCCCCCTTGAGGGGGCGACACCGGGTGGGGGTGGTAATTTATCTTTCATTTACCACATGTTGCCACCCTCCCCCCAACCCCCTCCCCTCAAGGGAGGGGGGGTTATCTCAAATCTTTTGTTAAGGTAATTGTGGGACATCACACTAGCTGAAAGCAGCTAGCTGCTAATAAATCTTCTTCACAAATTTGCGGATGGCCAAGAGCACAAATAATGTGGCGGCGCCGGCCAGCATCAGGGCGCTGGGCCACAGCACCCCGAGGCCGAGGCCCTTGAGATATATGCCCTTGGAGATGGTCACCATATAGCGGGCCGGCACGATGTAGGAGATAATCCGCAAAGGCAGGGGCATCAAGTAGATGGCGAAGACGAACCCTGAGAGCAAAAAGGACGGCAAGAAGGTGCTGAGCATGGCCATCTGGAAGGCCTGCAACTGGCTTTCGGCGCTCACCGAGATGAGCAGCCCCTGCCCCAGGGTGGCGATGAGAAACAGGGCCGAGAGGCCGATGAGCAGCAAAGGGCTGCCCCTGAGAGGCACCTGGAAGAGAAACTTGCCCATGGCCATGACAATGCCCATGTCCAGCATGCCGATGAAGAAATAGGGCCCCAGTTTGCCCAGGAGCAGCTCCGTCTTCTTCAGGGGGGTGGCCAGCAGGCCCTCCATGCTGCCCCGCTCCAGCTCCTGCACCACGGTCAGGGAGGTGAGGAGCGCCCCCACCATGGTCATGATTACCGCGATGAGGCCAGGGACGATGTAATTGCGGGACTCCAGGTCTTCGTTGAACCAAAAGCGCATCTGGGTGTCCACCGGGCCTTTCTGTCTGGCCGGCCCCCTGCTCTGCAGGCGCTGCACCAGGAGGTCCTGGGCGTAAGGTGCGATCACCCCCTCGATGTAACCCAGGATGATGTTGGCGGTGTTGGAATCGGTACCGTCCACCAGGGCCTGGACCTTGGCGGTCTTCCCGGTCTGATACGACCAGGAGAAGTCATAGGGGATAATCAAGCCCACCTGCACCTCTCGCCTGGTGATCAGACCCTGCAATTCCGCATAACTCTGGGCGAAGCGCGCCAATTTAAAATAGTCGGTGCTCTGGAAGCGCCTGACCAGGTCCTCGCTCAACTGGCTGCGTTCCTGGTCATAGACCGCCAGGGAGACTTTCTTGATGTCGAAGGTGAGGGCGTAGCCATAGAGGAGCATGAGGATCAGGGGCAGCAGAATGATTTCCAGGAGGCTGATGGGGTCCCGGCGGACGTGGATCACCTCTTTGCGGAAGATGGCCCAGGTGCGGCGCAGGTTCATGGCTTCTTGCTCTCAGCTTTCAGTGGTCAGCTTTCAGCTTTTTGATAACGAGGTTAACATCGATAGCATCCTCGTTCCCCAGCAGGAGCTTGAGAACGAGGGCTAACATTTTTCATTAGCTTTCGCTTTTGGTCTTTTGCTTTTCGCTGCTAGCAGATCGCCGACAGCTTCTTTTGCCTTTAGCTGATCGCTGACGGCTGATCGCTGATCGCTGCCAGCTTCTTTAAGTCTCTCTCTGCCCGCTGGACCACGGCGATGAAGGCGTCCTCCAGGCTGAGGGGCACCCGTTCAATGTGGTGTTGCAGGGCGATATTATGGGCCGCCAGGACTTCGGTGATGCGCCGCTCCCCTTCCTGGGGCTCGGCCACCACCACGTGCAGGCCGTCCCCAAAGACCGCGGCCTCGGCCACCCCGGGCAATTGCTTGATGAGGCTGAGGGCGGCGTCCAGATCCTCGGGATGCACCGCCAGGATGGTCTCCTTCACTTCCCGTTTCAGCTCCCGGGGGGTGCCCCGGGCCACGATCTGACCCTGGTAGATGAGCACCAATCGGTCGCAAAACTCGGCCTCCTCCATGTAATGGGTGGTCACCAGGATGGTCACCCCACTCTGCGCCATGGCATAGATCAGATCCCAGAAATTGCGCCGGGAGATGGGGTCCACCCCGGCGGTGGCTTCGTCCAGAAAGAGGATGGTGGGCTCGTGGATGATGGCCGAGGCCAGGGCCAGTCGCTGCTTCAGGCCCAGGGGCAGGGTGTGCGTCAGTTGGCGGCGGCGGTCCTCCAGGCCCACCAGGCGCAGGACTTCGGTGAGGCGCTCCCGGAGGCGAGCGTCCGGCAGACCATAGACTCCCCCGAAGAAGTTCAGGTTTTCCTCGGCGGTCAGGTCATCATAAAGGGAAAAGCGCTGGGACATGTAGCCGATGGTTTGTTTGATCCGGTCGTTTTCCCGGATGATGTCGAAGCCGCCCACCCGGCCTTCGCCGCGGGTGGGCAGCAGCAGACCGGTGAGCATGCGGATGGTGGTGGATTTCCCGGCGCCATTGGGCCCCAGGAAACCGAAGATCTCCCCCCGGTTCACCTCGAAGCTGATCCGGTCCACCGCCTTGAAGTCCCCGAAATAACGGGAGAGGTTGTTAACGATGATGGCCGGTTCGCCTGTCATCTCTTAAGACCATCCTTGAATCCTCGGTTTCCCGGGCACAGGCTTTCCAGCCCATGTGAGTCGGGGCGGCAGTGGCATCGGCTTCCAGCCTAGGAATCGGCTCGCCCTCCGCTTAAGACCCGGCGGGTTGCTCCTTCTCCTTCTGCCGCTCTACGATTTGGACGAAAAGATCTTCCAGATTGGGTTCCGCCGGGGCGACGCTCACCTCGCTGAGCCCGGCTTGCTCCAGGGCTGTGGTCAAGGGTCCGGATGCCTGAGCGGCGGAGGCCACCGTGAGCATCAGCCTATCCCCCATGACCAGGGACTGGAGCACCAGGGGGTGGCCGCTCAAGATCTTCCGGACCGCCCGCATATCCGAGGCCCTGGCCTCCAGCAACTCGCCCTTGAAGGAGCCCTTAAGGGCCTTGGGGGTATCCACCACCAGGAGCTGGCCCTGGTGGATCAAACCCACCCGATGGGCCCGCTCGGCCTCATCCATGTAGGAGGTGGATAGAAAGATGGTGAGGCCGCCCCCCAGGAGGCGGTAGAGGATCTCCCAGAATTCGCGGCGTGAGACCGGATCCACCCCGAAGGTGGGTTCATCCAGAAACAGGAGGCGGGGCGTATGGATCAAGGCGCAGACCAGCCCCAGTTTCCGGCGCATGCCCCCGGAGAGGTTCCGGGCCAATCGGGCGGTGAAGGGGGTGAGGTTGGAAAAGCCCAGCAGCTCCGGAAGGCGGCGGTCCCGCTCGCGGCGCGCCAGCTGGTAGATGTCCGCGTAGAAGGCAATATTTTCCGCCACAGTCAGGTCGTCATAGAGACCGAAGCGCTGGGGCATGTAGCCGATCTGCTCCTTGAGGCGCTCCGACTCCTTGACCGTGTCGAACCCCAGGACCTCGGACCGGCCCTGGTCCGGGTCCATGATGCCCACCAGCATCCGCATGGTGGTGGTCTTGCCGGCGGCGTCCGGCCCCACCAGGGCGAAGGCCTCCCCGTAGGCCACCTCCAGGTCCAGGTGGTCTACCGCCGTCAGGCCGCCGAACCGCTTGCACAGGCCTTGGGCCCGGATGGCCCGCTCACCTTGCTGGGGGATGCTCTGCCGCCTGGCTGTCTTGTTGGTCAAGGAGGATTACCGCTTCCGCCGGCATGCCCGGCTTCAGGTCGTAATTGAGGTTCTGGGCCCGGATCTTGGTGCGGTACACCAGGGTTACCCGCTCCTTGAAGGTCTCCACCGTCTTGGGGGTGAACTCGGCCTTAGAGTTGATGAAGGAGACCCAGGCGGGATACTGCTTGCCGAGGTAGGCGTCGGTGATGATGTAGGCCTTCATGCCGAACTTGACCCGGGCCATATCGGACTCGGGGATATATCCTTCCAAATAGATGTTGTCCAGGTCTCCCAGGGTGAGCACCGGGGCCCCCACCGCCGCGGTCATCCCCGGCTCCAGGGGCCGCACCAAAACCACCCCGTTCACCGGGGAATAGATGGTGGCGTACCCCAACTGGGTGAGCGCCAAATCCAGGGCCGCCTGGGCGGCCTTCGCCTGTTCCCGGGCCTGGTCAATGTCCTCCGCCCGGTAGCCTTCCCGGCGCAGGTTGAGTTCCGCCAGGGCGTTCTGATGGTCCTCCTTGGCCATCAAGTAGTCGGATTCGGCCTTATCCCGGGTTTGGCCCGCCACTACCTTGCGCCGGTAGAGGTTCTCATAGCGCTCATAATCCAGCTGCTTATTGGCCAGATCCGCCTTGGTCTTGCCCGCCTGGGCCTGGGCCTCTTTGACCTCCTGGGGCCGGTAGCCGGTTTCCATCTTGGCGAGATTGGCCTTGGCCGCGGCCAGGTCAGCCCGGGCCTTAGCGACTTCGTCCTTCAGGTCCTTGGCCTCCAGGACAGCCGCCTTCTGACCGCTGGTGACCCAGTCCCCTTCCTGGAAATAGATCTGTTCGATGAGGCCGGACACCTTGAAGGAGAGATCCGTTTCGGTGGCCTCCAGGTGCCCTTGCAAGCGCAAGAGGTCAGCAGGTTGCCGGGTCTGCCACCAGCGCAGTGAATAGACCAGGGCGCCGGCCACCGCCAGCATGGCCAGTACCCCGATGAGCAGCCTTCGTCTTCCTTGCATCCGATCCCCCAAACGAGCCGCGGGCCTCCGGCCGAGCCCTGCCCCACGTCGGCTCATTTTATCCGCAAAGGAGTGCAAAAAGCAAAGGATACCTAATTATGAAGCTGTCAGCGTAGGGGCGACAGTGGCGCAGGCTTCCACCCTGTGATCGGGTCGCTCTGCTGTCAGCGATCAGCTTGCAGCTTTTTGGAAAAGCTTGCTGCTACTGCCGGCCAATCTCTCTTATCTCGTAAAACAAAAACTCTCCGCCCTTCCCATAATGCGCCCGGCGAATGGCCCCTTATCTGCCATAATAGCCGGTGAGGGTGGCGCTGGCCAGGACCTTGCCCTCCAAGGCCTGCTTGAATTCCTCCAGGCCGGCAGAAGGCTTCACCTCCAGCTTCGGCACGCTCAGGGCGTAGAGGGTGACCACGTAGGGGTGGTCGCCGGTGCCTTTGGGAGGTTGGGGGCCGCCATAGCCCGGCTCACCCCAGGAGTTCTTCAGCTCCACCGCCCCAGGAGGCATCTTCCGGCCCGAGGCGCCCTCCTCCAGGGAGCCCGCGGCCCCTGGAATGTCCTTCACCAGCCAGTGCACCCAATTCCGGGCCACCGGATGGGGATCGACGATGGACAGTGCGAAGGACTTGGCGCCCGCCGGGGCCCCGGACCAGGTGAGGGGCAGTGATAAATTTTTACCCCCGGCTGCCGTCATGACATAGGGCAGGGGAATCTTCCCGCCATCTGCAAAGGCGCTGGATGTGAGTTGCATGACTTGACCTCCTGAGCTGGAATGGAGATTGATGGCCAAAAAAAGGGCCACCAGAAGACCTGAGAAACAACGATTTTTCATAAGCACCTCGCGTTGGGTGATGGAGTTCGCGCATACTTTGGCCTCAAGCAGAGGTCTTTCCTTCCAAATAGAGTTTCAGGGCTGCCGCGGCGTTGTGGATCTCATCCCGGGAGCCATACACCAGGGTGAGGTTTTGTTCCCGGCCCTTTTCCCGGAGCAGCCCGATTTCCTGGCCTTTGTGAGCCAATTCGGCCCAATAACGGTGGCAAAATTTCTCCCATTTCCTGGGATCGTGGCCGAACCATTTGCGCAGCTCCGGGCTGGGCGCCACCTCCTTGAGCCAGAGGTCCAGCGCCCCCTCCTGTTTGCTCAGACCCCGGGGCCAGAGACGCTCCACCAGAATCCGGAAGCCGTCATCCGCCGTGGCGGGCAGATAGGCTCTTTTCGAATTGATCATGATTCACCTCGCTGGCTCCCAGGTGGGGGTGCGCCCCCACAGAAATAGCGGGGATGGTCACCAAGCTGCACTTCAAGTAACCTTTCCAGATGGCCTTCATTGATCAAACACCTCCGGGGGCTCCGTGAGGGAATCGGAGATTATGGACCTGTTTGTTTAATAAAAATTTGATGCATGAAACCAGGCGAACAAACTAACCGCGCCATCTTTAAAGTGGAAGATAGGCACGGTCCTCACCTGAGGCAAGAGGGAAAGGGAAGCTGCGGATGCTAACGGCTGCTAACTTTTTCCCGATTAGGCCCGCAGGATGGGCGCGGCGGGGAGGGTGAGGGCCATGGCCCCCAGCTCCTCCCCGAAAGAGCGGAAGTTATGGAAGCTATGTGGGATGAGGCGGATCATCTCGGCCACGCTGCGGCCCACCGACGGGGCCAGCACCTCCATGGCCTGGAGAACGCCATTGGGATCGATGAGAAAGCGGCCCCGGAAGACCTTACAAGATTCTTCGGCGGTCGCGAGCCTACGGATGAATGGTGAGCACCGGACAAGGGGCGTTGGTTACCACCTTGTCGGCCACGCTGCCGAAGAATACCCGCTCCAGGCCCTTGCGGCCGTGGGCGCCCATGATAATCAGATCAATTTTCTCTTTTTTGGCCAGCTCCAGGATCTTGGCGGCCGGATCACCCGTCAGAACCCGGGACTCAAGTTTGGGGAATTTCTGAAAATGTTCCTTGAGCGTGGCGGCCATCTCCTTGTTGGCGGCCGCCTCCGCCTGTTCCTGGAAACTCTGGATGTTGCCGTGGGGCACGTGAAAGCTGGCAAAGCTCGACAGATCCTGGGTGACGAACAGGACATAGAGGGTGGCGTCGAACTTGCCCACAAAGGCGGAGACCCAGGGCAATAGGGTATCGTAGTGCTCGGCAAAGTCGAGGGGGAAAAGGATTTTTTCAATTGCCTTCATTAGTTATGCTCCATTCGGCTATCTTCCCTTGTGATTGTGAAATATAGTGTAAACTAATTGCTGACTCTGATATTGTCAAGTTAAAAACCGGCCGCGGCAGATAATGGCGGGGAGCAGGGAGTGGAAACCAGGGCTATCCGGGAGGAGGAAAAATCCCGGCTTCTGTCAAAGTGACAAACCAGACAAAAAATCCTTGCCAAACTGATTTTAGATTATTATATTTCCCAGCGTCTCCCTAGCAAAAAAGGCAAAAAAAGCGGGGGAGGACTGAGATCATCAGGGATTGAGGTGAGCGCCATCAGCGAAATGCGCTTCGGTCGGGACCATGTGTGGGTGCGGATGGATGATGAAACCCAGGCCACCATTGGCCTGACGGATTATCTCCAGGAGAAGCTGGGAGAGATTTACGGCATCCGGCTCCCCGAAGAAGGTGAGGAGTTCCTCAAAGATGAGTCCTTTACCAAGGTCGAGGCTAAAAACGGCCGTCGTGACGTAAAGGCGCCGGTATCCGGTGAGGTCCTCGAAGTCAATTACGAAGTCGTGGAAGAGCCCGAGATCATCAATGAGGACCCCTTGTCGGAAGGCTGGCTGGTCAAGGTGGAGTTGACTTCCAGCCAGGAGTTTGACGAACTCCTAACCGAAGAGGAATACAAAGACTACTTGAGCGAAGAAGAAGAGGACCTGGAAGAAGACTGAAGTAATAAGCGCCTCTCCGGTTTCTTCCTCCATTCCCCTGGATCTTCCCTGAAGCTCCGATCCCCCAGCCGCCTTGGCCGGAAAGTCCGAGGTCTGCACCTAAACTCATGTCCACCACCAAAAGCCAGGCCCAGCCGAAATCCCGGCTGTGGGGCTGGCTAACCTCCATTCGCCTCACCGTCCACCTGCTGCTGATCCTGGCGGCCGTGGCCATCCTCGGCGCCGTGCTGCCCCAGGAGCAGCCGGCGGAGGTTTATCTTAGCCGCTTCGGGGATACCTGGGGCGCAGTTATCTGGCGGAGCGGTCTGGCCAACATCTACTTCAGCATCTGGTTCCTGGCCCCCGTTTGCCTCCTGGCCCTGAATATCCTGGCCTGCCTGATCCACGGCCTGCCCCGGGCCTGGCGCCGGTCATTTACGCCCCTCAGCGGCGAGGCAGCCCTCACCTTGCCGCAGCGTGCCAGGCTCCAATGGCCGCGGGGAACGGACCCTCGGGAAGCGGTGGCCGGTATTTGGCGCCGGGAATTGGGCCGCACCCGGCGCCAGGCCTGGCCGGGAAATGAGGTCTTCTATCATGAAACCGGCCGTTTCCGGCCCCTGGGGCCGTACCTGGTGCACCTGGCCCTGTTGTTCATCCTGGCCGGGGGCCTGATCGGCAAGTTCTGGGGGATCGAAGGCAGTCTGCCCCTGACGCGGGGGGGAACGGCCCAGAGCTTCCTGGTGGGGGGCGCCGAGGTGCCTTTAGGTTTTCAGGTGCGCCTGGACCGCTTTCAGGTACAGTTCTATGAGGAAGGCGGCATACCCAAAGAATTTCGCTCCGACCTCACATTTACCAAAAATATAAAAAATCCCCAAGGCGGCCGTGAGCTGCGGGCCACCTGCCGGGTGAACGAACCGGTGAGCTTCGGCGGCTTCACCTTTTACCAGGCCTCCTACGGCACCCAACCCGAGGACCAGGTGCGCTTGCAGGTCATCCAGGGGTCGCGCCGGGAGAGCCTCCAGGTCCCCCTGCACCAGTGGCTGACCCTGCCCGGCGGCGAGGCGCAAATCATGGTCATCAAGGTGGAAGGCAACCTCCAGGGTTATGGACCCGCCGTGCAGCTCGCCTATAAAAGCGGCCCGGAGCATCCCTTAATCTTCTGGGTCCTTAAAGATCATCAGGATATGCAGGAGCAAATCGGGCCTTACCGGTTTGCCCTGGAATCGGCAAATTTTCAATTTTACTCGGTATTCCAGGTGAATCGGGATCCAGGGGTCCCCTGGGTTTACCTGGGCTTTCTCCTGTTGTTGCCGGGATTTTACCTGGCCTTCTTCCGACCCCACCAGTGTTGGGCGCTGGTCCTGGAAGAATCTCCCCAGGGGGACTGGCAGGGACGCCTCCTGGGGTCGAGTCCCCGGGCCCGGGAGGACTTTGACCTCCGCCAGACCCGCCTTCTGGAGGAACTCAAGAAGGGAACCCCATCATGAGTCAGTTACTGGGCGTGGCGATGTTGATCTATTTGGGGGTGGCCATCATCCTGGTCATGGCCGAGTTATGGTCCTCCCCCTTGATGCAGCGGGCGGGACGAGGGTTGCTGTGGGCCGGCCTGGCGCTGCACAGCGGGGCCCTCATCGGCCGCTGGTACGCCTCTTACCGGATGGCCGCCGGGCCCGCCCCGCCGCCGGTCTTCCTGGAAAAGCTCCGCCTGGTTATCTTGCAGGCGCCGTTGTCAAATTATTACGATTCCCTGGTATTTTTCTCCTGGTGCCTGCCGGCCATGGGTCTGCTGGCATTCCGCCGCCATTTACAGGGTTGGCTGGGCGCGATCGTCGCGATGCTGGCCTGCCTGCTCCTGGCCAAGGCCTCTTTCGGCGGGGTGAATGCCAACATTCAGCCCCTGATGCCGGCCCTGAAGAGCAACTGGCTCCTCATCCACGTGGTCGTTTGCTTTTTGGGCTACGCCGCCTTGACGGTGGCCTTCGGCGCCGCCCTCCTCTACCTGATCCAGGATTATAGTCCCAGGGAGGCCCTGCCGGCCCTGCCGATGTTGGACCGACTCATCTACCGGGCTGCGATCCTGGGGTTTTTCCTGCTCACCTTCGGCATCCTGACGGGAGCGGTGTGGGCCGAAACCGCCTGGGGCAAGTACTGGAGTTGGGACCCCAAGGAGGACGCCTCTTTGGTCACCTGGCTCATTTACGCCGCCCTGCTTCACGCCCGCCGGCTGAAGGGCTGGCAGGGCCGCCGCATCGCCTGGCTGGCGGTCCTGGGCTTCCTGGCGATTATCTTCACCTACTTCGGCGTCAACTACCTGCAAAGCATGCACGCCTACATGACCTGACCTGATATTCCTTCTCAGGATCAAAAAAAAAGGGGCACGCTCAACCGCGCCCCATAATCGTCCTGAGTCAAACCCAACCGGCGGCAGGGAGTCCAAGGTTTCAGCGATGCTGCGGCGATTTCGCCCCCCCGATCATCTCCTTACCGGTGAAAAGTGGGGTCACTTTGTCGGCACACCGGTGGGTTCGCAGAGCAAATCCCCGGAAGTAGCCAGCCGGCCGCATTTGCTGCAGACATACTTGATGTCTGCCAGCTTGCCCTTGCAATAATGCTTGGTGTGAGGGGCCTTCTCTCCGCAAAAGGCGCAGGTCATGGGGTCCATGTTGGGGTTGCACAGGTGTCCCGGCTCCTCGGCCAGGGCGCCGCAGGTCTGACAGTTATAGACTTTTTTTGCCATGTTTGTCTCCCGACTATCTAGTCTATGGGAAAAAATAAGGTTCAAAAAGGCGATGTCAATGCGCCGGTCCAGAAAAATTCCCCCGGAGGCGTTGGGCGGCGGGCTTAGCGGATTGGCCGGGAATTAGGGGCGCCAATGCTCAGGCCAGCAAGTGAGAGGCTGGCCGTACGGGAATCGAGGCGGGCCCGGGCCCCCAGGGGCAGGGTGTGGTTGTCCGGCTGGTGGCCCAGGGGAAGGCCGGCCAATACCGGCACCTTCAGGGGCTCCAAGGCTGCCGCGAAGACCTCCAGCAGGCCCTCGTGGCTGCCGCAGCCGCTGAAGCCCCCCAGGACCACGCCCTTGACCCCGTCCAGGGCCTCGGCCAGCAGCAGGTGATGGATCATGCGGTCCAGGCGGTAAAGGGCCTCGCGGTGATCTTCCAGGAAGAGGAGATAGCCCCGCAGTTGCGGGGCAAACGGGGTTCCCAGCAGATGGCAGAGGGTGGTGAGGTTGCCGCCCGCCAGCGGGCCTTCGGCCACTCCGGGGCACAGGATGGTCAGATCCGCAAAGGTGGCCGCCCGGGGCCCCGGGGCCGTCAGCCAGTCGAACAGGCTTTGCCGGGCGCCCTCCGTCATCTCCCCCAGTTGGGCCAAGGTGGGGCCGTGGAAGGTCACCAGGCCCAGCCGGTGGTGCAGGTGCCAGAGGAGATTGGTAAGGTCGCTGAAGCCCACCAGGCGCTTGGGAACCGCCCCCAGGGAAGCCAGGTCCAGGTAGGGCAGGAGCTTCAGGGAGCCGTAGCCGCCCCGCACCCCCATGACCGCCTTGATTTCCGGGTCACACCAAAGCTCCTGGAAACGCCGGGCCAACAGCCGGTCGGTCTCCCTTCCCGGAGCCCGGCTGGAGAAGACCTCCGGGCCGCACTTCACCCGAAAGCCCCAATCCCTCAGCACCCGCACCCCGGCCTTCCAGGCCTCCCGGGCCACGCAACTGGCCGGGGCCGCCAGGGCGATGGCCTCCCCGGGCGACAGCGGCGGCGGCCAATTAAAGCTGGCCGGGGGCCGGGGGCCGCCCCCCTCCCCTCCCCTATCCTGAAAATCGGGCCCCATTCGCTTTACCGATTTTTTATATTATAATAACCAGAATAATATGAGTGCCGCCAGTTTTTTAGCTAACCTGGGGCGGCGCCTCCGGTCCCCGGCTGTCGCGGCGCCATTGGTCCTGGCCCTGATTTGGGTCCTGGCGTTGGCCTTTCGCCTCAGCGACCTGGCGGCCCGGGACTTGTGGACCGACGAGGCCTGGGTTGCCCTGGCGGCCTTGAAATCCTCCTCAGCCGCGGCCCTGGCCGCGGGCCATTCCACCCCGCCCTGGTACCTCCTGGGCGTCTGGGCCACGGCCAGGCTCCTGGGAGGCCAGGAATGGGCCCTGCGGCTTCTGTCCTTCCTCTTCGGGGTCGGCACCCTCTTGACCATCTGGCTGTTGGCCCGCAGACTTACCTCCCGGCCCGCCTCCTTGCTGGCCCTGGCCATGGTGGCCGTCTCTCCCGTAATGGTTTACTACTCCAAGGAGTTGAAGCAGTATAGCGGCGACGCTTTCTTTGCGGTACTGGTATTTTATCTGGCGGAACGTCTCCGCTCCAGCCACGGCCGTCGCGGCTGGGCCGCCCTGGCCCTGACCGGGGTGCTGGGGCTGGGCTTTTCCCATCCCCTGGTCTTCAGCCTGCCGGTGGCGGGGCTCATCCTTTGGCGCAAGCTGCCCGCGGCCCGGACCCGCCTGGCCCTCCTGGGCGGCCTTTGGCTCCTGGCCTTCGGGGCCTATTATTTTCTGTTCTTCCGCCACAACGTGGACCCAGAGTTGGTGTCCTATTGGGTCAAGGACTATCCCGATTTTTCCGGCCCAGGTCGGTTTTTCCTCTGGCTGGGGCCCGCCCTGTACCGCTACTTCTGGTATTTCCTGGGAGAGTGGGGGGTGTTCTGGGGCCCGCCCCTGCTGGTAGCCGGGGCCTACGCCCTGTGGCGCACCGGCGGCGGCCGGGCGCTGGCCTACTGTGGCCTTCCCATCCTGCTGGCCCTGGGGGCCGCGGCGCTGCACCGCTACCCCTTTATGGGTGACTACGGCGGCAACCGGCTGATGCTGTTCACCGCGCCCCTGCTCTATCTGGTGCTGGCTACCGGGGCCTGCCTGGTGCTCTCCTACCTGTGGCAAGGCTGGCGCCGCTGGCTGGCCGCGGGGTTGACCGCGGCCCTGATCATCTCACTTAACCCCTGGGAAAACTTCCGGGAAAATCTCCACCCTTTGATGAACCGGGAGGAGATCCGTCCCCTGGTAGCCCACCTGCAGCAGGAACTTCAGCCCCGGGATGAGGTCTACGTCTACTACTTTGCCCAATGGCCTTTTGCCTATTATTACCGCGGGCACGAGGCGCGCCTCTGCATCGGCAAGTCATGCATCGAGGCCGGGCTGAAACCGGAGTCCCAGGGGCAGGCGCCGACGCGGCTCTGGCTCATCGCCTCCCACATTTCCAACCTCCAGGACATGCGGGAATTCGCCGCCAAACTGCTGGGGCCGGCATGGCGGGAAAGCACCTGCTACCAGGCCGAAAGAGCGGTGCTCTTTTGCTTCCAGGGCGCCAATGAAACCAGGGTGACGGCTAATCGCCGGCGGGCGGCGCCAGGGCCGCCTGAATCTGCTGCTGCAACTCCCTCAAGCGAAAGGGCTCATAGATAAATAAATAATCCCGTTGACCCCGGCCTCCAGCCAGCGAGCTATTTCCAGGTTGGACAGGAAGCCGGAGGCCACCAAGACCGCCACCCCGGCATCCAGGGCCTGCAGTTCCCGAAAAAGTTGGTAGCGATCCACTCCAGGCAACTGGTAATCCAGGATCACCAGGTCCACCATGCGGGCAATGGCCCTTAATCGCTAACCCCCGTCTTTAAAAGTCTCCCACCCGGATACGCAGGTCCCGGACCTGGCCGGGCCCCAGGACCCTGGCCAGTTCCTCGAGGATTCTGGGTTTCAGGAATTGCAGTTCCTGGCCCCAGACGCCGTCCGGCACTTCCACCCAGAGCTCCCGCCGCCGGAGGTCCACCAGGCGGGCGTGTTCCCTGATGGAGGCGGGCGCCGCCCTCTCCCAGACCTGGCGGATGCGCTGGCGCAACTCCAGGCCTTCCCGGTCCCCGGGTGAGAGCAAGTCCTGGAGCACGTCCTTGACGGCCAGCGGCCGGAACAATGGAGGGCGTTTTGCCATATGCCAGTTATTGAGGGTTTAGGGACCAGGGGTTAGGGATTAGTTCAAAGGAAAGATTCCGTTTCTAACCCCTAATCCCTAATCCCTAATCCCTAACCTGCCCGCTCTCGGGCCCGGGCGAAGCCGGGGGCGGCATTTTCGATCACCGTTTCCGGCACGCAAAAGGCCAGGCGGAAATGGCCCGGCCGGCCGAAGCCCCGGCCCGGCACCGCCAGGATGTTCTCCTCCTTCAGGAGGGCCACGAAGGCCAGGTCGTTGCCCCCCGGGGCCTTGGGGAAGAGATAGAAGGCCCCTTTGGGTCTGAAAAATTCATAACCGGCCTGCTCCAGCACCTGGCAAAAAATCTCCCGGCGCCGGGCATAGGGTGCAATATCCACCCGAACTTCCGTCAGGGGGGCCACCACTCGCTGCATCAGGGCCGGTGCGTTGACAAATCCCAGGATGCGGTTGGCCAGCACCAGGCCGCCCGCCAGCTCAAGGCGCCCCGGGGTCCGGGGGCTCACCGCCACATAGCCCAGGCGCTCCCCGGCGATGGAGAGATCCTTGGAAAAGGAGGTGGCCAGCAGGGTGTCGGGGTAGGCCGCGAAGACGCTGGGGACCTCAAGTCCATCGTAGACGATGCGGCGGTAAGGCTCATCCGCCACCAGATAGACCGGCCGGCCGTGGGCTTCCGCATGCCGCCCCAACAGTTGACCCAACTCCAGCAGGGCCGCGGCCCCATAGACCTGGCCGCTGGGATTGTTGGGGGAATTGATTATCACCGCCCGGGTCCTGGGGCTCAAGACCTCGGCCAGGCGGTTCAGGTCCAGTTGGAAGTTCGCATCGGTTTCCGCCACCCGGGCCACGCCACCGTGGTTGTCGGCGTAAGCCAGATATTCCACGAAATAGGGGGCAAACACCATCACCTCATCCCCGGGGTCCAGGATGGTCTTGAGGATGACGTTGAGGGCCCCGGCGGCGCCGCAGGTGAGGATCAGGTCGTCGGCCCTGAAGTCCAGTTGATGGACCCTGCCCAGGTGGGCGGCCAGGGCCTGGCGGGTCTCCGGCAACCCGGCGTTGGGCATATAGCCGTGGAGACCGGGGCGGGGGTCTTGCGCCGCCGCCACCAGTTCCTCTTTGAACCGGCGGGGCGGCTCCAGGTCGGGATTGCCCAGGGTGAAATCGAAGACCTTATCCGCCCCCAGCCGCGCCTGGAGCTCCCGGCCCTCTTCGAACATCCTCCGGATCCAGGAGGAGCTCTCCATCGCCGACTTAATGCGAGAGGCAATGCTCATAAAGGGCCTGTTTCCGGTTTGCGGTTTGCGGTTTTCGGTTTTCGATTCGAAAACCGTCTGCTAAGCCTGTTCTTCCACCTGGTAGCCCGCTTCCTGGAGGGCCTGGAGCACCGCCTTGCCATGTTCCAGGTTCCGGGTCTCCAAATTCAGCTTCACCCGGGTATAGTCCAGGGGCAATTCCCGGGCCAGGCGGTCATGGAACAGGTGGAGGATATTGGCCCCGGTCCGCCCCAGGAGGGTGGTGAGGCGCCCCAGAGACCCGGGATAATCTTCCAAGGCCACCCGCAAGGTCAGGAGGCGGCGGTTCTCCAGAAGGGCCCGGGTCAGCACCCGCTCCAGCAGGGGGATGTCGATATTGCCGCCGCTCACCAGCAGGACCACCCGCCGGCCCAGGGGGCGGGAGGCCAGTTGTCCCAAGAAGGCCGCGGTGGCCACGGCCCCGGCCCCTTCGGCCAGCACCTTTTTGCTTTCCAATAGCAGCAGCAAGGCCTGGGCGATTTCCTGCTCCTCTACCAATACCAGGTCTTTCAGGTACTTCTCGAGCAAAGGATAGGGCCGGCTGCCGGTGAGGGGCACCCGGATGCCATCGGCCAGGGTGGGCAGGGCCGGCACCGCCGCCGGGGCCCCGTGCAGGAAAGCCACCGCCAGGGAAGGCACCCGCACGGTCTGCGCCCCGATGATCCGGACCCCCGGTCGGGATTCGCTCAATGCCAGGGCGGCGCCCGCCGCCAGACCGCCGCCCCCCACCGGCAGCACCACGGTGTCCACCTCCGGCAGGTCCTCCAGGATCTCCAGCCCCAGGGTCCCCTGGCCGGCCATCACTTCCGGGTCGTCATAGGGATGGATGAGGCTATAACCCGCGGCCTCCATGGCCCTGGCCTTCTCCAGGGACTGGGAGATGTCCTGGCCGGACAGGATGACCTGGGCCCCGTATCCCTGGGTGGCCATCTGTTTGGAGATGGAGGCCCCCTGGGGCATGATGATGGTGGCCGGGATTCCCAGATGGGCCGCCGCGAAGGCCACCCCCTGGCCATGGTTGCCCGCGGAGGCGGCCACCACCCTCCCACCTCCTTCGCCCCGCTCCTTCAGGAGGGAGAGGCGGTTCATTGCCCCCCGCAGCTTGAAGGAGCCGGTGGCCTGGAGATTCTCCAGCTTGAGATAGACCTCCCGGCCGCTTACCCGGCTCAAGGTGTGGGAATAGATCAGCGGGGTGCGCAGCACCACCCCTTTAATCCGCTCTCTGGCTGCTTTGATGTCTCGGAGGGTCATCATCACATGCTGATCGCTTATGCCCATGCCTCTCCGCCTGTATCACCAAATTTAAGGGCGGCCTCCGTTCGAGGCCGCCCGAGTTGCTCAAAGGTTATTTGCTGAATTTAACTGAATTGATGATCCCCTGGAGCTCGGCCCGGGAAGCATTGAATTGTTCCGGAGAAGTGGCGGCGTTGAAATTGTAATAGTAATTTTGTCCGTCGTAGCACTGCCAAATGATGCGCTGGTGGGAACCGCCCCCGCCGGTGGGCGATTCGACGGTCTCCCAGCCGATGACGATTGGGTTGGGACCGGGAGGATCATCCCGGCGCTTGGCGGACAGGAGTTTATTGATGGTCACCTCTTCCTTGGCGGTCTTCAGAGAGGCGTCCACCGAGGCCTTGGCGGGAAAGCTGGGAACCATCTGGGTGATGTGGATAGCCAAGGCCGAGCGGGTGCCCGGCTTGCCCACGCTGATATCATTGGCATTGGGATCTTTTACCGGTTCCCAACCGGTGGGCAGGATGAAGGAAAATTTCCGCACCGTATTTTTGTAGGTCACCGGCGCCTGGTTTACCGGCCCGGTCTGGGCCAGATTGGGGATGCCACTGGCTTCCTCCTTTTTGGCCGGCTCCTGGGTCTGTTTCGCCCCCTTGGCTGCGTCAATACCCTGCTGGATCGCGCCCCACTGGGCCGGCAGGTCCGCCGGTCCCAAGAGGAGAAGGGAGATTCCCAAACACGCCATCGTCATGGCCACCACTACTTTCCGCATGGTCATCCTCCTCTGGAACAGTTAGGGTTATGAGAACCTTCTCGTTTCAGGTGGCCTGGGCCTTGCGCCAACCCGCGGCTTGAGGCCGGCCACCTGGGCGATCCATTCGGCTTTCACGGACTTAAGGTACAGGTTCAGGTCGGCCTAATTCCCTCATGAGCCTCGAAGCCATTGCCAGGGTTAGTTCTAGTTACTATTTTTCGGCTATAATGACAATACCTTAAAAGTGCGGGGGCGCGGGTCATGGAAGTCATGGCGGCATTGCTAACCAGGTTCAAAGGCCGCTTCGCCGGGGAATTGGGCCTGGAGGTCTCCTCCGGCCCCGAGGCGCGGCAACAGTGGTTTCTGGCGGCCATCTTTTACGGAGCCCGCATCTCCGGCCTCCTGGCCGCCCGTACCTTCCGGGTCTTCGCGGCGGCCGGGGTCACCTCTCCCGAAGCCGTTCTGGCCCGGGGCTGGGACGGACTGGTGGCCCTCCTGGACCAGGGCGGCTATACCCGCTATGACTTCAAGACGGCCACCAAGCTGCTCCAGGTGATGGCATCTTTACAAGAGCGCTATCAAGGCTCTCTGGAGCGCCTGCACGAGGTGGCGGCGGACCCTGCGGACCTGGAGCGGCGGATCATGGAACTGGCCCCGGGGATCGGCCCCGCCACGGTCAACATCTTTTTACGGGAACTGCGGCGGGTCTGGATCAAGGCGGCGCCGCCCCTGAGCCCTTTGGCCCAGGCCGCCGCCGCAGAATCGGGGCTGGCGCCCCGGGGGCTCAGCCCCCGGGAGGCCTTGGAGGAGCTCGGCCGCCACTGGCAGGCCCAGGCGCTACCCGGCCATGACTTCGCCGACCTGGAAGCCGCCCTGGTGCGCCTGGGTCTGGAACTGCGCCAGGGAAGCCGAAAAAAGGTGGAGGCAGGGGGTAAGGGCAGGGTAAGGGGGGTATGGAATGTCTTGTAGGGGCGCACCCATGTGTGCGCCCCATACGAAACGGTGGGCAGTAGGGGCGGGTTTTAAACCCGCCCCTACAGGGCGGACACATAGGTCCGCCCCTATGAAAAACAATGCGAAGCCACCCTCACCCTATCCCTTACAAAAAACTCCCCTCGCAGGTGAGAGAGGATTTGGTTGCATCGATATAATTTATTGACATCGTTGAAATTACCTTGGTCTAAGGTTTAAGTGTGAGATAGTTTGGATAGGGCGGCCTGTGGCCGCCATTAATTCCTTTCTGCCTTGGTGTCCTGGTGGTGAGGTTTTACTCGAAACTCAAAACTCGAAATTCAAAACTAAGAGGAACCCCATGCCAAACTGCATCTTCTGCCGGATCGCCTTCGGCCAGGCCCCGGCGGCGCGGGTCCTGGAGACCCCCGGGGTCCTGGCCTTCCTCGATATGGCCCCGGTGCACTACGGCCACACCCTGGTCATTCCCAAGGAGCATTATCCCACCCTGCTGGAGCTGCCCGACGACCTCTGGAGGGAGATGGGGTTGGTGAGCCGCCGGGTGGCCCGGGCCCTGGGGACCACCCTTTATGCCCAGGGTTTCAATATCGGCATGAATAATTTCGAAGCCGCCGGCCAGGCGGTCATGCACGCCCACCTCCACGTCATCCCCCGCTATTTCGGCGACGGCCTGCAACTCTTTCCCCAAATGAGCTACCGGCCCGGGGATCTGGAAAAGACGGCGGCCCAGTTGCGCCATGCCCTGACGGGAGATTGACCATGGAAGATATTACACATCTGCGAAAAGCTTTTTTATCATCCTTCGCTGCGCTCCGGATCTCGTGTCTCTTCGTAATTATTAGAAGTCATTAGCAAAACCGGTTTCTTAGTTATCCCGGAAGGCCAGCGAATACTTTTGAATTATATGAGTTGGATAATTTTTGAGAATTCCTCTTGACAAAGGCAAATCAATATTCTATTTAATCTCCTATAAATGCTTAAAATATTTTCAGACAGGAGAATAGGACATGCAGACTATTGAAATCGATTTTGATGTTTTCAAGGAAATCACTGTTCGCCGCAAACATGCAGGCATTACCCCGAATGACGTTCTCCGTGATGTCTTTGGTCTGGAGCCGAGACAAGATTCTTTGACGCAAAAAGCTCAATCTGGAAAGCCTTGGGTTGTGAAGGGCGTGGTATTTCCTCACGGAACAGAATTTAGGAGCTCTTATAAAGGCCAGATGTATTACGCAAGAGTTGATAATGGCTCGTTGCTTCTTAATGAAAAAAAGTTTTCTTCTCCATCCGCGGCGGCCATGTCAATAACTAAAAATTCAATAAATGGATGGAAATTTTGGGAATGCAAATTGCCCGGAAATCATAATTGGCAGATTATAATTGCTCTCAGGAAAGATATAATGGCACGAACTTTGGAACGAACTTTGACCGCTGAGGAGTTAGCAGAATTTAAATGAGACGCGAAAGAAAGGGCAAGACTCAAATTGCTAATATAAATTAGCAAGTGAAACACGTTATAAATTGAGGAAATTGGTTATGACACCCAAAAAGCGTATCCGCCGAGTCGCTATTCTCTGCTGCCATTGCCTTAGGAATATAGCTTTCTATTTGGCGGGTTGGCGACATGGTGAATTTGTACCCAAAAAACCAAGCCAGTTTTGGATAAACGTTAACGGAAACTTTATGGATATCTGTGTGCTAGAGTGGTGTAAGCTCTTTGCCGAAGACAAAAGAGGTAAGCACTACTGGGGCAAAGTTATTACTGACCATGCAGCCTTCTTTGATGGTCTAATAAATGTATTGGGGATGACTAAAGATGACTTTGCATTATACATCGATGAAATGCGCTCCTACCGAGACAAGTTTGTTGCACATCTTGACTTAAACGAGAGGATGCAGATCCCGAAGCTGCTTGTAGCGCAGCAAACCGCTTCATACCTTTACGACTATCTGCGCGCCTATGAAGATGAAGGGGGGTTTTTAACCGATGCTCCAGATACAGCATCATCTTTTTACAATCGCTTTTTGAAAGAGGGGAAGTTGGTTTATCGGGAGGATAGTTCTGTCGCTTCGCTCCCTTAGAATGACACCTTGCGGGGATTTTGTATGGCTCCTAATCCCTCCGCGCTTCGGCCCAGAGGCTTTCCCGCAGAGAATCGGACTTTTCGGAGATGGGAATTTCTTGACCGTCGATGGAGGCCACCGGCATCAGGCCCAGGAGGGCGTTGGCCAGCCAGACGCCCTCGGCCTGGCGCAACCGGGACGGGTCGGTGGGGATCGCTTCCAGTGATAGACCCTGGCGGGCCAGGGCCCGAGCCAGAGCCGCCAGGGTGACCCCTGGCAAGGCGCTGGCCGCCGCCGGGGTGCCATGGACCCCGCGGCTGAGATAGACCAGGCTGGTGGCGGCGCCTTCGGACAGCAGGCCGTCGGCCTCCAGGATGAGGGCCTCCCTGGCCCCCCGTTCCAGGGCGTACTGCCGGGCCGTCAGGTAAAACAGGTAATTGAGGCTCTTGTGGCGACCGAGGAAGGTGGTGCGCCGCTCCGGAAAGGTGACCACCGGCCAACCGGCGGCGTACTCCGCCGGCGGCGGCGGTTCATAGGGCTGGGCCCAACTCACCAAAGTGGGGCGGCTCGCCGCCGGCAAACCCAGCCCCGCCACCGCACCTCGGCTAAGCAAGATCTTCACCCGGGCCACACCCCGGTCCAGACCGTTCACCGTCAGCAGCCTATTCAGGTGCGCCTCCCAGGGCAAGTCCCCGGGAAAGGGCAGGCGGAAGGCCTTGGCCGAAGCCTCCAGGCGGGTCAAATGTTCTCTGAGAAAATATAATCTGCCGGCCTCGGCCCGGATGGTTTCAAAAAGGCCGTCCCCGTATTGAAAGCCCCGGTCATTCACCGACACCCGGGCCTGGTCCAGGGGAACCAGGTCATCATTGAGCCAGACAAATTCAGGTTTGTCCATCCCCTACCTCTACGAAAGAAACTTGCCCCAATTTTAACTGGGAGATGGCAGACAAATTCAGGTTTGTCCATCCCTCACCCCCTACCCCAAATCCTGCTCAATCAGCCGGAACAGGGTGCGCCCCTTGTGGAGGGTCTCTTCATATTCATCCTGCTCCCGGGAGTCGTACACCACCCCGCCGCCCAGCGCAAAATGAGCCTTGCCGCCGGCGATGATGGCGGTGCGAATGGCCACGTTTAGGTCCAGGTTGCGGTGCAGCCCCAGGTAGCCGATGGCCCCGCAGTAAACCTGGCGCACCTGGGGCTCCAGCTCGTCGATGATCTCCATGGCCCGGATCTTGGGGCAGCCGGTGATGGAGCCGCCGGGGAAGGTGGCCCGCAAGATGTCGGCGGTGCCGACGCCGGGCCGCACCCGGCCGGTGATGATGGACACCAGATGATAGACGTTCTGGTAGGCCTCCAGGCGCTTGTGCTCAGCCACCCGAACGGTGCGGGGCTCGCAGACCTTGCCCAGGTCGTTGCGCAGCAGGTCGACAATCATGGAGAGCTCGGCGTCGTCCTTGGGGCTATCCTTCAGTTCCCGGCGCAGGGCTGCGTCTTCCTCGGCAGTAGCGCCCCGGGGGCGGGTCCCCTTGATGGGCCGGGTCTCCAGGTAATCCCCCCGGCGGCAGAGGAAGCGCTCCATGGAAGTGGAGAGCACCCGGAAATCGCCGCAGTTGAGGAAGGCGTAGAAAGGCGCCGGATTGAGCTGAAAAAGTCGCCGGAAGAGGGTGTAGGCCTCCCCGGCAAAGGGAAAGGAGAAGCGCTGGGCCAGGTTTACCTGGTAAACGTCTCCCTGGCGGATATAGTCCCGGATGCGCCTGATGGCCGCCAGGTAAGCCTCCCGGGTAAAGTTGCTGGTGAGCGTCCCCACCTGGTAAGGTTCCACGGGCTCGGCCACTTCCCCCCAGGGAATGGCCTCATTTGCCCCCCCGGAACGCCGTCCCCGGGCGTCTTCGTGGATTACCCGGACTTCCCGGAATTGGCCGCCCCGGCGGTCGTGCACCACCAGACGGCGGGGGAAGGCCATCACTAGGTCCGGAAGATTCAGATCATCCGCTGCGGTTTGGGGCAGTATCTCCAAATGGTTTTTCAGGTCGTAGGCCAGAAACCCCAGGCCCCCGGCGGCCAAGGGGTTAAGGGGCGTCTCCCCCGGCAGCTCCAGGGTAGCCAGGGCGTCTTCCAGGACGGTGAAGGGGTTGCCCTGGCACACCTGGCTGGAGCCTTGACGCGTTAAACTGACCTGAGCCCCCTTGGCCTGCAACACCAGGAAGGGGTCCCAGCCCATGAGGGAATAGCCGGCACAGTCCAGTTCGCCGCCGCTCAAGAGCAGCATGGCATAGGGGCGCCGGCGGATGGCGCCGAAGAGGTCCGCCAGGTCCTGCACCCCCGGCGGAGGCGCAAAAGGCCGCACCTCAATATCGACAATTCTGCCGAACCTGGCATTGAGGGAGGGGCCGGGGGAAATCACTTCCCCCGCCCTCTCCTCAAGCTTTCCTGTCCACCCCCTGGATGGGGTTGGGGAAGGGGGCTGCGGGAAGGTTTTGGTATTTTTTGCATCTCTGGTGTTTTTGGTATTTTTGGTGTTTTTCGTATTTTTTGTACGGGCAGGGACCGTCGGCCTCCGCCGCTTTCCAAAAACTCCCCCAAACAACTATCCTGCCCCTCCCGCAAAAAATTCGCCGCCAGTTGCCGGCCGTAACCGGTGAGGAAGGACTCCGGGTGGAACTGGACCCCGTGCAGGGGATAGCGCCGGTGGCTCAGGCCCATGATCACCCCATCTTCACTGCGGGCGGTGACCTCCAGGTCCGGGGTGACGGAGGCCGCCATCAGAGAATGGTAGCGGGCCGCGGCAAACGGCGACGGCAGGCCGGCAAACAGGCCCCGACCCTGGTGGAAGACCTGGGAGGTCTTGCCATGCAGCGGCGCCGGGGCCCGGACCGTGGCGCCGCCGAAGACCTCGTTGATGGCCTGATGGCCCAGGCAGACCCCCAGGATGGGCAGGCGCCGATGGAAATGGGCGATCGCCTCCTTGCTGATCCCGGCCTGGGCTGGGGCCTTGGGGCCGGGGGAGATGCAGAGCCAGGCGGGTTTGAGGGCCTCGATCTCCGCCAGGGTCACCGCGTCATGGCGGAAGACCAGGACCTCCAGGTTAAACTCATAGAAAAGCTGCACCAAGTTGTAAGTGAAAGAATCGTAATTATCGATCATCACCAGGCGCATCTTCCACCCTCCATAAAAAAAGCCGCCCAAGGAGTCTGGGTGGCTTTGGCCTGAACATAACTCTCAGCTTTTATATATGGAGATTAACCGGCGATGTCAATGGTTTTCTCGGCCTGCTCAGGACCCGGGGTTGACCCGCAGGCGGATGAAATAGAGGGTGCCGAAGGCGCTGGCATCCAGGCGGTGCTGCTGGAGGTCGTAATGCGGAAGATAGCCGACGTCGTAGTCCTCCCCTTCCGCCAGACTCATGGCCCGGTCCATATCGCCGTCAGTGGCCATAACCAGGGCCTGGAGGAAGACGGCGCCGCCATTGCGGGCCGTGGGATCGTGGGCGAACACCGCCCCGCAGTCGCAGAATCCCCCGGCAAAATCGTACCACTGACCCTCCTGCAACTGCACCGGGCGCAGCACCTCAACGCCGCAAAAAGGGCAGCGTACCTGGCGGGTGTGATCTGTAAACAGCTTCGGCATGAAAAAACCTCGCAAAGCATTGCTGGGCCGGGCTCACCTCGGAGCACCGCCGCCGCCGGAGAAAATTGCCGTTGGTGGGGCGGGCCGCAGTAATCGCCAGTTATGGCAGGCAGAGACGCCTGCCCCACCAGGCCGCCGCACTAACCTCCGAAATCCCGGTTCAGTTCCATTATCCACCATTTTTCCGTTTTCGGCAATTATCTCCACTCCTATTGACACCGCGACTCCTTAGCCTTAAATTATATTTCACCACGCAGTCAAAGGAGAGGAAGCCATGGCTGACAAGTCCATATCCTTTTCGGACCGGGAGCAGATGAAGATCGAGGCCATCGTCATCGACAAAGACGGGAATGAGGCCTTGCGCTACCTGGCGCAACTGGAGGACCAGTTAAATCCGCATTACGGCCACGCCTGCGGGCCGAAGGCGGCGGAAAACCCCCCGGGGCGCGGCTGATAACCCCCTTTTTTTTTGACGAGAAAAGCGACGGCTAAAGAGGCTGGACCAGCCCCTGGGCGCCCGCCGCGGCACCGGCCCCTCCTGAAAAACCGCCATCCGGGGAGGGCTCACTTGGCAGATGAGGACATTATGGCAGACAAAGAGATCGTCTTTTCGGATCAGGAGCAGCAGCAGATAAAGGCCATAGTCATTGACAAGGACAAAAACGAGGCCATCCGTTATTTAGCCGGCCTGATGGACCGCATCAAGGGGCATGCCGGCCATGCTTGCGGCTTCAAGCCGGCCAAGGGGTAAAAAAGGCGATAATCGCTCCTGACGGCGAGATGGACCGGCTGGCCCTGGTATCCGACACCCACGCCTACCGGGCCGGCCTGCCTCACTTGTTCGCCTTTCTCCGGCGCCAGGGCCTGCGTCACCTGGCCTGCCTGGGGGACTGCCAGCCGGAGCCTTTCCGGGATTGGCTGTCCATGGACCCCGGCCACCGCCTTTATTGGGTCTATGACGTCTTTGGCCCCCAGTTGCCGGGAGCCACCGCCTGCGGGGTGGCCTTGGAATTGGAGGCCAGGGTCTTGCTGGCTCATACCCGGGCTCTGATCTGGACCCATTACGATGAGCGCATCCGGGCTTACAGCCGCGGGGCCCACACCTGCCGCCCGCCCCTGCTGGCCTGCCATGGGCATACCCACGTGCCTTGCGTCACCCGCTTTACCCCACCCTTCAGCCGCCTGCTTTACATCAATGACACCATCCGGCCCGCGGAGTTCCAGCCGCGCCAGGCCTGCCTGAGCCTAAAGCCGGACACCGTTTACCTCATAGTCCCCGGGGCCTTCACCCTGGAGGAGAGGCGTCATCCCACCTTCAGTTTCGCGGTGCTGGACCTCCTTACCTCACGGCTGGCCATGGTTTCCCTGCGGGACCTGGCCGTCCTGAATTCCTTGCAGCTGTTCCCCCCGCAGTAAGTCTTCGGTTTCCGTGCGTCCTGGCGCCTTGGGAGGAAAGTTTCTCTAACTTATTACAACTCCTGTGAAAAATATTCGCGACGATTCGCGCCAGGCGGAAACAAAATAATTGGAGATGAGATTAGACGCGGGGACGCCGGGGATAACCGCCATTAGCGGATCGAATACAGAATATCGGGAATCAGGTACACCTTTCCGGCCCGCAGTTCCCCGGCTACCAGGGCGTCGGTGGGAAAGGCCAGGGGCTGGGGCGGCTGGGCCACTGGAAAAAAGGCCACTTCGGTGAGATCGTCTCCGGCCCTCAGCTCCCCTCCCACCACGCGGCCGGCAAACCAGAGGCCCACGGTGAGGCGCTCCGGGTCGTGGAAATTGGAGTGGACCGCCAGCAGTTCCCCCACTTCCACCGCCAGGCCCGTCTCCTCCTGGAACTCCCGGGCCGCGGCCTCCCTGACCTCTTCCCCCCACTCCAGGTAACCGCAGGGGAGACACCAGGCCCCGGGTGATGGCCCCCCGGCCCGGCGCCCCCATAAAATCTGCTCTCCCCGGCGCACCACCACCGCCACCCCCACCGCGGGGTTGACGTACAAAACCCGGCGGCAGTCCCGGCAGGCCAGGCGGTCCCGCCCCCCCAGGGGACGCCTCTCCAATGGCCCGCCGCAGCAGGGGCAGAAGCGGAATGAGGGTGGATTGCAGGACATGTTAGTTTCGAGTTTTGAGTTTTGGTGGTTAATTGATTTGTGGAGCCCTTGAATACCCCTTCTGTTTTTCTTTTAAACCGAAAACTGAAAACTTAAAACCGAAAACTGTCTTTTAAGGTTGAAAGTGCAGGCAAATTCATTTAAAAAAATCGAGGTTCCCCTTTTTTCGGAGAAGTCCCGTGTCCACCCCCAGGCTCATGGCCATCCGCAATATCGGCATCATCGCCCACATCGACGCGGGGAAGACTACTCTCATGGAGCGCATCCTTTATTACACCGGCCGCACCCACAAGATGGGGGAGGTACATAACGGCGCCGCGGTCATGGACTGGATGCCCGAAGAGCAGGAACGCGGCATCACCATCACCGCGGCGGTGACCACCTGCCAGTGGAAGGGCTGCGTCATCAATATCATCGACACCCCGGGACACGTGGACTTCACCATTGAAGTGGAGCGCTCCCTCCGGGTTCTGGACGGCGCCATCGGGGTCTTCGACGCGGTGAGCGGAGTGGAGCCCCAGTCGGAAACCGTCTGGCACCAGGCCGACAGATATCGGGTGCCGAAGTTGGCCTTTATCAACAAGATGGACCGCCTGGGCGCCAACTTCTGGGCCGCAGTGGCCTCCATGAAGGAGAAACTGGGGGCCCATCCCCTGGTGCTCACCATCCCCTGGGGGGAAGAGGACCAGTTCCAGGGGGTCATCGATCTTTTGGCCATGAAGGCCCTGAAATGGCGCCAGGAGACCCTGGGGGTGGCCTTCGCGGAACTGGAGATCCCCCTGGACCAGGAGGCCGCGGCAGCCGCGGCCCGGGAAGCCCTGGTGGAGGCCCTGGCTGAGGTGGACGACGAAGTGATGGAGGCCTATCTGGCAGAACGCCGGCTGGCCCCGGAGGAGATCAAGGCCGGGTTGCACCGCGCCACCCTGGCCCTCAAGGGGGTGCCCACCTACTGCGGCTCCGCCCTGCGCAACAAAGGGGTCCAACCCCTGCTGGATGGCATCAAGGATTTCCTGCCCAATCCCATGGAAGTGCCTGCCATCCTGGGGCAACACCTCAAAACCGGGGCATCCGAACCGCGGCCGGCCCGGGACGACGCCCTCCTGGCGGCCCTGGCCTTCAAGATCATGGTGGACCAAAACCAGCGCCTCACCTATGTGCGCCTCTATTCCGGCACCCTGAAGGTGGGCCAGGAGGTCTTTAACCCGGTCAAAGGCGTCACCGAAAAGGTGGCCCGCATCCTGCGGATGCACGCCAACAAGCGAGAACCCCTGGAGGAGGCCCACGCCGGCAGCATCGTCGCCCTCCTGGGCCTGAAGGCCACCACCACCGGAGACACCCTGTGCAGCCGGGACCGCCCCATCGTCCTGGAGCCCATCTCCTCCTACCTGCCGGTAATTTCCCTGGCCATCGAACCGCTGACCCCGGACGATCAGGAGAAGCTGGAACAAGCCCTGGCCCGGGTGTCCGAAGAGGATCCCAGCCTGCGCATCCATACCGATGAAGACACCGGCCAGACCCTGCTCTCCGGCATGGGAGAACTGCACCTGGAGGTGATTATCCACCGCCTGCAGCGGGAGTTCCACGCCCAGGTTCGGGCCGGCCGCCCCCAGGTGGTCTATCGGGAAACCATCGCCCTGGCAGCCGAAGAGTCCGGGACCTTCGACCGGGAATTGGCAGGCAAACACCACTTCGCCGAAGTGCGTCTGAGCCTCTCCCCCCGGCCCCGGGGCTCAGGCAATTCCTTCGTCTCCCTGCTGGCCGCGGAACACCCGGCCCAGGGCTTTGTTACGGTCATTGGCCGGGCGGTGCAGGAAGCCCTGGAAGGGGGGGTGGTCTACGGCCACCCCGGGGTGGATGTGGCCGTGGCCCTGACCGGGGCCGCGGTCAAAGAGGGCCTGGCCTCGGAGATGGCCTTCCGCATCGCCGCCATGGCCGCCCTGAGGCAAGGGTTTAATCAGGCCCAGCCCCAATTGTTGGAACCCATCATGAAGGTGGAGATCATCACCCCGGAAGAGTTCACCGGGGAGGTCATGGGAGACTTCGCGGCCCGCAAGGGCAAGGTGGAACAGCTCCTCGCCAAGGGGCCGGTGCGCCTCATCACCGGCGCCGCCCCCCTGGCGGAGATGTTCGGCTATGCTACCGCCCTGCGCTCCCTGACCCAGGGGCGGGGCACCTTTACCCTGCAGTTCGACCACTACGGCTCCGTGGAACGGCGGGAGGAGAAGTGAGGGAGCAGTGAGCAGATGACCAGGGGCGACTGTGGCGGAGGCTTCCAGCCTGTGAATCGGGCCGCCCGTGTAGGGTGGGCACTGCCCACCAAATCATGGCCTATATAGGTCGGCCTGGGGTCGCCGATTATCGATTTTTTTTTATAAATTGCAGCGCCATCGCACCCGGTTAAGGAGACAAAAATGGGCATAGAACAGACCTTATCCCTGATCAAACCCGACGGCGTGGCCCGGGGATTGATCGGCGAAGTCATCGGCCGCCTGGAGAAACGCGGCCTCAATATCAGGGCCTTGAAGATGGTGCAGCTCAGCAAGACCCAGGCCCTGAATTTTTACCAGGTCCATAAAGAGCGGCCCTTTTACCAAAGCCTCACCACCTTCATGAGTTCCGGCCCCATCGTGGCCCTGATCCTGGAGGGGGACCATGCCGTCCAGGTGTACCGGGAGCTGATGGGCGCCACCGACTACCGCCAGGCCGCCCCCGGCACCATCCGGGCCGACTTTGCCCGGGAGATCGAGGCCAATATCGTCCACGGCTCCGACAGCCCGGAGAGCGCGGCCAGCGAAATCGTCTTCTTCTTCAACGCCCTGGAGCTGGTTTAGTATCGTGTTTCGGGAATATTGGGAGTTTTTATTTTACAAAAAAAAGGCAGGCCCCAGATCTTCCCCTCCCGTTTTTACGTTTTTGACTTACTACGCTTCTGGAATCAGCAGGCGCTTCAGTTCTTCCGTCTCATATACAACTTCTTTGCCGACCAGCCGCACCTGTCCGTGCACTACATAGTTGAGAACCCGGGGTTGCCATTCCTGTTCAGCACGATTCACCTTCGCAGCCAAGGTCTCCGGTGTATCACCCGCCTCAAGGGGAACAGGTAGCGCCAAAAGTATCGGGCCGCGGTCATAGATCTCATCGACAAAATGCATGGTGACCGCGCTGTGGGTAATTTCCCCGCGGTGATAAGCTGCCATCACCGCTTCGTGAACATAGTGTCCGTAAAGTTTCGGCCCGCCAAATCGCGGCAAAGGACCAGGATGGATATTAATCGTACGCGCCGGGTCAAGGCCTGCTACTAGTTTCAGCCAGCCGGAGAGCATGACATAATCAGCGTTGAAATACTTTACAAAGTTTTGGTAGCCCCTGGCAAGATAGGGACCAACCCAGTATTCGCAATGTATCCCGAGAGCTTTTGCCCTATGCCAAACACCGCCTTCAAAATGATTAGTGATGACCGCACAAATCCAGGCGTCCAAAATTGGCGGCCTGGTCCGGGCAGCTCTTACCAGCGTCTCAAATCCGGACCCGCCACCGGTTTTGGTCCCGGAAGCAAAAACAAGAATATTTGGATTAGTTTTTTTCATAAGGCAATCCCCTTTTTGCCTGAAAAGAATTTCCGCATCATTGGTTTTTGCTTTTCAATCCTCAGACAGTATCCGAAATTATGCGGCAGGCTTGGCCGCCGCAGTCCAAAAAAGGTTTGGTGAGCCCTCGCATCTAGTGTCGCGTTTTGGGAATATCTTTAATATCTCTTGGCCCCAACCTCCCCTTCCCTTGAGGGGAGGGGGTTGGGGGGAGGGTGATTAAATTTGGAGATAACAGAACAAATAATCACCCCCACCCGGTGTCGCCCCCTCAAGGGAGAGGGAATAAAGCGGTTATTTTTTCAAGGTTTTCCTGAAACACTACACTAGCCTAACCCTGGTAAATTTCCTTTTTTTTAGCCGAATTGTCAAACGGCGGCGATAATAGCATGAATTTCCATGAATTTGTCAACCATCAGGAGGATATGGATTTCTTTCATAGATTTTTGCATACCTGCCCCTTAAACCCTGCACTGCGCCTGCCAAAACTTTTCCGGGTGGCGCCGGTTTATCAGGTCGTCAGGGTTAACTAAGAAAGGGGCGGGGTACAGAGGTCTAAAAAGATATTAGGCTTTAAAACATTTTTCAAGGGGACAGTGAACATGAAAGGCAAATTCAATCTCGGGTTCGTAGCGCTCTGGATAATTTGGGGAGCGTTGTTCTTGCTGACATCTCCGCATCCGTCCCATGCCAAAGAAGGCGGCTGGGAGCGCCTGAAGGAAAAGATAAAAATAACCAAGGAATTACATGACTTGAAACTTGCGCCGGATAAAGAAGCGGCAGTGCTGGCCATAGAGCAAAAATATGCCAAAGAGCGCAAAGATCTTATGGCTGCCTTGAAAAAATATCGTGAAGATTTAAAAGCCGCCTTAGCTGCGGCCACCCCGGACGAGGCGAAGATTCAAGACCTGGTACGGGCTACCAATGCCGCTCAGGATAAACTCTTAACCTCTGTTAAAATGGAGCGGGACGAGGCTATGGCCCTGATGACCCCGGTTCAGCAAGGGCAGTTTATTATGCTCATGGGTAATTGGTTAGAGAAGGTGCAGGGCACTATCAAGGATCATAACGCTCCGTGAAGGGGTTCGGCATGTGGGGACGCAAGGGCCTGATAATTGTAGGCTTTTTTGGTCTGCTGCTCGTGGGAGCCGTCACGCTGGCCCTTTGGGGATACGGGCGCGATCCGCTCTGGTCGCTGCCCCCGCCAGAACATGGGTTAAAGGCAGAGCGGACGACTCTTCCTGGGCCGGATCACCGTCTTTTTGAGCACCTCACGCTCCATGGGAAACTGCTTGGCGATATCGTCTTCAACCTCAGCCTGCCCGATCCGCTTCCCCCTAAAAAACTGCCGGTCGTTCTAGTTATAGGCGGCCTGGTCACGGGTGCAGACAGCATCCGTTACATAAAGGACGCCGGAGATAACGCCATCGTTAGCTACGCCTGGCCGGTACCGGTTCGCCTTCACGGCGTCACCGCCTTTATGCTGCAAGCGCCCGGTCTCTACCACCGCGTCATGACAATCCCAGGACAGGTGGCCTCAGTCCTGCATTGGCTGATTAACCAGCCTTGGGCCGATGCGGAACGCCTCAGCCTGCTTGGCTTTTCCCAGGGAGCCCTGGCCGCGCCTTCCGTGCAGGACATCGCCGCGCATGATGGCACCCGGATCGGCTGGACTATCATCGCCTATGGCGGTGCGCCTCTTGGCGCGGTCCTGGCCGGCAACCCGCATATACAACCAGCCTGGCTGGGCAAAGCCCTGGCGCCCTGGGTGGATCTGGTGTTCCATTCCCTGGAACCGACCGTCCATCTGCCGCGTTTATCCGGTAAATTTCTGGTCCTGGAAGGGCGGGACGACAGCCTGATCCCGGAAGCAGCTCGCAACCTCTTGCGAGAGGCGGTTCCGGAGCCGAAAACCGTCATCACTTTTGAGGGCAATCACATGGGGGTAGGGCCTGACAAGATGGCTCTGCTCCAGAAAATTATTGAAACCAGCAAACAGTGGCTGATCGAAAACGGCGCCATCAACCATGGCCCTGATGAGAGCCCAGGCGCAATCTGATCCTAAATCCGCAGGGCCACTCTGGTATATGACTATCCTCTCCTGTTTTTACCTCCGATTAAAATAATTTGAAAAAAGTTCCTGCAAGTGTAAATTTCTCGGCTCCAATTTTGAATATATAGTATGCTGCCGTCACCACGGCAGGCGAGCATAATTTCGGTTAGGAGGCCCTAAATGACCAAAATAAAATTGCTTGAGGTACCAGGGGAAGGTTTTCTAATGGTTTTAGATGGGCCACTGGAGGAGTCGTTTGCTAGCGACGTTATTCCGATGAATTCCATAATTACCCAGGGCCAAATTGAAGAACTTCCGGACCGCGATAAGACCCCAGAATTTGAGATAATCGACGGGGAACTGGCTGCGGGATTGAAGATGCATCTATTGCAAGAACAGATTGCATTTTTTGAGAATAAGGAAAAGTTAGAATGGAAAATTCGCAATGCCCAGGAATTTCCTGTGGAATCTCACTCGCGCGAAGAAATTGAAACCGAGTGGCAAAATAGTTTGGAAGGATTGAGGCTCTTATTGGATGAGTTGAAAGAATCGGCTGAAAAGAAAAAATGAGGGTTTGCATCCATAGAGGAACCCGGGAGATCGGGGGCACCTGCGTCGAGATCGAGGCCCAAGGCCGGCGCCTGGTTCTGGAAGTGGGCCTGCCTCTTGACACCCCGGAGACGGAGGCGTTGCTGCCTTCGGTGCCGGGATTCAGGGAGAAGGATGAAACCCTTATGGGGGTGGTGATCTCCCACCCCCACCAGGATCATTACGGCCTGGCAAAATATCTGCGGTCTGATCTGCCTATTTTCATCGGCGCTGCCGCCCGCCGCATTCTCGAGGCTGCCGCCCACTTCATCCCTGGGGGGGTTACCTTCCCGAACGCAATCTACTTGAGGGACCAGGAACCCTTGCAAGCAGGTCCGTTTGAGATAACCCCTTACCTGATTGATCATTCAGCTTATGATGCATACGCCTTCCTGGTTGCCGCCGATAAGAAGCGCCTGTTTTATACCGGAGACCTGCGAGCACATGGGGCCAAAGCCGCCCTATTTGAGAGGCTGGTAAATAAACCTCCCAAAGATGTGGATGTTCTGCTCTTGGAAGGCTCCACGATCGGACGACTGGATGCGAAGGGAGGATTCCCCAGAGAAAAGGAGTTAGAGGTCGGTTTTCTGAAAGAGATTAAGTCCGCCAAGGGCATGGTTTTGGTCTATTGCTCCGGCCAAAACATCGACCGCATCGTCACCATTTTTCGAGCCTGCAAGCGAAGCCAACGTCAATTGATCATGGACCTCTATACAGCGGAAATCCTCCGGGCCACACAAAACATAAAGATTCCCCAAGGCGATTGGTCTGGCATCCGGGTTTTTGTTCCGCAGTGGCAGCGACGGCTTGTCAAGCGAGACCAACTATTCCATCTGCTTGAAAGATATAAAAAGAATCGCATTTTCCCAGAAGAATTACGGGAAATAGCTGCACATGCTGCAATGCTTTTTCGGCCTTCCATGGCAACCGACCTGGAAGAGGCCGGGTGTTTAGATGGAGCCAAGCTGATATACTCCCTTTGGGAAGGATACCTGAAGGAAGAGTCAATTTTCCCCTTTCTTAATTGGCTCGATTGTCATAGGATTGCTATGAGTCAGCTACATACATCCGGTCATGCTTCAATTTCGGACCTCCAGCGATTGGCAAGAGCAATCAACGCCAAGACGGTGGTTCCGATCCATTCATTTGAACCGGGATGGTTTCCAGAGTTATTTGATAAGGTGGAGATTAAACAAGACGGCGTCTGGTGGGATGTATAATAACTTTGTCTTAGAAAAAGGAGATTACAATGGAAGACAAGAAATTTATAAAAATGGGATTGGACAGCCCTTTAGTCAAGGAATTGATATCAAAAAACCCCAAATGGTGGCAGGGAATAGTCAGTTTAACTAAGCAAGATAAAGATTTTAATGTGCAAATAAGGAAAGATTATATAAATGTCTATTGTCTAATGGGTAATTTCATGAAAATTGACTTTAAGAAAAATACTCTTGTTGGTAAGATTCATCGAAAATATATTCCGTTCAAGCCGCTTAAAAAAGAATATTTAAAATTAAGTTTAAATGACGAGGTGAGCCTTGGCGAGAAATATGAACCACAATTAATCACTAAGGATTTATTAACAAAAGGTCATCCCCATTTACTACTCAGAGCATAAATTTTGATGCATTTCAAGCGGCAGCGTACCGCACATGTTTTTCCAGAAAATATCTTTGTACCACTTGGGGTTGCATCTGACGTCTGCGAAGGTAACCCCGCACATGTGAG